>Ga0181523_10000058_pt1 | contig 103947 bp, 74 predicted proteins | sample PEATcosm2014_Bin_43_FD_119752 | JGI IMG/M metagenome (GOLD analysis project Ga0181523, IMG submission 119752) | Peatland microbial communities from MTU Mesocosm Facility, Houghton, MI, USA - PEATcosm2014_Bin05_30_metaG | ecosystem: Environmental > Terrestrial > Soil > Wetlands > Peat | place...
ATGGTCGAGGGCTGGACGCCAGAGCACAGTCACCACCGCGGGCAACTCGTCGCACTGACGCAGGGGTTGCTGATCGTGGAAACAGAAAACGAACGATGGCTGTATCCCTCCCAGCGTTGCGCATGGACTCCACCAAATTGTAAGCACGCGGCGCGCTCTGTCGGAGGCGCTGCTGGCACGATGGTCGACTTGTCTCCGGAGATGTGCCGCGGACTACCCAAGACGCCCTGCGTGTTCAACGCATCGGAGCTATTGTTCGCCATAGTTCATCGTATGGTCCGTTGGGACCTCCGCCAACCGCTCAACACGGCGCAGAAGCGCTTAATCACAGCGCTTCGTGATGAGATTCGACAGCCTGACCAGCAGCCCTTGCGGTTGACCATACCAAGAGAAGAAAGACTGGCCAGAGTTGCAGATGCTCTTATGGATGATGTTGGGGATGAACGCACGCTGGACGATTGGGCGCATGTTGCCGGAATGGCCCGCCGTACTTTCATGCGTGCGTTTTCGGCTCAGGCGGGCATGTCATTTGGCCGTTGGCGACAGCAGGCGCGGTTGTTTGCTGCCCTTGAGATGCTGGCACAAAAGAAATCTGTCACGGAGGTCGCTATCGCAGTCGGTTACGACAGTGTAAGTGCCTTCATTGAAATGTTTCGGACGATGCTGGGAACCACACCACAGACATACTTTCGAGGCAGGCGTTCGTAGCCACGCGGTAGAGCCATGGGCGCACCGCGCTAACCGTCCATGTCCTTTTACAATGTGTTGGTACTGGAACGAACATGTCCGGTTTGACTTATCATGTCACAGAGAAGCACTCTTCGCCGTGGATTCGGGAGCGGCAAGAGCAGGCGGAAGCCGATGTTCGGCGGACTTGGGCGAAAGATTCTTTGGTGCTCCTCGAGACGAAGGGGACGCCAGAGGGACAAAAAGGAAGCAGGGGTTTCAACTAAATGAAAACAATAGAGAAAAAATGGCGGAGAGGGTGGGATTCGAACCCACGGTAGGGGTTAACCTACACACGCTTTCCAAGCGTGCGCCTTAAACCGCTCGGCCACCTCTCCGCGGCAGTGCTCAACCTTTTAATACTAGCAAAAAGGAAGTCGAGCTGCATTGCATGCGCAAAAAAAGGCTCATCCGTTCGCGGAGACTAAGTAGGCACAAATTCTTGCGAGGTCGGGATTTGCCAGTCGGGAAGGATCAAGTAAACTAGATGGGTTACCCCACGACTCCGGGGTCGTCTAATTGGTAGGACACCAGCCTTTGGAGCTGGCTATCCTGGTTCGAGTCCAGGCCCCGGAGCCACTTTTTGGCGTGTTGCATTCTAAGACAGCCACCGGAAAGCCGACATTGAGACGGACCGGAGATCCGGGTGGCGTGGCTACAGCGCCGGAGGCGAGGGATAGCAATGAAAACCATCCTACAATCCAGACGGTTTCCCCGGCGCGTGCGCTCTACCCAAGCGGGCATGACGCTGCTCGAATTGATCATCGCCTGCACCCTCCTTCTGATTCTGGCAGGCGCGGCCGAACCTCTTATTCGCGTCACCATTGTGCGGAGCCGTGAGGCGGAATTGCACCGGTGTCTGCGCGAAATGAAGAACGCCATCGATCGGTACAAAGACATGGCCGATACCATGGCGTTTCAGACCGAGCTAACGAGCAATGGTTATCCTCCCGACCTGGAAACGCTGGTAAACGGTGTGATCATCTCGGGCAACAGGAGGGTTCGCTTTCTGCGCAGGATTCCCGTGGATCCAATGACAGGGAAACGCGAATGGGGATTGCGTTCCATTCAGGACGATCCCGATTCCACAAGTTGGGGCGGAAGCAACGTGTTCGACGTGTATTCGCTGTCGCAGGGCAGCGCGCTCGACGGATCGAAATATTCCGATTGGTAGCGGTGCCGAAGAACTTTTCTCCCGCTAAGTCCAGCAAGATCTTCCGCGAGTTTTTTGTACTCACCGGCGGGCGAGTAGGGGGAGAACTGCGCGCCGATAGCCTGGGGATGGGTCAGGAATGCCCGGCAAGCAGCTCACCGACGGCTCGGTACGCTTGGTCAATCGCAACATCCGTGTAAGCATTGGCACCGGCGTCGGAATTCGCGATGGCGATGCGCCCGAACGGCTGACGGCCACGTACCCAAGGTTGTTCGCCTTCCTTCCAGTCCGGAGTATCAAGCCCGAACGGAGTATAGGCGTATCCATGAGCCCATCGGTTTACGGTAATGCCAGCGATATCGGTGGCAGGGTCGAATCCGACGCCGCCGAGCATGCGGCCAAGTTGCTCACGAATGTTGCGCTCAAACTTCGAGAAAGGCGTCTGTAGCAGTTCCGCACGTCCGGCGCGATTCTGATCCCGGACCGGTAGTCCCGGTTTGCACGGCGTGCGCAGCATGAAGAGCACGGCAGGCTCCTCAGGCCTACTCGAGAATTCATAGCCGCCCAGGCTGACTGGAAAATCGAGCGCCGTGTAGGTGTGAAAACTCCCCGGCGCAACGATTTGGTGCACGCCCAATTTCGAAAATGCGGTCCAATTGCGGATGGCCACGTGCGTATAGACAAGCGGCGCTTTCACCAAATAAGAGAGCGATTCTTTTTGCGGCTCCGGCAATTCCGGGCAGATGTAGGAAATCATGACGTTATAGCAGGCCAGAACGCAGTAATTCCCTTTGACGAGGTAGGGCTTGCCCGCGCGCGTATAAGTGATGTGGACCTGGCTCGCTGCGTCTTTTCCAGGCGCGTGCTGGACGTTGATGACGGTGCTGTTAAGGCGCAAGCGCACGGTGTTTTCCGCACGATCCAGTAGACTGTAGTCGGCCTTGGCCGTAACTACGTCCAGCATCGTTGATCCAGGCATCGCAGCGGGAACTAGCGAGCGTACCAGCAGGCGTGCGATCGACGCGTTTCCATCCGGAAAATGGAAAATGTAGGGTTCTTCTTTTTGATGCGGGGGCAAACCCAATCCGTCAAATCCGGCATAAGTGAAAGAACCGTAGTCATCCCCTGATTCGTAACAGGCGTAAGCGGGCACCGCTTCGATTCCCACGCAATAAAGGTCGTGAGTAAAAGTCTGGAAAAATGGCAACGCGTCTCGAGAGAGCTTGCAGTACTTTGTCAAAAATTCCGCGTAGCTGATCCTTTTTAACTGGTCGATTTTCTGCTGCTGCGAGAGCCCCTTCAGGTAATCGACTTTGTCGGAGTAAACGCGCGCAATCTCTTTTCGCACGGACTCAGAAAGCGGACTCTTGGCCAGAAATTCCGGCCAAGGCGTGGTGTTCATGCCGGTGAGCAGCCGGTCTTCGCCAAAAGTTTCCTTGTCGAAGAAAGCCGCGGTGCCCAGTTTGGAATAGAGCTTCTGGTCGTACGCTTTGTAGAATTTCTGCGTGTCGATCCCCAGCTCTTTCAGCAAGCCTTTGGCTTCGGCGCTGTACTCCCCGGGGCTTTCGATCGATTGCGTGCCGCCATAACTCAAGCGCATGCGGCCGCCTACCTGGAATTCGTTGCGCTTCGCGTGGCCACCAAAATCGTCGTGGTTGTCCAGGATCAGGATCTTGGCGTTCTTTCCTGCCTTTTGCCGAAAGCGATACGCGGCGGCTAGGCCGCTGATTCCTCCCCCTACAACGACAAGATCGTAAGCTTCCCCTGTTTGCGCCGGCTCTCCGAGAGCCTCTGCATTTTCGCCGTCGCGCATGCGATGCGCCATGCTGAAGCTGCCATCATGATTGCCGCGCATGCCAAGCTTTGCGGGTGGGTAATACTCCGGTGACTTTTCGGGATCAGGTTCATCGAGCACTCCCGCAGCGAGGAGTCTTTCCGCACCAAGGGAGCCTGTGAGAAGGCTTGTGCCCGCGCCAATGGCAACGCCATTCAGAAAATCTCGCCGCGAAATTTGCCGATCCTTTGCGAGTTTTCGATCCTTATTTCGTTTGTCCATCCCCTGCCCCCAGCTTCCACGAAGGGCGTAGTATACCGCGGCCATCCCTCGCTTACACATTTTCAGCAAGCTCGGCGAATGCGTCAATGGCGCGGTGAGATAAAGCACGCCGGGAATCGACAGCGAGTTGCCGAGCACAAAGCGAACAACTTCGAATTCTGGTACGGGGCTGCTACTCTCTAGGGCTGGAAGTAAGGTGAGCGACAAATGGAAAAACAGGTCATCGAGCCGCATCCGGAGAAAGAAACGGGGCGATTGGAAGCGTTCAGCGACGGTGTGTTCGCCATCGCGATCACACTGCTTGTACTGGAGTTGAAGGTCCCCGACTGGCAATCCGCAGGTGGTTCAGCAGCGGCGCTCGGCAAAGCATTGCTGCAGCAATGGCCGAGCTACTTCGGCCTGATCACCAGTTTTTTCACCATCTTGATTATGTGGGTGCATCATCATGCCATCCTCCGCAATGTTTGCCGCGCGGATGCCTGGCTCCATTTTGCTAATGGCTGTCTGCTGCTCGGTGTGACCTTTGTTCCCTACCCCACTTCGGTTCTGGCCTCCTACCTGGAGACACCCGCGGCAAAGATGGCAGCAGGGTTCTACGCCGGCACCTTTGTATTCATGGCCATCTGCTTTTACCTGTTCATCCGCGCGGCTTTTCGCAAGCCTTTACTCTCACCGGACGCTTCCGCAGAATTTATTGCCAAGACCTGCCACAGCTATCTGTTTGGGCCGCCTTTATATTTACTGGCAACACTGGCGGCCATCGTAGACGAGCGTCTTTCACTGGCAATCTGTACGGTTCTATGGATTTTCTGGGCTACCACGATTACGAGAAATACCCGCGCCTGAATTGCGCAAGTTCTACTGGTAGGTGGCCACGAGCTGGCCGTTTTCAATGTGCATGTCGGAAATATCGGATGGCAGCTTGAGCTTGTCGCGATTCTCCGGCGACTCCATCATGCGCTGGACTGCGGTTTCCAGCGTGGACTGAGGAATGGGCAGTGAACCGATCTGTCCGCTGATCGGCTCAAACTTCAGGTAGCCATCGCTGGCACCAAGCCGGCCGACGAGTTCGAGAGTCATGTCCTTGCCGTGCAGATCGAAAACCACATACGCCCTCACGTGGTCCCCTTCCATTTGCACCTTCACGTCCTTCACCGAGGAGCGAACTTGCTCTAAATCGGCGGCAGAAGGATCGCCGTTCGGGTCCGTAGCTTGCGGCGCGGCCGTAGCAGCGGAAGCGGGAGCCGCTGCGTTTTTCGCCAAATCGAGGTGTGACGCCAGATAGGAATTCAGTTCGCTTTCATCCAGTCGCAACGTCGCTTTCTGCCCTTGAGAAGCGGATTGTTCCGCTTGCTCGAATTTTTCTTCGGCTCGCGCGGCAGCCTGTGGAGAGGATTGTACGGGGGGAGGTGCAGTCTTGTGCAACAGCAGAATCAGGGTGATCAAAGCGGCCAGGTAGGTAGACCAGCGAAGGCAGCGGAAGGCCCAAACCCACGCGCTGACCGGCTTTTCCGGGGGTGGAACGGCGCTAGATGCGTTTGCGGTGGTCATGGGCTTTGCCTCGCAATGGGTGAGGACACTTCGCCCTCACCCTCGTGCCATCTAACCCTAGCGGCCCGGGAAGGTTGCGGCAATGGAACCACCGGTCTAGGGGGCCAATTCGGCACCTGAACGTGTTGACAGCGTGTGGGATACTGCTGCGGGCAAGAACGGGGGGACAATCGTGAGAGCCGAAGCAGGATCCATCGTTGGGGCAAAGACGCGTGGGCGGGTTCTGCCGGCGTACCTGGCTCTCCTTGCAGGAATCGTCTGCATCGCCTGGTCGGCCATCTTTGTCCGCTGGACGGACATTCCCGGACCGGCATCGGCCTTTTACCGCATGTTGATTCCCGCGGTGGTATTGCTACCGACGTTTCTGTTCGATCGTTCAGGTACGCAACTCCATGGGCGCATGCTCGCCATCATAGCCCTCGGTGGCCTGTTCTTTGCACTGGACCTAGCGCTGTACAACTCTTCCATTCTGGAAACGAGTGCGGCCAATGCCACCTTGCTCGGCAACAATACCCCCATCGTGGTGGGGCTGCTGAGCTGGTTGGTGTTCCGGACGCGCCCTCAGGCATCGTTCTGGCTTGGTTTGCTTCTGGCACTCGCCGGGACGCTGGTGATTCTGTGGGCGGATCTCGGCAAACATATGCGCTTCGGAGTGGGCGATTTGATGGCACTGGGAGCCGCGGCATGCTTCGCCGTGTACCTACTGGCCACCGAACGCGTCAGGACTTCGACGAGCACCCTAGGATTTCTGCGCTTGGCTATGATTTCCAGTACCGCGGCGCTCTTGTTCATCAACCTGCTGATGGGAATTTCCCTGCGTGTACCGCAGGGCCGGACACTGTGGGCCATCCTGGGTCTGGGACTGGTCTCGCAGCTGGGCGGCTACCTGGCCCTGACCTACGCTTTGGGACACTTGCCGGCAACCATCACTTCCGTGAGCTTGCTGACACAGGGTCCATTGACCGCGGTGATGGCGGCGATACTCTTACATGAGCCTCTGACGTGGCCGCAAATTGCCGGAGGCGCGCTGGTGCTTACCGGCGTTGGTTTGGCGCACCGTCAACGCCATCCGGAAGAAGAGGCAAATATTTAGCTCCGCTTGCCAGCGCTATTTCTATTCAAGGGCGAGAATTTCAATGTTGTTTCCCGCCGGATCCTTCACGTAGACCGAACGCGTTCCGTCTCGGTGCTTTTCGGGCTTGCCGTAGTCGGCGGGATTGCCGAGGACAGCGAAGTGCGGTGGGTGCTGCTCCGGCAAAACAAATGCCAAGCTCACATTCGCGAATTGGACCAGCGCCCAGGTATCGTCCTGATAGGTGACGCGGCAACCGAAGTGTTGCGTGTACCAGTCCACCGTCTCCTTCACATTCGAGACAGCAACGGCAACGTGGTGCAAGCTATCCAGCTTTGGAGCTGCCTTTCCATCTGCCATGGTGTGAAACTCACTTTCCGGGAACTCAAACAAGTTGCCAGCCCGTTGGATGTCCGTAGGACCGGCAAGGCCACCAACCAAGTCTACGAGAGCGGAGCGCGGCCGCCAAGTTCTGCCGAGGAAGTGCCTTGCCAGCAATGCAAAGGTAGGTAAGACTGGGTGCGATTTTTCGATCCGCCGCCCAGCAAGTCGCCTGAGGGACCACCATGCGCTCACTTCATTCTGTGCTACTTGTATCCTTGCTGTCTTTGTCTCTGCCCTGCTTGGCGCAGGACAAGCCTGATTCGCCCCAGACCGCCACTTCAGCTGTACAGGAAGCCAAGCCTGTCGCCAAAGTGAGACCCACCATCGGCGTGGCTCTCGAAGGGGGCGGTGCCCTCGGAGAAGCGCACATCGGCGTGCTGAAGTGGTTCGAAGAGCACCATATACCCATAGACTATCTAGCCGGAACCAGCATGGGCGGCTTAGTCGGCGGCCTCTACGCCACAGGAAAATCGGCTGATCAATTGCGGGATATCGTCAAGACCGCGAATTGGTCGCTGCTTCTTGGCGGCGAGACTCCCTACCAGGACCTCTCCTTCCGAAGAAAGGAAGATGCCCGGGACATCCCTAACTCGATCCAAATTGGTTTGAAGAACGGTGCCACTCTCCCCCCGGGCCTGAACTCCGGTCAACAGGTATATCTCTTGATCGACCGGGAGACTTTGCCGTACTCGACGATTCACTCGTTTGACGACCTGCCCATTCCCTTTCGGTGCGTTTCGACGGAAATTGTTTCGGGCAAACCCTACGTTTTCCGAAACGGTTCACTTTCCGACGCCATGCGCGCCACCATGTCGATCCCCGGAGTATTTGCGCCCGTACGCCGGGACAATCAGATCTTTGTCGATGGTGGGCTGGTCGACAACCTTCCGACGGACGTGGTCCGCAAGATGGGCGCAGACGTCGTGATCGGGGTACACCTGCAGATTTCTAGCGTCGCTGCCAAGGAAATTCAATCGGCGTTTAGTATCTTGGGGCGCTCCGTCGAACTAATCATCGCCGAAACCGAAATTCGTGGGATGGCCGGAGCTGACCTGATCGTCAAGGCCGACGTCGAAAAATACACCACCATGGATTACGAGAAGGCCGACGAGCTGATGAAGATGGGCTACGAGGCTGCCGAAGAGAAAGCCCAAATCCTCAAGACGTATGCACTCGATGACAAAGCTTGGGCGGAATACATGCGCGAGAAGGAAGCTCGGGTGCGCACCCACGTTGGCGTGCCCCAATTCGTGAAAGTGGAAGGGGTTACGGGCGAGGCCGCTGTAAACGTGCAAAAATTCCTCTCCCCCTTGGCCGGGAAACCGATCGATCAACCGGCTCTCGAGCAGCTGCTGACTCGGCTTACCGGCGTCGGACGATACGACAGCGTCACTTACGACATTATTCGAGAGAACGAGCAAGACGGGCTGCTCATTCGCATCCACGAAAAAAGCTATGCGCCTCCCACTCTGCGGCCCGGTGTGGTGATCGACGGCACGCAGACCGACGACGTGACCTTCACTGCGGGTGCCAGACTTACCTTCATGGATGTGGCGGGCTTCCGCTCTGAATGGCGGACCGATTTCCAGTTCGGCCAGACTTACAGCATTGCCTCGGATCTTTACCGGCCCTTCCAACCAATGGGCAAATGGTTCTTCGATCCGTTCCTCAAGGCCAGTCAGTACACATTTCTGATCTACAAGAAAAGTGACCCTCAGGCGGACTATCGCATCGACAACGTGCTCGGTGGCATCGATCTTGGTTACGGAATCAGTCGTTTCAGCGAGATTCGCGTGGGATACGGCATCGGGTATAACAATGAGTATCTTCGCCTCGGCACTCCGGAATTCGCCTCCACAAACGGGCGCATCGGTGCATTGCACATGCGCTATGTCCTCGACCACACCAACGATGCCGTCATTCCCACTCACGGCTATTACGTTCAGTCGAATTTCTACTACTACGATACCTACCCTGATGCCACGGAGGCTTTCCCATCCCTGGTCACTACCATTCAGTACTTTCAGCCCGTTTTGCATCGTGACTCCATCTTCGTCATAGGCACGGGCGGCACGACCTTCGGTTACCGCAACATAGGTGATCCGCAATTTTTCCTGGGCGGCGTGGGCCGCTTGACAGCGTACGGATTAAACGAGCTCCTCGGCGATCAATACTTTATTGGTAGGGTGGGCTACCTTCGCCAGATCGCCACGCTGCCTCCCTTTGTGGGCAAGAACGTGTATCTGGTCGGCTACGGTGAAGTTGGCAAAATGTATGGCGATCCCTTCGGGGCACCTCGACTGTCCGGGGACGGCGCTGCCGGCATGATTGCCGACACTGCCTTCGGTCCGGTGTTCATTGGGGGCAGCGTTGGCGACACCGGCCATCATAAATGGTTCTTTCAGTTAGGACGTGTTTTCTAAACGTTCATCCGCCAGTAACAATTCACCGCTATAAGAGTGGCTCGCTGCAAACGCGTTCCGCTGGGATTGTGTTGCGTCCCTTGTCTGACCTGAAAGGATTGTCATGGCCACCGCCACCACAGCCGCTTCTTCGCAGGTAATCGCAGAGAAACTGAAACGAGGCCCTGGACGCCTGGGAATGATGATATTTGGTGTCGTGCTAATTGCGGGGTTGGTGTTTATCGGCGCCAGTATCTCGCGGGACCTCGGAGATGTCACGCTGGGCTCCTCGTGGCCTTATGTTTTGCTGGGCATCGCGTTGCTCGTCGCTTTGGGTTTTGAGTTCGTCAATGGATTCCACGACACGGCCAACGCCGTGGCTACGGTCATCTACACGCATTCGCTCGAACCCAACATTGCCGTGGTCTGGTCCGGTTTCTGGAATTTCTTTGGCGTCGTCACTTCGACGGGCGCGGTAGCGTTTGGCATTGTTTCCCTCCTACCGGTGGAGTTGATCCTGCAAGTGGGCAGCAGCGCGGGTTTTGCCATGGTGTTTGCGCTGTTGATTGCGGCCATCCTCTGGAATCTGGGAACTTGGTGGTTTGGCTTGCCGGCTTCAAGTTCGCACACCTTGATCGGCTCGATCATCGGCGTCGGCATTGCCAATCAGTTGATGAGCGTGAAAAGCGGCACGAGCGGAGTCGATTGGGGGCAAGCGGCCAATATTGGTAAATCCCTGCTTCTTTCGCCCATCTTCGGATTTATTCTCGCCTCTCTCCTGTTTGTCACCATGAAGGCCATCATCAAGGACAAGCGATTGTACGAAGCTCCGAAAGGCACGGAGCCACCTCCCTTTTGGATCCGCAGCCTGCTGATCCTGACCTGCACGGGCGTTAGCTTTTTCCACGGCTCAAACGACGGTCAGAAAGGTATGGGCCTGATCATGCTGATCCTGATCGGCACCGTGCCGACCACCTACGCATTGAACCACGCCGTGACCGCACGACAGTCGCAGGATTTCGTGGCGGTGTCCCGCGAAGCCGCCGACACGCTCGGAAAATATGTCGAAAGCGCCACCGTGGTTGGTGACCCGCACGACGATGTGACGGACTATGTGCGCACCAAAGAATTTAAGCCTGGCACCATGCTGGCATTGCGCATGATGATCAACGACATCGGTACGGAAATGGCCCAGTTCAAAGAACTCTCGCAGGTGCCCCGGACCCAGGTACGCAACTTCCGCAATGATATGTATCTGGTCAGCGAAGCGTTGCGCCTGCTACAGAAGTCCGGCAAACCTGCATTTGCCACGGTGGATGCGGCGGTGTTGAAGAACTATAAAGGCCATATCGACAAAGCCACTCGATTCATTCCCCTGTGGGTGAAGGTGGCCGTTGCACTGGCTTTGGGCCTCGGCACAATGGTTGGTTGGAAGCGCATCGTCGTGACCGTAGGAGAAAAAATCGGCAAGAGCCACCTGACCTACGCGCAAGGAGCCGCGGCAGAAATTACCGCCATGGCTACCATTGGCGCCGCAGATGGCCTGGGTTTACCGGTGAGTACCACGCATGTACTCTCTTCCGGCGTAGCTGGCACGATGCTGGCCAACCACTCTGGTCTGCAGATGAGCACGGTGCGCAATCTTCTGCTCGCTTGGGTCCTGACGCTGCCTGTCGCCATGATGCTATCCGGCCTGCTCTTCTATGGCCTGCGAACTGTGGTCTTCAAGGGCTAACCGTCGGCGACCCGACTTTCCGTTCTCATCGACCAAGCCAAGCTGGCTGCATCGGCACGCCGGCTTCTACCTGGCTTGGTCTTGCCACTCACTGTGAGATTCGTGCCGTTCCATCTCCGGAATTTCCCATTTAATTTTTCCTGATTCTCCGCCTTCGAAAAGCATGGCATTTTCCAAAAAGTCCCCTGGAGGACGGCGTCCATGCGGCTGAAGATCCATCCAAGCCAGATTACTGCGTTGCCGGAAGCACGCGATTTCGGCAGCGGCTGGGCGCGGCCCATGCGCTTCCGTTAATCTCGAGCGATCCCCGCAAAAACTTAGGAATTTCATCTGCCAGGAGCGGCCGTGGGCCGCACGGGCGCGCAGCTCTCTGCTGCGTTGCGAAAGTTGGTCGTGCGTGTTCAGTACCGGCACAGACCGAAGTGCAAATGCATTTCTTAGAAGAGCGAAGGTTATGGTCACCGTTCGCGTAAAAGGGGGAACTCCTTCCGGCAACGACTCCCTGTGCAGGACAAGCCGTCGGGGTCGCCTCATCAAACTTCGTCGAGGGTTTTCGCGCGATGCAGGAAGAAGTGACTGGCCGTAAGGTTCTAGGCCGAACGCGAGATCCGTTTTGCCGCGCGCGAGTGCAAGTTCTAGGAGGAGATTGCCTGTTCTTGACCACGCGCAAGCCGGGTTGCAGCGTGGGATTTGTCCGTGCTGCGAAGTTCCAGGTGCTGAAATGGGAAGAGAGCGAAAGTTCCCCGTGAACAGAGGAAGAGGGGGAATACGTGGCCATGCCTGGCAGGCATTCCGCTGGACAGAGCGCAAACGCTGGAAAGGAGAAGCCATGGATCTGTTTTACCGTCTGAGCTATGCACCCACTGCGGCCACGGGCCTCTGCCGGACCTGTAGTTGGGGCACCGTTCGCAAGGGCTTCCTTCCGGTGGAGGCAGAGGTGTTCTTTCGGCTGGTGGGCCCCAATGCGCGAGTGCACTACGCGGTGCGCGAATGCACTAGCTATTGCGACCGACGCGTACCCGAAGCGGCCGCGGAAGCGCGGCGCTACGGCTTCGTGACGGAGATCAAGTTGGAGGACGGCTCGGAAGTGCGAGTCGGTTCCGGCAAGAAATCACTCGAGCCCGCCAAGTAAGCGAGAGTCCCTCCGCTCCCCGAGCGTTGGGACTCCTCAAATTCTCAAGAAATTCGTTTGGTCCTCGCCTCGCTGCCTACTGCAGGAGCGCACGTGGTTGCCCGCTCGATTGCGCGTGGCTCGGCATTGTCCCATGGCCAGGAATCACCACAATGATCATGGTGGAATCACAGTTCGCTCCGGCTCGCCTGCCAGGGGCAAACTGCCATTGACGGACTGCGGCGGCGACGGACGATCCCAATGATTCTGCGTCTCGCAAAATGTTGATTTCGCCGATGCCGCCCTGTGCGTCAATGTCAGCGGACAGCATTACGTTAATCTCCGCCGGTGATACGGACGAAGCTTGCAGTTCGGTTGCGAACGTGGGCGAGGCGGCGCGATCGCTCGAATCTGCGGGCGGTTGGTCGTAATGGCGCGCTGACGAGTTCCCCGGCAACACACCTGGGCGCGCAAATTGAAAGATGATCCCCACTCGCGTTTCGGTGGTTTCGCCATGCGCATGAGCGGGAAGGAAACTCCAAGTGCGCACGGCACTCAACACTTTCTCGACGAATGGCGGCGCACCTCGCACAACCTTGATGTCCGTCAGTTGTCCGTCGCGATCGACCAGCGCATCGACCACAACTTCCCCACCCTGGAGCGCCTGCGCGGGATACGGTGCCGCCACCAAAGACAGCAGCACTGGTGCGTAAAGACCGGGCGCCGATTCTTTCGCCGAGTCCGCGTTTCTTTCCTCTCCCTGCGCCATCTGCCAACTCACTCCCTGTTGCTGCAACAATGCAATCGCGTAGTGAATCGGCACCGCAGCGCCTACTCCATTGGACGGTTGTTTCATCCCTGTAGCGATCGAAGCCGCGTTGGCTCGCAACCATCGCCCTTCGACGAACCCTACGACGGCCTGCGATTTGGCGGAAACTACCGGAGCGCCACTGTCACCCAACAAGACGTCGTGACCGAACAGTAGCAATTCGGTGTCGGCCCGCCCTTTGTCGAGTTGCGAAAATTCGTACTCCAGAACTTGCCCAGCGGGACGATCTTCGACAAACGCATCAAAGGTGTGCGGATCCCGCAAACGGGAAGGACGCAGCGCTGCCGCTAGTACTTCTTGCGCTCGGTCGGGCCGATCAACCGTCAAAGGCAGGAAGCGCACCTGATATCTGCCCTCGAATGGATTTGGAGTGGCTCGAAGGAGGCCCACATCATGGTCCCGGTCGATGGCAATCACCGTGGCTTTCAGTAGCCGCGGCGGCGCCATCGGCAAGCGCAACACAATATAAGGCTGCGCGTCGCTCAACTGGCTCAGGACATGGGCTGCCGTCAACAGATACCCTTCGTTGTTGATGAAGAATCCGTTGCCATAAAACGTGTAGTGAAAACCCCGATCCGAAGGAGATTGGTCCAGGGGATAGACAATCGGGCAAATGGCCGCGGACAGTGCCGCATGGTCCGCAGTCGGTTGAGCCGGTTTCTGCGCCAGGGCTGCCGGGGAGTGCCCGCAGACAAGCGCCAAAGCCGTCAACAGGACCAATCGCACATGGCCAAAGGGTTTCATGCTCCCGCTAGAATACCGCCTGCACAGCGCCACGCAATTGACCTTTGGGACAGTCTGTAGAGATGACAGGTTGATTTTGTTCAGCTGTAGCGGCTCGAAATACAACCGCAGCGGGGGCTGCCAGCGAATGGAAGAGTTTTATCACCGCGGGAAGGGCAGGAGTAAGGGATTTGGGGAAAAGAAGGAGGGAAGCAAGGGTAGCGGATCAGTTGAAAATTTCTCTCTTACCGAGTCTTCCGCCACATTGGTTTGGTCCCAGAGTATAGCAACCAGCATCCAAGCGCGATCAGGCCAGCCATGGCCATATACATTCCCGCCTGTTCGCCGGGGGTTTCCGCTTTTATCAGATTAGGTGCCGGATGGACGTGATTGTCGATTTCGATAAAAAGCAACAGCGATCCTACGATGACTTTCCACCAAACAGGTCGATCGGGTGAATGTGGCATGGTTCTCTTCTTCTGCCGTATCCTTCGCGAGGATCGTTGGTCAGTTTCCAATTAGCGCGTCACAGAACTGGGGCTATGTCGCAGCATTGGCCCGCGCACGGTGCTGGAAGCGGAGGAAGACGGCGACCAGCAGCCCGAAGATGCATAGGAGAACGACACCGAACCAAAAATAGAATGCGAACTGCGACACATCGAGAAAACCCTGCGCGCCAAGAGGGCGTTGCGTGGTATCAAGAAAACTAGAGAGTTCGGTTAAGCTCGTTTCGTCTCCGTTGCGCATGAACCGCTGGAGAATTTCTGCGTACGGCCGGTAGGTTACGTAAAGAACGGCGCTGGAGAGCAGCGCGCCTATTGCTCCGCAGAGGCCGACCACGAGAGTCGAGCGGCTGGGACGAAGCGCACTTAACCGGAGGGATTTACCACGCACGATGATGGCGAGTGCGCAGGTCAGCAAAAGTCCGCCGGAGAAAAGGATAACCAGTCCGGAAGCTTTGACCAAGAAGGCGTTCCAGTGGGAAACGTCGCTGCCCTTGAACTTGTTTGTTAGCGAAATGAGCTCTTCGTGTTGCGCTCTATCGGTCTGGTCTGCAAGGGAGGTGTAAAACGCGGCTTCTACTTTGTTCCCTTCCTCTTCGGAGATGGCCCCGAGCCGCTTGCAAGCCTCTTGTAGCTCTCGCTCTCTTCGTAGGAAGAATCCCCCTACGGGGCCCAGCATTTGGCCGAAGCGAACCACAGTCAAATATTTTTCGAAAGCGCCTTTGCGGTCACCATGTGCCTCTAGTGTCCGGCCAGATTCCAAAAGCCAGTGGGCGTAAGAGGAAGAGTCAGCAACCGCATAGCTTGGAAGACCGTACCAGCGGTCGTCGCCCAATGTTTGAAACGGATCATCAACCTGGTAGCGAAGTAGGACTCGCCGATCGAGCTCGATGAGTCTGGCGAGATAGTTGTCGAGCTTCGGGGATTGAAAGGCCGCCGCCATAGCGTTTTGCCAAGCGGCGGGTTGCTCTTCCACGCGATGTGGAATCTTCTCGCGAACCACTAGATCGATGTCAATTTTCTCAGCCACGATGAGATTCGGAAGTGCGTTTTGTGGATCCGATTGCTGGAGCAAGGGCACCCATTGGTTGATCTCTGGGAGCGATGGGTACTGTACGGCCACGACGGCATAAATCCAGGTTAATTTCGGGTCGAGATGAACAGCTTTCTCGGTGAGCCGCGCGCTTTCGGACTGATTCGTTGTGCGCGTCGCGACAAAGGCTAGGCCCTCGGCATCGTGATTTCTTTCCGCTTTCCGAGCGAGGGTTTCCAGTTCGGGATCTGGCCCTTGCACGTCAAAAACCGACTTGACGTGGATGACGTTATGCCACTGTGCGAGAGAAACATGGAAGGCCTGGCGAAAGATTGGGGCGAGGAAAAAGAGGAGAGATGCTACGGTGCAGGCACCGATGGCGGCTAGGGTGGTTTTGCGCCTGGGGCCCTCCTCGGAGAAAAGTTCGCTAGCGGAAGAAAGTGTGCGGCGATGGCTGCCTGGAAGGATCACGGAAAGCAAGGCGTGCTTCGCGAGAACGCCCGCGCCGCCAACGGCCCAGATGAGGGCCGCCCAGTTCCCTTGCACGTGGCTTAGTTCGCTGAGCATGCCACGGCCCCAATCGAGAGTGTCATGCGGCGCGATCCCAATGGCGAAACGCAAGATTAGGGCGGCGATGCGACGAGGATACGCAACGGGCATCACGCGCGGCCTCCGCTGAAGGCGGGGCGACGGACTTTTACTGCCGCGGAAGCTGCTCCGGGCAGGCTACGAACCAGCTCACCGCCTTTCGGTGTGAGGCGGTAGGTATGACGCGGCGGAACGCCATCCTCGGTGGTTACCCACTTGGTTTCGAGCAAAGAGAATTTGGCGAGGCGCATGAGAATCGGGTAGAGCGTGCCGGACTTAAGTCCCGTTTCGCGGCTCAGCTCGTAGCCGTAACGCCAGGCGGTAGGGTGTTCGATGAAGCGTTCGAGAACGCGAACAGTTTGCGGCGATATTCGAGGAATCTTCACTGAAATAGTCTACATATATAGACTTCATCTATCAATAGCCATTTGAAAAGCACAGCGGAACACAGTTGGGCTAAGCAAGAAAGCCCTTGACTTTCGCTTTTTGTTCGCCTACAGTCGCTTGCGGTAGAGGAAACGGGAAACGGGTGGCTTCGGCTCCATTGCCTTCGGGCTCTCCCGAGCCGGGCGCCACCCGTTAAAACTACAGCAACTCTCCCTTCCCTACCAGGAGCTGCCATGGACGCCTGTGTCGAAAACGTAGCCCCCGCCATCCTCGATCCCGCACCTGCACCGCCTGTTGTGCCGGGTGCGCCCGCGAGCCCTGCTCGCCCCGAGCTTCGAGAGGCGGTTTCTTCTTCCCAAACCACCGCGCCGGAAAAGCGCTCGTGGTTTCCCACCCATTGGCTGGGCCTAGGCAAATCTCGCTTGGCAGAGAAAATGCCGCACATCGTGCATGTGGACGTGGACGCGTTCTTCGCTTCGGTAGAGCAGGTGCTGAACCCGAAGCTGCGCGGCAAGCCCGTACTGGTGGGCCGCGGCGTGGTGGCTTCTGCAAGCTACGAAGCGAAATTCCGCGGCGTGAAGACGGCCATGAACTTTCGCGATGCGCTGCGTCTCTGCCCGAAAGCGATTGTCGTGCCTGGGCAATACGAACACTACGCCGATTTCGCCGAGCGTGTCCGGCGGATCCTGGAGACTTACACACCGGCGGTGGAAACCGCGGCGCTGGACGACTTTTACCTCGATTTTGCCGGAACGGAGCGGCTGCATCCCGATTTTGAGGCGACGCTGCGGCGGCTACAGGCGGAAATCTTGGGCCGGACAGGCTTGAGCGTATCGGTAGGCGCGGCGCGTACAAAAGTGGTGGCGTCGATTGCGTCGCGACTGGAACGGCCGCGCGGATTCCGCATCATCGAGCCGGGCACGGAGGAAGCGTTTTTGGCGCCGCTGCCGGTGGAAAAACTGCACGGCATTGGGCATATCCACGCCGGAGCACTGGCGGAACGCGGCGTCTCGACGATTGGGCAACTTCGCCTGATTCCAAAGCCGGTGCTGATGGCTACATTTGGCGAAGCCATTGGCCAGCAAATCTGGGAACGCGCGCGCGGCCTGGATGGGCGCGAAGTGCTGCTGCCGTCCACGCCAAAATCCATTTCTCGCGAAACTACGATCGAGGGCGGCACCATTGACACGGAGTTCCTCGGCGGCTTGTTGGAATATCTAAGCGAACGGATTGGCAGGACGCTTCGGGAACATGGCAACCAGGTACGCACGATTGGCCTGCGGTTGCGCTATGTGGACCATTATTCCGCGCACCAGACCGTGCGCCTGCCCCGCACAACCAATGACGAGCGCGAATTGCTCGTCGCCGCGAAGGATTTATTTTCAAAATTGTTTACGCGCCGCGTGGCCATCCGCCTGGTGGGCGTGAGCGTGACCAATCTGGAGACCGACCGCCGGCAGAACGAGCTGTTTGATACCGATGCAAACCGCCGCTGGTACCTGAACCGCGAAGTGGACCGCGTGCGTGGGCGCTACGGCTGGAACGCCGTCTTCTATGGCAAAGGCCTGGAGCTACGCGAGCACTACGACACAAAAGAAAACGGCCTGGTACTCTCGACGCCGTGCCTGTCGCGATGAATGAAACCCTGTAGCTCACCCCCTCAGGGGTGAGGCTTTTCCGCTCGGTGGCAACATCATCCCGCACGGCACGCGGCAACTTCCGGACTGGCCGCGATTGCGTTGACGAAAACCCTAAGGCCCGAAAGGCCTAAACGATAACCGGCCCAGGCCACACGATTTTCCGAACTCGAACTTCCCTTCCCTCTATTGGTTGTACTTTCGACGTCTTCGATCGCTTTCCCGCCGGTCGCTGCTCGTTGCCACAGGTCACTCTCATGTTCGTGCATTTGCATTGCCACAGCCATTATTCGTTCCTGCGGGGCGTAAATCCTCCGGAAGAAATCATTGCCGCATCGGTGGAGCAGAAGATGCCCGCCGTGGCACTGACGGACACGAACGGGATGTATGCCGCCGTGCCTTTTTACCAGAAGGCAAAAGAAGCACGCGTGAAGCCCATCGTCGGTGTGGTGCTCGACGTCGCCATGGAAGTGGAAAGCACGGGACCTCGAAAAGCAAAAAACGAAACGCAAAATTCGCCGAGCGTGCCGGTCGTTTTACTGGCGATGGACGTGGCGGGATACAGCAATTTGTGCCGGTTGACCACACTGCGGCATTTGGGTGCATTGCGATTGGGTCAGGAAACGTTCGCGGAAGACAGCGGCCGCCCGGTCACGCTCAAGGAATTGGCTGCGCACAATGCTGGCGTGATCGCGCTTTTTCCCCTTTCCCCGTCATGGCGAGCCGAACCTGCAAAGCGAGGGACCCCTCTTTCATCTCCGCACAATACCAACACAGTCGCACGATGGAAGGAAATCTTCACCGACCGGCTCTATATCGAGGTCCAACATCTTTCTCCGGGAGACGGGCGGATCTTCCGGGAAGCGGAGCGACTCGGGCAAGAACTGAACATCCCTCTGGTAGCCACCAATAACGTGCATTTCCTGAAGCCGGAAGAGCATCTGCACCATCGTGCGGTCAATGCCGTCCGCATCAACGCGCTCCTGACAACCGTGACTGTCCCCGAGATCACCACCAACGAAGCATGGTTCAAACCAGCCACAGAGATGCAAAAGCTTTTTCCGGATCATCCGGAACTACTGCGCAACACGTTGGAAATTGCCGATCGCTGCAACCTGGAACTCGAATTGGGCAAGCTCATCTTTCCGCAATTTCCCGTGCCCGAGGGCGAATCGCCGTTTTCCTATTTGTGGAAGCTGAGCTTCGAAGGCGCACAGAAACGCTACCGCCCGCTACGGCCCGAAGTGTTGGCACGGCTGACGCACGAACTGGAAGTGATCGAACAATTGAACCTGGCGCCGTATTTCCTGCTGGTATGGGACATCGTGGAAGAAGCGCGGCGGCGGGGGATTCCGGCGGTGGCACGCGGCTCGGCGGCAAGTTCGATGGTGACCTACGTACTGGGAATCTCCTGCGTGTGTCCGTTGCGGTGGGGTTTGTATTTCGAGCGCTTCTTAAACGTGCAGCGCGGTGATTGCCCAGACATTGACATCGATATCTGTGGAGCGCGGCGCGACGAGCTTCTCGATTACGTCTACGAGCGCTGGGGTGCCGAGCATGTGGCCATGATTGGCAGCTTCATCACCATGCATGCGCGGCTGGCGGTGCGCGAAATCGCCAAAGTATTCGGCGTACCGCCCGGCGAAGTGAATTTTTTCACCAAGCGGCTGCCTCACCGGCCGGTGCGAGAGATCCTCGATGCCATCCAGAGCCTGCCGCAGTGCCGCAACCTACCAGTGAACGACGAGCCCTGGAAAACGATCCTCCAAATCGCATTGCGGCTGGAGGATGCGCCGCGGCACCTGGGAATCCACCCCTGTGGAACCGTGATTTCCGCGCGGCCGCTGACGCACCTGGCACCGCTGCAGCGGGCAACAAAAGGAATCGTCGTGACACAGTACGACATGAACGCGATCGAAGCGCTCGGCCTCATCAAGATGGATTTACTCGGGCAGCGCGGACTGACGACCATGGCGCTGGCATTAGACAACATTGAAAAAGAGGCTGAGAAAATAAATGAGGTAGAGGAGAAGATCGACGTAGCGGCGGACGGCATAACGCCTTGTCCACGGGCACGAACGATCGATTTTGCGGCGATACCGGAAAACGACCCGGTAACCTGCGACGTCATCGCCGCGGGACGCACTATGGGCGTTTTTCAAATTGAGTCACCCGGAATGCGCGGCCTTTTGTGCACGATGAAGGCCCGCACGCTGGAAGAAATGGCGGCGGCACTCGCCCTGATCCGGCCGGGCGCTTCGGAGTACGGTTCGAAGGAACTCTTCTTGAAGCGGCTGCGCGGCAAAGAACCCACAGTGTACGCGCACGAATCGCTGAAGAACATTCTTGGGGACACTCTGGGTGTATGTATTTACCAGGAGCAGGTGATGCAGATTGCGCAGGCGGTAGGGAGTATGTCCCTGGCGGAAGCAGACATCGTGCGTCGGTCGGCGGCGAAATTCTCCGGGCAACGGGAACGCCAACGGTTGCGTGGCAAATTCCTGAAAGCAGCGGAGCAAATGGGCTTAAAAGGTGCGGAACGCGAAGAGACTTGGATGATGGTAGAAAAATTCGCAGGTTTCGGCTTCTGCAAAGCCCACGCAGCCACCTATGCAGACATTTCCTACCGCATGACCTACTTGAAGACGCATCACACGGCGGAATTCCTGGCGGCGATGTGCAGTGCAGGAGCGGGGTTCTATCATGTGTCGGCCTATGTGGAGGAAGCGAAACGCTGGGGAATCGAAGTGCGGCAGCCGTCGGTGAATCGTTCGCGGATGGAATACACTGCGGAAGTCGTAGCGGACGGCAGGAAAGCCTTGCGTGTGGGATTGATGCAGATAAAGGGATTGCGCGTGGAAACCATCCTGGTCATCCTCCGCTCGCGCGAAACACAGGGCGCGTTTCGTTCACTGGAGGATTTCCTGGCGCGCGTGCCGGCAGAGCGGGATGAAGTGGAAGCGCTGATCAAATGCGGTGCATTTGACGATGTGTGCCCCACCACGCGCCCGGCGATGCTCTGGCAATGGAATCTGCTGCAGGCAAAAGGGCAGCACACGCAACAAGGCGTACGCGCTGTCTGCGCGGCAGCAACCGCGACAGCCGGTCCCCCGGTGACACTCTTTGTGGAGATGGAACGGGACGACTCGATCGGGCTGGCGCTCGAAGAAATCCACACGGTGGATTACACGCAAGAGCAGAAATTACGCTACGAACGCGAAATTCTGGAGGTGTGCGTGAGCGGCCATCCACTGGACTTCCTGCCCAGGAATAGCGAGACCTGGAGCGACGAACTGCCCCAAAAGCACGGCAAACGCGTAACACTCTGCGGCTGGGTGGTGACCTACCGGCACGTGGGCACAAAAAATTACCGCAACATGATGTTCATCACACTGGAAGACCAGCGCGGGCTGTTCGAAGTGATTCTCTTCCCGAATGCTTACGACAAGTATGGCGGCCTGGTGTATGAGACGCGCGCGATGCGCGTGACTGGCATCGTGCAGGATGGCGAGCACATCTGTGGGGAAATACTGGAGAGGTTGAAGCCGTGATGGGCGGCGTTCCATGATTCGACGAAGCGAAACAAAACAGCCAACCCCCGAGCCGCAAACAGGCCGCCCGGCGCAGAGCGGTGAAGCCTGGCTGGGACGTGACCGCAGCGACAAGCGGCGCCTGTGGGAGCGCTTGAATCCGCGGCATCGCAAGGAGCTGCGGATGTTGGCGGAAGCACTGGCGCTACAGCAAACACACGCGCGGCTGCCAGACCCGACCCGTTCAAGGCTAGACGCGGCCCTGAGCGAGATGGACCGCGTCGTGCGGCGGATCGCAGCCATCCTGGCAGAGGTAGCTCGCCGGACACCGCCTGCGGGCTGAACCTTGCGGGTACAGGGCAGCGGACGCATACTTTCTTCATGAGCGCTGCCAGCCATCGAAGACTCTCCCTGGGCTTGCTTGTTTTGGCCACCGCGGGCCTGTGTGCCAGCGCGGCCCACGCAGATGAAATCCGCTTGAAGGATGGCAAAAAGCTGTACGGCGTGATCGTGGGCTACGAAGACAACATGTTCAAGGTCAAAACGGACTTTGGCTTCGTGCTGGTCGAGAAAGACAAAATTGCTTCCATCATTCCCGATTCCCCGGCAGAACCCGGCGCGAAACCGAGCGGCTCAAATGAGCCCAAGCCAACACCAACCGCAGAGGCGACAAAGAAGGAAAAAGCCGCGGCGATCCTCACAAATGCAAATTCACGCCCCGAGATTCCTACAGCCAGCAGGGCGGCCACGGACACCAGCGCGCCGGTATTGAAGACAACAGCGGCAACGCCGAAACCCATGTTGGTCACAGCCGCCGTGCCGCCGCCTCCGCCGAAAGAGGAGCCGCCAGCAAATCGCGAAGAAATTCAGGGAAACCTCTACATCAACCATCAATTCGCGTTCCGCATGTACAAAGCGCCCAGTTGGCAGATCATCGATGGCGCGGGACAGGCCCTCCCGAACGCGATCGTCGCGATGGGCACTTCGAATGAATCAACCCTACTCGTGGTCGGACACGAAAAATCCAAGGACCCACTGGAGCCCACGGCCCAAGCGGTCGAAAAGCGCCTCCACGATGTCTATGACAACTACCGGCTTCTCTCGCAGCGGAAAACAGTTGTGGGCGGCCAGCCGGCGATTGAATACCGCTACCGTGGGATGGCCGAGGACCATGACTGGTCCGGGACGCTTTCCGTAGTCGCTCACAACGGTGAATTTCTGACCGTGCTGGGAATGACCTTTGCCGACACGGACCTGATCCAAATTCAAGAAAACGTGATCACCCGCGCGATTGCCAGCCTGGATTTCAACGTGAAGTAGTTCGCCTCCCCGACTGCCTTCGAGACTAAAACTACACTCACATCCATCGAGAGGAAATGACGGCTTTCCATCCCTGGTTCGATGTGCTGGGGTCGAAAAGGGCACATCCATGCCCTCTACTGCGGGCTTGCGTGAGGTTTAGGTTAGCTGCGCTTCAGTCGCCGGAAGCTTCCTGCAGCTTGCGGTTCTCGCGAATCATGCCGATGAGCGCCTGGACCGCACGTGGCAAGCTGCGATCGCGCCGGTAAACCAGAGCGAGTTCTCGCCAGAGATCGACGCCCTCCACATTCAGGAGTTTCACCTCGCCGCTCTTGACCTGATCGCGCGCAAAGCTTTCGCTAATGATCGAAATGCCCACGTCGGCAGCAACGAATGTCTTGATCATGCCGATGCTCGGCAATTCCATGCTGATCCGAAGGCGGGAACGGTGCGGCCGGAAAAGCTTGTCGAGCACCTGGCGCGTGTAGCCGGTCTTCGGGAAAATCAGGGGAGCCGCAGCGATTTCATCAAGAGTGACATGGCTGCGTTGCGCCAGGGGATTTTTGCTACTGACGAAAAATCGTAGCCGGTCGCGATTGATAATATGCATCTTTAGGTTTGGGGATTTAACCGGCAGCGTAACAATGCCCAGATCCATCGACCCTTCTTCCAGTCGCTGCAGGATCTTGTGGCTGAAGTTGCGGTAGATGCTGATGTGCACCAAGGGGTAGCGGCGTTGAAATTCCGACAGAATGTCAGGAAGTAAATACAGGCACGTTGCTTCATTCGCACCAAAGGTCACCGGGCCCTGCACCACATTGCCGCGGTCCGCGACCACCTGCATCGATTCGTCCCGCAAGCGCAACAAGCGCTCGGCATATTCGAACAGAACTACGCCAGCGGGTGTCAGCTCCACCGATTTCGCCGAGCGATCCAGCAGCTTGGCATGATAGGCCTGTTCGAGTTGGCGGATCTGCGCACTTACGGCCGATTGTGAGCGGAACACTTTCTGACCCGCCTTGGAAAAGCTCTTGAGCTTAGCGACTTGCACGAAAGTAGTTAGTTGGTCGAAGTCCATAGCCTCAACTCTCGCTTACGCGTAAGAGTATAACGGAATTTGTGTAAGGGAAAAGTGAAGTTCCTGAGGGTCTCAGGCATAGTGCGGGGCAGGACTCTCCGGAATGTGCATAAAATTGGGCGCTTCCACCGGGATCGCATCCAACTTGGTCTCCGGAATCACTCTCCACGCCGTCTGCAGAGTTCCCTGGAAATGGATCGGTTGGATGCGCACAAAAGGCAGAGACGAGCGTCGCGCCAGAAGCCGGAGCGCGACAGGACTATCCGTCAACGCCACATGGGTTTCCAAAAGTCGGCGGAGGTTGCCTTCCTCTTCCTCCTCAAGTTCGTGTGCTTGCACAAATTCGAGGTTCAGAACCTGTTCCATCTCGCTCCTCAGAATATACGCGAGTCCCCCGGTCATCCCGGATCCAAAATTTAGCCCGACAGGACCAAGGACAGTAACAATTCCTCCGGTCATGTATTCGCAGCCGTGCTGTCCAAGCCCTTCGACCACCGCTACCGCACCACTGTTGCGCACGGCGAAGCGTTCCCCCGCTTGACCCGCCACATAGAGCTGTCCCGAGGTTGCACCGTAGAGAACCGTGTTGCCCGCAAGGACATCGCCCCGTTTCGAAGCGTTGTGGCCGGCCCGGATGACGATTGTGCCGCCGGAAAGTCCCTTGCCAACATAGTCGTTGGCCTCGCCCGAAAGCTTCAGCGTAAGTCCGGAAGTGAGGAACGCTCCAAAACTCTGCCCCGCCGTGCCACGAAACTCCCGCGTCGTATGCGCCTCCTCGTTCTTCTGTATGCGCCGGCTCATCCGCTCGCCACTGAAGTGTGCCCCTATGCTGCGGTGATAATTGTGGATGACGGAGGAACCCTCGCCTGGTTGCGGAGCATGCTCGAACGACAATTCCGTTTCCTGAACCACTCCATCGAGGACCGAGGATTGCTGCGGCAGCACGCGTCGTGGCTTCGAAACAGGGATGACCAGCAATGCGTCCAGACCGGATCGCGTTTCCAGGCGATCGTACCAACCGCGCAGCTCCGTTAGTGTACGAACACCCAGTTCGGAAAGGCCCTTGCGAATCTCCTCCGCGAGCGAACGGAAGTAAGCAATCACCATTTCGGGCTTTCCGCTGAAACGCATGCGCAGGGTTTCATCCTGGGTCGCAATTCCGACCGGACACGTGTTCAGGTGGCACTGGCGCGCCATCACGCAGCCGATGGCCACCAGCGCGGCCGTACCGAAGCCGAATTCATCCGCGCCAAGTGTGGCGCCAATCAGAATGTCACGCGAAAACCGCAAACCGCCGTCCACGCGGAGTTTTACGCGAGAGCGCAATCCCGCACGAAGTAGGGTTTCATGCGTTTCCCGTAGCCCAATTTCCCAGGGGAGGCCGGTGTTCTTGATGGAAGTGAGGGGCGAAGATCCTGTACCGCCATTGTGACCGCTTACAGTGATCACGTCAGCGCCAGCTTTGGCAACACCCGCGGCAATAACGCCCACCCCTGTTCCAGAAACGAGCTTTACGCCGATGCGCGCCTGCGGATTTACGGCCCGCAAGTCGTGAATCAATTGCGCCAAGTCCTCGATGCTATAAATGTCGTGGTGCGGCGGCGGCGAAATGAGCGGCGTACCCGGGGTAGCGTGGCGGATCCGCGCAATATATTCGGTGACCTTGCGCGCAGGTAATTGGCCGCCTTCGCCGGGTTTCGAACCTTGCGCCATCTTGATTTCGAGTTCTTCGGCACGGACCAAATATTCGGCGGTCACCCCGAATCGGCCGGAAGCAACCTGCTTGATCTTGTTCGATGATCCGGGGGTCTTGTAGAGTTCGCTGTCTTCCCCGCCCTCGCCCGTATTGCTACGACCTCCCAGTTGATTCATCGCGAGAGAAAGAGTTTTGTGCGCTTCCGGGCTGAGAGAGCCAAGAGACATAGCCTGTGTACTGAAGCGGGCAAGAATGGATTCGAGCGGCTCCACGTCTTCTATCGGCACAGGCTGCTCAGGAAGCATATCGAGAAGATCGCGCAGGAATGTGGGACCCTCGGCTTTGGCAAGCTGCTCGAACGCGCCGTAGTTACCCTGTTCCGGCTTGCGAACATGCGCATGCAGGCGACGGACGAGCTCCGGAGACGTGGCGTGGAGTTCCGCACCCTTCCGGAAGCGGTAAAGTCCGTGGTCGGACAGATCATCTGTCGCGCCGGAGTAGCCGGCGGCGTGCATGTGGAGATAGTCCTGAAGAAGCGAATCGAGCGTCTTGCTGCCCGGATAGCAGGCGGCATCCTCAAAATATTCGCGGCATATATCCTCATCCAGACCAAGCAGCTCAAAGAGCTGGCTGTTTCGATAGCTGGCGAGCGTCGAGATGCCCATGCGTGCCAGAACCTTGCGAAGACCCGCGAGCATGCCCTTGCGAACCTTATCGAACGCTCTGGGCTCCTCATTTTCGGCGAATTCTTCGGCAAGGTAAGGCACCACGGCACTGGCCCCGGCGGCCAGCAACATGGCGACATGATGTGTTTCGAAAGCCTGCGCGGTCTCTACCACCAGCGGCACATCGGCCAGCCCCTGATTCAGGAGACTCTTCCAAGCGTTCGCAGCCACCAATAGTGCGGGTAAAGTTGCTCGCTCCGGGCCAATCCCCCGATCCGTAAGGAGGAGGAGTCCCGGGCGCTCGCCGCTACTCAGAGGGGTAGTTTTGCACTGAGACAGACTGCGGCGCGCACCCGGAACTCCCAGGGTGGAAGAGAATGTAAAGTCGATCGTCTGCACTGGAGACAGCGCGACGGATAGCGAACACAGTTCAGCCGCACTCAAGATCGGGCTCGCAAGAAAATGTCCGTTACCGAGAGGCACTTCGAGTGACATCACGTGCGATTCCCGCAGCGGGTCGATCGGCGGATTCGTTACCTGCGCAAAGCGCTGCTTGCAATAGTCCCAAAGCGGACGATGGATGACCGAAAGGAACGCAGGAGGCGCGTCATCTCCCATGCTCCAATCCGCTTCCTTGCCCGCAAGAAGTGGCCGGAAAAGTATTTTGTATTGATCGTCGGACCAGCCCGCCGTGGCGGCAACTCTCTTAGGATGCGGGATCGAAGAGCGTTCGCCCGAATCTTCTAGACGCAGCACACTCGAGCGCGTCAAAGCCTTGCGGGGAATTTGTGCCGTAACACTCTTCAAAAGTTCGCGCCAGCGTAACAACGTACCCGTTTGTGGCGTGGCAAGCAGTATCTCTCCCGGTCCAAGACGGTGACGCTCCGCAATGCGCGATTCTTCAAGATCCAGCAGGCCTGTCTCCGAGCCGGCGATGACCAAGCCGTCGTGGGTCACGGTATAGCGCATCGGGCGCAAACCGTTGCGGTCCAGTTTCACACCAACAGAAAGTCCATCGCTGAATACGAGCGCGGCTGGCCCGTCCCAAGGCTCGCCTTCGCGAGACAGTGCTTCGAGGGCCGCGCGCACATCCGGCGAAAGAAAGGGGTCCTGCGAAAAAGCCGGTGGAACCAGCGCGAGCATCGACGCTTCAACGCTTTTTCCTTCAAGCAATTTCAACTCAAGCGCGTTGTCAAAGCTGGCGGAATCGCTGACGTTCTCTTCGAGCAGGTGGAACCACTTCCCCACTCCGATACGTTTACGAATTTCGCGTTCGCGCGCGCGCAGCCACCGGCGATTGCTGATGACCGTGTTGATTTCCCCGTTGTGCGCCACGTAGCGAAACGGCTGCGCAAGCTGCCAGGATGGCTCCGTGTTGGTCGAATAGCGCTGGTGAAATACCGCAAACCGTGCTGCAAAATCACTACTGCGCAGGTCCTCGTAAAACCTCGGGAATTGCCAGGGGGTCAGCAGTCCTTTGTACACAATCGTGCGTGAAGAAAGTGAGCACAGGTAACAGCGTTCCGGGAGTACAGCTTCTGCGCGCTTGCGAAGCAGAGAGAGGCTACGTTCAAATTTTTGGGCAAAGTTCGGTGTGGAATTCCGTGCGCTGGCTGGCTCGATGAAAAACTGCCAGATTTCCGGCATGGTCTCAAAAGCACGTTGGCCCAGGCAGTTGGGATTGGTCGGAACGCGTCGCCATCCTACCAGCCGCAGCTTGCTTCTTCCGATGGAATCTTCGATGGCCGTGCGCGCGTCCGCCACGCGGGTCGGAGGCGCAAAGAGCATACCCACGCCGAAGATCTCGTCCACTCCGATTTTCTCTTCGGCAGCTCGGGCTCGCAAGAAATCTACCGGGAGGCTGGTCAGCAGACCTGCACCATCGCCGCTGGCGCCATCTGCGTCCACGCCGCCACGATGGGACAGCCGCTCCAGCGCTTGCAGGGAGTAGGTCAGGATATCGTGCGTCGGGGGGCCGTTCAGTTGCGCGATAAAACCTGTACCGCAGGCGTCATGGTCCGGGTGGCCCCAGTTGGGGTGGTGCGCCTTCGGTGACCTGCTGGGGCAACTACACATACTAGTGTAATAGTGTCCAAGCCCCCGAATGTACAATGCAGAATTTTTCTGCCATGCATCAGTTTTGCAGGGGCAACCGAGGCGCTAACTAGGTTAAAACTTCGTGACTTCGCTGAGGTGAAAATCCCGGATTTTCATTGGCGGAACCACCATTTCGAACGCCTCTTCCCCGGTCGCTCGACCTGCAGGTCCGAGGCATTCAACGTTCCGTAACATCTCCAGGACCGATTGATTGAATCGGAAATTCCTCGCGCCCTGGGTAATTTTGCCGTTCTCGATCAGGAACAGCCCGTCCCGGGTCATCCCGGTCATGATCTTCTCGTAGGGGTCAACCTCACGGATATACCACAGGCGCGTCACCAGCAAACCTCGATCCGTAGAGGCGATCATCTCCTCCACGCTGGTGTCCCCACCACCCACCACCAGATTCAGTGGTGCTTCGCCATACTCGTTCGGCAGGGGAAAGCCATGTCCCGTGCCTTTGACCCCCGCCCGCTTGGCGGAACGGCGGGAGTACACGAGGTTTTTCACTACCCCACGCTCTACCAGGACGACCCGCTGACGCGCTACGCCCTCGCCGTCAAAAGGAGCGCCAAGTTGCTGGGGATGATAGGCATCGTCGATGATGGTGACGTTCTTCCCAAAAATGGCCTTGCCCAGACGGCCGGAGAGGCAAGAGCGTTTGTCGGCCACCGCGGTGGCCGCAAAATCGTAGAAAAGGAATCCGACCAGGTCGAGGACCGCGGCAGGCTCCAGAATCACGGTAAATCGCCCCGGAGCAAGCTCCACGGGATTTTGCGCGCGAACTGCTTTCTCGCGGGCAATCTTGGCCAGTCTCAGAGGATCAATCTCGCGCACATCGCCTGCATTCGCTTTGGCCCAACTCGCGGCGGAGCCTTGCTGCTGGGTGATCGAAAAACTTGAATTGGTTTGACGGTAAGCTGCCGAGAGTCCTCGAGAATTGACAAGCACACTTTGGCTTTGGCCACTGGAGAAAATTCCCGCGGCTACCTGTCCCTGCCTTTCCGCCAATTGGCAAGCTCTCTTCACGGCACGGGCGCGCTCTTCGGCCGTGAGCGACGCCGTAGCCGCATGGAAGCGATGAACGGCGCGATAGTTTTGTTTGCCGGGCAGCGGCAGTAGCCGGGAATCCTTGGGCTGGTGCGCGGCAAGGGAAAGGCAACTCTCAACGGCGGCGCGCAAAGCGTCTTCGTCGACCCGGTTCGTAGTAACGCGGGCGGTCCGGCCGTCGACAACCGTGCGAATGGAAACGACCAGTCCCTGTTCGGCAACGTGTTGATGGATGGTGTTATTCGCGAATCGGGTCAGCGCTTGGATGTTCTCGTCGATGTGGACTTCTGCTTCCGGAACGCCGCGTTCCTTCGCCAAGCGCAAGACCGTGGAGCCGATTTTGTGCAGTTCGCGCTCGGGCCGCAATGCAACGACAGGGGCATCTCCCCGTTTTGTGGCATGTTGTTGTCTGCGTGGGCTCATTGGTTCGAAAAGGCCGCCCCGATCTTCACATTGCGAAAACGCGCCGGTGCGGCACCATGGCCCGTGCCCATCACCTGCATGGGTTGACCCTTTCCACAGTTTGGAGTGCCCCACAGAACCCAATGGTCGGCATTGCAAACGGCATCACACGAGTTCCAGAATTCCGTCGTGATGCCGCTATAGCTTGGATTCTTCAGCATCCGTGATTTCTTGCCGCCTTTGATCTCCCACGCGATTTCGGTCGAAAACTGAAACTGGTAGCGGCGGTCGTCGATGGACCAGGAGCGGTTTGTGTCCATCAGGATAGCGTCGTCGGTGTCGGCTATCAGATTTTCAACCGTCCAGGGGCCCGGAAGAATACTGATGTTGGTCATGCGGATCATGGGCAAGCGATTCCAACCTTCGGTCCGCATGGTGCCGCCGGAACGAGGCAAGCCCACCAGATGAGCGGTCTCGCGGCTGGAAAGATAGCCATGGAATTCGCCGTCCCGGATGACCTCAATGCACTGCGCAGGCACTCCCTCATCATCGTAAGCAAATGTACCTAGCCCTGGTCCGTGAGCGATGCGCGCGTCGGCGACCACGTTGACGATCGGGGAGGCATAGCGCAACTTGTGCAGCTGATCGAGTGTCAGAAAACTGGTCCCGGCGAAATTGGCCTCCTGGCCGAGTACGCGATCAAGTTCAATCGGATGGCCGATGGATTCGTGAATTTGCAGGCCAAGCTGACTGCCACCGAGAATCAGGGTACTTTGCTTCTCCGGGCACTGCGGCGCAGAGTGCAGCGCCACGGCTTCTTCGGCGACTCGCGGTGCGTGCCGCAAAAGATCCATGGATTCGATCAGCTCATAGCCGCCGAGGACGTGCTGGCCGCCAAAACTGTTGGGGTAGGAGCGTTTTTGAATCGCGTCTCCCTGAAAAGCCGTGGCCACGATTCCACAACCAGAAATCACACGCCGCTGATGAATCTTCGAGCCACTACTGGAGGCAAACCAGGTATCGATCTTGCGAAACTGCATATCTGTCTCAGACAGCGTGACGCCCTTCACTTTGTGCATGGCTCGATCGGCAGCCAGCAGCAGGTCGATCTGAGTTTCCAGTGGAATCTCGAATGGATCTTTCAAGCAAGGCCCTTGCCAGCTATCCACGTAGGTGCCTTCAGGTACCAGTCGGACGTTTTCTTTTTTGGCCAACGCCGACGACCGTGCGATCGCTACCGCCTGGGCCGCGCAAAGGGCAACACCTTCGCGTGTCAATTGATCGGTGGAGGCGAAACCCCAAGCCCCGTTGGCCACCACACGAATTCCGAGTCCGATGGATTCGCTCTGGCCCAATGTCCCCACGCGCCCGCTCTTGGTGGTAAGGTCGCGTTGACGCAGGTGCATCACGCGCACATCCGCATACGTAGCGCCTCGCAAGCGCGCAATTTCAAGCGAATTTTCGCAGTATTCCCACATACTCCGCACCAAAATTTTGGGGCGCCTCGTTACTCCGAGACGCCCCAAGTAAGATATCACGCACTGCTTGTTGCTCTTTGTTTCTTACGTGCCTTCCTGCCACGAAGCAAGATACTGCTCCTGCTCGGCAGTGAGTTTGTCCAGGCGATGGCCCATGGATTCCAGCTTCAAGCGGGCGATCTCGCGATCCAGATGCTCTGGAACGACATACACCTCAGGCTTCATTTCCTTGTGGTGTTTCACCAAATATTCCGCGGCAAGCGATTGATTCGCGAAGCTCATATCCATCACCGAGGCGGGATGACCTTCCGCCGTCGCCAGGTTCACCAATCGCCCTTCTGCGATCAAGTAAATCTTGCGCCCGTCCTTCATCAAGAACTCGTCCACCAAGGGACGAACTTCTCTCTTGCCGGAAGAGAGCGACTCGAGCGCAGGAATCTCGATTTCCACGTTGAAGTGGCCGGAATTGCAGACGATCGCGCCACCCTTCATGACTTCAAAGTGCTCGCGGCGAATGACGTTCTTGTTGCCCGTGACGGTGATAAAAATGTCGCCTTCTTTTGCGGCATCGGCCATGGGCATCACTCGGAAACCGTCCATCACGGCTTCGATTCCCTTCACCGGGTCGATTTCCGTAATGATGACGTCTGCGCCGAGTCCCTTGGCGCGCATCGCAGCACCGCGTCCGCACCACCCATAGCCCGCAATAACCACCTTCAATCCGGCAATGAGCACGTTGGTGGCGCGAATGACGCCGTCGAGCGTGGACTGGCCGGTGCCATAGCGGTTGTCGAAGAAGTGTTTGGTCATCGCATCGTTCACAGCAATGATCGGGTACTTCAGCGTACCGTCCTTGGCCATGGCGCGCAGACGAATCACGCCGGTAGTGGTCTCCTCGGTGCCGGCGATCACGTGCGGTACAAGGTCTTGACGCTTGGTCAACAACATGGTCACCAGGTCGCAGCCATCATCCATGGTGAACTGCGGTTTGTGCTCGAGCGCAGCCTTCATGTGCTGGTAGTAAGTATCGTTATCCTCACCTTTGATGGCGTAGGTCGGAATGTTGAAATCCCGGTTAAGCGATGCGGCCACTTCATCCTGAGTGGAGAGCGGGTTCGAGGCGCACAGTACGGCGTCGGCGCCGCCGTCACGAAGCGCGATCATCAGGTTCGCGGTTTCGCTGGTCACGTGCAGACAAGCAGAAACGCGCAGGCCCTTTAGCGGCTGTTCCTTGATGAAGCGTTTGCGGATCTGTTGCAGGACTGGCATCTGCTGTGCCGCCCACTCAATTTTGCGCTTCCCGGCATCCGCCAGGCCGATATCTTTCACATCACCCTTCTTGAGTTCTGCCGTTGCCATCCTTGCTCTCCTCGTTCTTCCTAGTCTGAATGCTCAGTGACGTTTCTATTTCTGGGCTCAAGCGAACGGCAAGCGGGACACATTTGCCGTCAGCAATGCCGCTCCGATGGAATGACCCGAAAAACTGCGTTGGCGGCCTTAGCGGCGAGCGGCGACTTCGGCGACCGCCGCCGATCCGGCGGCCTTGCGCAAGGCGTCGGCACGATCCGTGCGTTCCCAGGTAAAACCTGTGCCGGTGCGGCCGAAATGGCCGTAGGCTGCCGTCTGTTTGTAGACCGGCTTGCGAAGATCCAAGGTCTCGATGATGGCCTTGGGTGTTAGCGAAAAGTTCTCGCGAACCAGTTGAGTAATCTTTTCCTCAGGAATCGTCGCGGTTCCGAACGTGTCGACCATCACGGAAACCGGTTCGGCCACACCGATCGCGTAGGCCAGCTGAACTTCCGCGCGGGACGCCAAACCTGCAGCCACGATGTTCTTCGCAATATAACGGGCCATGTAGCACGCCGAGCGGTCCACCTTCGAGGGATCCTTCCCGGAAAACGCACCGCCGCCGTGACGGCTGTAACCGCCGTAGGTGTCCACGATGATCTTGCGGCCCGTCAGTCCCGCGTCACCCATCGGTCCGCCAATCACAAATCGGCCGGTCGGGTTAATGTGAAATTTGGTTTTTGCGTCGAGCATGTGCGCAGGGATGATCGGCTTGATCACATGCTCCATGATGGCTTGGCGCAGGTCTTCATTCGGAACCGTGTCGCTGTGTTGCGTGGAAATTACAACGCAATCCACGCGCACCGGCTTGCCGTCTCGATACTCAACGGTGACTTGGGATTTTCCATCAGGACGGAGGAAATCGACTTTCTTGCTCTTGCGGACTTCTGCGAGGCGTTGCGTAAGGCGGTGAGCCAACTGAATGGGCATGGGCATCAACTCTTCGGTCTCATTGCAGGCGTAACCGAACATGAGCCCCTGGTCCCCGGCGCCTCCCGTATCCACGCCCATGGCGATGTCGGGAGACTGCCTCTTGATCGTGCACATGACTGCGCAGGTGGTGGAATCAAATCCATACAGCGCGTTGTCATAGCCAACTTGTTGGACCGTCTTGCGAATGAGTTCATCGTAGTCGATGTGCGCGCTGGTGGTGATCTCTCCGGAGACCACGACCAGTCCCGTGGTGACCAATGTTTCGCAGGCCACGCGACCCTTGGGGTCTTGGCGCATCACTTCATCAAGTACCGCATCCGAAATCTGATCGGCAATCTTGTCCGGGTGTCCTTCGGTCACCGATTCGGAGGTAAACAGAAAATTCCTTTTTGCTTCGCTCAAAACATCTCTCCTATACTCTCGTCTTTACACGCAGGGTAGGGTAATAGACCCCGCCGGCCTACGTTTCAGGGAAATCGCAGAATAAATCCTTGCAAGGATACCACCGCGCTTACACCGAATCAACCTGTTGATTATCCATGGCTTACGCCTGCAGCGAATGGGGAATACGGCCATTGAGTGGAGTAGTTTTCCACTAAACAGCAAGCTTGGGGTCTTGCTGATCGCTTCCGAAGGGTCTCCGTCGTGGTGCATGCCCCTCGCCCCTGCCCTACCCCTTTACGCAGACTACTTGCCGCAGCGTGTGCACGATTTCCACCAAGTCCGTTTGCGCCGCCATGACCGCGTCAATGGATTTGTAGGCCGCCGGAGTTTCGTCGATCACCTCTGCATCTTTGCGGCATTCCACTCCCTCGGTCATGCGCTTGTGATCTTCTACGGTGAACCGGCGCTTGGCTTCCCCGCGTGACATGGCGCGCCCAGCTCCGTGGCTCGCGCTCATGAAACTCTCGGGGTTGCCCTTGCCACGCACGATATAGGACCGCGCCCCCATGCTTCCCGGAATGATGCCGAGATCGCCCTCCTCGGCCCGTACCGCTCCTTTTCGCGTTACCAGAATGTTCTGGCCATAATGCCGCTCGCGTGCCACATAGTTGTGGTGGCAATTGATAGCCTGCAGATGCGCCGTGAATGGCCGAACCTCGCCGGAACTGCGAACCGCTTCGACGATCTGTTCCATCATCAGGTCGCGATTGGTACGCGCGAAGTCCTGGGCCCACTCGACAGCCTCGACATAATCCCCAAAGTGCTGCGTTCCCTCTTCGAGATAGGCTAGGTCCCGATCCGGCAGGTTGCTGACAAGCCGCCCCATATCGCACTTGGCGAGTTCAATGAAGTAGCTACCCATGCGATTGCCCACGCCGCGCGAGCCGCTGTGAAGCATAAACCAGACCATTTCGGATTCGTCGAGGCAAACTTCGATAAAGTGATTTCCAGTGCCCAGCGTTCCCAGATGATTGGCGTGATTACCACGATCGAGCTTAGGATGTTTCCCCAGAATGGCCTCGTAGCGCTCCTTCAGCGTTTCTCCCCAGGCCTTCAAGTTGCACTCGGGGATGCTACGCCAGGCGCCCTTGTCGCCCTTACCTCCCTGTTGCGTGCGGCCGTGCGGTACCGCTTCCTCTATGGCAGTGCGGATCGCGTGAAGATTGTCCGGCAGGTCACGCCCGTTAAGATCAGTCCGAACGGCCATCATGCCGCAGCCAATGTCGACTCCGACGGCCGCAGGAATAATCGCGCCCTTCGTCGGAATCACGCTCCCGACCGTCGCGCCAATCCCCCAATGCACGTCCGGCATCGCCGCAACCCACTTGAAGACGAAGGGGAGTTGGGACACATGAATGAGCTGCTTGCGGGCGGCGTCTTCGAGTGGAACACCCTTCACCCACGCTTTGATGGGCACACCTTGTTCGGATTTGAGTGTCTGATAATTCACGATTGCCACTCCGGCAGCACGTTGTCTACAGGGGTAGAAGACACTTTAGCTTAAGCTTTTCTCAGTCAATGTCCTATGGTGCGCGATTCGTCCGGCGCCATATCCGGTACGGCTTTCTTCAACATGACCCTAAACCAGCCGATTTCGTACGGCGCCGCAAGGTCTTCAACATCGCCAGGGAATAATAGATCGCGACAAATTCCACCTGCCGCAAAAAGCGTCTTCACGATTTCGAGCAGCCGGCCTCCGGCGCTTCCCAGGTCGAGAACGCATTCCATGTTGGGTGGGAGGAACTCGAGCAGTGCAGCCTCGCCTTCCTTCCGGTGTGGAATCGAATCAGCACGGCCCAGGTAATCCAACGCGTGCTCTCGAGAGGACCAAAGATGGACGTCAGGTGTAGCGGGCATACCGCCATGTTCGCATGAGGGAGAGGTCGAGCAGCAAATCGGTAATTCTTATCTGCACTCGTGGGCGCGGCTTATCCCGCAGCGTAGAGCGGACCTCTCGCGCGAAGCGTTCTCGTTTTACGCCGGGTCGTCCGTGTCGTCGGCTTGAATCACTAACTTACCCTTGGTCTTCTTGGCCAGCAGGTAAGCGTGGATAAACGGATCGATGTCTCCATCCAGCACACGGTCCACATCGCCCACAGAAAATTTCGTACGGTTGTCCTTGATCAGTCGATACGGCTGCATGATGTAGGATCGGATCTGGCTGCCGAAGGAAATATCCAGTTTCGATTCATCCAGCCGGTCCGTTTCGTCGCGGCGTTTCTGCATTTCCAGGTCGTAAAGTTTCGAGCGCAACATCTTCATGGCCATCTCGCGGTTTTTGTGCTGGCTGCGCCCCATCTGGCAAGCCACAATCACGCCCGTGGGGATGTGCGTCAGCCGCACGGCGGTTTCCACTTTGTTGACGTTCTGCCCGCCCTTGCCCCCGGAACGAAACGTGTCCAGCTTGATATCTTCAGGACGGATGTTCACCTCGATGCGGTCATCCACTTCCGGAATCACGAACACTGAGGCAAACGAAGTGTGCCGACGTGCCGCCTGGTCAAAGGGCGAAATGCGCACCAGTCGATGCACTCCCGTTTCGCCCGCAAGCAATCCGAAGGCATTCTCGCCGGTGAACTGAATCGTGGCATTCTTGATCCCCGCTTCTTCGCCAGGCGTTTCGTCCAGCACATCGGCGCCGAATCCTTTGCGTTCCGCCCATCGCAAATACATGCGCAGCAGGATCGATGCCCAATCTTGCGATTCGGTTCCGCCAGCGCCAGGCTTGATGGTCATGATGGCGTTCAGGTGATCGTTTTCGCCGGAGAGCAGCGTCTGCGTCTCCAGTGCGCTCAAATAGTTGTCTGCGGCCATCAACTCACGGGAGAGATCCTTCAGCAACTCCTCTTTTTGTTGTGCGTTTGTTTCACCCTTGGCGAGCTCGATGTAGGTTTCCAGATCGCCGATCATACCTGCGAGCTTCTCATCCGCGGCCAGCGGCGCTTCCGCCCGCTTGCGTTCGCGCAGCACAACCTGCGCTTCCTCTTGGTTGTTCCAGAAATTGGGATCCGCGGCGCGCTCTTCCAGGGTCTTTAACCGCGCTTGATTTTGTGCGACGTCAAAGATAGCTCCGCACGAGTTCGATACGCTGCTTCAATCCTTCATACTGATGTTGCAGGTCTTCCAGAATCATATTGGGGTGCACTCACCCGCCACAAAAGCGCGGGTTTACTTTTCCTTTCGAAAGGTGATTCCCACAAGAATAGCGGAAACGATCACGCACATCCAGGCGAACCAATCGTCCAGGCTGGCGTAAAGCGTCCGATCGGTGCGGAAATCGTAGGCCAGATCGGCCGAATCCCGCACGTCGCGGCGCATGACCCGCGTGACATTTCCATACGGATCGATCGATGCGCTAATCCCGCTATTGGTATCTCGCAACAGCCACCGCCGATTTTCCACCGCGCGCACCCTGGCCATGCGCAGGTGCTGCTCCGCCGCGGAAGAGGTTCCGAACCACCCGTCATTTGAGATGTTGATCAGAAGCTGCGCGCCCCGATCGGTAAAAGCACGCACCTCGCCCGGGTAAATGGCCTCATAGCAAATGAACACGGAAAATGTATTGCCGTTCGGAAGCCTTCCCACGCTGCGAATTTTTCCTTTGTGGAAGCCTCCTACTTCTTCGGAAACACTTGTCACAACTTGATGGATGAAAGGAAATGGCTCGTACTCGCCGAACGGCACAAGGTGCATCTTGTCGTAGGAAAACGTGCGCTGGCCAAGTTCGTTCAGCATCGCCGCGCTGTTGTAGGGAACCAGCGCCGCGCGGGGTGCGCCGCTCAGCACCTCGGTGCCGGGCTTCCACTCAATCACGCCCACAATTAGCGGGTTATGAAACTCCGTGGCCAGCCGCGAAATAAAGGGGGCAAAGCGTGGATCCTGAAAAGAAAATGGCGCCGGCGCTTCGGGCCACAGGAGCAGGTCGGGCTGCAGACCATCCTGTGACGGGCGAAGGCTGATTCTCTCCAGGCCAACGAGATCGCTCTTATGATCGGCGTACCAGTCCCCAACATACTGCATGTTTTCTGGAAAATTGGGTTGCACCGCCCGGGCCAGATGATGCGCTTCCGCTTTCGGAACAAATCGCGGTCCGATGGCCATGACCACAAGAAGCACGACCGACACTGCCCCGAGGATTCCGATTCTTCGCTTTGTCTCTGTGGCCGTTCCGCAATCACTCCATACCATGAGCGCATTGAACGCCGCCGCGAGGAATGACAGTCCATATATGCCCGTGATGGTCGTCAGTTGCAATAGCGCGGGATTTTCCGCAGGCGCATAACCCAAAAGCCCCCAGGGAAAACTGATCTCCGGCAAGTAGGCACGCAGAACTTCGGTCGAGATCCAGAGAAACGGCGCGCCCGCTAATGCCAAGGTAAAACTGCACAGCGATAAGCGTTGCACCGCCCACGCAAAAAGCCCGATCGAGGCTCCCCAAACTGAGGCAATGAGAAGCAGCACGCCCCAGCCCGCGGTCGCAGACATCCCTCCGTGAACCGAGAGGACCTCCGCAATCCACGGCACGCACGTGAGCACGAAAATCAGTCCATGCAAGAACCCACAGAAAAACGCGACCCGTGCGCGCGCGCCCAAAATGCCGGCGAGCAATAGTGCCAGGCAAAACCAGGAATACAGGCTAAGAAATGAACCGTGGTAGGACAGCGAGAGAATACCCCCGCTCAACCCTGCCAGGGTCAAGCGCACAATCGCGGGAGTCTCCCGCAGGCGATGAGGCCGCAGGTAGGAGTACCATACCGGAGACGACATCAGTGCTTTACGTAAAACGCTTTGAAGCCTTCGCCTTCGAGGCCCTTCTTTGCGGCGTCAGCGGCTTTCTGGTCCTTAAACGGGCCAACCTGCACACGATAATATTTGTCCTTTTGCGGTGTCTGCACGTACACCGAATAGTGCTTTTTCTGCAAGCCGTTGGCAATCGCGACTGCGTCATCCTGTTTCAACAATGCGGCAACCTGAATCACAATGGCACCGCTCGGAATCACCGGGGCATTCACGGTGTTCTTGCTGCTCTTCGCGGGAATGGGCGCAGACACCGGCTGAGGCTGTGGATTGTTTTTCGTGCTCACCGATTTTGGGGTTGCTCCAACGGTTTGAACCTTGGGCTTGGGGCCCAGTCGGGAATCCACGTTCTCGACCTTATTGGTTTTGAGGTTTTCCCAGATCGGCGCGGATGAGTTTGTCGAGGGATCGCTCTCTCCGGGCGGAGCTGGCTCTTCCACGGTTTTATTGGGAGCCGGGTTACTCTTGGGCATGTAGACAGGCTCAGACTTAGTCGTCGAATTCGTGGCCGCACGCACCTGCCCGTCATACTGGTTCCGCCCCATCACGTACCCCAGCGTGAAGAATACGCCGGAGAACAAGAGCATCAGCAAAAATAGACCGATGACGTGCTTGCTTTCAAGCACACGATCACTTGCCCCGCGTTTTCCCCCAGAGGCCATGCTTATTTTGTCGACCCCCCGATCGACTTCACCCAACTATTAATAATATCGATTGGCAGAGGGAAAACAATCGTTGTGTTCTTTTCGACACCTATCTCGGTCAGGGTTTGCAAATAGCGAAGTTGGATCGCCGAGGGTTCCGTCTCCAGAACTTTCGCGGCGTCAGCCAGCTTTTGCGAAGCTTCGAATTCACCCTGGGCGTGGATCACCTTGGCGCGACGTTCGCGTTCCGCCTCGGCCTGCTTGGCAATGGCACGCTGCATCTGTTCGGGAATGTCCACCTGCTTCACTTCGACCTTGCTGACTTTAATTCCCCAGGGCTCGGTGTCCTGGTCCAGAATCACCTGCAATTTGGCGTTGACTTTGTCACGTTGCGAAAGGATCTCGTCCAACTCAAACTGGCCAACGACGCTACGGAGCGTCGTTTGGGCAAGTTGCGAGGTTGCATACTGATAATTCTGGACCTGGGAGAGCGCGAGATTTGCGTCGACGACACGGAAATAGCACACCGCGTTGACTTTCACGGATACGTTGTCGCGCGTGATGATATCTTGCGGCGGCACGTCCAGTGTCTCCAGCCTCATGCTGATTTTGTACAGCGTTTCGATCGGCCAAAAAACGAGCCGCAATCCCGCACCCTTGGCTTCCGGCAAAAGTCTCCCAAGTCGCAGAACTACGCCGCGTTCCCACTCTTTAATGATGTTGATGGAATTCCAAATCCACAACAGAACAAAACCCGCGATAATGAGTGCGCCTATGCCTCCAACCTCTAACATTTCCTGCCTCCTGTAACTTAACTCGTCTCACTTCCCGATGGGTGTCCCGGCGGCGAGTGGCTCAACCTCGAGCCTCAACCCCTGGACCCGAAGCACCCGAACTTTCGCGCCTACCTGAATGTTTTCCTTGGAGTTGGCGCGCCACAATTCGCCATGGATGCGAATCATGCCTTCCCCGCCGCCAGGAAGAGCGCTTGTAACAACGCCCTCTTCGCCGAGAAGCTCCTCCATCCCGGTAGCGGTTTTCCATTTACGAGACTTCAGCACCAATCTCATTAGAAAAACAGTAAGGAAGGCGAATGGCAAAGTCGCCGCCAAGGCAACCCCGAAGCTCACTCCGCCAGGGGTGAGCGGCGAACGAATCAGGAACATCGCGCCGAGCAGCATGGACACCACTCCGCCGAGCAGCAGCACCCCGTGACTCGTGAGTTTCGCCTCTAGAATAAACAACACCAACGCCAGAATAATGAGCAACACGCCCACAAGATTGACGGGAAGTATGTGCATGGCATACAGCGCCAGCAACATGCAGATGCCGCCCACGACTCCCGGTGCGACAACTCCAGGATGCGTGAATTCCGTGTACAATCCGAGCGCACCGATGAGCAAGAGCAGAAAGAACATGTCCGGCTCGACGATTCGTGCCAGAAACTTCTGTCGCGAGGAGAGTTGGAAGTCAGCACGTGTGTAATTCTGTAGGGAGAGCGTCTCCTTCTTTCCATTGAAGCGGGTAAGCTCCTTCCCGTTCAATTGCCGCAACAACTCTTCCTTGTCGTTCGCCACCACATCGATCAAGTGCCCTTCGAGGGCTTCTTGCTCGGTGAAGGCGCGCGCCTCCGTTATGGCAGTTTCCGCAAGTTTCGGATTGCGTCCCCGCTTCTCAGAGAAGCTGCGCAAAAACGCCGTGGCATCGTTATTAATTTTCTGGCGCAAGACTTCGTCCATCGGCATGGTGATCCAGCCAGGCATGAAGATCGGTGTGGCTGCACCTGTCCGCGTGCCCGGCGTCATTGCCGCCACATCCGCCGAAAGCAAAATCAGAAAACCCGCGGAAGCTCCCCGCGCGCCAGTCGGATTCACATACACGGCGACAGGCACTGGTGAATCCAGAATGTGATGAATGATATCGGTCATCGAATCGCTCAGACCACCCGGCGTGTCCATGGTGATCAGCACCAGAGCCGCATGACGTTGCGCTGCGTCCGCGAGCCCCTCTTCAATGTACGTCGCCAATATCGGCTCGACTTCGCCATCTAATCTCAACTCGAGCACCAGGGGCACGGTGGGCGAATCCGCAGCCGCCGACTTCGTTGCCAGCAAAGGCAACAGCAGCACGACGATTCCGAAAAAAAGGATTGCTCCCTTTCGATAACGGACATTTTGCCGATTTCCACGAGCGTTCATTGTGCACCCCCCGTGGGCTTGCTCTTCTCCAGATGGTCCAGCAATTCCTTCGCTTCCGGATAATTGGGAGCCAGCTTTATGGCTTTTTCGACCTCGGCTCGCGCCAGATCAATTTTCTTCTGCTCTAGGTAGATGCGCGCCAGCGTGGTTCGGACCGCCGCGGAATCGCGCGCATCCAGTGAAAGCTGCAATTCCTGTGCAGCAGCATCCAGTTTACCTCTTCGGCGGTAGATTTCTGCGAGTTCCCGATGTGCGCTGGCGTTGTTCGGCTCGGCAACCAGCGCGGCTCGAAATTCCTGTTCCGCGGCGTCCAGGCGCCCCGCCCGAAATTCCTGGCGCCCCCGGCGAATGTCCGCGACCGCACCATTCGCCGGCACAGGCGAATCGGCAGCGAGACTCTGCTGCGTCTGCGGACCTTCGAGCTCCAGTCGGAGCGAAGTCATATCCAACTCGGGTTTGATCCGCTGATATTTCGTGAGCGAGTCCGCGTTCTTCGAATCAATTTTTAGCAGCGGCAGCCCCTTTTCCCCGAAGGCCTCCTCCGCGGCATCGCGCTGAACGGCCAGCTCCGCTTTTTTCCCCAATTTATCGAGGGTGTAGATCAGGAAAGCAAGGTCTTCAGGATTATCCGGTTCGCGCTCCACGGCATCACTAAAATGCGTCGCCGCCGTAACCAAGTCCTTCTGCTGCAGCGCGAGTAAGCCGAGATTAAACGGGTAGTCGTCCTCATCCGGGTCGATGTCCCGGGCGCGGCCCAGGGCGGTAAGCGCCGGAGGAAAGTTTTCCTGGCGCGCACGGGCGAGCGCCAGATTATTCAGTATTTCGGGCAAGTCCGCGCCGGTCACCAGGTTCCGGTGAAGGTCTTCCTCGAGCGTATTAAACATTTCCTCAGCCTTGTCAGGCTGGCCCAAACGCAGGCGGCAGACTCCCATCGCAAACAGCGCTTCCACTCTTCGAGCGTGCGTTACGGGAATTCTTGCGTACCAGGGCACGGCGGCGGCGCAATCGTTTTTCTGGAAGTAAACCTCGCCGATGGCAAAGGCAGGTTCCGGCCAGTCCGGCTCAAGGCGGGCAGCTTCCTTCAGATCCCGCAACCGGGTTTCATCGTCGTTCGCAAGCAATCCACGGATGTACTGTTCGAATGCCGCTAGGCCGAGGGGTTGCTGCAGTTTGGTGAACTCAGACAGATTCAGTGGGTATCCATGGTTAGAGCTGCCCAAGAGTTTCCAGGTGAGTCTGGTGTGCAATTCCATCAGCGACGCGAGTGCGTCGCTTTCATTTACGACCGGAAGGAGTGCTACCGGGCTCACCCGCAGCAGCCGCGCGCTGACTGTGATGGTCTTCCCGTCCGAAGTGAACTCCCCGAACACGATGTAGTCAGCATCCATCTCTTGTGCGATGTGCAACATGGTCGCCCGGCTCAATTTCGCGGACGAGGGCAGGCCGTAGCGGTCCATCTCACTTAAGCGCCCTGCGTGCGAATAGACCTGCTGGCCGGACGCGGAGAGCCGCTGGATGGTCAGTTCCTCGAGGCCTTCCCCAATCCAATCCAGTCGAGGGGAGGCGCCCGCATTTTCGAACGGAAATACCAGGAATATTCCTTCTTGGGGAAGAGCGGGATGCGCCGCCGGAGCCGAGCTAACGGATTGCCTGGCAAGGAGTTCGCCGGCCCCACCGAAAAGACAGAAACCCAGCAGAAGCGAGGGGAATTTGCGCATGCAGAAGGGGCGCGCTCTCATTCTGCGCCCATTGTAGCAGAGCGCAGCCCGTCCATTCTGGTGAATCCAGCACGGAGCCCAAGGCAAAGCAAGTTAGGGATGCGGCTGGCTCTCGGCCTTCGCACGGGAATTTTGATCGTGCCTGCTTACGGCTGTACAGCGTCAGGAGTCTTCTCGACAAGCAGATCCTGCACAGCAGGATCCTTGATCACGATCAGGAAGGAAGGATCAGACTTCACGGAATTCATGTCCTGGTAACCCTCGTCGCGGGCCTTCTTCAGGTAAATGATGCAGCGCTCCACATTGCCAGACTCCGCAAACGACTTCGCCAGCAGAAAATAGAAGCGTGCCCGGTCGCTGCTGATCGAGCGGTCCTGGATGACCGTTCCGCTCCGCGATCTCGCGGCCTCAAACGTGTCCGGGTCAAGCTGTAATGCCTTGCGGAAGGCAGCAATGGATTCCGCGTAATTTTTCTCGCCAAAATAGGCATAGCCGAGATTTAGATAGAACGAAGCGAAGTCCTCGCGCAGCGCAATGGCCTTCTTGTACGACCGGATGGCCTTGGCATACTTCTTTCGTTCGTAATAAATCGTGCCGGCGTTGTTTTGCGCGTCAGGATAGTGGGAATCGAGCTTCGCGGATTTTTGATAGCATCTCAGCGCAAGGTCAAGCTCGGCCTGGTTATGGAAACTGATGCCCAGTTCGTTCCAGTAAACCGCGTTCTTCGGTTGCTCCACCGTCAGCTTGTGAAAAAGATCCTGAGCCTCGCGGAACTGTTTCCGAACGAGATAGAGTCGCGCAAGATCTTCATCCGAGAGTTTGGGCTTTTGGTCCGCAGCGACAGCCGAACCGGGGAGTTGCCCTTGTGGATTATCGATATTGGTTTGCGCACAGGCGGGTAGCAGGAGGGTAACCAGAAGGAAAGCACCTACCGGAATCGCCAAGTAATTCTTGGTCATGGCGAGTCTCCTTTGTCCCGATCAGGTTTATCGGGATCTTTCTTCTTCTTGCCCCCAAAGATACCAAAAATCTTCTGCAAAGGCCCTTTTTTCTTTTCGGTGGCCTTGGCCGCTTGAGCACCGTTCGGGTCTCCTTGGCCTGGCGCTGTCTGGGCATCCGCCTGGCCCGGAGCTGCCCCAGGCTGTGACGGTTTGGGCGAACCACCCCCGAAAATATGCGAGAGGAAAGACCCGACCGCAGTCGCCGGCCCGTGTCCTCCATGCAGTTCGCAGAGTTGTGTAGGCTGAGAGCCGTTGATGTACACCTCTTCCCGCGTTACCGGGCAAGTCGGCGTAGCCACCTGCAGCGTGTCCGAATCGATCAAGACGGAGTCCACGCCCTCAGGCTGATCGAAAGGCTTCACATCCCGATAGCCGGGCAGCGCTGTCGCCTTGATCATGAAATCCGCCCAGATGGGCGCAGCTGTCGCGCCACCGGCCAGGCCAAGATCATGGTTATCATCGAATCCAATCCAGATCACACACACCAGATTGTTGGTGAACCCCGCGAACCAGCCGTCCCGGGAAGTTCCGGTCTTCCCGGCCGCCGGCAACGTGAATCCTTTCGCGCGAACCTGTGCCCCTGTACCCTTGTTGATCACGTCCACTAAAATGCTGTCGACGAGATAGGCTACGCGAGGATCCAGTACCATTTTGTTTGCTGGGCTGTTCCTCTCGAGCACATTGCCATTTGCGCCTGCCACACTCTTCACGTACATAGGCTCAGCACGCGTACCCATGGTCGCAAACGCGGTGTACGCGCCGGCCACATCCACCGGTGTCAGTTCGTAAGCACCTAGCGCCACTGCTGGCGTCGCCTTGATATTGGGCGTCAATCCCATCTGCCGCGCAATCTGAACCACGCGGCCATAGCCCACCATCTCCGCCACTTTCACCGTTGCCACGTTCAGTGAATTGGTCAGTGCTTGGCGAACGGTGACTTTGCCCATGAATCTCTCGCCATAATTGTTGGGGGTGTACTCCTGGCCGTCGAACTCGAACACCGTCGGCTCGTCATCCACGGTCGTGGCGGGGGTGACCAGCGGTTGCGCGCCATCCACTGCGTTATTGAATGCCGCGGCATACACGAACGGCTTGAAGACGGACCCCGGCTGGCGGTGTGCGAGGGCGTGGTTCAGCTGGCTTTGGCCGTAGTCCCTCCCGCCGATCAACGCCTTGATTTCTCCCGTCCTCGGGTCCAGCGCCACAAGTGCAATTTGCGCTTGCGGAACAGGTTCGTCGTCCGCCTTCTTCCCTTTGGCCTTGCGTATTTTTTCGTATCTCTTGGCCAGCAGCGCGTCTACATTCTTCATTCCGCTCTCGATGGCCACTGCCGCGGCTCGTTGCAGTTGCGGATCAAGCGTGGTGTACACACGGTAGTTGGTACTCAGCAGCTCCTGCTCGGAATACTTCTCGAGTAGGTGATCCTTCACCATGTCTACGAAATAGGGCGCTTCGTTGCCGGTAACCGAGGCCCGCGCCAATTTCAACGGGACACGTTTGGCGTCCTGCACATCGGCTTCCGTGGCGTATTTGTTTTCGACCATTTGCGTCAGCACACGGTCACGCGCTTGTACCGCGCGTTCCGGATGCCGGTCGGCGACGGAATAATAGTTGGGTGCGCGGATGAGTCCCGCAAGGAACGCGCATTCCGGCAGCGTAAGTTGGCGCAGATCCGTTCCAAAGTAGGCGACGCTGGCTTCCGCGAATCCGCGTATTCCGAAGCTTCCTCGGTTGCCCAGGTAGACCTCGTTCGCGTACATCTCGAAAATCCGCTGTTTGCTGAAGCGCTGTTCTAGCTCGAACGAGAGCATGGCTTCCGCCAGTTTCCTCTTCCAGGTCCGATCCGTGGAAAGGAAGTATGTCCGGGCTACCTGCATAGTAATGGTGCTGGCGCCCTGCATATGCTGGCTGTGGCGTATGTCGGCCCACGCCGCGCCGAAGATACGAATGAAGTCAAAACCCGGGTGTTCAAAGAAGCGTTTGTCTTCGGCAGAGAGAATGGCTTGCACCAGGACTGGCGGAAGATCCTCATAGCGAACCGGCCGTCGTTTTTCTCGCGCGCTGTCGAACAGGTTGGTGATTAACTCCGGCTCAATCTCCGCGGTGCCCATGTCTGGTCCCCCCGCTAGTGGCCGAATCGATTTGATGACCTTACCATTGAACTGCACGGCCAGGGCGTTGGCTCCGCCAAAATAGGACAGCTTGGACGGCTTAACCTCGAGAACGTTCCCATCCACCGTGTATTCGCCGAGGGAATTGTCATCCGCCTCGGGCCGATACCCCGAGCGCTGCAGGTAGGTAATCAGGTCTTCCACGCCCCACGCTTGGCCGTCAGAGATTCGCGCCGGTGAAGAGAATATCTGCGTGGTGTTTTGGAGAATATGGCCCGACAGCCGGGCATCAATCATCCGGGAAAACTTGAGGTAATAGAAAGTAAAGACGCTTGCAAAGACAAGGACGCAAATTGCCACGAAGCCGAGTAGGCCGAGTCCAAAGGCAGACGTCCAGAAACCCTTTTGAAGACGAAATCGCAAAGAGATCCCCCAGAGCTGGCCAATTCCTATTGTCTCGCAATTGGGAAGCGGAACAAAATCAGACTTAGGTCAGGATGAGGTGAGGGCCACCCCACCTGGGAAAACGGGCGGCCGAGCTACTTCATGATGTCCACGCCCTCCGACGAGGGCGAAAAGCTCAGATCGGTCTTGTACACCAGAAAATCCACCGGGACCGTGTACTCCACGCTGATGGACAGCCCGTGATTTGTGGACTGCACCTTTACGTCGTCGCGTGTGGCCGGAATGTCCAGATCCTGAATGGTGCGGAAGATGTTGTCCTTGATCTGGTCGTTGGTGTAGCGGTTGACGATGGCAAAGCGAGCTTGTTCGCTCATTTTGTCTTTGAGTTGGTATTCGGCCACATAGAGAGGCACGGTCTTTACGGCAACGAAGATGGCAATGATGAGGATCGCCGTATAGATCAGCGCCTTGAGTCTGCCTTCGCCTCGTTGCGCACGTTGCGATGATTCCAGTTTCCGATTCACCAATGCATACCCCATGGGCCATGTCCGGCACCAGGCCGGTCGGCTAGAATTTTCTGACCAATAAAATTACGCTAGCACCGCGTGAACTCGGTGTCGAGGCTGGTGCGAGGGAGTGTTCTTCGTCGGTAACGCCCCAAGGACGATCGAAAGCGCCCCTAGGGTCCTTTCACTCAGTAGGCACGCGCAAAGATGGCTCGTTCTTTGGCTGGCTTCCGACAGTAGATGCAGGTGCCCGAGCCGCTCCCCCCGCCATGGCCCAGCACTGCCGATGGATCCAGCGGGATGCAGCGCATCGTTGCCCGGGTTTCTTCCTTGATCTTTTCCTCGCACTCACCGCTGCCGCACCAGTGCGCAAACGCAAACCCGGTCTCCACGGCCTTCTTGAAATCGTCGTAGTTGAGCGCTTCGTGGGTATTTGCCCGTCGGAAGGCCAGGGCCTTGTCGAACATGGCTTGGTGAATGTCAACCAGCAGCGTATTGATCGCGGTTGCCAAATCCGCCAAGGGCGCGCTGACTTTTCCTTCCCTCCCCGGCTTGTCCCGCCGTGCCAGCATGGCCGCTTGTTTGGCCACGTCCTTCGGACCAAGCTCGACGCGAACCGGCACACCGCGCATCTCCCACTCGTTGAATTTCCATCCGGGGCTGAAGCCTTCGCGTTCATCCAAGGTCACGCGCAAGTTCGCCTTGATCAGTTGCGTCTTCAATTCTTTGGCGGTCTTCAGAACGCTGGCCTTTTCTTCCTCCGTCTTGTAAATGGGCACGATCACCACCTGCGTGGGTGCGAGCCGCGGCGGCATCACTAACCCTTGATCGTCGCCGTGCACCATGATGATTGCCCCGATAAACCGTGTCGAAAGCCCCCAGGAAGTCGTCCAGCAGTGTTGCTGAACTCCGGTCTGATCGAGATACTTCACTTCAAACGCTTGCGCGAAGTTCTGGCCGAGGAAGTGCGATGTGCCCGCCTGCAATGCCTTCCCATCGCCCATCATGGCTTCTATCGCGTAGGTAACATCGGCGCCGGCAAATTTCTCGGCGTCAGACTTGGCGCCTGGAATCACGGGAATGGCCGCCTCATTCACAGCAAAATCGGTGTACACGTCGAGCATCTGTTTGGTTTCCTCGATCGCTTCCTCCTGCGTGGCGTGCGCCGTGTGCCCCTCCTGCCAGTAGAATTCCAGAGTGCGCAGGAACAGCTTGGTGCGCAGTTCCCAGCGCACAACGCTGTTCCACTGGTTCATCAATACCGGCAAATCGCGGTACGACTGGATCCACTTCGACCACATGTGTCCAATAATGGTTTCCGAGGTCGGCCGCACAATCAACGGCTCGGCAAGTTCCTCCCCGCCTCCGATCGTCACCACTGCCAATTCCGGCGAAAATCCCTCCACGTGGTGCTTCTCTTTTTCAATGAAGCTCTTGGGGATGAGGAGCGGGAAGGCCACGTTCTGATGTCCGGTGGCCTTAAAACGCCGGTCCAGCGCCCCTTGGATGTTCTCCCACAACGCCCAACCATAAGGGCGCACAATCATGCAACCGCGCACAGGCGCGTAGTCTGCCAGTTGCGCCTTCAAAACCAGTTGGTTGTACCACTCCGAAAAATCCTCCGCCCGTGTCGGTAGCTTCTCGTCAGCCATGCGTTTCCTTGTCCATTTCAGCAGTAGTAGGTAAGCATTCGAGCGTAACGGACACCCTCTCCCACTGTCAACGCAACCTCACCTATCCAGAATCATTTTCTTCACAGGCTCGCTTTTACTTCCGGGTTCTACCAATTGACTCTTAAATCCGCCCCTGCGCCTCGCAGCGTGATGCTGGCTCGGCAACCGCATAGCGCCCGTCGCCGCGGTCGATGGCATGAATCGCGAGTAATGGGGCCCCAGCAACGCCCTCAGGAAAAGGCGCACCAACTTCCTTTCCCTCAGGGAAGTCTCTGGCTTGGCTGGCATTCTGGTTTTCTTTCTCGCCATCTTCATCGTACGCCCCAGCGATGACCACGATCTTCCCCAAAAGGGAGTCGACCTGGCCGAGAGCCGCCACGCCAGGCGGGCGCCCGGTACGAAGCGGGGAAATGCCCTTGGCCTGAATTTAACGCGTAACGGCGAGATCTTTCTTGGCAACGACCGAAACTCGAGAAAGGATTCGACCTCGCTCTTGCAGGCAGGTGCAAGAAATGGCTCCGAGCAAAAGATCTATCTTCGTGTCCGTGCCCGAGCCAAATACGGGGACGCAAAAGCGGTGCTGCATCAAATTCGCACTACCGGAATTGAAAGCGCGGCCCTCCTAAGTCAAGATACTCGCCACGAGACCGCACCCTAAATCGAACTTCCCAAGAACCATTCCCAATCGGAATCTTTCGCGTTCGTGCGAATCACCAATTCCGGCTCGCGCATCGCCACGCGGCTATACGGCGCCACCGAATGCGTCAGCCATACATTCCCGCCAATGATACTGTGATGTCCAATCCGCGTATCCCCGCCGATGATCGTCGCTCCCGCATAAATTGTTACGTGATCTTCAATGTCGGGATGCCGCTTGTTGGCCAGCCCCCTCACCAGCTCCCCACCGGTATCGCGTCGGGCGGTGGGATTGAAGGCCCCCAGTGTCACCCCATGATAAAGCGTCACCTGCTTCCCAATCGTCGCGGTTTCTCCAATCACTACGCCGGTCCCGTGATCAATAAAAAATGAATCATCGATCGTAGCACCCGGATGAATATCGATTCCCGTCCGGCCGTGCGCCAGTTCCGTCATGATCCGGGGAAGATAGGGAACCTTCAACTTATACAGCTCGTGCGCCAACCGCTGCACGGTAATCGCTTCCACTCCTGGATAGCTCAAGAGAATTTCTTCCAGCCCACTCGCTGCCGGATCGTTCTTGAGCGCCGCCTGAAGATCGGTCGCCAGCAAGTGCGCCAGCTCAGGCAGTCTGCCGTGGATGGCCGCCACGATTTCTTCCGCAGATCGCCCTACGTCCCTCGGCACTTTCTTCCCACGGCAACTGCAATCAAAGCGCATCGCCCGCACAACCTGCTCGCCCAATCGCGATTCCAGATCCTCGAGGAAATGTGCGACCAGCGGGTCCACCGGCGGCACCGGGACGTAATACAGAGGGAAAAGCCCTTCCAGATATCGCCGGCAGAATTCGTTCACCCCATCCTTCGACGCCAAGCGGTACTGGTCGTTCGAATCGCCGGATAGACGACCTTCGAGCGCGCAGCGGAATTCTTTTGCCAGCGACTCCAGCTCATTGTATGGCTTGGTCATGACCATTCACAGTTCTTGGATGCGCCGCGCAGGGACAGCGGCGCACGCACTCGGCACGGCTGTCCTGCACGGCATTTTCACTGGGGCATTCGCGCCTTAACCGATTCCTTCAAACAGGATGGTCGAGAGGTAGCGTTCGCCACCGTCAGGCAGCACCGTTACGATGGTCTTCCCTGCAAACTCCGGCAGCTGGGCCAGTCGCACGGCCGCCGCCGCCGCCGCGCCACAGGAGATGCCGCTGAGGATTCCCTCCTCACGCGCCAAGCGCCGCGCCATTTCGACAGACTCCTCATTGGTTACCTGTTCCACGCGGTCGATCAGGCTCAAGTCCAGGTTTTTGGGTACGAAACCTGCCCCAATCCCCTGAATCTTGTGCGGCCCCGGAACCGGGGCTTGCCCCGCGCGCGTCTGCGTGATGACCGGACTGACATTCGGCTCGACCGCCACCGAGATGATCTTCTTGCCCTTGGCGTTCTTGATGAAACGCGACACGCCTGTGATCGTTCCACCGGTTCCCACGCCTGCCACAAACACGTCGATCGCCCCCTCCGTGTCGTTCCAGATTTCCGGGCCGGTGGTTTTCTCATGAATGTCTGGGTTCGCGGGATTGTCAAACTGCTGCGGCAGGAAATAGTGCTGCTTGTCCGATTCGTAGATTTCCGTGGCTTTCTTGATTGCGCCTTTCATGCCTTCGGGGCCGGGTGTGAGCACGAGCTTCGCGCCGAACGCCGCGAGCACTCTCCGTCTCTCGAGTGACATGGTCTCCGGCATCGTCAAGGTGATCGCGTAACCACGCGCCGCCGCAACAAACGCCAGCGCGATGCCGGTGTTGCCGCTGGTCGGCTCCACGATCTCGATTCCCTTCTTCAGCACACCGCGCTTTTCCGCATCCCAAATCATCGCAGCCCCGATACGACACTTCACCGAGTACGCAGGATTTCTCCCCTCGATCTTCGCGAGCACCGTTGCTTTCGCGCCGTCGGTCACCCGGTTCAGTTTGATCAGAGGGGTTCTTCCAATGCTTAAGGAATTGTCCGCGTAGATAGTCGCCATTGCTCAACCTCAGTGAAGTGAATTTGCTGTGTCGGGACAGCCCCATAAGTATAGGACTGCTGGGGCAGAAATGGGTGAGCGCATGCATCCAAAACGCTGATTCACGCCATTTATTTTTCTTATGCTCTGGGTTTGAGCGCATTGCGGTTGCTTGCGCACTCCGATAGAATCGGCTTTTCGGGGCGGGTGTGCCGGTGGATGGGGCGAAAAGTCAGGAGCAGCGATGACCACAGAATCAAACGAAAGAATGAAGCGGCACCTCGAAACAGTCGATCCTCAGATTGAGAGCTTACTCGGCGAGGAAGCACGCCGGCAGGCTACCGGCCTCGAACTGATCCCCTCCGAAAACCTGGTCTCCGAAGCCGTGCTGGAGGCCATGGGTTCCATTTTCACCAATAAGTATGCCGAGGGATATCCCGGCAAACGCTACTACGGTGGCTGTGAATTTGCCGACAAGGTCGAGCAATTAGCGATCGACCGCGCCCGGGAATTGTTTGGGGCGGACCACGCCAACGTTCAGGCACACTCCGGCACATCGGCCAACGTGGCCGTGTATATGTCCATGCTCCAGCCCGGCGACACCGTACTTGGCATGGCTCTCGCTCATGGCGGCCACCTGACACACGGTCACCCGTTGAATTTTTCCGGTCGCATGTACAAATTCGTCGAATATCACGTCCGCCGCGACACCGAACAGATCGATTACAGCGAAATCGAGGAACTCGCTCACCAGCACAAACCGAAAATGATCGTCGCCGGTGCCAGCGCCTATTCGCGGATTATTGAATTCGAGCGCATCGCGAAAATTGCAAAATCCGTCGATGCCATTTTCTTCGTAGACATGGCCCACATTGCCGGCCTCGTCGCCGCCGGTGTTCATCCGAGCCCCATCCCCCACGCCGACATCGTCTCCACCACGACGCACAAGACTCTTCGGGGGCCTCGTGGCGGTTTGGTTCTGTGCCGCTCTGCCTATGGCAAGGAACTCGACAAGCTCACTTTCCCGGGCACGCAAGGCGGTCCGCTGGTGCACACCATCGCCGCGAAAGCAGTTTGCCTAAAAGAAGCCATGGAACCCTCCTTCAAAGATTATCAGAAGCAAGTGGCGGCAAACGCCAAGGCCATGGCTGCCGCCGTCGCCAGCCACGGTCTTCGCATCGTGACCGGGGGCACAGACAACCACCTATTCCTGATCGAGGTTCACTCCCGCGGCATCACCGGCGGGGAAGCGGAAAAGGCGCTCGATCGCGCCGGCATCACCGTCAACAAGAACTCCATCCCCTTTGATCCTTTGCCTCCCATGAAAGCCGGCGGAATTCGCCTCGGCAGTCCATCCGTCACCACGCGCGGAATGAAGGAACCAGAAATGCAGTTGATTGGCGGCTGGGTAGCCGAAATTCTCCTTCACGTCGGCGATTCCGCGGTGGAACAGAACGTCCGCCAGCAAGTTGCCGCTTTGGCGGCGCGTTTCCCCATCTACGAATCGCGTCTGAGAGTGACAGCCGCGCACGCTCGCGTCTAGCCAAACAGTATGCTTCGGCCACAGGAAAAGAAGTTGTAGACTATCCCCCGCACCGGGCCGCCCCGACCCATGGTGTGAGATCTTCGATGAACTCGAAAAAAAACAAACTGGCTGACATCGTTCAGGCAACGGCCGATTTTGAGCATTGGGCCTCTCACCACGTCAATCTCATTCGATCCGATGTAAATCTGAAACATCGCCTCATGGCTCAAGCCTCTTTTCCCTTCTTCCGTGCCACGTTTTATCGCTGGGCCCAGTGGTGGCCGATCATTTGCCCGGAGCTCGCGCGCGCGCCGCAGGTACTCGCCGTTGGCGACCTGCACATTGAAAATTTTGGTACCTGGCGAGACATCGAAGGCCGCCTGATCTGGGGCGTGAATGATTTCGACGAAGCCTGGCCTGCCGCGTACACGGTCGATCTTGTGCGCCTGGTTAGTAGTGCCTATCTGGCCATCCGCGACGAGCATTTGACCAGCTCCCGGAAAAAGTCCGTTCAGGCGATCGAAGACGGGTATCGCGACTCCATTGCCAAAGGTGGTGCCCCTTTCATTCTGGCCGAGCACCACCGCTGGCTCCGTCTGGTCGCGCTCGGCGAGCTCCGCGATCCCGTTCTCTTCTGGAAGAAAATCCTGGCCTGCCCGAAATATAAAGGTCAGCTTCCCAGGGACGTTTGGAAGATTGTCCATAACTCCATGCCACTGCGCACGCTCAATTACGAGTTGAAATCGCGCATTGCGGGGCTTGGCAGCCTGGGGCATCCCCGTGTGCTCTCCCTAGCTACTTGGGATGGCGCACACGTGGTTCGCGAGGCCAAACAACTCACACCTTCGGCTTGGATCTGGGCGCGCCACCTGCACGCTTCGAATGTACTCAGTAGAAAATTAGTCGAAAGCGCCATACGCATCCGCGATCCCCATGTCCACTTTGCGACCCATTGGATCGTTCGCCGCCTGGCTCCGGATTGCAGCCACATTGAACTGCAGTCGCTCCCTGAAGAGCGCGATGAAGAGAAGTTGGCCTACTACATGGGCTGGGAAACCGCCAATATTCACTTCGGCAGTCCCCAGGCCATCCGCTCCGTCAAGCGCGACCTTGCCCGGCGCAAGGGCCGGTGGCTCCACAAAGCTGCCAAGGCCATGCTCAAAGTCACCCTCGATGACTGGAAACTCTGGCGTCGCAAGTGGGAACGCAGCAACGCTGCCAAGTAGTTGTTCTCCAGAACTCCCGTAATCTGAGCTTTTGCTGGCAAACTCCCGTCTCTCCGAGGGACATGCAAAAAATGCCTAGAACGTAAAGCCCTTGGCCGAAGACTGGCCCTCCGGTCAGTAGATTCACACCACCGATGACCGTACCTTAGGCGTAACCGAGAAATGCGAACTCCAGCGGCAGCCTCGCGTGATTTTCTTCTCCCGCGGTGGTCCTCCTTTTTCTGGCTGCGGCTCGCCGCCAAACCAGGAGTTGCTTGCTTCCCGGGGGAGTCCTCTAGTCCCAAAGAGGTGGAATGATGATGGATACGGAAGCTTTCCGCGAGTTCAAGACCGGCTTAACCTTCCTGCGTGACAATTATGCCAACCGGGCGTTTGAGCACATCAAGCGCGCCGCGGATATGGAGAAGAACAATCCCTATTACATGTCCTACCTGGGTGTCGCTTTGGCCCGCACGCAGCAAAAGTGGGCCGATGCGGAGCGCCTCTGTGACACAGCGGTTCGCATGAAGCGCAATCAGGCTCAGCTTTACCTCAACCTCGCCGAAGTCTACATGTCCGCCGGCCGCAAGGAGGACGCGCGCGAAGCTCTCATCGCCGGCATGAAATATGCCCGCCGTGACATCCGCTTGAACATCGCCATGGCCAAGCTCACGCCACGCCGTTCACCCGTCTTCACTTTTCTCGAACGCAAGCACCCTCTGAATCGCCATTTCGGCATGCTGCGCCATAGGACGCTGCAGGCCTTCGGCAGAGGCTGAAAAACATCGACTTTCCCCAAACCCCCAAACGCAAGAAGGGCGGGTGGCTTCGCGCCATCCGCCTTTCTTGTTTTTCGCCACGTTTGCGTACCTTTCTGACCCCGCCCTAAATTCGTTTTACTCCCGAAAACCGTTCTTTTCTCGGCAGAACTCCTGGCCCAATTCACGAAGCGTCCTCTAGGCAACGCCACTCGCGCGTCCCTCTTCACGGCTTATCCTTCGATTGAGATACACACCCGCCGAGTCTACTTTGTTCCCCAGCTTTCCTATCGATGGTGTCGAGCTTCGACGGGCGCGCCATTCGGTTAGTCCTCGCGTGGTGCGCATAAAACTTATCGAACGTTTCCGTACCTCTCCTCATTGTGCTCAAGGCCTGTTCACGGTATTTTCTGTCGGCGTATTGAGGTAGGCGTGGTCGAAATTGTGGCATTGGACCTCGCCCCATGTTTCGACCGGTCGCAAAACCGCAGTGGGGACTGCAAACTTCTGGTGCTCTCGTCCATTCCCTGGTGTTCAGTCTAGCGGAGAACTGGTTGGGTGCAGGAGACGATCAGGGAACCATCCGCTTCTGGAGGTAGTGCTGGCGCAAAAAAAAGAGGCAGATGGGGTTTCGCCATGCGCCTCTAACTGTCTCTTGAATCTATTCTTAGCAGCTTGTGCTTACTTGCGACTCGCGTAGCCCGTGCCGTAGCCGCCCTGAAGCCCCATCTCCATCAGAATCTTGAATCCGACCCCGAACAATCCGTTCGGCAGAGGATCGCGCCGCACTACTTCCGCTAGGTATTCCCGCGTCATGGCCGCGGGCTCCTTCGAATAAGGCATGGACACGAACAAGCGCATGCCCACTTCATATCCATTCTCACTCGACTGAAAATAGACTCCCGTACGCGAAACGCTTAGCGACCCGCGAATGTCATCGAAGGGGTCGCGCTCTGGGTCCGAGGGACGGAGGCGCATCAGTTGCGTGATCTTGCACCGGCGACTGGAGCGCCGTTCCGTGTGCGAAGTTCGTACCGGGGTTCCCCCGGGTGTGGAACTGTGCTTTGCCATGAACTCGATGGGGAACGCCATTGCCTTTAACCTTTCCCAAACACACCATCTATTGCTTGGGATAAGGATAGGGGGGCGATTCCAAAAAACCTATAGTGGGACCGTACCCTGAGAGAAGTTGACCTTCCCCATTCGATGGTAGTACGAAAGTACCAGACCGGCAATTCCCTCCCTGAGGAAATCCTGAAAATCTATCCACTCCGAGATGACTTCCCCGCCCCTTTTGTGCCATTCTCTTCCCGGGGTCTTCCCCCAAAATCCGACTATGCCCAAGCGATTCAAGGATTTGACAGAAAAAGAGATTCTGGCCCTGGCCATTACCAGCGAAGAAGAGGACGGCCGCATCTACGGCGAATTTGCGGATGCCTTGCGGGAGTCCTACCCCAGTACGGCGGAGATGTTCGAGGAGATGCGTGCGGAAGAAGCCGTCCATCGCGACCGCCTCTTGGCCATGTTTCGTCAGCGTTTCGGCGATCACATCCCTCCGATCCGGCGTGAGGACGTGCGCGGATTCTTGCAACGCCGCCCGGTCTGGATGATGCGGCCTCTCGGCATGAAAGTAGCCCGCCGCCAGGCCGAGATCATGGAGATGGAAGCCAGCCGTTTTTATATGCGCGCAGCCAGTCGCACTACGGACGTGCCCATGCGCGAGCTGCTGAACCTACTCGCCGACGAAGAACGAAAACACACGCGAGCCGCTAGCGAATACGGAGAAAAACACCTAACCGAAAAAGCCAAATCCGATGAAGAAGAATCGCACAAGCGCCTGTTCATGCTGCAATTTGTTCAGCCCGGCCTTGCCGGACTGATGGATGGCTCCGTTTCGACGCTCGCTCCCTTATTTGCTGCTGCTTTCGCCACGCACAAAAGCTGGGACGCTTTCCTTGTCGGACTCGCAGCCAGCATTGGCGCGGGAATCTCCATGGGCTTCGCCGAGTCCCTCTCCGATGATGGCTCCCTCACGGGTCGCGGCTCTCCCTGGATTCGCGGAACCGTAACCGGATTGATGACTGCCGCCGGCGGCCTCGGTCACACGCTTCCCTTCCTCATCTCGGATTTCCGCATGGCCACGGGTATTGCGGTTATCGTGGTGGCCATCGAACTCGGTGTCATCAGCTACATCCGGCATCGCTACATGGACACGCCTTTCCTTCAGGCTGCCTTTCAAGTCATCGTTGGCGGCGTGCTTGTCTTTCTCACCGGATGGATCATTGGTAGTTCCTAGCCTCGGATGAATCCCGTTCTGCGAGAGTGCATCTGCTTAGGAAGCCTCAGCGTACGTAGGGAGTGCTGCTTTTCCTTATTCTGCTCGGAACTTGCGCTTTCGGCTTCACAGAGCGCCCTCCGGCGGAACCGCCCAAGCAGATCGATCGCTTTCTCATCGAAAAAAGCCGACGATCCGTGTCGCGGATGGATGCTTCGGCTATCGTGAAGTCCTAGCCAGTGGCTCTCGACGGTCCACCCCTCGGCGCCAAAGGCCGCCAGGAAGACCAGAAAACACCCAAGAGAATTTACCCTGTCGATCGAAGGATTCCCAACAGCCAACTGCACAAAGCCCTGGACATTACTTATGCCAGTCCAGCGGATCGCGACCGTGCCCATCGTGGGGTGTTGCAGCGGGTGGTGACGTCGAATTTCACGGGCTCGGTGCCCCGTGACGATGGATCGGCAGTCCACAGCGGCTGTAAGGATTCGACCGACGGCGGCATCGCCGTCACCCACAAAGAGATCGACGAGATCTGGCCGATGGTGAAAACGGGCACGAGGGTTGAAATCCGCCCCTGCGCCCACCTCGCCCATCCGAAATCCGACAGGGGACGCTCCCCCTTCGTTCTCACAAAATCAGTTGCATCTATACACCGTATACTATACGCTGTATAGGTGCCCTCCGATAAAACTGCCGAGCGCATCGCCCAGGTGGCCCTCCAAATCCTCGAAGCCGAGGGGCCGGAAGCCGTTAGCATGCGTCGCATCGCCAAGGCTGTGGGCATCACGCCCATGGCCATCTACTACCACTTCCCCAACCGTGATGCTCTTCTGAACACCATTACAGACCGCGAATTCGCAAAATTGCTTGGTCACATCCAGGCCCATCCTTTGCGCGGCTCCGTCGAATCGCGGCTCGTCGCGGTCATGGAAGGCTACGTGGACTACGCCTTCGCGCAACCCCGCATTTTCGATTTCGTCTTCTCACGCGTTCGCCCCGGTGCTCGCCAGTACCCCAAGGATTTCCGGGCGCGACGCTCGCCCACTCTCAATCCTATTGCCGACATGATCGCCGCCTCTATGGAAAAGAGTTGGTTGAAGCAGGACGATGTCTGGGAGATCGCCTTTGCTCTCTGGGCTCACGTGCACGGCTACGTCATGCTTTACCGCGCCGGCCGCATCGTCCTTTCCGAAAAAGAATTTCGAAAGCTCTTGCACCGTTCCTTAAGGAGATTTCTCCATGGCCTGGAAGCTTAGTAGTGCCTCGCTTGCCGCTCCGTGCCTGGCCCTCTCCGCTGCCCTGTTCTTTCTCGGAACCGGGCTGGCACCGGTCTGGGCCTTCACCTGGCTGGCCCCTATTCCTGTGCTTTGGATCGCTTCGCGCGTGTCGGCCAGGCAATCCTTTTTTGTCGCCACGGCTGCCTTTGCGCTCGGCGGTCTGAACGAATGGGGCTATTCGCGAACCGTCCTGCCGGCTCCGGTCGTCGCATCGATTCTGCTCTTCGCCGCTTGCGTGTTCGGCGCTTCAGTCTTGCTCTTCCGCAGCAGAATCGTTGGCGGAAAACTCTGGCAGGCCGCGCTCGTATTCCCCGCCTTCTGGGTCACTTTCGAATTTATCGTCAACTTGTTCTCCGTTCACGGCACCTTCGGTAACCTCAGTTACTCGCAGATGGATTGCTTGCTCATCCTTCAAATTGCTTCGCTTACCGGTATCTGGGGGATCAGCTTCAGTATTTTTCTTTTTGCTGCCACCATTGCCGCCCTCCTCACTCGAGCCCCTGCCTCCGCGAAGATCCGACTCGCCGGCAGCGTTGGGATTTTTCTTGCATGCGTAATCGGATTCGGCGCCTGGCGGCTGGCCTCCACGCCCACCGACTCTCCCACAGTGAAGGTCGGTCTAATCGCTTCCGACTCGCCGGAAAATATTCTCGCAAGGACTCCGGCGGAAACTCAGGCGGTCTTTCAGCGCTACGCGGATCAGATGCGGCCTTTAGCCGCGCAGGGCGTGCAAGTCTTCGTTTTGCCAGAGCACGCGGGCCCTGTAACAGACGCGTCGCAGGCAGACCTGGACGCCTTCTTCGGACAACTTGCCGAGCAGACCGGCGCCTTTATTGCCGTTGGTGTCGATCGCCTCACGCCTGGTGTTTCCTGGAATCAGGAACGGCTCTATTCCCCACAGGAAGGCCTGGTAGGGTGGTACAACAAGCACCATCTTCTTCCGCACTGGGAAGATCAATTTGCCCCCGGCGTCGAACGTACGGTTATCTCGGAATCGTCCGGTAAATGGGGTCTCGAAATTTGCAAGGATATGGATTTCCCCCAGCTCAGCCGCCAGTATTCTCAAGATGGCGTGGGACTGCTTTTGGTGCCTGCTTGGGACTTCGTCGAGGATGGCTGGCTGCACGGACGTATGGCCGTGCTCCGTGGCGTAGAAAGCGGATTTAGCATCGCCCGTTCCGCCAAGCTAGGCATACTCAGCGCAACCGACGATCGCGGCCGCATTCTTGGTGAACGAAAAACGATTGGCCTACCCTTTGCCACCGCGGTTGTTTCCCTTCCCGTTCGTCACGACTCTACGCTCTATTCTCGCTGGGGCAACTGGTTCGCCTGGCTCTGCCTTGCTCTACTGGTCGGGACGCTCCTTCCCACCGGGAAACGCTTGCCCTGATTCACTCCCTCGAAACACCCGCCCTTTCGCCGCGGTCCGTTTCTGCTATTCCATTTAGCGATGTGGCCGAGCACAACTTTCGAATCTTCCCCTTACGACAACTTTATGGCCCTGCGCCTATCCTCCGCTGGCTGGAGGACGCACCTGTTTGGGATCGCTTCGGACGAGAATCCGGATTTCTGCCCCCCGGTGGCTGCTCCTATCCTGGCTGCTTCTTTGGGCGGGAACTGCCTCGTCGGTTCGCGCGCAGGCCGGCGGCGAGACCAACACTGTGGCCCCGAGCGACTCCGCGTCCAATGGCGGCTTGGAAAAGCCCTCTGCACCAGACGGTTTTTTTCGTCGCCTTGGAAAAGCGTATGGGGAGGACTCGATAGGCACCACGGATGACCCTGCGGACGTGCCACGCCGCGGCTATCCTGCGCCGGTTTCTTCTCCTCCCTTCCCTTTCTCGGACTGGCCATACGGCGGTTCGCCCGTGATTGGCGCAGCAGATACCAGCGGTGGCCCGCTCATGGCCGCGATTTATGCCGGAGAACACGGAAAAAGTTGGGAGAACAGTCGCGTCAAAATTTATGGCTGGTTCAACGGCGGATTTAATCTCAGCACCTCGGATAAGCACTACGGCAATGCTCCCGCCTCCTATTACATTCAACCGAACTCCGTCCAGCTGGACCAGGCTGCCGTGTACATTGAGCGCGCGCCGGACACGGTGCAGAGCGACCATTTTGATTGGGGCTTCCGGCTCACCCAACTGTACGGCCTTGATTACCGCTTCACCACGGCGAAGGGCTATTTCAGTCAACAACTCCTTACAAACAACAATAAGTACGGCTACGATCCGGTGATGGCTTATGTCGATTTATATTGGGGTCAGATCGCCGGGGGCATGAACATCCGCATTGGGCGCTACATTTCCCTTCCCGACATCGAAGCCCAACTGGCGCCAGACAATTACACCTACAGCCACTCGATTCTCTACACCTTTGACGCTTACACGCAGACAGGCATCAACGTCACCACCAAGTTGAACAATCATTGGTTAGTACAAGTGGGTCTGTCCGCGGGCAACGACGTAGCTCCGTGGGTCGGCGAACCGAATGCCAAACCCACCCTCAATATCTGCGTCGGCTACACCTGGCGGGCGGGTCTCGACAATCTCTACCTCTGCGATAACTCCACCAATTCCGGCAACTACGCCTACAACAACCTTCAGGCCTACTACGCCACCTGGTATCACAAATTCAACGGTTCTTGGCACACCGACACCGAGAGCTGGTATATGTGGGAGAAAAACGTCCCCAACGTGAACAATCCCGCCGCCGCTCCCTTGTTGATCACCGGAGCAAATGGCGCTATCTGCGATTCCGAGTTCGAGGTTACTTGTTACGCCCCGGAGTGGGCGGTTGTGAATTACCTGGTCAAACAGTTTTCTCCGAAGAGCTACCTGACCATCCGCAATGAATACATGAACGATCTCCGGGGGCAGCGCACCGGCTTCAAAACGCAGTATTCAGAGCACATGATTGGCTATGGCTATTGGATCGGCACGACCATTCTGATTCGCCCGGAACTTCGCTTTGAGCACTCCTACGACGCGCCGGCTTACAACGGGGGAACAAAAAAAAGCCAGCTCGTCTTTGCGAGCGACATCATTTTCCACTTTTAAGAATCTCGGCCAGAAGTATCTCTAGGTCACGGCAACTCAATCGCTGTGCGCTTGTGCCTGCCGCGGCACGGAGGGGCGTTGGAAGGTGCGCCGCAGGAAAGACTGGAAACGGTCCATGTAGATGTACACCACCGGTGTCGTGAACAGCGTGAGCATCTGGCTCAGAATCAGCCCGCCCACGATGGCCACACCTAGCGGTCGACGAATTTCTGAGCCTACGCCGGTACCGAGCGCCAGTGGCATGGCCCCCAGCAGTGCAGCCATGGTGGTCATGATGATTGGCCGGAAACGCAGTAGACACGCCTTATAGATTGCCTCTTCCGGCAACTTTTCTTCCTCGCGTTCGGTCTGGACCGCAAAGTCGATCATCAAGATGGCGTTCTTCTTCACGATTCCGATCAACAAAATGATTCCAATCAGCGCAATGATGCTCAGATCCATATTGAATAGTTGTAAGGCCAGCAGTGCCCCGATACCCGCAGAGGGAATCGTGGAGAGAATCGTAATCGGATGAATGTAGCTCTCATACAAAATACCCAGAACGATGTAAACCGCCGCCAGCGCGGTTAGTATCAGGATGATCTGGTTCGCCAGCGAATCCTGGAACGCTTGTGCCGTACCTTGAAAAGTGGCGTGAACGGTATTGGGCACGCCCAACGCGTAGCGGGCCTCCTCCACGTGCTGCACGGCTGGTCCCAACGACGCTCCGGGCACAAGGTTAAAGGAGATGGTAATGGCCGGGAAAATTCCCTGATGGTTCACAGAGAGCGCTGTGTTGGAGTGTTCGTAACGGGAGAACGCGCTCAGCGGCACAAGCTTGCCGGTGTTCGAAGGCACGTAGATATATCTCAATGCCTCAGGGTTTTCTTGAAACTCCGGCGCAACTTCCAGCACCACGTGATACTGATTCAAGCCTTTGTAAATATTGGACACCTGGCGCTGGCCGAACGCATCGCCGAGCGCATTGTCGACGTCTTGCAGCGAAACGCCCAATCTTCCGGCGGTATCTCGATCGACGCTTAGGTACGATTGCAAACCCTGGTTCTGCTCATCGGAGTTGAGATCCCTTAATTCCGGAATTTGTTGCATCCGGGCCATCACAATCGGCGCCCAGTGATACAAGTCCTCCAGATTGTCGGCCTGCAAGGTGTACTGGTATTGCGCGCCGCCAAATCGCCCGCCGACGCTCACGTCCTGCACCGACTGCAGAAAAAGCGAAGCCCCCGGAATATTCGCAGTCTTGTCGCGCAGTCTGGCAATCACGTTATCGGCATCAATCTTGCGTACATCGAGCGGCTTCAGCTGCGCGAACATGCGCGCGGTACTGGTGCCGTTGCCGCCCCCGGTAAAGGAAGTAACCGTATCGATGGCGGGATCGGCCATCACGATGTCCGTAAACGCGCGCATTTTCTTGGACATCTCTGCAAAGGAGGTGTCCTGGTCCGCCTGAATGAATCCGTTAATTCGTCCGGTGTCCTGCTGCGGGAAAAAGCCTTTGTTCACGTGCTTGAACATGTACACGCTTAGCCCGGCGGTAAAAATCGCCACGCATAAAATGAGGAACTGGCGGCGCAGGACCCAACGCAGCATGACGTCGTAGCCACCCAGCATCCGGTTGAAACCACCCTCCGCGAACCGGTAAACATAGCCGTGCTTCTTGTGCACATCGTGCTTCAGGAATCGCGCGCACATCATGGGCGTGGCTGTCAGCGATACAAACAAAGACACCCCTATCGCCGCGCTAAGTGTCACGGCGAACTCCCGGAACAGCCGCCCCACCAGCCCGCTCATCATCAGAATGGGGATGAACACTGCCACCAGTGAAGCGCTCATCGACAACACCGTAAACCCGATCTCGCTCGCGCCCTTCATCGTCGCGGCGTACGCCGGCAGTCCATTTTCCATGTGCCGCGCGATGTTTTCGATCACCACAATGGCGTCGTCGACCACAAACCCGGTCGAAATGGTCAGGGCCATCAGCGACAGGTTGTCCAGCGAGTACCCGAACAGATACATGATTCCGAACGTGCCGACCAGCGACAGCGGTACCGCCACGCTGGGAATCACCGTTGCCCAGTAATTTCGCAAAAACGCAAACACGACCAGCACCACCAGAACGATGGAGATGCCCATGGCCCGTTCTACGTCGTGCACAGAGGAACGGATCACCGTGGTGCGGTCAATCACCACATCGAGGTGCAATGCCGGCGAGATCGAAGCCCGCAGCCAGGGCAAGGTAGCCTTCACGCGGTCGGCTGTATCGATCATGTTGGCGCCGGGCTGCCGGAAAATCGCGATAATTACCCCAGGCCTTCCGTTTGTGAGGCCTAGATTGCGCAAGTCTTCGACCGAATCGGTGACCACAGAAATGTCCGCCAGTCGAACCGGTGCGCCGGCGTGTCCTGCCACGATCAGCGGCCGGTATTCGCGCGCTTTGAAGAGCTGATCTGTGTCGGAAAGCGTCCAGGCGCGATCCACGTTCGACAGTTCACCTTTCGCCAAATTCGAGTTCGCCGATTGCAGCGCTTTTCGCACTGTCTCCAGGCTGATTCCGTAACTGTTTAACTGCTGTGGATTGACCTGCACGCGCACGGCAGGCCTCGAAGATCCCCACGTAAACACCTGGCCCACGCCTTCAATTTGCGCAATTTTCTGCGCCAGGATGGAATCCGACGCATCGTAAATCTGGCCGATGGGTATGGTGTCGGAGGTCAGAGACAGAAACAGGACCGGCGAATCAGCGGTGTTCACCTTGCGATAGCTCGGCTGCGATGGTAGGTCCGCCGGAAGCTGGCTGCGCGCCGCGTTAATGGCTGCTTCCACGTCGCGCGCGGCGGCGTTGATGTCCCGGTTCAAATCAAATTGCAGCGCAATTCCGGTATTGCCCAGCGTCGAACTCGAGGTCATCTGTGTGACCCCGGCGATCCGGCCAAACTGACGTTCGAGGGGGGTAGCGACGGCCGATGCCATCGTTTCCGGGCTTGCCCCTGGCAAGGACGCGCCGACACCAATGGTCGGCAGATCGACTTGGGGAAGAGGGGCAACCGGCAGGTAACGAAACGCGATCACTCCGGACAGGAAAATCGCGATGGTCACAAGCGAGGTGGCCACCGGCCTGCGGATAAACGGGGCAGAGAAATTGGATTGGAAGTTCATCCCTAGTCTCCGACCGCAGGCTCCTCAGACGCACGATGAATCCCCAGGTGCAACCGTCGTGCCACCCAGTCAAACGCCAGGTAAACCACTGGCGTGGTGTACAGCGTCAACAACTGGCTGAGAATCAATCCACCGACAATCGTAATACCGAGAGGACGGCGCAGTTCCGAGCCAACCCCACGCCCGAGCGCAAGCGGCAGCCCGCCCAGAAGTGCCGCCATGGTGGTCATCATGATCGGCCGGAATCGCAACAAACAAGCTTCGTAAATCGCGTCCAGCGGACTTTTGCCTTCCTTGCGTTCCGCTTCCAGCGCAAAGTCGATCATCATGATGGCGTTCTTTTTCACGATGCCGATCAACAGGATGATGCCAATCAGCGAGATGATGCTGAATTCTGTGTGGCACAACATCAGGGCCAGAATCGCCCCTACTCCCGCGGAAGGCAGCGTCGACAAAATGGTGATCGGGTGGATGTAGCTCTCGTACAAAATCCCCAGCACGATGTACACGGTAACCACTGCCGCCAGAATCAATAACGGCTCGTTGCTGATCGACCGGAGAAACGCCGCCGCGGTCCCTTGGAACGTGGCCTGAACGCTCGGCGGCAATCGGATGTCCTGTCGTGCCCTTTCGATCGCGTCCGTCGCGGCCCCGAGGGAACCGTTGGGCGCAAGATTGAACGAAATCGTAACCACCGGAAATTGCCCCTCGTGATTGATCGCCAGCGGCGTGCTTCCCGGCTCGAAGCGTGTGAACGCGCTCAACGGCACTTGCGGTCCGTTCGCCGAATGCACGTAGATGTTCTTCAACGCGTCCGGATTCTGCTGGAAGCTCGGATCGACTTCCATCACCACGTGATATTGGTTGAGTTGCGTGAAAATCGTAGACACTTGCCTCTGGCCAAACGCATCGTAAAGGGTGTTGTCGATGTCCGCCGGAAATATCCCCAACCGCGAAGCGGTATCCCGATCGATCGTCAGCGTGGCCATCAAACCGTCGTTCAGTTGGTCCGTGGCCACGTCGCGTAACTCTGGTAGCGTCTTCAGCTTGGCCACAAATCGCGGAACCCAGAGCGCTAGTTCCTTCGGGTCCACGTCCTCTAACGAATACTGAAACTGCGTTCGCGACACTCGATCTTCTACGGTCAGATCCTGTACCGGTTGCAGGTACAGCGTGATGCCATCCACCTTCGCCAATTCCGGCTGCAGCCGTCGAATAACCTCGGGAGCGCTGATTTTTCTCTCCTCCAGTGGCTTCAAATTAATCTGGATGCGGCCGCTATTGATGGTCGTATTCGTCCCATCAATCCCGATGAACGACGACAAGCTGGCCACCGCTGGATCACGCAGCACCACGTCCACCAGCGACTGCTGCCGGGTCCTCATCGCTTGAAACGAAACGTTCTGCGGCGCCTCAGAAACGCCCAGAATCACCCCGGTATCCTGCACGGGGAAAAATCCCTTGGGCACGTAGATATACAGCAGAATCGTCCCCACCAAAGTTCCCATGGTCACCAGCAGCGTGATCGTCCGGAAGCGCAACACCACCTCGAGGGTCTTCCCATAAAACTCGATCACATCGTTAAACAGCTTCTCCGAGTTCCGGTAGAACCACGTCTGTTGCGATTCCGGCTGGTGTTTCAGTAGCTTCGCGCACATCATCGGCGTCAACGTCAGCGAAACCACTGCCGACACCAGGATGGTCACGGCCAAGGTCACCGCGAACTCCCGGAACAGCCGCCCGACAATGTCGCCCATGAACAACAACGGAATCAGCACGGCGATCAATGAAACCGTCAACGACACGATGGTGAACCCGATCTGCTCCGACCCCTTTAGTGCCGCTTGCAAGGGCGATTCTCCCTGCTCGATGTAGCGGCTGATGTTTTCAATCATGACGATTGCATCATCCACCACGAAACCCGTCGAAATCGTGAGTGCCATCAGGGACAAATTGTTCAGCGAGTACCCCAGCAGGTACATCACGCCAAACGTTCCCACAATCGAGAGCGGCACGGCGACGCTGGGAATAATCGTGGCGCGCACGCTTCTCAAGAACAGAAAAATGACCATGACCACCAGGGCGATGGTTAGCAGCAAGGTATACTTCACGTCTTCGACCGAAGCGCGGATGGTCGTCGTGCGGTCCGTCAGAATTTCCACGTGCACCGAGGCCGGCAGCGCCGCTTGCAACTGCGGCAAGATCCTCTTCACTCGGTCTACGACACTGATAATATTTGCGCCCGGCTGCCTCTGAATATTCAGAATGACCGCCGGCTGTTTGTTGGCCCACGCGGCTTGCTTAACGTTTTCCGCCCCATCGGTGGCAACCGCCACGTCCGACAACCGCACCGGCGCGCCGTTCCGATAGGCGATGATGATCGGGTTGTAGCCTACGCTGGAAAGCAGTTGATCGTTCGCCCCGATGGTAAACGCCTGGTGCTGCCCGTCGAACGTTCCCTTGGCCTGGTCCACGTTCGCGTTCCCAAGCGCCGTTCTCACATCTTCGAGACTCAATCCATACGAAGCGAGCGCCGTAGGATTCGCTTGCACGCGCACGGCAGGCCGCTGGCCTCCGCTGATGCTCACCAGTCCCACTCCGGACAGTTGCGAGATCTTTTGCGCCAGCGTGGTATCCGCCAGGTCTTCGACTTTTTCAAGCTGCAATGTGTCGGAGGTCAGCGCCAGGGTCAGGATCGGCGCGTCAGCCGGGTTGATTTTGCTGTAGATCGGTGGGTTCGGCAGGTCTTTTGGCAGAAGATTCGAAGCGCTGTTGATTTGCGCCTGGACTTCCTGCTCCGCCACGTCGATGTTCAAATCCAGATTGAATTGTAGCGTGATGACCGAGCACCCGAACGAACTCGTCGAGGTCATCTGCAACAATCCGGGAATCTGCCCGAAGTTTCGTTCTAATGGCGAAGTGACCGATGAGGCCATCACATCGGGGCTGCCGCCGGGATAAAACGTGGTTACTTGAATGGTCGGGTAATCCACTTGAGGCAACGCCGAGACCGGCAGTTGCCGGTAGGCCACAAAGCCTACCAACAGCACTCCGACCATCAGGAGTGTGGTGGCCACCGGCCGCAGAATAAACGGCCGTGACGGATTCATCGAACCGGACCTCCCGTGGGAGCACCCGGAGTCGAACCATCCGGCAGGAAGGAACTCTGCGCCGAGCTGCTACCGCCAGTTCTCTGCGTCCGCGGATCTACGACCGTACCTTCCTTCAGTTTGTCCTGGCCGTCAATCACCACAACGTCCCCGTCCGCTAGACCGCCAGAGATCCCCGCAAGATTTCCGGTGGTAACCGAGAGGGTCACATTTTTCACCGCGACGGCGTTCCCTTTACCCACAGCGAAGACGTAGGTACCCTGCGGTCCTCGCAGAATCGCCGTCGTCGGCACCAGCACCACGCTGCGCTTTGTATCCACCAGAAGGTGAACGTTTACAAACTGATTGGGAAACAGTTCATTCTTCGCGTTGTCAAAAACGGCTTTCAGCTTGTAAGTCCCAGTGGTCGTATCGATCTGATTATCAATGGTCAGCAACTTCCCGGTTGCAATCTTGCTGGTATTGTCGCGGTCAAATGCTTCCACCGCCAATTGTTTGATCGCGCGCATCTTTGCCACCACTTCGGGCAATTGATCCTGCGGCAGACTGAACAGCACAGCGATCGGCTGCAATTGGGTAATCACCAACAAGCCGCTGGTGTCCGTGGCGTGCACGATGTTTCCGATATCCACTAGGCGCAAGCCAACGCGTCCGCCGATTGGCGCGGTGATGTGCGAATAGGTGATCTGCAGCTTGGCATTGTCGATGGTAGCCAGATCGGCTTTGATCGCGCCTTCGTAGGTACCCACCTGGGCTTGCTGCGTGTCCAGTTGCTGCTGCGGAATTACGCCTTCCTTGTACAGCAGTTTGTAACGCTCATAATCCACCTGCATGTCCTTCAATTGCGCCTGGTCTTTGGCGAGTTGCCCCTCGGCCTGCTCCAGCTGCACTTGATAGGGCCGCGGGTCGATCTCAATCAGCGCATCGCCCTCTTTGACGTTCTGCCCTTCGGTAAAGTTTATTTTTACGATTTGGCCGTCCACCCGGCTCCTCACAGTTACGGTATTGAAAGCAGTGACTGTCCCGAGCCCATTGAAGTACACCGGCAGATCGCCGCGGTGGGCCGTGGCTACCACTACGGGCACCGTCATATTGGAAGGTTGGCCACCGTCTCCAGAGCCGTTCACCCCAGCTGCGGCCGCCGCGCTGTTAGCTTGCGCACCGCGCGAGTGAAAATAACCCCAGACTGCGGCCACGACTATAAATAGCAGAATCCAAATCCACCACTGGCTTCGGGAGGATTCTCGTCGACCGGCAGAGCCCCTTTCGGGCATGCCTCTTCTGTCTGCGCTGGGCGCATTGACCTCGTCATATGGAGCCATTCAAGATTACTCCTCTGTCTCAGGACCTGATCGGCGACCTCGGAGCGACCGGGCGCGGAACCTCAATTAGAGCCTGGCGGGTAGCTACAGCAAGAGTGTAACGCGACAAACACGGAAAGGCTCTTGAATACATGGACGCCCGAACCTCAGATTTGGTTACGCGTGTGAACCAAGTAAGGGCAGGTTTTACCCCTCGAACCCCGGTGATAAATGCCCGTGCAGATTTCGAACACCCATCGTACACTACCGCCGACCTGCTCTACGGTAAGCTGAACGATTGCAACCACTCACGTAAGGGGAGAACAGCATGTTGAAGGGGATTCTTTTCGGGATTCTGTTGGGAATCTTGCTTATTCTAGCCGGCACTTATTTCTATTTTGCGGGAGGTCACGCCCCCGTGGCCACCAAAGCTCCAGAGATGCCGTTTGAGCACAGGTTGGCTCACCTGGCTCAGGACGCTTATCTCAACAAGCTCCCCCACCCAAATCCGGCTGTAGCGGAAGACGAGAGGAATTTTATCGAGGGCGCGAAAGTTTACAAAGAGAACTGCGCCGTCTGCCACGGCCTGCCAGGAGAGCCCAAAACGGCCATTGCCGACGGCATGTTTCCTCGTCCCCCTCAACTGTTTCGTGGCACGGGAGTTACGGACGACGAAGCTTGGGAAACGTATTGGAAGGTTTCGGGCGGTATCCGCATGACTGGCATGCCTGGATTCAGCGATCACCTCGGCGAAACCAAAATGTGGCAGGTCAGCGTCCTCGTGAAAAACGCCGACAAGATCTCTCCCGCTGTCAAAGCCGAATTGGCCGCACCCTGGTCTCCAGCACCTTCGACCGCAGCGATTCCAACCCCGGCTCAACCTAGTCCTGCGCCCCCTGCAGCCGCTGCGCCTACCCCGCCGCCGGCGCATAACTAGAAACTGGATTTACCCTTCCAGAGCGGAAGATGCCCCTCCCGATCACGCCCTGGTGCGCGCCAACTTGTCCGCTCTTCGCAACTCAGGAAATACCCAAGCCCACAGCACGGTGACAAGAATGGTCCCAATCCCTCCCAGCACTACCGCTGGCATGGCGCCCAGCCACTGTGCCGCCAGCCCAGACTCGAATTCGCCCAGTTCGTTCGAAGCGCCGATGAAAATCATGTCCACCGCGTTCACTCGGCCCCTCATTTCGTCGGGCGTTTCGATCTGAATCAGCACGCCCCGCACAACCACACTGACCATGTCCGCCGCTCCCACAAAAAACAAGGAAACCAGCGATAGCGGCAGGCTGTGCGAAAATCCGAACACTACGGTAAATACGCCAAACCCGCCCACACACCACAGCATGGTCGCTCCCGCGCGCCTTCGGATTGGCTTATAGGCGATCAGCAGGGCCATCACGCCAGCCCCTATTCCCGGCGCGCTTCTCAGCAAACCCAGTCCCCAAGGACCGGTGCGCAGAATTTCCTTCGCGTACACCGGCAGAAGCGCCACTGCGCCACCGAGAAGCACCGCAAACAGGTCCAGCGAGATCGAGCCGAGCACCAGTTTGTGCGTCCAGATGTACCGGAAGCCCACGAACACGGTCTGTAAGTGAAACGGCTCGCGTTTCCTCGGACGGCTCTCGGTCTTAATCTTCAGCGTCGTGAATACCGAGAGCATCCCGGCAAACAAAGCCACCCCGTAAACAATGGCTGGACCGCGGGCAAACGCATACAACAGACCGCCAAGCGCCGGGCCCAGAATTGTGGCGCATTGAAAAATCCCGGAATTCCACGCCACCGCGCTTTGAAACTGTTCTTCCGGCACCAATTGCGGCAGCAACGCGCGGCTCGCGGGCATGCTGAAGCTACGCACCACACCCACTAGAAAGAGAATCGCGAAAATCGGCGTCGCGGTTTCCGCCCGGTGCAGCGCTTCAAAGCGCATCGTCGCGATCAACAACAGCGCCGAGGAAATTCCATACCCTGCGTAGCACAGCGTTAGCAACTTCCGCCGGTCGAATCGATCCGCCGCGTGCCCCGCCAGCAAAAACAAGAACACGCCCGGCAGGAATTGCACCAACCCGGTTAGCCCCAGGTCGAGCGGCCTCTTGGTAATCTCATACACCTGCCAGCCTACCGCCACCGACTGCATCTCCGTGCAAAACACTATGCAGAATCGCGCGATCTGGTAGAGCCGGAAACCGGAGAACTGGAAAGCGGCTGTACCGCTGGTAAGCCGTTGGTCGGAAGTCGCCATTCCCAACTAGAATGCCATACTATCTTCTCAACCTAGCGGCGACCGTTCATCATCTAGTCAGCTTCACAAAATCCGCGTGACGTTGTAGAAGTAGAAGGCTCCTCTCACGCGCATTTTTCCGCCGGGGTCGAGCGGGTTTTTCAGGAGTCAATCTCGTTGTTCTTGCGACCTGGCACCCTCGACGAAGCATTGGAAGCGCTGGCACGTACACACGGAACCATTCTTTCCGGCGGCACGGACTTGTTCCCCGCTCTCACGGGCGGCCAGCTCAAAGGCCCGGTCATCGACATCTCCGCCCTCTCGGAACTCAAGGGCGTTCATTCTTCGCAGGATTTTTTCCACATTGGTGGTCGAACCACCTGGAGTGAAATTCTCTCTGCCCCACTTCCCCGAGGTTTTGACGGCCTCCGCGCCGCCGCTCGCGAAATCGGCTCCCTGCAAATCCAGAATCAGGCCACCGTCGCTGGAAACATCTGCAACGCTTCTCCGGCTGCCGATGGCGTTGCCGCCTTGCGAGCTCTCGATGCAGAAATCACGTTGGCCTCACGGAAAGGCTCTCGCGTCATTGCTCTCGCCGATTTCATTCACGGCAATCGTAAAACCGCACGTCAACCTGACGAAATCCTCACGGCCGTGCGCATTCCCCGTCGTTGGGAAAACGCCGCGTCCAGTTTTCTTAAACTGGGCGCACGCCGCTACCTGGTCATTTCCATCGTTATGGTCGCCGCCAATCTTCTCCTCGACACCGATCGCCACATTCGCGAAGCCTCCATTTGCGTCGGCTCCTGCTCCGCCAAAGCGATTCGCCTTACGGCGCTAGAAAAAACACTTGCGGGTGTCCCTGCCGACGCTGGCATGGTTCAACTCTTGAACGCCGCGAATTTCTCCGGTCTTTCCCCCCTGGACGACATTCGCGCTACCGCCGTCTATCGTCAGGAAGCCGCGCAAATACTCGTTGGCCGCGCGCTTACGGAATGCGCAGGTAAGATCCATTGAACATGGAGACCCTCACCAAACTGTCCATCGCACTGAATGGGAAAGCTGTCCCTGTGGCTTCCGATCCGCGTACACGTCTTTCCACGGTTCTGCGCGAGGAGTTCCGCCTCACCGGGACCAAAGTCGGCTGCGACGCCGGTGACTGCGGCGCGTGCACTGTGCTTGTAAATGGAAAACCGGTGTGCGCTTGTCTAACCGCCGTCGGACAACTTCCAGACGCCGCAGTGCTCACCATCGAGGGCCTGCGCGACTCCTCCGCCATTTTCGACCTGCTCCAAAAATCTTTTCTGCAGCACGGTGCGGCACAATGTGGCATTTGCACTCCCGGAATGCTGGTCACCGCGGTTGCCCTGCTGGGGGAAAGACCCCAGCCGACAGAAACCGAAGTCATGGATGCACTCGGCGGCGTGCTTTGCCGCTGTACCGGCTACCGCAAGATCATTCGCGCGGTGGTGGAAGCGAACGAGCTCCCGTCCTCTCCCGCGCCAAGCTCGGATAACGGGACCGTCGGCCAGCGCGTCGTCCGCTTGGACGGCCAGCGCAAAGTCACCGGCCAGGATATCTACGGTGCCGATGAGTGGCCGGAAGACTCTCTGGTCCTTTTCGCGATTCGCTCCCCCCACGCTCATGCACAATTTCACTTCGGTGATCTGGCGCAATTCGTCCGCCAAACTCCCGGAGTCCATGCGGTTTTCACCGCCCGCGACATCCCAGGGAAAAATTGCTTCGGGGTTCACCCAAAGTTCGCAGACCAGCCGGTCTTCGCGGAAAATGTCACTCGCTATTTCGGAGAAGCAGTGGCCGCCGTGGTCGGTGACCCTTCCACGATGTCCGCGTTCGATCCCGCCGCTTTCCCTGTCAGCTGGAAGCCACTACCCGCTCTAGTGACACCTGCCGCAGCCCAATTGCCCGGCGCACCTGCCATTCACAATTCTCGTCCAGACAACATTCTCGTCCGCGGCCGCGTTGTTCATGGCGATGTCGAAACCGCTCTCCGCGAAGCTGCCGTCGTAGTCGAAGCCCAATACGAAACGGGTTTCATCGAACACGCCTACATCGAGCCCGAAGCGGGTTTCGCCCGCCGCGTCGCCGAGCGCATCGAGATTCAATGCTGCACCCAGTCTCCCTACATGACGCGCAAGGACATCGCTGCGATTCTGGGCATCGCCGAAGACTCCGTACGCATCATTCCTACGGCGGTTGGCGGTGGCTTCGGCTCTAAGCTTGATCTTTCTACGCAACCCTTCCTGGCCGTTGCTGCCTGGCATCTCCGCAAGCCCGTGAAAATGGTTTACACGCGCTCGGAATCCATCCGCTGCACTACGAAGCGGCACCCTTCGAAAATCCGTTGCCGCGCCGGCGCCACTCGCGACGGACATTTGCTGGCAATGGATCTGGAAGGTGAATTCAATACCGGCGCCTACGCCTCCTGGGGACCCACCGTCGCCGCCCGCGTTCCGCTTCACGGCTCCGGTCCGTACAAGATGCCGCACTATCGCGCCCTCACGCGCGCCGTGCACACGAATCTTCTACCCGCGGGCGCGTTCCGCGGATTCGGCGTTCCCCAAGGCACGATCGCCCAGGAACAGCTCTACGACGCGCTCGCCGAAGAAGTTGGCATGGACAAACTCGATTTCCGCATTCTCAACGCTCTTGAAGATCATGACCCCACCATCACGGGCCAGGTCCTTGGCGCTGGCGTCGGCATGAAGGCCTGTTTTGAAGCACTGCGTCCGCGATGGAAGTCCGCTCATCAGGCCGCCGCCGCGTTCAACCGGCAACAGGGCGCGACAGAGCGTCGTGGCATCGGCATCGCCGGCATGTGGTACGGCTGCGGCAACACTTCACTGCCCAATCCCTCCACGATGCGCATCGGACTCCAACCGAACGGCCGCATCGCCATCCACATGGGAGCCGTCGATATTGGCCAGGGCTCCTTCACCGTCGTCACCCAAATTTGCGCCGAAGCGCTCGGCGTTCCCTTGGATCGGTTCGATCTTCTTGCGGCGGACACTGACGTTTCTCCGGACTGCGGAAAAACATCCGCTTCCCGTCAAACGTTCGTTAGCGGGAACGCCGCCATGCTCGCCGGCAAGCAATTGCGAAGCGCGATTCTCGAACAGGCTGGTGGATGGCCGGAGACCACACAGATCATCCTGCGTGAAGGCACTGTTCTGCTGGTTGACCGCTCCCGGAGGAAGTTCGTGGAACTACGCGATTTTCCTTTGGACGAGCGCGGCTATGTCCTCAGCGCCGAAGCCAGCTACGATCCTCCCACCCAGCCTCTCGACCAGGATGGCCAAGGCATCCCCTACGCCGTCTACGGTTTCGGCGCGCATCTCGCCGAAGTCGAAGTCGATCTCGAACTCGGCACCGTAAAAGTCCTGAAGCTAACGGCCGCCCACGATGTCGGTCGGGCCATCAATCCAACCCTCGTCGAAGGTCAGATCGAGGGCGGCATCGCCCAGGGCCTGGGTATGGCGCTCATGGAAGAATTTCTCCCCGGCAAAGGCGAAAATCTGCACGACTACCTGATTCCGACCATCGGTGACGTTCCCCCCATCGAATCGATTCTCATCGAAGATCCTTCCCCGATCGGCCCCTTCGGTGCCAAAGGCATCGGCGAGCAAGCCCTGATTCCCACAGCCCCGGCAATCCTCAATGCGATTTATGATGCCGCGGGCATTCGCATTTACAAGCTTCCTGCCACTCCCGACAAAGTCCGCGCTGCCATCCGCGCCAAGTCCGTTTCTGAAAAGGACAAGGCATGACCGAAGGCCTACCCGCCGACACCATTCGTTGCGACGCTTGTCCCGTCCTTTGCTACATCAAGCTCGGCCAAACCGGCGCCTGCGATCGCTACGGAAATTTCAACGGTCAATTGGTACGCGTCGATCCTCACATCCTCCTGGACCGCGCCAAATCGCAAGGTACACCACTTGTGCCGTTCCTCGAACGCGAGGGCGAGTGGGACGGCAAGCTCTTGAAATCCACAGAAACCTTTGTCACCGCCATCGGTGCGGGTACAACCTACCCTGATTACAAGCCCGCGCCCTTCATCGTCTCTTCGGAAGTCGATGGCGTGGACCTGGTCACCGTCGTCACCGAAGGCATCTTTAGCTATTGTGGCGTAAAACTGAAAATTGACACGGACCGCCATCTCGGCCCCGAACGCAATTTCGTCCGCGCGCAAGGCGAACCCGTCGGCCACGTCACCACCGCCGAGTACGGCTCGCAAATGCTCTCCCTTGGCGGCGTGCATCACCTCACCGGCGGCTCCAAGAGCGAAGGCCGCGTCACCTGCGAAACTCTTCTCGATCTGTGCAACGGCAAGGAAGTCGCTCTCACCATTGACGAGGGTGCCCGCATCATCGTCGCGGCGGGCAAACCTCCCATCGTCAATGGCCAGCAGGAAGAGCGCATGCGCGTCGGCTGCGGTTCGGCGACTATCGGGATGTTCGCCAAGCAGTGGTTTGGCAAAGTGGATGAAGTCGTGGTCGTCGACGATCACATCACCGGCGTTCTCTCCGAACATCAAGCCGGCAAAATGCTGGGCCTCCGCGAAACCGGAATCGCCATCGCGGGGCGCCGCTCTACTCCCGGCCGCTATTTTCAGGTCGCGCAGCCCGGCACCGGTTGGGGCGGCACGAATATTTCGGATCCTCTGACTATTCTGAAACCCTTCAAACACAAATTTGCTTGGCCCCATCTTCGCCTCCTCATGGTCAGCACCACGGGGGAGCAATTTGCCTATTACGAACTCGACGATGCCTTGCGTCCCATCGAAAAAGAATTGCCGCAACAGCTGCAGGACTCCGTCGCCCGCATCCGCGAAAATTGTGAGCCTGCACTCACCACAGTTCTCTTCATGGCCGGCGCGGGTGGTTCTCTCCGTGCCGGCGCCACGGAAAATCCCGTCAAGCTCACCGACTCCGTCAAACGCAGCATCACGCGCGTCACCTGCGGAGGTGCACCTTCCTACGTCTGGCCCGGCGGGGGCATCACTTTCCTGGTGGATGTCTCGCGCCTGCCGGAAAACGCCTTCGGCTACGTTCCAACACCCGCCCTGGTTGCCCCCATCGAATTCACCCTAAAGAAATCTGACTACGCTTCACTCGGCGGACACATGGACTACGTTCGCCCGCTCGCCGATGTCCTCCGCGAAAAGCAACGCCAGCGTCAGCTCACTTCCCTACCGGAAAACCCCTGGCCGCTCGATCCTGCTGCCGAAAACGATCCCGGAAAATGAGAGATCCAGCCACAATCCGCCTCCTGCCCGACGGCCGACGCCTCCATCTGAACGATGGCCCCATCGATCTAATCGTCGCCGCGGATGGTGCGATCGAGAACATCTGTCGCGCTTACGAAGCCGCCGCCGCTCGATTCGTCACTATCCTCGATGAACTCTGCGGAGAACTACCTCTTTTGCGAAGCCGCGTCGGTCAAAATTCGCCGCTGCCGAACGGTTTGATCGCCTTGCGCATGTTTACTGCTGTAGCCCCTTATTGCCATCGCTGCTTCATCACGCCGATGGCCGCCGTCGCCGGGGCCGTCGCGGAAACTGTTCTCGCCGCCATGACCCGAGCCGCTCCCCTCACCCGCGCCTACGTGAACAACGGCGGTGATATCGCCGTGCATCTCGCCCCGAACCAGACCTACACCATCGGCATGGTCGAGTGTCCCGAAAATCCCTCGCTCTTCGGCTCCGTGGAAATTTCCGAGGCCCTTCCCATCCGTGGCGTGGCCACCAGCGGTTGGCGTGGCCGCAGTTTCTCCCTGGGCATCGCGGACGCTGTGACGGTCCTGGCCGCGACCGCCGCCGAGGCCGATGCCGCCGCCACCATCATTGCCAATGCCGTCGATTTGCCCGGCCATCGAGCGATCCAGCGCATTCCCGCCCGCCAGATCTCACCGGATTCCGATCTTCTCGACCTTCCGGTCACTCGCGCCGTAGGCCTACTCTCACGGCAAGAGATCGAACAAGCTCTCCAAGCTGGCCTTTCCGTAGCGCAAGAACTCTGCTCACAAGACTTGATACAAGCCGCCGCGCTCTGTCTCGACGAGCACACCCGTGTAGTCACTCACCCGCAAGAACGAACCTCGATGGAAATCATCCGAAGGAGCCTACTTCATGCCTGAAGTCCTAGTTCGCAAGCGCGTCGTTACTGTCGAAGAAATTTTCCACGAAGGCGGTCCCGTCTCTTCAAAACCACTGCGTCGCGTCGCTGCGCTCGCGGTCATCCACAATCCATTTGCCGGCAAGTACGTCCCAGAAATCTCAGGCTACATGGAAGACCTAAAGCCCCTCGGCTTGGAAATGGCAAAATCGCTGGTTGCCGCCCTGGGTGGTGATCCAAAAATCGTCGAGGGTTACGGCAAAGGTGCCATCGTTGGTCAAGCCGGTGAACTCGAACACGGAGCGCTTTGGCACGTTCCCGGAGGCTATGCCATGCGCGAACTCCTCGGCGGTGCAAAAGCCATCGTTGCCTCCACAAAGAAAGTGGGCGGACCCGGCGCACGCCTGGACGTGCCCATCACTCACATCAACGCCTCTTACGTCCGCAGCCACTTTGATTCCATGGAGGTTGGCATCGCCGATGCTCCGCGAGCCGACGAAATCCTACTGGCCCTGGTCATGACCACAGGCCCGCGCATCCACGCCCGCGTTGGCGGCCTGAAAGCTTCCGAAATGAAAGGTGAGGATGGCCTGAGATGAAAACCAAAATCCGCAAAATCGTCACCTTTGTCGAGGAAACCCGCACGGAAATGGGTCAACCGGTAAATCCACCTACACGCCGCGCCGCCGCAGCAGCCGTAATCGAGAATCCTTTCGCCGGGAAATACGTTCCCGACCTCACCGAGCTCATGGAAGTCGGCGAGGAATTGGGCGCGTTGCTGGCTGAGCGCGCTGTTGCCGCTCTCGGCATATCCGGGCCCTCCGCCGAAAGCTACGGTAAAGCCGCCGCCGTCGGCGAAAACGGCGAGCTTGAGCACGCCGCCGCCATACTCCATCCGAAGCTCGGTACCCCCGTTCGCAAGGTCCTCGGCAAGGGAGCCGCTCTGATTCCTTCATCGAAGAAACGCGGGGGCCCCGGCATTCCGCTAGATATACCCCTCGGACACAAAGACGCAGCCTTCGTCCGCAGTCATTTTGATGGAATGGAAATTCGTGTGAACGACGCTCCGCGCGCCAACGAAATCCTGGTTGCGGTAGCGGTCACCGACAGCGGCCGCCCCTTGGCCCGCGTCGGCGGCCTGACCAAAGACCAAATCAAGGGCGAAGACGGCCTCCGCTAATTCGGAATGTGGCAGCGCCGGTGCCGCTCCTAGGGTCGAATCCAGTTCACGCAAAACTTCTCGAAGGCTGGGTGCAGACGCTACGGCGTTTTCGTCCCATCGCTGTCCTTAAACTCGATCAACACAAACCGCGTTATCTTGTGGTCGCCGGTACTGACGATTCTCCAATTTTTCCCTGCGTCTAGCCACAGCACTTCACCCCCGTGCAGTTTCTTCGAAGGTTCGCCGGACACGTCCACCTGTAATTCAGAATCCTGCTCGACCACCAGCAGCCGCGCCAATTCCGGACCCGACTCGCCGTAATCCTCTTTTGCACTCATCGAAAAAGACGTCACCAGAATTTCGCCCGTCTCAAACAATCGTGTCCGTTCAATGGCCTGCTCCAGCGTTTTAGCCGGAGCATTCGACGGCGGGTGATCGGCATCCTGGGACGCACAATCCTGGAGCGGCCCATCCGTCACTTTTTGACATAAGTTGCGCGGCTCCCCCTGTGGCCGCAGCAACTCGATCGTGAAATTGCCGAAGGAACTGCCTGCATCGGTCCTCACGATGTGAGCAAATCCCCCGCGAGAATACCCGACCTGGCCATCCGTTAGCACCGCGCGCGCCTCCGGTTTACCCGCAACAGCATTGGCGAAGTCCCCCGGACCGAGCGCCACCGAAACATAGGGCAGGTCGTGCGCATGAAGCAGTGTGGCGTCATGCGCGGGCAGGTGGAAGTGGAAAACGCGCACGTAAGAATTCTCGAGCACGAGCTGGTGGTGCGGTTCTTTGGTCATCGGGACTGCCTTCACTACATCCGTAGTCTGCGCACACACAGCCGTTCCGGCCAATACGAAGCACGCGAGCGAGGTTCCCTGAAGAGGCACGAGGTTTGGTGTCAGCATGACGACAGATTCTAGCCGAGAGAGAGACCCCCCGTACAGATCAGGCGTCGCGCGCAGGGGCAACGAGCCGCTCGAGAAAGTCCGAACGCCGCTACTTGACAACCTTAGGAACTCGCGTTGCCGGCGGCGTGTTCCTGCTGCGTTCAGAGCGCACCGCGCCATCAATCATCGTCATGCCGATCCCCGGCAAGTCTCCCAACCGCACACTCTCCAATAAAGTTTTCCCCGCCGAATGTTGCGGCGCATCCATAAACACAAAATCGGCAGCCCTGCCCACCTCGATCATTCCACTGTCGAGCTTCCGTATTCTCGCCGTATTCCCAGTAGCAAAACAAAACGCAATCTCAGCCGGAATTTCTCCAAGGGAAGACAGCGCCGCAATCACTCGAATAATCCCCAGTGGCTGCACCCCCGACCCTGCCGGAGCATCCGTCCCCAAAATCACGCGCTGCAACTGACCTAACTCCTTCGCCGTTCGCAGCGTGAACAAAGCCGAGCGCTCGTTTCCGTTGTGCACAATCTCCAGGGCTCTCGGGGACTTTTCGCACAGCTCTCGTATCTGCGTATCCGGCAGCGCCGTGTGTCCTCCATTGACGTGTCCAATCACATCCGCATCCGCTGCCAGCACCACGTCCTTATCAATCAAATTCGATCCCGGTATCGATGGCCCGCCGGTGTGAATCGTGCTCTGCATCCCGTGCTTCCGCGCCCAGCCCACCATCTGCCGGGCGGTCGGTCCGTCCTTCACACTTCCGAGTCCCACCTCTCCAAGTAACATCACGCCCGCTTCCGCCAGCGCCTTAAAATCCTCCTCCACCATTCCCTGTTCGAGGACAGGGGCTCCAGCTAGCACTTTGACGCCGCTTGGCCGCAGCGCCGCAAAACAACGTTGCGCGGTAATCGCCAGCGCCTTCACACCCACGATGTCCTTCGGCCGGCCTGGCATGTGCACTTCGCCCGCCGAAATCATGGTGGTCACGCCCCCATGCAAGCAGCTATCGATCCATCCCCACTGGTTCTGCCGCGGCGTCCAATCACCCACGACCGGATGAACATGACTGTCGATCAGTCCCGGCACCAGCGCGGTTCCATTCGCATCGATACTCCCGGTCGCTCCCTGGCAATCGAGTTCCTTCTCCTTCCCGATCGCGCTAATTCGCCCGTCCTTCACCACCACGGTGTCAGCATCCAGAATGGGCTTGTTCAAATCTCCGCTGAGGAGCAGCCCAATATTCCGAATCACAAGCTTCGTGCTGGTGCCCGATTTTGCTGCTTCCTCATGCGCCATGTCGCGGCCGCCTCCGTGCGAATCTCAACAATACCGCCGGTCCTCACATCATCCCGAGGCAAGTCCACAAGGACGGCCAGAGGATAGCAACTGCAACCCAACGCAAAGTGCCAAGCAAGCATCCTCAAGCGAACGACGGTGGCCGATCTCCCATCCCCGCCCCAAACTGCTCATTGGCCTTTTCGCCCATGCGAATCGTAAACGTTCCACCTTCCAAAATGTCAGCGTGGCTGAACCAGCTCTTCGTATACGGTTTTCCGTTCCAGGTCACCGATTGCACGTAAGGCTTATCCGGCGCATTGCCTACAGCTTCAATCACCAGAGCTTTCCCGTTGCCCAGTTGAATCGTGGCGCGGTCAAACATCGGTCCCCCGAACACATAATTACCGCTCACCGGATCCACCGCGTAAAAGCCCATCGCGCTCAAGACGTACCACGCCGACATCTGCCCGCAATCCTCATTTCCTGCCACTCCGTCCGGATCGTTGTGGTGCATGGTTTCGAGCAACATGCGCACGCGCGCCTGGGTCTTGTAGTGCTGGCCGGCATAGGCATACAAATACGCCACATGATGGCTCGGCTCATTCCCGTGCGCATATTGCCCCACCAATCCGGCGATATCCGGCGGCGCATCCGGAGGCAGTTCGGAACTTGCATGGAACAGTCCGTCCAATTTCTCCACGAATCCCTTTTCGCCGCCAAATAGTTTCATATATTCGTAGAGGTCATGCTGATTCAGAAATGTCGCTTGCCAAGAATTGCTCTCCGTAAAATCGCGCCACTTCTTTGAATGCCCCATGCCCCGCGGATCGAACGGATCCGCCCATTGTCCATTCGCAAGCTTCCCGCGCATGAAGGTAATGGAGCCATCGAACACGTTCTTGTAATTTCGAGACCGCGCCAACAACAAATCGCTATCCTTCGACGCTCCCGCCGCCCGCGCCAGATGCGCTACGGCCCAATCATCGTAGGCATACTCCAAGACTTTACTGACCGACTCCTCTTCCTGATCGCACGGAATGTACCCCAGCTTGCGGTAAAACCCCAACCCGCGGTAGTCCTCGTCCATGGCCCTCTTTCGCCATAGGGGATAGGCCTTGGCATACTGCACACCCGTGATTCCCTTTACGTAGGCCTCCGCCAATACCGGCGCCGAGTGATACCCGATCATGCAGCCGGTCTCGACCGCCTCGAGAGGCCACACCGGGACGCCAGCCGGACTCTGCTCGGCCATTAGAATCAGCCCGTTCAGCATGTCGGGCAATCGGTCCGTTTGCACCAGGGTGTAGAGCGGATGTAGGGCGCGATAGGTGTCCCACAGCGAATAGGTCGTATACGTCTTCGCTGCTGCGGGTAGTTGATGCACCTGCAAATCCATCCCGCGGTATTGAGCGTCCACATCGCTGAACAGCGTCGGCGCCACCATCGCGTGATAAAACGCCGTATAGAAGATCTTCTTGTGGTCCTCGCGCTGGGTCTCAATCGCGATCTTGGCCAGCTCCTTATCCCATGCCGCGTTCGCTGCGCGCCGCACCCCGTCAAAATCCCAACCAGAAACCTCTGCCTCCAGATTTTTTTGTGCCCCCTCCACGCTCACGGCGGAAATTCCGACTTTTACCAGGATTACTTCGCCTTTCGTCGTCGCGTAGTTCACCACGCATTTCAGCGATGTGCCCTTTGCCTCGCGAGCCGTGGTCCCCAGAGACTTGGAATCGGAAAAAATCTCCGCGCTCGTAAACGGCTTTGAAAACTTCATTGCAAAATAGATGTATCGCCCCGGCGCCCACTCCTTCACGCGCCGCCCGCCTGTCAGCGTATCGTTCCCGACCACGCGAATCTCTGCCGACATCACATTGGTATGCATTTGCTGCGGCGGATTATTCACCCCGTGCGCAAGGTCGATCAAAAAATGACTCGTCGGATCGGCTGGGAACGTGTAGCGGTGCACCCCCACGCGCGCCGTGGCCGTCAGTTCCGCTCGAACGTTGTAATCCTCCAGGAAAACCGTGTAGTAACCCGGTTCACCGCGTTCCGTCGCGTGCGAAAACCGCGAACGGTAACCGGCGCTCGGCTGGTCTCGGCTGCCCGGCTCCGTGTGAACCGCTCCGGTCCCCGGCATCACCAAAACATCCAACAAATCCGCTGCTCCCGTGCCGCTCAAGTGCGTATGGCTGAATCCCATAATCGATGTGTCATCGTGGTGATACCCCGAGCAGTGGTCCCAATCCCCCACTCCCGTGTCCGGGCTGAGCTGCACCATCCCGAATGGCATGGTCGCTCCGGGATAGCAATGCCCGTGCCCGCCGGTGCCGATGAACACGTCGACGAACTGCGTAAACCCGTTGCCGCTCGCCGCTTTCTCTCCCTCCGACAAATTCTCGACTGCCCGTAGCTCCCATCCACACTTCGTGGCCACCGCCAGGCTCGACAGCGCAGCGGATTGCAGAAACAATCTTCTGGTCACATTCTTCGTCATGGCTTCGGGCTCCTTCGATTCTCACGCACTCTTCAACAAGTTGGGGCGTTCTTGGCTCAACTTCACGATCAATTCCCCGAACAAAGTATTTGCCCACGCGAACCACGCTCGTGTGAATTTCGCGGGATCGTCTTTCTCGAACGACTCGTGCATGAACCCGGTCCCGGCGTGCGTCGTCTTCAGCCAGCGCAGGCACCGGCGAATCTCTCCGTCCTCATTGCTCGTCATCGCCTGGGCGATCAGCGCCATCGGCCAGATCATGTTCAGTCCCTCGTGCGGCCCGCCGATCCCTTCCGCCGCGGTGCCCTTGAAGAAATAGGGATTGTCATCGCTCAACGCGCGCTGTCGTGTTCCCTGGTACACCGCATCGTTCACCTGGCAGCAGCCGAGATACGGCAGGCTCAGCAATCCCGGAATATTCGCATCATCCATAAAAAGCTGGTTGCCATACCCATCCACCTCAAAGGCCCAAACCTCCCTACCATCCCGCAGCTTCATTCGTCCGTATTTTGCAAGCGCTGCCTCCACTTCGCTGGCCAGCGCACGGCACTCCACCGCAAACTCCGCATCCTTCCGAATCTCGGCGCACATGTCCGCCAACTGCCGCAGCGACACCACGGCAAAAAGATTCGATGGCACGTAGTAGGAATAGATGCACGCGTCATCGGAGGGACGAAACATCGAACAAATCATTCCTACTGGTCGCGCCGGATTGCCAAACCCTCCGAGCGCTTGTGTGTCCGCAGGTACTTCCGTCTTCCGCTCGAAGTGATAAGGCCCCGGTCCATGCTTCCGCTGTTGTTCCCGAAAGGTGGCCACAACCAGCCGCATCGCCGCCGCCCACTCTTGATCGAATGGCTTCGTGTCTCCCGTTGCCTTCCAATACCCATGCGCCAGCCGTAAGCAGTAGCACAGCGAATCCACTTCCCATTTGCGCTCCGCGACTCCGGGCCGCATCTCCGTCAAATCACCCACCGCCCATTCCAACGCCTTGGTGCTCTTCGGATCCGGCAGGAAAGCGTTCGCATACGGATCGATCAGGATGCAGCGCGCCTGTCTGCCAATCAGCCCTTGAAACATTCTGCGCAAATCGCTGTCGCTCTTCGCCAGCCCCATATACGGCCACACCTGGCAGGCTGAATCGCGCAGCCACATGGCATCAATATCTCCGGTGATAATGAACGTGTCCGGGTGCTCGGCGCCGCCAACAACCTCAACCGTCGTGTCCAATGTATTCGGATAGCAATTCTCGAACATCCACGCCAGTTGCGGATCGCCAATCCCGGCCTTCACCCGCGCCATCATCTCTTCCACCGCGCGCGAAGTGAACTTGCGTTGCTCCACAGGTGGCCGCTTCGATGCAAAGGCTTCTGCTCGGCCCGCCACTTTCCGCCAGGGCATGGCCGTTGCCATCGCCCCATACGCCGCCGTTCTCAACAGCTCGCGCCTTGTATAAATGATTCGCTCCTATCTCACATGCAAATTTTGCAGTCCGATCATACCGCAGTCCCGCGATCGCACTTCCGTCCAATCGAGCTTCCTCTTTTACGCGCAATGGGCATGGAACCACCTTGCCCGCGACCTACCTCGCTTGTCTGTGACGCGTTGCCAAAGTTCACGGAAACCGTCAAGCCTCGACTTGCTGCAATCTCACATTTTCGGTGCTAAGCTCCCGTTTAATGACGCTTTACGATGGCCATTCCTCAAGAGTGGAGATCTCCCATGCGATTCTTGCTCTTCGGAGCCTTACTGGTCTCGAATCTGACGGCAGTCGCGGCACAACAGACCTCAGACGGACCGACCGACGAAAAAGCTCAGAAAACCTATCAAGACGCACTCAAACTCTTGCAAGAAGGTAGGAAAGATTTTGCCGTAGATGGATTCAAGAAAGCGGATAAGCAGGACGGCGGCCATTGCTTGGCCTGCCAGAAAAAAATGATCAAGTACGGCATTGAAGTCGGCGATTGGAAAGCGGCGGAACTCGCCAGCGAGGAAATGGTGGCAGAGGCCAAAGACCCCCGCGAAACGGCCGTGGCGCATTATCAATTCGGCGTGGTGCTCTTGGACGAGGGATCGCAGAAACATAAGGATGAATATTTTTCACGCGCCCATGGCGAACTGACCAAAGCGCTCGCCGCTTACGCAAGCTTCCCCGACGCCATTTTCCTCGATGGCAGAGCCCTTGCGAGTCTGCACCAGGACGACGCCGCAAAAGCAAGGTTTGAGGAGTATCTAAAACTGAAGCCCGGCGACGGTCCCGACCACCAGCGCGCTGTGCGCTTCCTCAACCGCCCGGAACTGGCTCGCGCCCGCATGGCTCCCCCTTTCGCCGTGACCACTCTCGACGGTAAACACATTTCCATGGACGAGCTGCAAGGAAAAGTCGTTCTGCTCGATTTTTGGGCCACCTGGTGCGGTCCCTGTCGTGAGGCTCTGCCCCACATCCGGGATGTTGCGAAAAAATTCCAGGGTCAACCGCTGGTGATCCTCAGCGTGAGCCTGGACAACGACGAGGAAAAGTGGAAGGACTTCGTCGCAAAAAATGATATGACCTGGCCGCAATACCGCGACGGAGGTTTCACCGGCTCGATCGCCAAAATGTTCTCCGTAACCGCCATTCCTCACACCTTCACCATCGATGCGGACGGCGTCCTCCAGGAAGAGCACATCGGCGACGCCTCCATTGAAGGCAAGCTCAAGAAACTGATCGCCCACGCTCGCGAATTGCAACCCGCCGACGCACCCGCAAAGTAAACTGAGAAAGCGCTGCCCTAATCGTTTCTTGCTTCTCTCCTGTCGAAGCGTTCTGCCCTCGGCGGATCATCTTGAGCACTTCCTCAGTTGCGTTCAGGAACTGCACATCGATGTGGGGATGAGTACGCGCGAAAACACGAAAAATCTCGTCCGCAAAGGCTTGCCCAATTTAATTGACATTCTGAAACTCATGGACATTCTGAAAATCGCGGACCACCGTTGTGAATCGGTTGATGCGCGGCAAACGGCGCTTCGCCAACTCCTCTCTTGCACTTTTCTCCACCAGGAGGATCCTGGTCCAGTTCTAGCCCGACCCACGGAGCCATGGGTGTCGTTGGCGATGAACCTGGCTTTACGGACCCAACTTTCTGTAGAGTAGGAAATCCTTCCTGTTGCACAGGTACGATAAAATGTCGTTAGGGAGAGCGCCTCGGCAATGGCTGGACGGCAAAGATTCACCTTATGCGTTTCGCTGCTCGTGATTCTGGCGCGGCTGGGCCAGAGTCCCAGTGCGAGCCCGGTCACGGCACGACTTGACGTTGCCCCCTCGCAGTTGCTTGCAACTCCGATCGACCATAATTGGCTTTCCTATAACGGAGACTACAGCGGGCGACGCTACAGCGCCCTCCGCGAAATCGGCAGGCTCAATGTCTCGCAACTCCAGGCTCAGTGGGTGTTTCACACCGGAAACGCAAGCCATCTGGAGGTTACACCGGTCGTGGTAGACGGAATGATGTTCGTGACCGCCGCCAATGATGCCTACGCTCTGGATGCTCAAACAGGTCGAGCCGTGTGGCACTATGCGCGCCCCATCACGGAAGGGCTTATCGACGATGCTTCGCAACATCACAATCGTGGCGTCGGCGTATGGCATACCCGAGTCTACATGGAGACGGACAATGCACATTTGCTATGCCTGGACGCGCGCTCGGGTCACCTGATTTGGGACGTTGCTTATACGGACGGGAACAGGAACTACGGAGCCACCAGTGCTCCCCTGGTGGTCAAAGATAAAGTCATCGTCGGAACCTCGGGTGGCGATGACGGTGTGCGCGGTTTTCTTGCGGCTTATGACGCCGAAACCGGAAAGGAAGCCTGGCGCTTTTGGACCATTCCTGGGCCCGGAGAGTTCGGCTCCTCGAGTTGGCCAGGGGAAAGTTACAAGCTCGGTGGAGGCACAACCTGGATGCCCGGAACTTTTGACCCGGAACTCAATACCATTTTTTGGGGTACCAGCAATCCGGCTCCGGACTTTGATGGAGAAACGCGCCCTGGCGACGATCTCTACACGGACTGCCTACTCGCATTGGATCCCGACTCGGGAAAGCTGAAGTGGTATTTCCAGTTCACACCGCATGATCTTTTCGATTACGACGCGGTTGAAACACCGGTGGTCGTGGATACCGTTTACAAAGGTCAGGCCAGAAAACTCATCGTGGAAGCCAACCGCAACGGCTTTCTTTACGTGCTCGATCGGACCAACGGCAAATTTCTTTCGGCAACACGTTTTGCCGAGAAACTAAACTGGGCCACGGGGATTGACGCGGCAGGCAGGCCGATTCGAACCGCGCTCAAACCCACCGAAACCGGTACCCGCATTTGTCCAGGGATGGTGGGAGCCACGAACTGGCAGTCGCCGGCTTTTAATCCGGAAACGTCCATGCTTTATTTTATGGCGCTGGAGAGTTGCGACATTTATTCGGCCAAAGCGGAAAAATTTGTGCCCGGACAGACTTACTACGCAACCGGAGTTCGCCGCAGCGAGGGTGACCAGAACCAGAAAATCCTCTTGGCCTTCTCGATCGAGGGGGATCAGCCGGCCTGGCGCTACGTGCAGTCCGGCGAGGGGCATTCATCGGCTGGCGTGATGACCACTGCCGGCGGTCTGGTTTTCTTTGGTGATGACGCGCGATCGTTCGAAGCCGTGGACGCGACGAACGGAAAACCACTATGGCATTTCAATACCGGGCAGAACATCAGCGCCTCGCCGATGACCTACGCGATCAATTCGAAACAGTACGTGGCCATTGCCGCCGGCAGCGATATCTTCTCTTTTGCATTGCCTTAGCGCCCGACCGGGAAGCTGGCTGAAGATCGCGCAAGAAGCCAGCAATTTTTCGGACACCGAGAACTGCCTTGACTTCGGCAGCGGTTCGTCCTACACTCCGCGCCCAATCGGGGGTGATCCTTGCTTAACCGCTCAAAGCACGTGATCTCGGTCATTTCAATCGTTTTAATCCTAGTCAGCAACGCTGCACTAACTCGCGCGGACGTAACCGGTTCGATTCAAGGTGTTGTGCGCGATCGTTCTCAAGGCGCGATCACCGGCGCGCAGCTCACGATCACCAACGTGGAAACGAACTTGAAGTACCAGACGACCACGGCTGCGGACGGTTCCTATCGAATCCTCGCGCTCCCCGTTGGGAATTACAAGCTGACGGTTACTGCGACGGGATTCCGTACTTTCGTCGAGAACGACATCGTTGTGAAGGTTAACGATCAGCTGCAAATCGATGTAACCGTCGAGGTCGGCTCCGCGCAACAGGAAGTGATCAACGTGGAAGCCAACGCCGTGCAAGTACAGACAGAAAGCACGCAGCTCGGCGATGTCATCGATTCGAAGAAGATGCTCGCTCTGCCGCTGAACGGGCGTAGCTACATCGATCTCCTGGGCTTGCAAGCCGGGGTTGCACCCGGCACGGCCTCAACGATCCAGCAGGACCGCCCGGTGTCGGGCATTTTGAATGCCGGCAACATTTCCGTCAACGGCCAGCGCGAAACGGCGAACGCATTCTTGGTGAACGGCGGAGATGTCAGTGAGGGACGCAACCTCGGCGCAGGTTTGGTGCCAAATCTGGACTCGGTAGAGGAATTTCGCTTGATCACCAACAGCTTTGACGCCGAATATGGAAAATTCAGCGGGGCGGTGATGAACGCCATCACCAAGTCTGGCACAAACGGTTTTCACGGGGACGCTTTCGAGTTCCTGCGCAACGATGCGCTGGATGCGAACAACTACATCGCGAACGAGTCTGGGCTCGCAAAAACCGAGTTGAGGCGCAATCAGTTCGGGTACACTGCCGGCGGACCGGCGTGGAAAGACCATCTGTTCTGGTTTTCGGACTATCAAGGCACGCGCCAGGTACAGGGCGCAGAAACGGGCGCAGTTACGGTACCGACCGAAGCCCAGCGCGAAGGCAACTTTGACCCTTCGTTGTTCGTTAACACGGTGACGATCAATGGAGTCCCCACGGTCGTGCCTACTACCATCGATGGCCCGTACTGGGCACAAGTGCTTTCGCAACGGTTGGGCTACACGGTCAGCCAAAGCGAACCTTATTCGACGCCAAATTGTACTTCCACGGTATGGACGAGTGCGACCCTTACCCCCAACGGTTGCGTGTTTCCGGGTGGTGTGATCCCGCAGGCAGCCTGGTCAGCACCGTCTGTGCACATCCTCCCGTATATTCCCGGGCCGACGCTTCCGGGAAGTCTGAACAACTATTCGAATAACAGCCAGAGAAACATCGCCAACGACAACAAATTCGGGGAGCGCGTGGATTTCAATAACCAAAAGACAGGCAATTGGTCGTGGTATTACAACCTCGATAATTCGACTGTGGATAGCGCGCTTCCCTATGCCAGTGTGCCAGGTTTCCCTTCGGTCACGCCTTCGCGGGCTCAAGAGTTCGTGATGAGCGAGACCAAGACCATCGGACCGACGGCAGTGAACGAAGCCCGGATAAGCTTCTTCCGGACCGCGGTGCACAAGGACAACCCGGCGGGAAGTTTTGCCAGCCTGTCGTCGCTTGGTTTCGTGACCGGTGGCCTCGGCATTATCCCGCTTGCCGGTTATGCACAGTATGTGCCGCAGACGAGCTTTCCCACCATTGGCACGGGATTAAACCTTGGCGTGCCCACGCTGAATACCTTCCAACCGGACACGACGTATATGGCTTCTGACGTATATTCGATGAGCAAGGGCAAACATACGTGGAAGTTCGGAGGGGAATTCCGCTACCTGCAGGTGAACGAACGCAACTTTGCCAACCCAAATGGGGGCTTCACATTTGATGGCACGGTGACGGGAACCGCTTTTGCGGACTTCCTGCTCGGCGCGACCTCAACTACCAGCGCGCCTTACACCCAGGCTGCCGAACAGTTCCTCGATTCGCGCACGCGCTACGGTGGCGCCTTTGTGCAGGACTCCTGGAAGGTGAAATCAAATCTCACGATCAACCTCGGCTTGCGCTGGGAAGTGAGCATGCCGTGGTACGACACGCAAGGAAAGATTCAGACCTTCAATCCCGGGGAACAGTCCACCGTCTTTCCGCTCTCTCCCACAGGCTTGGTATTCCCCGGGGACCCTGGCATTCCGAAGACGCTCGCCCCCACGACCTACAACAACTTCGGTCCACGCTTGGGATTGGCGTATTCACCGGGGTTTTCAGATGGGGTCTTAGGCAAAATATTTGGCGGCCCTGGCAAAACCAGCATCCGGGCGGCTTACGGCCTCTACTACACTTCCGTCGAGGACCTGAACCTGTTTTATGAGGTGGCAGATGCGCCGTTCGGCCTCTATTGGACCTCACCGGTATCGGTCATGTTTGACCAACCGTTCCTGGTTCGAGCCACGGGCCAGTCCTTGAACCAGCGTTTTCCGTTCACCGCGCCGCTTCCCGGCGCCCCCTCGAACAAGACTCTGGACTTTTCGATTTACGAGCCGTTCAACTTTTTTCCGGGCTACGGCATTCATAATAAGCTGCCGTACGCCGAGCACTTCAATCTCTCCATCCAGCGCGAGCTGACGAGATCGACGGTGTTGACGGTTGCTTACGTGGGGACCGAGGGGCACCGCCTCATCACCCAGCGGGAAGCGAACCCCGGCTCCGCCGCTCTGTGCATGCAACTGACTGCGGAAGGGGCTTTTGACACAACCTCAGCAAGCCCAACTCCCGGCTGTGGACCTGGCAATGAGAACGACGTGTTCCAGCTTCCGACGGCTACCGTTCCGTGTACGACCGCCAGTCTGACGCCTCTCCAGGGGTGCGTTTACAGCACCAGGCAGACGATCTTGAATCCAAATTTCTGCCCCGGGGGGCTGCAGGTGTGCTATGGCTCCGGAAATACCTACACATGGACCACTGCCAATTCGATCTACAACGCAGGACAAATCACCGTGGAACGCAAGGCCAACGATTTCACGTTCCTGGCGGCGTACACCTTCGCCAAAGCTTTGGACGATTCTTCGGCCTTCAACGACTTGGTGAATTTCGAGAATCCCAAGTGGAGCCGCGGGCTTTCATCGACCGACATAAAGAGCAATTTCGTGGCCAGCTACATTTGGGCCATACCGATCGACCGGGCTCTCGCCAGGGCTCCCAAGCGCTTGACCCAAGGCTGGCAGATGCAGGGGATCACACGCTTCTCGACCGGCTTTCCGATCCAGATGAACCAGAGCCAAGGAGACGCATCACTGGCGGGCAGTTCGTCCACAGACATGCCGAATCGCGTGGGCCCGGTAGTGATTGTGGATCCGCGCAAGTCGAATCCCGGTTGCCCGACGACCGACGGTACAGGATGCTACTTCCTGCCGAGCGCATTCGCTGTGAACAGCGATCTGGGCACTTTTGGCACTGCCAACCGAAGATTCTTCCACGGCCCTGGATTCAACAACACCGACTTCGGGATATTGAAGCGAACCCAAATTAAGGAGAATATCGCCTTCGATCTCCGTTTCGAATTTTTCAACATCTTCAATCACGCGCAATTCATGAATCCTTCCGGAGACATCAGCAACACGAGCTTTGGAATTATCACCAACGCGCGCGACCCCCGCATTGGACAGGTGAGCGCGAAGTTCTACTGGTAATGGCGGAAACGAGGCGAGCCACCCGCTAGGGCGTTCCCTTGGAGCTTCGCCTGAGTTCGGCGCGCATGTTAGGCTGTGTTCGATGAAGTCTGGCTGGACGGAATCGATCCTTCACCGTGGCGGGCTATTGGCAATCGTGTCTGCTCTCGTTCTCAGTCTCGCTTATTCGGGGCCGTCGATCGCTCAGACGGCCCAACTCTACCGCCAGCAGGCTGCGGAATTAGCGCGTTCCAAATCGTGGGATGAGGCCATTGCGGCTTATCGCCAGGCTCTGGAACTCGATCCCAACGACGCGCTGACACATTACGATCTTGCGCTCGCTTTGCATTTCAAGGGTGACACGAAACAGGCTGCCGAAGAGTTCGAGACTGCCGTTCGGCTTAAACCAACCTGGGGCCAGGCCCACTACGGTTTGGGTGCATCTTTGTATGATCTTCACGATCAGGTGGGGGCCCTTGAGGAGTTGCGCAAAGCGGTGGAATGCGAGCCCTCCAATGCGGCTGCGCGCCGCCTCCTCGCGCATGTTTATTCAGAGCAGCATGATTTTTCCGCTGCGGAACGCGAGCTCACACGTGCGGTCGCGCTAAAACCCTCCGCGGAATCTTATTTCGAACTGGGGGAAGTCGAAGGCCAACTCGGTAAGTTGGATCTGGCGGCGGTGCAGTTTCGCGCCGCACTGCGCCTGGACCCGAACCTAGCCCGAGCCCACGTCATGCTGGGCGTGGCCCTGCGACGTCAGGGTGATCACAAGGGGGCGCTGGCCAACTTCCGAAAAGCGGCTGAACTCGATCCGAGGGACCCCCATGCGCAATACAACCTCGGCATGGAACTTAAAGCGGAAGGCGATCTGTCGGGAGCCATCGCGGCATTCCGACGAGCGATTGAACTGAAACCCGATTTCGAGAAAGCTCATTATAACTTAGGCATCGCTCTGCGTTCCGAGGGAGATACCGCTGCGGCCCGCAAGGAGCTAGATGAGTTGAACGGGTTGCATAACTTTCGCACTCGCCTCGCTCAGGCCAAGCTGCTTATCCTCCAGGGTGTGGACGCGCTCAAGAAGCAGCAACTGGATGTAGCTCTGACTTTCTTCCAACAGGCGATTGACGAGAGTCCAGAGTTGCCGACCGGCTACTACTATCTGGGCGTGGTCTGGGAACGCAAACAGGACTACGCACGCGCAAAGGAAGCTTACGACAAGGCGTTGCAATGGAAGCCTGACTACGCACAAGTGCACACCAGCTTGGGACTTCTTTACTGGCGCGAGGGCGACCGCGAACGCGCGCTCCAAGAGTTCCAGCAGGCAGTCATGTCTGATGCTGATCTGCCCGAGGCGCACTATAATCTCGGTCTTGCCTTGGCGCAATCGGGGCAACTCGACCAGGCAGTAGGCGAACTGAACGAAGCCCTGAGCCTTGACCCCAAGTACACGGACGCGCGTATTCAATTGGGCTTGGTTTTGAGTCAGAAAAACGATACGGCAGGCGCCATCAGCGTTTTCCGGGCGCTTGTGCGTCGCGAGCCGGGTTTCGCGGAGGCTCATAACAATCTCGGATTGGCGCTATTGCAAGCGGGCGACAACCCTGCGGCCAAGTCGGAGTTTCTCGAGGCCGTTCGCCTGAAGCCTTCCTACGCGGAGGCACACTATAACCTTGGATTAGCACTACAGAAACAAGGAAAGGAGGCGGAGTCGCGTGCGGAGTTCGAGAAAGCCTTCGAAATCGCTCCGGAGTTAAGAAGCGCGGCTCACCCTTAAGAAAATGTTCCCACGAAGAAATTCCGAGTTGCTGGTTTTGGCCGTGGCCGCGGTGGTTATTTGTATGCTCACTGCAGTGGGGCTCCGAGCGGTCAACAACCGGCCTCCGCAATCTTCTAATGACAATGCTTCGGCGAAGGTCTGCGAGTTCTCATCGCCCGGTGCGACCTTTTCCGTTCCGTATGTTTCGCGAGCTCCGGAGTTGAACACCGATCCCCGTTCCGTCACCTGGACAAAGGCGGCTTCCACCTGGATTCTGAAAGACTGTAGCCACGAAATCGACTATCCCCGGCTCAAGACGGAAGTGCGAGGCTTTTGGACGGATTCCGATTTGTATCTCCTGTTCATTTCCCCTTATACCGAGCTCAATCTCTGGTTGCCTGCCGATAATAGCAAGGACCGATTGAAGCTTTGGGACCGCGATGTGGTGGAGTTCTTTCTGGGTGACAACTGGCAGGACATCAAGCGTTATCGCGAATTTGAAATTGCTCCGACCGGAGATTGGGTCGATCTGGATATCGACCTCAATAAAGACACATACGATGCCAAGTGGAATTCCGGATGGCAGCGGCAGGGGCGAATCGATGAAAAAAATCACATTTGGTATGCCGCCGCGCGTGTGCCGTTGCATTCGGTGAGCGAAAAGCAGGTCGTGGCGGGCACCCAGTGGAGAGTCAACCTGTATCGAATCGATGGGTTGGGCGAGGACCCGGTGCGACACTTTATGTGCTGGCAGCCGACCTGCGTCATTAATCGCGATCCGAATCACGTGCCCGAACATTTTGGAACTCTAGTTTTCACCAAATAAGAATCGCTTCGAGAGGAACCCTATGCCTTTTGCAAAAGAACCAAGCCGCCGCGGATTTATGAAATTGCTGGCGGCCTCGCCATTGTTAGCTCAAATCGCCGCTCAGGGACTTTATGTAAGATCTGCGGCCGCGGTCGGTCTAAACCCGAATAGCAACGTTTACAGCAGGCTCGGGGTCAAGACCGTGATCAATTGCCGCGGAACCTGGACTTATCTCAGTGGCTCTTTGCAATTTCCGGAAGCGCGACAGGCCCAAGAAGAAGCCGGGAAGTATTTTGTGAACATGGTCGAACTGCATCAGGCTGTCGGGCGTCGACTGGCCGAACTGACGGGAGCGGAATCTGGGATCATCACTTCGGGTGCCGCAGGGGCCATGGCCGCTGCGACGGCGGCCTGCATTGCCGGAAACGACCCCAAAAAGATTTGGCAACTGCCCGACACTACTGGACTGAAGCATGAAGTGATTATGGTTGGCGGCCGGAGCGCGTTTGACAGCGCCATCCGGCTCACCGGCGCAAAGCTCGTCCTTGTCGAGAAACCCGATGACATCGCGAACGCCATCAACTCCAACACCGCGATGATCTACACCACGGATCTGAAAGAAAAGCTCGAACGCGAGGCGGCCATCGCACAACAGCACAAGGTACCCATGTTGCTCGACGACGCCGCCGGTGTTCCACCGATCGACAACATCAAGCTCTACGCAAAGATGAAGCTCGACTTATACACCTTCTCCGGCGGCAAAGGTTTGCGAGGCCCGCAATGCAGCGGCGTGCTTTTGGGCCGGAAGGACTTGATTGAAGCCGCGCTGCGAAATTCCTGTCCATACGAGGGCGCCGTATGCAGGCCGATGAAGGTTGGAAAAGAAGAGGTCATTGGCTGCCTGACCGCGATTGAGACCTGGCTGAATCTGGATCCCAAGAAGCTTTACGACGAATGGAACGCGCGTGTTGATCGCATCGCAAAGCTTGTTGAGACCGTGCCGGGAGTGCAGACGGAAATTTACATCCCGGACGACGGCAATCGCTATCCGACCTTGCGCGTCTCTTGGGACCAGCAGGCTTGGGGCTTCGGCATCACGGATTGCGTGCAGAAACTTCGCGAAGGTGATCCGGTCATCGAGGTGCTCGGTGTGGACAATCCCAGCCTGGTGTCCGCGGTGCAGGAAGGGATAGAGAAACCAAAGCCCAACGCAAAGGAACTCAAGAAGCAGAATCATATTGAGCTTGTTTCCATGACCATTCAACCGGGCGAAGAAATGATTGTGGGAGACCGGCTGCGATCGATCCTCAGTTCCGCGCGCAAGGGAAAAGCCGCGTGAGACGCCCCTTGCTGTCGGCGCTGTGTGTGCTTTTTTCTGCCGCTTCCCTTTTTGCCCAACGGGCTCCCAACGCCGCACATCCTATGAACCTTGGCCCGAACGGCTTTGACGCCGGGGACTATGTGTATGTTGCCGGACAGGGGCCGCATCGTCCGGACGGAACCACTCCCGATAGTTTTCCAGCTCAAGCGCGTCAGTGTCTCGAGAACATCCGCAAGGTCGTTGAAACAGCGGGACTCTCGCTCGATCACGTCGTTTATGTGCAGGTATACCTAGAGGATGTAAAGCACTATGAGGCGCTCAACGAAGTTTTTGCGAGCTACTTTCCCCATGACCCGCCTGCACGCGCTGTCCTAGGTGTTGCGCGGGTTTCCGGATCCGCAGTGCAAATCACTGCCGTTGCTGTCCGCGACCTTCGGGGCAAGCAGCCCGTTTCCTTGCCGGATTTTTGGCAAAGCAAGGCCTATTCTCCTGGCATGCTGACCTATGACCGGCTGTTTGTTTCCTCGCTACTCGCGAGCGATTTCAAGAACCGAACTGTCCCCCAGGATCCGGCGGAGCAAGTCAACATGGCCCTGGACCAGCTAAACTCCCTGGTTCAGGCGGCCGGCCTTACCTTGGCCAACATGGTCTTCGTGAATCCTTATCTCACTGCGGCAGTCCCCACGCGGATCATGAACCAGCAATATGCGCGTCGATTCGAATTTGGAAATACTCCGGCGCGCGCCACGATTGAGGTCTCGAGCCTGCCTGAGGGCACGCAGATCGCCTACACGGGCGTTGCGGTCCGCGATCTGAGCCAGCGGCGCTCCATCCGCCCAAAGAATATGGCACCGAGTCCGACGGCCAGCCCATGCGTTTTTGCCGGAGACACTTTGTATTGTTCCGCGAAGAGTGGATTCATTCCCGGGCCTAACGGGGGCGTCTATACCGCCTCGGTGGCGGACCAGACCCGGCAGACCATGCGCAATCTTCTCGACAATCTAGAAGAAGCAGAGATGAGCTTCGATCAAGTGGTTTCAACTACGATTTACCTGGACGATCTAGAGGATGTTTCTCTGTTTGGCAAAGTCTACAAGAAATATTTCAAGGAAACGCTGCCTGCCCAAACCACGGTGCAGCAGATCCCCCGTTCCGAACGAAAGCCTGACGAACAGGAGCACTACCCCGATTTGGAACAAGTGTCCCTGATCGCCGTGCGTGCGCGAGGCAACTCCGCGTTGCGGCCTTTGCCTTAGATTCAAACGCGATAAAGATACAAGCGGCCTATTCGACTGACCACAGCCCGAGGCTCAATCGGGATTCTTGGGCATGGGGACGAATACTCTCAGCGCGAGGATGTGGGCCTTTGTCGAGGAAGCGCTTTGATTGTAGAACCCGACGGTACAGTTCGGACGAAAATAATAGGCGTCTCCCGCTTTGGCGTGATGCAGACCCTCAACTCCATTCATCCCGCCGCCGGCGGCCATTTGCCCCTCTCCATCCAGCACAAGATAAATTTCTTCCGCCACTTCGTGGTGGTGCGGGAGATTTGTGCCGCCGGGCGCAAAGTCCATCAGGAAAAAATCAGCGACATTATAGGTTGTGTTCATTCGGTCGCGCGCGGCCGCATGCGGTCCAATCAGAAGTTTGTAGAGCACGGAATTGGGATGCCCTTCCACGGTCTCTTCCTTGAGCTCGGCTAAATTAGCTACCGCCAACTCTGCTGGCGGCGAAAGTGGAGTATCTTGCGGGATACGGGCTGTGGCGACGACGATGCGAAGTGCTTGGTTCGAAGGATTGGAAACGCTGTGCCGGACCGTGGGAGGCACATAGGTGAAATCATTCTGCGACAAGGAATGCGATTGCTCACCGTAGTGCAGGATTCCGCTGCCGCCTAGGACAAAATACAGTTCTTCTTCTCGTGGATACTGGACCATCTGGCAGTTTCCCTGGGGGGCGACGGTCAGCTCTCCAAAGCGGGTTACGCTCTTCGGCACTTTGGGCTGTGCATCTCCCTCACCAAAGATCGGAGTGTAATGGCAGGACGCACTGGACAAGTCCACCTGGCGCTCTGAGAGAGCGGAGACGTCGCGGTACAACCAGGTGGGTTCGACTCCCGGCTCCTGAGCAAGCAATCCTAGGCCGATCGCGAAAACGATCACATGGAATTCCCGCATTCTTGTCCTCCGCTCGATTCGACCTGTCTTAAGGGAGGTTGCCCTTTGGTTAACCGCGGCGTTGATCAGGACGACTCGGGTGCAACCTGTTACGCTTCGTTGACTCAGCCTCCGGCAGTCCCAGCCTCGCCAGGCAAACGAAAGAGGGCCAAAATTTCTAGGTTCCCCGATTCCTCCGCCAGTTGTCGAAAAGGTTTTCCCTTTGGGTCGCTCCCCTGGCGAAGCCCAGGAAAGCGAACCAGAAATCGCGCGACCCACCGGACATCTCCCCTCTCGATGGCATAGGCAAGGTCTCGGAGCTCGATGTCAAGGTAGCCGCCCCGTTCTCGCAAATACTCGATGGCCCAACCCGCTGGTGTAGCGCCAAACTGGCTGTCCCTGCTGTTGATTTCGGCTCCTCTGTCGAGCAACAGATGCACGATTTCGCGAGACCCATCAAACGCCGCGTAATGAAGGGCAGTGGCGCCCGTCTCGTCGTACGCATTCACCAGTGCGCCGTCTTCGTCCAGGATGGTTTTGATTTCCGCTATAGCACGACGCTTGATGGCGTCCATCAATTTGTCGATGTTGCGCATTTCTGTGCATCCGACTGTCTGGGACTCCGAAAAAACACGAGCGTACGAAATCTACCACAACTAAATGGGGAACGAAGCTACGATTCAACCTCGTTGTTATTTTTCTTTTCCTGGCACCTGAATCTCATTTTAGGGATGCAAAACAGCTTAGTACTCTCCCTGGTACATTGGCGAATGAACTGGGTTCGCGTCATTACGATCTCGCGGCGAGACTTTCCCAATTTTCTAATTCGCGGGCGCCAACCCTCTGTTTTCGGTCCGTTCGCGATCGTGTATTCGAGGATGTAGCTATGCCCACCTTTTGCCGCAACGCCGATTGGCGACCATGGTCGTTCCGAAGTTAGGATGGATGTCACTTGGCCACTGGGCGTGATCTTCACAAGTCGATGGCCGCTTGTTGCCGCTACATAAACGTTGCCGGCGGCGTCCACAGCCAAGCCCCGCAGAAGCGGAGATGAGACATTGGCCGAATTGTGATCTGCTGGATCGCTATCGCCGTTCTGAATCACCACGGGATTTACATCCTGAGCGGACGCTTCGTAATGTGGATGAATTCACGCCCGATATGCCCCCTGTTGAATACGACCTTGGGCGGCTTTGCTGTCTTTTGGCCGGACCACAGGGAAGGCAGAATCGCGGTTCGGACAATCGTGACTCTGCTGCCTTCCAGTTTCGTAACAAAACTACTCTGTAGTAGTATGCACTCGCATCCCATTTGATGGAGGAAGTCCTGAGAATGAAGAATCTCAAGAGAATATTCTGGGCTAGAACTGCATGCGCGGTCGGCTTGTTGCTTGCGACTGGATGTGGCAAAAACGATGCGATTAATCAGGCTGAGAAGAAGGACTCGATCAACGGCCTCCCGGTGCCCAGTCTCGCCGAGACAAAGGCGATAGCCCAGGAAGGGTTCATCTTTGGGTTGCCCATCGTGATGTACTACACGTCAGCGTATGAATTATTTGTGGATCCAGCTTCTTCCCAGTTCAAGGCGCCTGTCGGGCAACTGTTTAACGAAGCGCGAGTGTTTACCCCCAAAGACACTGCGGTCATCACACCAAACAGCGACACGCCGTATTCCCTGATGGAGATAGACCTACGTGCTGAACCGACGGTTATCTCTGTTCCCGCGGTTGCGAAGCCGCGCTACTACTCTGTGCAGTTGACGGATGCGAATACTTTCAACTACGGGTATATCGGTAGCAGGAGCACAGGCACTGGTCCGGGTGACTACATGATTGTTGGTCCTGAATGGAAAGGCGAGACACCTGCTCACGTTAAGCAAGTCTTCCACTCGACCACACCGTTTTCAGCGGTGATTTTTCGCACACAGCTATTCAATGCGGCGGATATGCCGAACGTCGTTAAGGTCCAGGCCGAATACAAGGTTCAGCCACTCTCCCAGTATTTGAAGCAACCCGCACCCGCCGCACCTCCGGCGATCGAATACCTTAAGGCCAATGCGGAAATTGCCAAAAAGGAGTTTTGGCAAGTGCTTGATTTTGCGCTGCAGTATATTCCGCCTAGCCCGGAGGAGGCCGAGATTCGCGGGAAGCTGGCCAGCATCGGTATCGGTCCGGGTAAGAAATTTGACCTCAAGGACCTATCGGCGGAGCACAAGGCCGCCATGCTGCTGGGCATGAAGGCTGGTGACGACGCGGTTGACAAGTACATTGCAAGCGGAGGCACAGTAATCAACGGATGGAATGTGGGATCGTTCTTCGGCGACCGTGCTTTCTACAACGGAGACTGGCTGAAGCGAGCCGCTGCGGCCAAGGGCGGAATTTTCGGCAACAGCGCCATTGAGGCAATGTATCCACTGACGAGAGTTCTCCCCAACGGAGAGACGTTGGATGGCAGCAAACACAACTACACGCTGACTTTCGCAAAGGACGGACTGCCGCCGGTGAACGCATTCTGGTCTGTGACCATGTATGACGGGAAGACCCAGTTCCTGATCGACAACGCGATCCATCGTTATCTGATCAACTCGCCGATGCTGCCGGGGCTGAAAAAGAACGCAGATGGCTCGCTGACTCTCTTCATCCAAAAAGATTCGCCGGGGAAAGCGAAGGAATCCAACTGGTTGCCAGCGCCGAACGGCCCTATTTATCTGGTCATGCGATTGTACTGGCCAAAAGAAACACCTCCCTCCATCTTGCCAGCGGGTTCAGGAACGTGGCAACCACCCGGAGTGGTTCAGGTGCAGTAAGCCGACATTGAAAAAGATGGCCGGCGCCTGATTCATATTTAAACCCCGTTACTGTACATCTAGGTATCACTGTTAAGGTGGGGTCCTGCACCCTCAATGGGTGGGCTTCAGCCTACAGCCAAGCCCGCTTACCGGAGGTGCGCCAGGTGGAGATTGAGAATCTGTTCGATCGAGAGATGGCCGATGATTGATGATTGCGGAAGGAAGGGAAACTGGTGCTAACCGAGCTGAGGTGTCGTTGCATGGTTTCGATGGTTGTCACAATTTTGTCGCCATTCAGGGACGGCAAAACCTGACTGCTGTTCTTTCCTATGACTTGTGGCGGGCGAGCTTGTAAGCCGAATTGTCAGGGCTGGATTGCAAACAAGTTGTCTGGAATCAATCGTCGCTGACTGTCAATGATGTCAGCGTCGGCAATGTTAGCAGATTTTGCGTCACAGTTCTGGGCATCGAGACTGCGGTAGCTTCAAATACTCGGCTTCGTGTCGAGACTTTTCGCAGGCGAATCGGCTTGAACTTGCACCCTCTTGTCCGCAGGCGCTTCTACAGCAGACGGCGGAGCCCCCATCATTATCTTACTTCTCTCCTTTCTAAGCGTTCTGCGCTCGGCGAATCATCTTGAGCACTTCCTCATTCGTGTTTCTGGACTGCAAATCTATGCCGGGATGACTACGCGCGAAAACTCGAAAAATTTCGTCCGCAAACGCTTGCCCAATCTGATTGACATTTTGAAAATCGAGGACCACTGTTCGGAATCGATCGATGCGCAGTAAAAGGCGCTTCGCCTGCGAACGCGAAATCAAATCGTTCGGGCTTTGCTCCGCCATTTTCACGGGCACAACTGTTTTGCTGAATGCATAGTCGTTTCCCGGCGATGCAAACGCATCAAAAACCTTTTTGCGGGACCTGCCGGAAGAGTTTTTCAATTTCATCCAGACAGCCGTGCCCTTCGGGTTCTTCAACGGCGACACTGAGGTGAAGTACACGCCGCCCGAGGAAATGTCGAAAGCGTCGAGCATTTTCGAGGTGAAGAAGATGCCTTCCCCCGTGTGGCGTGCTGGGTCCGTTGTGAACTTGCCTTTGGCCAGTTCCAGCACCGCATACCTTGCGTTGGAGAACTTCATCGCGCGTTGAATCTTCTTAAAAATGCCCACGCCGTTGTCGATGATGGCAATTTCCACGTTAACGGCGGTGCGCTTCAACTGTACCGTGATCCGTGTGCCCGAAGAGTGGTCCACGGCGTTGTTGAACATTTCAGTGAAACCGTACCGCCAAATATCTAAAGCGTTGTCAGGCAAGTCTGAAATCTGCGGGAGCACATCACTCTCCCAAACATCGGACTCGCTTTGCTTACGAGCGTAATACTTTCGCCAGGCCTTTTTCGGAGCAAGAAAGAAGCGAGTTCGCCGAGTCTTTCCTTGTCGAAGCAAATCTGAATTGGCCAGCAAGCGCTGTAAATGGAGATTGACAGCCTGACGTGTCAGACCGAACTGCCTCGCGGTCAATTGGGCGATATCGTGAGGATGTTCGTCAACCCGCGCCAAGATAAAATGGCGAATCTCTTGCCCTCGGGCGTCAGTTGGCGTTCGCATCGGCTCCGCTCTCTGCTTCTCTCCCTTTACGCAGGGGGTCACGAAGATATTGTCAAGTTTATCATATTGATTGTCAAGTGTATTTCAGTGATTGTCAAGGCCTCACCGGGCGCAGGCAAAGGGGGTGAAGACGTTCTTTCTTCGCTGAAGCGCAGGCGAGTTTCGGCCGATGCTTCAGCCGATTGCTCTTTCAGTTCCCGTTGCCTCTGATGATTCGCGTGCTCGGCGTGCGGACGACCTTAGGAAAACACCTCTCATCCGGAAGTGGAGGGATATCTAGGAAGCAAAAGATTTGTTGCGGCTGCGACTGATAAAACCCCCGCGAGGATTACCAGCAAGAAGGTATACGGACCTGTGGAATCGAAGGCACGCCCCAATATGACTGGACCGGTCGCTCCGGCGGCGGCATAGAACGTCCAAGTCAGACCGTAGAGCAAGGAAAAGGCACGCAGCCCGAAATAACGAGTCAGCAAGTACGGTGTGATTGCGGCTTCCCCGCCTGCTCCAACGCCAATGAGGGCGGCCGCAATGGATCCTGCCGCGAAAGTACTGGCGTGGGCAAGGAGAAAAATGCCTGCTGCAGTAACCAAGCTCACCACAAAGGCGACGCGCGCACCGAAAAACCGATCGAGTAGCCAGCCCGTTCCGATCCTGCCAAGCACACTCGAACCACCAAGTATGGACGCGCATAACGCCGCATCTCGAGGCGTGATACCGCGATCGGTCAGCAACGCGGACAGGTGCGTGACAGCGCCGTTCATGCCGATGGAACTGACGAAGAGGACTGCGACGATGATCCAGAAAGCAAAGGTGCGCATGCCTTGCTGCCAAGTACATCCTGGATGAGCAACCGGAGCAGACACTTCCCGTGCGAGGCCGCGTTCGACGATAGATCGCCAATTGAGCGGCAGGCCTAGCAGCAAAGCCAGGATGCCAAGTGAAACTAGGCTTCCCTCCAGCCAGACCTGCTGACGATGGATTGCGCAACAACCGGCAGGACCATGGCGCCTAAACCAGCTCCCACCATAACGAACGCCAGCGCCACGCCTAAACGCCGCTGAAACCAAGTGGAAATAGAACGCGCGTAGGCCAGATGAGCGGCGCCGTTACCCACGATACCGGTCACAAAGCAGGTCAAATAAAACTGCCACAATCCGGAGCCCACGAGCGCCAGCGAAGCGACACTGCAACCAAATACCGTCATGCAAGGAAGAATGACGCTGCGGGGACCTACGCGATCAATCAGACGGCCAATCAATGGGGAGGACAGTCCTACGGTCATGGCGGCAATGGCAAAGACGAGTGAGACGGATTCGCGGTCCCAGCCGAATTCCGCGCCTAGAAGCTGTTGCATAACCCAGGACAAGCCTCTGAAATGACTATGGTTGAGTTTGGTGAAATGAGAGATAAGCAGAGTCAGCAGCGCCGAAGGAGGGCCGATGGCGCGATCCGG
>Ga0181523_10000059_pt1 | contig 103888 bp, 80 predicted proteins | sample PEATcosm2014_Bin_43_FD_119752 | JGI IMG/M metagenome (GOLD analysis project Ga0181523, IMG submission 119752) | Peatland microbial communities from MTU Mesocosm Facility, Houghton, MI, USA - PEATcosm2014_Bin05_30_metaG | ecosystem: Environmental > Terrestrial > Soil > Wetlands > Peat | place...
GGCCGGACAGATCGCCAAGAAGTTTTACGACCGGCGCGTGTACCCCATGCTGACGCCAGTGACCGTGGATCCGACACATCCGTTCCCCCACGTGCTAAACAAGGCATTGTGCATCGCGTTTTTACTGCGCCGGCGCAAGCGTTCCGGAGAGAAACCGTTGTTCGGTGTGCTGACTGTGCCGCGAGCCTTGCCGCGGCTTCTTCGCGTACCCACAGGCAACGGCGGGATTCACTTCGTTTTTTTGCAAGACCTCATTTCCTGCTATGCGGAGAAACTCTACCGCGGGTACGAGATTCTGGCGTCGGCCCCGTTCCGGATCACGCGGAACAGCAACCTGTATCTCGAGGAAGAAGAATCACGGACGCTGCTAGAAGCCGTCGACTCGCAAGTCGCGCAGCGGCGTAGGGGCCAGGCAGTACGGCTGGAAATCGAAGCGGGGGCACATCCGGAAATTGTATCGCACCTAGTAACCACGTTCGAATTGGATGAATCACTCGTGTTTCGGGTGGTGGGTCCTGTGAATTTGCAGCGGTTGTTCCATCTTTACGAGGAAACACCGCGGCCCGATTTGAAGTACGCGAAATTTGTGCCCCGCCAGGTGCATATCGGGCACGACGCGGATTCGATGTTCGAGGTGCTGCGGCATCAGGATGTTTTGCTGCATCATCCGTATGAATCGTATGATCCGGTGGTGCAGTTTCTGCAGACCGCGGCGCACGATCCACGCGTGCTTTCGATGAAGCAGACCTTGTACCGGACGAATTCTGACTCGCCGGTTGCGCAGGCGTTGCTGGAGGCTGCCGGCAAGAAAGAAGTAACCGTGGTGGTCGAGCTGAAAGCCAGCTTCGACGAGGCCTCGAATATCCAGTGGGCGCGCAGCCTGGAAGACGCGGGCGTGCAGGTATTCCATGGGCTGGCAAATCTGAAGACGCACGCCAAACTGGCGTTGCTTGTGCGACAGGATCCGGACGGGAAGATCCGCAGGTACGCGCATTTGGGCACGGGGAATTACAATCCGTCAACAGCGCGCTTCTACAGTGACTTAAGTTTGTTCACTTCCGACCCAGCGATCACTTCCGCCGTCCATGACGTTTTTAATTTCCTGACGGCGTATGCGGAGAAGGGGCATTACCGGCCGCTTTTGGTGGCACCGAAGGACATGGCCAAAACGGTCATCGCACAGATCGACCGCGAAACCCGCCACGCGCGGCACGGCAGACCGGCGAAGATCATTGCCAAGTGCAATGCGGTGGTGGATCCGCCGGTGATTCGGGCGTTATATCGAGCTTCGCAGGCGGGCGTGGAGATCGATTTGATTGTGCGCGGACAATGCACGTTGGTACCGGGCCTGCGCGGGATCAGCAGCCGCATACGGGTAAGGAGCATCGTAGGCCGATTTCTGGAGCACAGCCGCATGTTCTATTTCGAAAATGGCGGTTCGCCGCAGGTGTATCTGGGAAGTGCGGATTGGATGCCGCGAAATTTGTACGAACGGGTGGAAGTGCTCTTTCCGTTAAAGGATAAGGCCCTCTGTGAACGCATCTGCAAAGAGATTCTTCCGGCCTATTTAGCAGATAATAAGAAGGCCCGGGTTCTGGGTTCGGACGGGCAATACACGGCGATGCGGCGCGCGCGGGGCCATCGGGGATTTTCCGCACAGGAGCACTTGATGAAGCTCGTGGGCGGATTTGTCAATGGTTCGGGAAAGTCTGCCGCGCACTATGCTCGCGTGGTCCATACGAAGGATGAATCTGTCACTGTGCCAACGGAACCTTCACAAACCTTAGAACTGGAAGTCCAGGACTCTTCAAATGCAACAGTATGATCTGGTGGTGATTGGTTCCGGTCCCGGCGGACAGCGCGCCGCCATCCAGGCGGCCAAAGCAAAAAAACGGGTTGCCGTAGTGGAAAAACAGACGATGGTTGGGGGTGTGTGCATCAATACAGGCACCATTCCGAGCAAAACGATGCGGGAGGCAGTGCTGCATCTTTCCGGCTTTTATGACCAGGCATTCTACGGTTCGAATTATCACGTCAAAGAAAACATCACCATGAACGACCTCAATTTTCGCGTGACGCGCGTGATTGAGAACGAAGCTGCTGTGCTTCAGGACCAGTTAAAACGAAATGGCGTGGACTTGTACCACGGCGTCGGCTCATTTACCGACGCGCACCATCTTCGCGTGGAAAACTCCACGGGATTCAATGAACTGGAAGCCGAATTTGTGGTGATTGCTACGGGCACGAAGCCTTCCGTGAATCCAAAAGTGGCCATCAATGGCCGCAATATCGTCAACAGCGACCAAATCCTGAACATGCCTACGGTTCCGAAAACGCTGATTGTCGTGGGTGGGGGCGTGATTGGCGTCGAATATGCGTGCATGTTCACAACGCTGGGCGTACGCGTGATCATTGTGGAGAAACGGCCACGACTGCTGGAATTTGCCGACGCGGAAGTCGTAGAAGCATTGAGTTACCACATGCGCGACCGGCGGGCGACCATGCGGCTGAGCGAGGAGGTGGAAAGCGTAGAAGAGTTGCCGGAAGGCAAAGTGGCGGCGAACCTGGTGAGCAAGAAAAGGATTATTGGCGATGCCCTGCTGTACGCCGTTGGACGGCAAGGAAACATCGACAAGTTGAATTTACAGGCCGCAGGAGTGGAAGCCGACGATCGCGGAAGAATTAAGGTGGACGCGGAGTATCGCACAATGCAAAAGCATATTTTTGCGGTCGGTGATGTGATCGGGTTTCCGAGCCTGGCATCCGTTTCCATGGAACAGGGACGGATTGCCGCAGCAAAAGCGTTTGGGCTGCAGGCGGAATCGGACCCTGCCGGCTATCCCTATGGGATTTACACCATTCCTCAGATTTCCTTTATCGGGAAGACCGAAGAGCAATTGACGGAAGAAGACGTGCCTTACGAAGTCGGCGTAGCGTATTACCGGGAGATCGCGCGAGGCCAAATTTCGGGACACACCGAGGGGCGCCTTAAATTGCTATTCCATCGGGAAACACTGGAACTGCTGGGCGTCCACATTTTTGGAGAAGACGCGGCCGAGCTGCTGCATATCGGACAAGCGGTGCTGCTGCTAAAAGGCAGGATCACCTATTTCATCCACACGGTTTTCAACTACCCCACACTGGCGGAGTGCTACAAAGCCGCGGCATTCAACGGGATGAATCGGCTGAGTTAGATAGAATCGGGGAACACTGCAGAGGCAGAACGACGGTCGGGATAGAGGCCGGCATTTTGCCCGGAAAAGCCCGGAGGCGAAATCGCCGGGAAGGTAGCCAGCGCGGATGGCCTGGAAGCCCTTTCGGTAGGTGATGAAGTGGGTGCCGTGTTTTGCGGCGAAGACCCAGAACGATCTTTCCTTGACGAAGTCTCGGCAGAGGTCCCAGGTTTTTGCGCGGTTGGACGTCAGCACCTGGCGACGGACGACCGGCAGGCCGCGGGAAGCGAGGAGACTCGGGGTAGTCGTCCCTCTCCGCTAGCTCGACAAACATGCCCTTTTCGATGCCCTCGATTCGCCATTTCCACCCAGGCAAGCGCTTATTTTATTTTCACCCGGGCGATTGTCCCATCGTGGAAGATGATTCTTTCCCTGGGTGCACGTTTACCGCAAGAGTGGCGCATCACTCTGGCCCGACATATACTTGCGGCGCTTCCCTGCATCGGTTCGGTTCGCGGGCGCCAAAGGCTGCGCATTTCAAAGGAAATATCATGAAACGGAAGAATCTGTCGGGATGGTTGATGCTAGTCGGCTGCTTGATGAGCCCCGTGGTCCTGCCTGACTCGACACGCGCGCAGACGCCGGAGTCGCCGGCCAAATACCCTGACTTCCCCAGTGAAACACCGGCAAAGCTGGTACCGGTGACCCGCAGCTTTGACTACCAGAAGCGTGACGTCATGATTCCGATGCGGGACGGAGTGAAACTCCACACCGTCATTGTGGTGCCCAAGGGCACAAAGAACGCGGCTATCCTGCTGACGCGCACGCCTTACGGGGCCACAGGTATGATCAACCATGCGGCCAGCTCTCATCTTGGCCCGATCCTTAGCGGCTACGACAATGTGACCGACGTGATTGTGGAGGACGGCTACATTCGCGTGGTGCAGGATGTTCGCGGAAAATACGGTTCGGAAGGCGATTACGTGATGACGCGGCCGTTGCACGGACCGCTGAACCCAACGCCTGTCGATCATTCGACGGACACGTACGACACCATCGAGTGGCTCGTGAAAAATGTGCCGGAAAACAACGGCAAAGTGGGGATTTTGGGAATTTCCTACGACGGTTTCTTGCCGCTGATGGCGCTCGTGAATCCCCACCCGGCCCTCCAGGTGGCCGTGCCCATGAACCCGATGGTAGACGGATGGAAAGGAGACGACTGGTTCCACAACGGGGCGTTTCGCCAGCAGAACATGCCCTACATCTACGAACAGGAAGGCACGCGGGGAAACGAAGTGTCGTGGTGGACGAGCAGCTATGACGACTACGACCTGTATATGCGCGCCGGATCGGCGGGGGAACTGGGGCGGCAATATGGCCTGGAGCAGATGGGCTTCTGGCGGAAAATCCTGGAACATCCGAGCTATGACGCCTTCTGGCAGGAGCAGGCCATGGATCAGATCCTTGCGGCGCAACCTTTAAAAGTCCCCACCCTGCTTGTGGCTGGTTTCTGGGACCAGGAAGATATTTACGGCGCGCCTGCCGTATACCAGGCCATGCAGGCGAAGGACAGGGGGAACGGCAAAGTTTTTCTGGTCATCGGGCCTTGGTATCACGGACAGGAAATTGAAGATGGCAGCACGCTTGGCGCGCTCAGATTTGGCAGCGACACGGCCCTTTATTTTCGGCAAGAGATTTTGCGGCCATTTCTGGCGCAATACCTGAAGGACGGCGCGCCCAAAGCGGATGTGGCCACCGTGACCGCGTATGAAACCGGCACAAACACGTGGCGTCGCTTGCCCACGTGGCCTGCGGGTTGTGTCACCGGCTGCATCCTGAAGCCAACGCCACTCTATCTGGATGCCGGCCAGAAATTGAGCTTCCTGTCGCCGAAAGGCAGCAGTTCAGCCTTCGACGAGTATGTGTCTGATCCTGCGAAGCCGGTACCCTATCGAGCGCGGCCGAGCCAACCGGTTGGTTACAGCGGCCGGCTGACTTGGCCAATGTGGCTCGTAGATGACCAACGGGAGGCCTCGGGTCGCACCGATGTACTCACGTTTGCTACGGATGTTTTAACTGCGCCAGTAAAGATCAGCGGGCAGCCGGTGGCAAACCTTGTGGCTTCGACGAGCGGAACGGACTCGGACTGGGTGGTGAAAGTGATTGATGTTTATCCCGATGAAGTGGTCGGCGAGACCTGGATGGGTGGCTACCAGTTGATGATTTCGGCGGATATTTTCCGAGGGCGCTATCGCCAGAGCCTGGAAAACGCCACAGCCATTCCGAGCGAGCAGCCACTTCTCTACCGGTTTGCCCTACCGCATGCCAACCATGTTTTTCTACCAGGACACCGCATCATGGTGCAGATCCAATCGAGCTGGTTCCCGCTCTACGACCGCAATCCACAGACGTTTGTGCCGAACATCTTCTGGGCCAAGCCGGAGGATTACCGCAAAGCGGTGCAGCGGGTTTACCATGCTCCCGGCCAAGAGAGCTTTGTGGAGCTGCCGGTAGTGCAAAAGCAGTCAAGGTGAGCGAAAAAGGGCCGATTTTTTTGGTTTGGCCCGGCGGTGGCAAAATCGAGGATAGTTTGCCGGGGAGAGCGAAGTCACGCTAGAATAGAAGCTCTTTAGGAGGACGTACTTTAGTGTTAACTATTCGTTTGGCCAGAATTGGCAAGAAAAAGAAGCCGTATTACCGCGTGGTGGTGATCGAAAGAACGCGCGCGCGCGATGGGCGTGTGCGTGAAGCGGTAGGAACGTATGATCCGCTGAAGAAGCCGGCGGAGGTCAAGTTGGATTCCGAACGCATCAAGTATTGGCTCGGCGTAGGGGCACAGCCGAGCGACACGGTCCGGAGTTTCATTAAGCAACAGAAGATCGCGTAAACAAATACTAGCTTAGGCTCACGTTCCAATTCTCAGTTTCAGGGTCAGGTCCCAGTGGCGGAGAAAATGGCGCGCTCTTTGACGGACAGGGAGAGGGTCGCGTGGAGTAGTTCGACAAGCTGAACGCACGCGGGGGGCCCTATGAGAGAACTCGTAGAGGAAATTGCTCGAGCGCTAGTGGATCATCCGGAGGGAGTGCAAGTCAAAGCGGTGGAAGGTTCACAAGTCACCGTCTTGGAACTGCGAGTTCATCCCGAAGACCTCGGAAAAGTGATTGGGCGCCAAGGGCGTACGGCGAAAGCCATACGCACGCTGCTTGGAGCGGCGGGGATGAAACTTCATAAACGATTCACGCTCGAGATTCTGGAAGATTGAACGATCCCCTCGAAGCAAACCGGCGCTGGGTACTGGTGGCCCGAATTCTACGGTCACGCGGAAACAAGGGTGAGGTCATTGCCGAGCTGCTGACAGATTTTCCTGCCCGTCTTGCTACCCTCAAACAAGTCTATTTGCGCAAACCCCAGAACGCGCCGCAGTGCGCGGAATTGCAGCGCTTTTGGTTGGATCAGAACCACCCGGGGATGGGTGTGTTTCATATGGCCGGGTTCACGAACATCTCCCAGGCGGAAACTTTGCGCGGCTACGACGTGCTTTTGCCGTTCGAAGATCGCGTGGAGCTGCCCCGAGGACAGTATTTCGTGACGGATTTGATAGGCTGCACGGTGTTTGAACTACCGAAGGAAAACGCAAAACTCTCCTCGCCGGCGTGCGCGATCGAACAAGCACCAGGAGTGTTGGGCACCGTGCAGGACGTTTTTTTCACGGGAGAAGGTGTGGCCGGAACGCCTCTATTGCAGGTGGAAACAACGAGAGGCGAACTGTTGGTGCCGCTGGCGGAGGATATTTGCACGCGGATCGATGTGGCGGGGCGAAGAATTGAGGTTAGACTGCCCGAAGGGCTAAGCGAGGTAAATGCCCCGGAGACGTGAAGTGATCGATCGATGACCTTCGCGAGCATGACAGCAACACCCTACCTTCATTACACTGCAAGCAATGCGATTTGACCTGATTACGATTTTCCCGGAATTTTTTTCTGGTCCGCTGGACCACGGGATCCTACGGCGCGCCAAGGAGGCGCGGATTACGCAGATTCACGTGCAGGATCTGCGCGAGTTCACGAGAGACCGGCACCGCACGGTGGATGACCGCCCGTTTGGCGGCGGCGAAGGAATGGTACTGAAGCCGGAGCCGCTCTTTGAGGCCGTCGAGAAACTTCTCGGGCGTGGAGTGGGTGATGCCAATAGCAAAGTCGCGCCGGACCCAGGGACAGCCATATTACTGATGTCCGCGGCAGGGCGACTGTTCAGGCAGGAGACCGCGCGGCGGTACGCGAAGTTGCATCGGTTGATTTTGATTTGCGGGCGATATGAGGGTGTGGATGAGCGCGTGGCGGAACACCTGGCGACGGAAGAGATTTGCGTTGGCGATTACGTCTTGAGCGGCGGAGAATTGCCGGCGACAATTGTGGTGGATGCGGTGACGCGACTCTTGCCGGGAGCGCTCGGCAATGAGGCATCCACGCAGAACGAATCCTTCAGCGAAGCCGAAGGAGTGGCGGCCAAATCCACCGGCGGAGCGGGAGCGCTTCTGGACTTCCCGCATTACACGCGCCCGGCGGAGTACCGGGGTTGGAAGGTGCCGGAGGTCTTGCTGGGGGGAAACCACGCGGAGGTTGCCAAGTGGCGCCGGCAGAAGGCCTTAGAGAAGACGGAGCGAAATCGGCCCGAATGGCGGGGAGAAAACGGCTAGGCAAAAAGAAGACCATTGGCTATAATTAGAGTTTGCCTTAGAAGTGCTGGCCCCGCCTGAGTGGGTCTGCAGGGAATACAGAAAATGAACCCGGTAATTCGTAAGTTGCATGAAGCGCAATTGCGCAAAGATCTCCCCGAGTTTCGCCCTGGCGACTCCGTGCGCGTGAATGTTCGCCTGTTGGAAGGTGAGGGCGAAAAGGTGAAAGAACGCATCCAGGCATTCGAGGGTGTGGTGATTTCGAAGAAGGGCCGTGCGAGCAGCGCGACCTTCACGGTGCGCCGCGTCAGCTTCGGCACCGGCGTCGAGCGTATTTTTCCGCTGCATTCGCCAACGATCGCTTCGATTGAAGTGGTCAGCAAGGGCAGTGTACGCCGCGCCCGCTTGTATTACCTGCGTGACCTGAGGGGCAAGGCTGCCCGCATCAAGCGCGCCGCGCGGGAAGATGCGGAAGTACCGGCAACAACTGCAAGGGCATAAGAATAAGGAATCTCGATTTTCCCCGGGACAGGCAGAAATGCCTGTCCCATTTTAGTTCTGGGGGGCCTTGCCTCGGACTGACCCCGCTCGCGCAGAGGAGAATCAGACCAGTCCCATCGCGGATTCCGATAGAATCGTACTGCCTTCGAGGAGAGAGGCGCAGGAATGAATTGCCGCAGGAAATTTTGGAGGCCCCTAGGGGTTGTTCCGCTGTTGTTATCGGGGGTGTGCGGGAACGCAGTGAGGGCCCAGGAATCCGGATTGGCCGCGACTCCACCGATGGGTTGGAACAGTTGGGACGCCTACGGCGAGAGCGTGAAAGAAAGCGATATTCGCGCGAGTGCCGAGTGGATGGCGGAAAATCTGAAGGCCTTTGGCTGGCAATACATCGTTGTGGATTCCGGCTGGTACGTGACCAACCATTCCGCGGGCTTTAACGCGCAGAACGCCGAATTCAGCCTGGACCGGTTCGGACGCTACACACCGGCGGCGAACACCTTCCCCTCCGCGCAACAGGACGCAGGATTTCGGCCGCTGGCGGACTATGTTCATGGTCTGGGCTTGAAATTTGGGTTACACATTCTTCGCGGCATTCCCAAAGAAGCGGTGGACAGAAATCTGCCCATCCAAGGTTCACAGTTCCGTGCTCGCGATGCGGCGGATACAACAGACATATGCCCGTGGAATCCGTTCAACTATGGTTTGGATACCACCAAGCCGGCAGCCGAGGCCTACTACGATTCACTGGCGCGGCAATTCGCAGAATGGGAAGTCGATTTTGTGAAGGTGGATTGCATTGCAAGTCATCCCTACAAGGGAGAAGAGATTCGCCTGTTCAGTCAGGCGCTGAGGAAGACCGGGCGGCCGATTGTGCTGAGCCTTTCGCCGGGGCCCGCGCCTACGGAAAAAGCCGAGGAGATGGCCAAATACGCCCAGATGTGGCGCATATCGGATGATGAGTGGGACGTGTGGCAAAGTGGCCACGATTTTCCGCAGGGCGTGAATAGCCAGTTCGAACGAGCGGCGGAGTGGGCCGTTCGTTCGCGGCCGGGAAACTGGCCGGATGCGGATATGTTGGCGATCGGGGAATTGAAGCCATCACCGGGATGGGGGCAGCTGCGGACTTCCCGCCTGACGAGGGAGGAACAGCGAACTCTGCTTACCCTGTGGGTGATGTTTCGTTCCCCACTGATCATGGGCGGCAATTTGCTGCTTTGTGACCAGTGGACAAAATCATTGCTGACGAACGCGGAGGTCATCTCCGTTGATCAACATTCAAGGGGCAATCACGCGGTGATCGTGACGAAGGACTCTGCCGTTTGGGTCGGGGAGAAAGAGGACGGGCGCGGCAACTACGTCGCGGTTTTCAATCGCAGCGATCAGCCGCAGACCTTGCACTACGCCTGGAAAGATTTGGGGCTTAAATCCGCGAACGGCAGGTTGAGAGACCTCTGGGGACACCAGGACTTAGGTCGCGCTGATTCACTCGAAGTCAATCTGGCGCCGCATGCTTCCGTTTTGTACGCCGTCCAGCCAGAAGCCAAGCCGTAAACAGAGGTTTGCGTGCTAAAATCCATTCGCATCTCTACCGATCATGGCGCGACTCTGCTCTTCCCGTTTCGAGCGAGCGGCGCGAAAGCTCGGCTGGACGCGCATTGCGGGCCTGGATGAAGCTGGACGCGGCGCGCTGTTCGGCCCGGTTGTCGCCGCTGCAGTCATTCTCAATCCAAAGCGAAGAATCTTCGGCCTGGACGACTCGAAGAAACTCACAGCGGAGCGTCGCGGCGAGCTGGCGGAGCGCATCCGAGCATACGCCGTGGCATGGGCGGTTGCAGAAATCGACGCGCAGCGCATCGACGCGTGGAATATCTATCAGGCTAGCCGGCAAGCGATGACCGCGGCGCTGCAGCAGCTCTCTGTGCAGCCGGATTACCTGCTCATTGACGCCATGCGACTGGACGTCCTGATCGAACAGAAATCGCTCGTCAAAGGTGACGCCAGAAGTATTTCGATTGCGGCTGCTTCGATCCTGGCAAAGACGCACCGGGACGCGCGCCTGGAAGAGTGGGACGCGGTTTATCCCGAGTATGGTCTCGCAAGGCACAAGGGCTACGGAACGCCCGACCATGTGGAGGCCTTGCGGCTACACGGTCCTACGCCATTGCACAGACATTCCTTCGCCCCCGTGCGGGACGCGGGGTGCTGGGCGGCCGGAGCCGTGCAAGTCGACTTGCCGCTCGAACTCTGGCCGCGGGGCGATGGAACAAGCTAGTTCTAGAACCATCCCATGCTCCCCCGTGCGCACAAACGGCGCGAAACAGCAGACGGTTTTGTGAGCGCAAAGTGGACTAAGCAGCAAAAACAGTTTTCGCCATTTATTCTCCCACTGGTTTCGTATCTGCTACGGGGATAACTGCCTGCTCACAATCTCCCGCTGTTTGATTGACGGCTCCAGAGCCGGGGCGTAGCGTGAAAAAGGTAGAGTCGCAGGGGTCCGAGCGCCTGCCCTGCGTCCAGGAGAAAGCCACGACTGCTCTGATGGGATAGCTGTCGTTCATAGCGCATGGCCTATAACAAAAGTAAGTTCGTCGAAGCCGCACAGAAACTGCTGAACCAAGGGAAGGTGGCGCAAGCCATCGCCGAATATCAGCAGATCTTGAAGTACGAACCACGCGACCAGGTCACCTTGATGACCATCGGCGAGCTGTACATTCGCCAAGGCGAGACCATCCAGGCGATTGACTACTTTGAGCGCCTGGCGCAGTTGTTTATGAGTGACGGATTCCTCACCAAAGCCATCGCCGTTTACAAAAGAATCGCCAAGCTAGCACCGGAAGAGATCAGGCCGCTCGAAAAGCTAGCCGACCTGTACGTACAACAGGGCGTGATGAGCGAGGCGCGGCCGTTGTTCCTGCAACTGGCGGAGTTGCACCTAAAGAACAACCGTCAGCCGGAAGCGGTGTCGTTACTTCGGAAATTGCTTTCCGCCGAGCCGGACAACCTGCGGATCCAGGTACGGTTGGCAGATTTGTATCAGGCCATGGGGCAAAGCGGCGAAGCGCTCGAGACCTATGTCTCCGCTGCGCAGCGCGCGCTGGCGCGGGGCGACCACGCGGAATGCGAGAAGCTGGCGGACAAAGCGCTGCAACTCAACCCCAAGCAACTGGATGCGCTGATCGTAAAAGCGCGGGCCTACTCGACCGTGGGCAATGCCACGCAAGCGGCGGAAATCCTGGAACGTGTGCCCGACCTTGAAAAGGGCGGCGAACCGGCCGAATTGCTCCTGGATTTATACCTGAAGAATGCGAAATGGGATGAAGCCACGGCCTTGGCCTTGCGGATTTTCTCTTCGGATGAAAAGAACTTCGGTGCTACGCAGAAAGTGACCGAAGTGATGATGGAATCGGGGCAGGCGGAGCGGGCCATGAGCTTGCTTTCGCGCATACGCCTTCCCATGATCGACGCCGGAGAACACGAAGGTGTCACGCACTTATTGAATGAGCTGGTCACGCGGCTGCCCGGCAGGCTGGAGCCGATGGAATGGCTTGTGGATACGTATGGAAGGACGAGCGACTCCTTCCGGATGCCTGACGCATTGGCACAATTGGGCGACGCGCTTGTGGCATCAGGCAAGCTGGACCGGGCCAAGGACGTCTTCCAACAATTGGTGGACCGCGAACCGGAAAGTGAACCGGCCAAGCGGAAACTGAACGAGGTTTTGAAGAAGCTCGGGCTGTTGGAGGAAGACGCGGCGCCCGTTGCAGATATTGTGGTGGCCTCGGAAGATTTGCAGACCGAACTGCCCAAGGCAGAGGCGCCGAAGCTTCGGCCGGACTTTGAGGAGAAGGCCACGGTGGTCGGGGCACAAGCCTCGGGCACGACGCAAGCCGAGCCGGAGCTTGACGAAGAAACACAAAAGTTCATCGCCCAATCGCTGACCGATGTGGATCTGTTCGCCAGCTATGGGTTGACCCAGAAGGCCATTGGTTTGTTAGAAGCGATCCTGCGGCGCGCTCCTACGCATACCCCCACGCTCGAGAAATTGTTGGATTTCGTGCTGGGTGCCGGCGACGACCGCCGCACCGCGGAACTAGCCGCGCAACTCGAACACATTCACGCGAGCCGCGGAGATGTGCGCAGCAGCGAGCGATTCGGGGAGTTGCGCCGTCGCTTCCAGCGTGCCGCGGGCCTGAGCGATGACGAAATTGCAGCGGCAGTGTCTGCGGCGTTGCCTCAAGTGGTGGAGACGGTTCCGATCGAGGAAGCTCCCGTTGCAGAAATTCCGTCAGAACCGGCGGAGGTGCAGGCAGCGCCTGCCGAAGCCGTGGCACAGACGGAAGCATCGCCGCAAAGTTTGTCTGAAGCAGAGATTCCGGAAATTGAAATTGTGGAAGAGACCCCTGCCGAGGTAGCGCTCGCGCCTGTGGCCGCCCCGGGCTCAGAAGAAGTCGACCTATCGGCCGAGTGGGCTTCCCTGCTGGAAGAAACGAAAGAGCCGGAGCCAGTTGCCGCTGCTCCCGTAGCGCCACCACGGGCACCTGCCCTTGTCCCGCCTGAGGCGGTGGAGATCGAGCTTCCCGAATTTGTCATTGAAGAGGAGAAGTCCGAAGAAGCGCCGGCCGAAGCGATACCGGCGGAGCCCCTTGTCGCCGCGTACCAGGATACCGGCCATTCAGAACTCCCTATTTCTGTCGAAGCGGTAGATCCGGAGGGCTGGAGCAGTCCGACTACGGATGTTCCGGAAAAGCAACCGGGCCACGCGCCGGAAAACGCGACTGTGGAAAAGGTGATCGAACCGGCTGGTGAGCTGCTCTTGCCGGATGAGGAACTAACCGCGCTGCCCATCCCGGAACACGCCGAGGTCGCGGCGGAGGGACATGAGCCGGCGCTAGAAGAGCCTCAAGCCGCCTTGCCGGAAGCGCCGCCACCGCAACCAGAACTGGAACTGGACCAGGAATTCGAACTTGTGCTCGAGCCCGAGCCAGTTGTGCCGGCGCACGAGATGTTGTCGCCGGTGCCTCCCGCCAAGAAACCCGAGCCGGTCGTCGATTCCGTCCCCACGGAGGCCAAAGCCGAGAAAGTTCCGGAAGCGGCCGAGAGCAGCGCGTTCTCCTCCGACCAGTTTCTTTCCGACCTTGCCAAGGAGATCGACGAGCTCGGTCTGGACGAACTGACCCCAGCCATGTCCAAGCCGAACGAACCGGCTCACGAGTCCATCGAGCCAGCGAAGGAGTCCATTGCGGCCAGCGCCGAATCCGGGCCGTTGAAGGAAGTGTTTGACGAATTCCGCGCCGAATTGGGTGAGATGGGCGTGGAGGATGAAGACCTGGAGACGCACTACAATTTGGGTATCGCCTTCCGGGAAATGGGCCTGCTCGAAGAGGCTATTGGAGAATTCCAGAAAGTAGCCAAAGCCAATGATCGCGGGAAAGCCTTCCGTTACGCGATGCAGTGCAGCACGCTGCTGGGCCTGGCGTTCATGGAAAAAGGCCAGCCGGACATTGCGGCGATCTGGTATGAGAGAGCCCTGGCCACGCCGGGACTGGATTCGGAAAGTAAACTGGCGTTGCGGTATGATTTGGGAGTGGCCCAGGAGTCGGCCGGAGATCTGGAAGCGGCACTCAAGAGTTTCTCTCAGGTCTACGCGGTCAACATCGATTATCGAGACGTGGCGGAGCGAATTGCTTCTCTCCAAAAGCCAGCGCGCTGAGCACTTGCCCACACTCAACCAGGGCTACTCCAAGGAAGAATGAATCGGATTTTGCGGGCATTGACGGTGGTGTTGTTGTTCGAGATGGGTGCACTGCTGCTGTACCTGCCGTGGTCCACCTTCTGGGAACAAAACTACTTCTTGAGCCATCTTCCCTGGATGCGGGGAATTGTGCTGAATCCTTCTTTGCGCGGGATTGTCAGCGGCATCGGTGTGCTGGATATCTTCGTGGCCTTTGGGATGTTCAGTTCGCCTTCCTCGACTGCCCGTGTCCCTCCTCCCTCCAATCCGTAAGATGAAAGTGTGTTACGTAACGGACCGAACGGCCTTGGGCGCATCGGCCACGGAACAGACACAATCGCTGCTAGAAAAAATAGTCAGCGCCGCGCGGGCGGGCGTGGACTGGATCCAGATTCGGGAGAAGGATCTCTCGGGGCGCGAACTGGCTGACTTGCTCAGCCAAGCGCTGCGAGGGATCCCCGGCTCCTGCCGGTTGCTGGTCAACGATAGGCTGGATGTGGCTTGTTGCGTGGGTGCAGGTGGCGTGCACCTCGGAGAGCTGAGCCTATCCGTCGAACAAGCAAAGCGACTCGTGAGGGAACGGAATCTCGCAGAAGATTTTTTGATAGGTGTGTCTGCGCATTCGCTCCGGTCGGCGCTGTTGGCCGAGAGCATGGGCGCAGATTACGTGATTTTTGGGCCGGTGTACGAGACGCCATCGAAGGTTGCCTTCGGACCGCCGCAGGGGGCCGAGAGGCTGCTCGAGGTATGTCGAGGAGTTGCGATTCCGGTCCTGGCGATAGGCGGAATAACCAGGGAGAACGCGGCCGAATGCCTGGCAGCGGGGGCCCAAGGAATTGCCGCGATCCGCTTGTTCCAGGACGCTGCCGATGTGGCCAGTGTGGTGCGCGTACTGCACGAGCAGTGAGAGATGTGCCTCGGAAGAATCGCCTAACGTTCCTGGAGGCGACGAAGAAGCCGGATCTGGCCGGCATGGTACACATCGTGAAGAGCGACCCCGTAGAGCATCGGAAGCTGCCTGTTGGTGCGTGGAGAGCTGAGGATCTTGCGGACGGTCCGAACTAGCGCGCGATGCTCATTCTCGAGGATGGCTCGATCGGCGCGCCACGCCGCTTCCGTGGCTTTTCCCTTCTCCGGACGTGCAAAAAAGTTGCTTCCTTTGAGAACGAAGCCCCTTGGCTTGCCACCCTCGAGCCTGCGGCGCACAGCGTATTTCCAATACGCAGCGTGAAGAGTTTCTTCCCAGATGTTGTGGCGGCCTGGCGCCGGACGCCATTCGGCTTGCTTCGCCGTTACTCCCTTGAGGGACTGTCGTAGGTTTGGTCCATGCCATGTTTTCTTCGAGTATGCTTCGTCGAGTAGAGCAAGGATGATCGCCTGATTGCTCATGACCGCCTCCTCTGGGAAATCGAGAGGACATTTTACTTCAACAAGCGCGGTGCGCCAGTAGAGAGAAAGGCCGCAGGGCTCCTAGACGCGCCCGGCTCTACAGGGAGCTTGCCGCTTCGTTCAAGATCATCGCCAGGCGCACACCTGCTTGGGCAATGCGCTGCCGGACCACCGGGGCGGCGGCTTCCTGGTAGTTCTGTCCCGCCGAGAGATTCAGATGCATCATGCGCTCGCCGATGTTGTCGGCGTCGAAGCAGGAATGTACCGGAGCCGGAGTCTCCACAGGAACTTTGGGAACCAAGGCGCCATACACAATCGATTCGGCGAAGTCGTGGCTCTCCCATGCCCAATCGTCCGGATGAATTCCCTGCGCTTGCCACTTCTGAAAATCCGAAGAAAAAACCTGCGAAAGGAATTCCGCGTACGCGGGAGGCTCGGCGCCCCGCATATCTCGCTCAAGAATGGCGGTGTCCCAGAGGGAGTGAAGGTTTGGGGTATAGGCGCCGAGGTGTTGCTGGGGCCGACGGCGGAAGTAGCGCACGGGAACGCAGTTGCCTCCTTCGTCGTTGTTGGTGGAGGCATGAAGCGGCATGTGCAGATCGCCGACAAAATGGATCAGGTAGCGCACGGCGTCGGCGCGCAGGCGTGCGCCGGCATTCTTGTCTTTCAGAATGGCCAACTGATCGGCGATGGCCTGAGTCACGCAGCCGGAGGTGCCACAGAATTGCGCCAACGGACCGCGTAGGGCGCCCCGAGGGATGTTGATGTAGTGCCAGGGACCATTTTTGAGATTGTTGCGGACATCGTCGGGCCACGTGGAAGCGTCAGCCATCAAATCGCGAGTAGCGTTGCCGCAGTAGCGTTTCAGTTCGGGATCCACAGGATTTTCCGCGAGCAACGTCTCGACAAGTTGGCGGGCCTCGGGCGTGAGCTGTTTTTCGGCCAGGAGGGCTACGGATTGATGGCCCTTACATCCCCAAGCCCAAGAAGAGTTGCACGTCAAGAAGCAGGCGAATAGGAGAATGAGGAATCGAGGGCTGACGAAAGAAACTCTTTTCATAGGAAGCCCCATGGGCTTTGGAGAAAAAACGGAAGTTCAAGCGCTGAGCCAGCGCGCCACAGGCTTCCAGGATTCCGTATGATCGCAGATGACGCGTAAGGCAGCCGTGATGGGAATGCCGAGAATGAGGCCCATGCCCCCCCAGACCCAGCCCCAGAAGAGCAAGGAAATGGTGATGGCCACTGCGTTGAGTTGCACCTGACGCCCAACCAGTTGCGGAGCAATCAGGTTTTGCGCCACGACGTGAATGCCGGTAAGCACTAAGGCGATGATGCCGAAGTGACTGACAGCCTTCCATTTCAAAACAGCGAGGAAAAAGCCCGGTAACCAGGCGAGCACGGCGCCAATGTACGGAACCATATTGAAGAGCCCCGAAGCAATACCGGCGAGCACGGGATAGTCGAGGCCCATGGCCAGAAAGAAAATGCTGCTACAAGCGATCACCACCAACGTGACTACAGACATACCGATCAGATAATCGCGAAGAACATTTCGTAAATCGTCGAGAGTCTCTTTCACCTGAGTGCGGCGTGAGATGGGAAAGAGTTGCAAAGTGGAGTGCCACGCTTCTCGTTTGCCCGCGAGCATGAAGAAGACCAGAAAAGGGACGAAGGTGCCCTCGAGGACAAGAGCGTAGAGCGAACCAACGCCACGAAGAAAGAGCGTGTGCACCATGCCTGTGTCAGCGGAAGGCGCTGGGGTCTTTGGAGTACCGCTGGGAGTCGTGAGGTCACTGACGCCACCTTCGATGCCGCTGATCTTGCCTTGGACCGCGCCGGTAGCCTCACGAAGAATGTCGCGGTACTTGGGCCAATTGGCAGCGAAGTCCGATCCGCGAACCCACAAGCCGTAGCCCATCACACCAATCGCCGAGATCAAGAGAAGAACCATAAGCAAGGAGCCGATGGTCCGCGGAATGCGCACCCGTTCCAAGAGCTCGACAGCGGGATCGAGAAAGTAGGCGAGGAGCACGGAGAGGAGCACGGTGATAACGACACCCGCAGCGTAGTAGAGAAAAAGAAGGATGACCGCGCCTGCGAGGATGCGCAGGCTAGTGGACGTCCCCGAGATGCGCAATACCGCTGGCGGAGTTTCCGTGGTGGACAAGCGACACCCCTCTTCCCGAACACGGTAGCATACTCAAGGGCCCCACGGGTCACTGCCCGGACGGAACTTTGCAGGGTTAATTAAAGAGGTATTGCGGAGAGAGGACACAAAAAGAGAATCTCAAAGGCAATGGCCGCCAGAAAAGCAGCCGAATGCCTATGTTAGACTGCGGTGAGGCGAGGCACACACTAAACCCACTACAAATATGGCCAAAGAGCTCTTCGGTACGGACGGTATTCGTGGAATTCCCGGTAAGCCGCCCCTCGACGATGCCACGCTGTATGCCACGGGACGAGGGCTCGGCGAATTCCTAAAAAGGGAACACGGTTCGGCGCACGTCCTGATTGGAATGGATACGCGCGAGTCGGGGCCGCATATTGCGGCGCTGCTGGCAACGGGACTGCAGAAATCTGGCGCAAGCGTTGAATTTGCGGGCGTGATCACCACGCCGGGGATCGCTTGCCTGGTGCGCCAGAACGATTACCAGGCCGGAGCGGTCATTTCTGCCTCGCACAATCCATACCATGACAACGGAGTGAAGTTGTTCTCCCATGAAGGAATGAAATTCCCCGATGCCAAAGAAGAGCAGATCGAGGCAGATATTTTTCGGCTGAGGAATCAAGCACAAGCGGCGGAAGGTCCCGGCCTGGTAGCCAAGCATGCCTTACAGATGGAGTATCTGGAATTCCTGAGAAGCAGGGTCCTACCGGGTGCCAAGCTCTCGGGATTCCGGATGGTCCTCGATTGCGCGAATGGAGCGGCCTATCAATTGGGGCCGGAGTTGTTCCGCTCTTTGGGCGCGGATGTTGTGGCCATGGGTGTCAGTCCCGATGGGCGCAACATCAACGCGGGTTGCGGCTCATTATATCTCGAGGGACTCCAGGCACGGGTGAGCAAAGAAGGGGCGCAACTTGGCGTGGCCTTCGATGGCGATGCGGATCGGGCCTTGTTCGTCTGCGGCAGTGGGCGGGTGGTGAACGGCGACGGAGTCCTGCTGGCCGTGGCCCGTCATCTGAAATCGCAAAACAGGCTGAAGCACGAGCGCGTGGTAGCCACCTCCATGTCGAACCTGGGACTGGAACGCGTGCTGGCACGAGAAGGAATTTCGCTGGCCCGGGCTGCCGTGGGGGATCGCTACGTGCTCGAAGAGATGTTGAAATCGGGCAACAATCTCGGAGGCGAGCAATCGGGACATATCATTTTTCTCGACGATAGTCCCGCAGGGGACGGGCTGCTGACGGCGGTGATGATCGCCTCCCTGGTTTCCATGAAAGGCTCGCTGGAAGCCCTGGTGGAGGGGCTGAAGGACTACCCGCAAGTGATCGTCAACGTGAAGGTGAAGTCCAAACCTCCGCTCGATTCGATTCCCGAAGTCACGCGGGCCTTGGCCGAAGCACAGGCAGCTTTGGGGGAGAACGGCCGGATTGTACTGCGCTATTCGGGAACGGAGCCACTGGCCAGGGTGATGGTCGAGGCCGAAGCGCAAGCGGACGTGGATCAGTACTCTACGTCGATCGCGGAGGCACTGCGAAACACGCTGGGCGCGTAACGGCGGGGTAAATTCGGTGGATTCGACTGATGAGGAATTCAACTACCAGGCTAAATGGAGGGGCTGAGTTCCAAAGTCTGTAGGAAACCTGTAGGAGTCTGTGGGATTTTGTATATTCCTGTACTCTTCCATCCTGGCACCCTAAGCACCCGCAATCCCTAAGTCCATCTTTATCATGGCGATTATCGGAATGTCCCGAATTGGCATGCGCTTGGCAAACGGCGTGCATCTCGTCTGTGCAATTCATGACTTTGGCTTCCCGGGGTGGCCGGAACTCAACCTCGACTGAGTTTCCGGTTATTGGGGGGTCAGATCAATATAGGGGGGCTTGCACCGGCCCCCTTTTTTTGTTTCCCGCCACGGTTCGATTCCCATCCCGTTCCCGAAGAGTTTCCCCACATAAGCGAGCTCCCTTAGCGCATTCTCGGCTGAGGGAGGGGCAAGACCGTGTTCCAAAAAAGTGAGCGGCCGGTGGGGGTGCCGGCCGCTCTGGCGTGGGGGATGGAGGGACTACTTTCGGAAGATCAATCCTTCTCAGGAGTGGCAGGTTGTTCGACTGCGCTCGCCAGCAGAAGAACAACACACAGGAGCAAGATCGTTATGATCATTCCACCACTCCGGAAGCCGAACCGAACTCCCGATAACGTAATGGATTGTGCCGGACGGCCGGGAGTGGGTCACTAGTCTACTAGGTTCAATTGAGGGAGTACTCGACACTGGCACTTCCGTACCTGTCCTTGGGCGCCAACCGGGAGACAAGCGAATCGGAGGCCGAAAAAAGGGAAGCACCCTTGTTCAGGGTCGCTGGCCAGTGGCTACTGGCCTAGGCTATGCTTCTAGCACTATGCATGATTTGAGTTATTTCCGAGATCATCTGGACGAATTCGCCGAAATGGCCAACAGACGCAACACCACCCTGGACCTGGACGGTTTTCGCGCGCTCGATAAAGAGCGGCGCGAGCTCATCACCGAAAACGAAAAACGGAAGGCGCAGCGAAACAAGGCTAGCGATGAAATCGCGCGGTTGAAAAAGGCGAAGGAAAGTGCGGACGGGCTGCTGGCAGAAATGAAGCAAGTCTCTGAGAAGATCAAGCATACCGATGAACGCATCGACACGCTCGACGCCACACAGCGCGAACTGTTGCTGACCATTCCGAATATTCCGCACAAGAGCGTGCCTTACGGGAAAGGCGCGGAAGGAAATCAGGAAGTGCGGAGATGGGGAACCGCGCCCAAATTCGATTTTCAGCCGAAGCCGCACTGGGAAGTGGGTGAAAAGGCCGGAATCTTGGACTTGGAAGCGGCGGCGCGGATCACCGGGGCGCGGTTCGCCGTTTACAAAAGCTGGGGCGCGCGGCTGGAGCGGGCGCTGGCAAACTTTTTTCTGGATGTGCACACCCGCGAGCACGGATACACGGAGATTTTGCCTCCGTTTCTCGTGAACACCGCGTCTTTGCTGAGCGCGGGCCAACTGCCCAAATTCGCCGCGGACCTCTTTAAATTGGAAGGCACGGATTTTTGGCTTACACCGACATCGGAAGTCGAGCTGCATAATCTGTACCGGGACACCACCCTGAGCGAAGAACAACTTCCCATTTGCGTGACGGCGTGGACGGCATGTTTCCGTTCCGAAGCAGGCGCTGCGGGGAAAGACACGCGGGGAATACTCCGCCAACACCAGTTTCAGAAAGTAGAACTGTTCAAGTTCACGCACCCGGAAAAGAGCTACGAGGAGCACGAAGCGTTGGTCCACAATGCGGAAACCATCTTGCAGAAATTGGCGTTGCCGTACCGGACGATGCTGCTCTCTACCGGAGACATGGGCTTTGCCTCGGCGAAGACCTACGACCTCGAAGTGTGGCTGCCCTCGAGCAATGAATTTCGCGAGATTTCGTCCTGCTCGAATTGCGAAGCGTTCCAAGCGCGGCGCGCGGGGATTCGATTCAAGCCCAAGGCAGGGGGCAAGAGCGAATTCGTGCACACCTTGAACGGTTCAGGGCTAGCTGTGGGGCGCACGTGGATCGCCATTGTTGAGAATTATCAGCAAGCCGACGGATCGATTTTGATCCCAGAGGTACTGCGTCCCTATATGGGAATTGAGCGCATTCCCGCCGGAGCCTAAGACCGGCGACGAGGGAAGGAACGTCCTATCTAAGTCTTTTACTATGTGCATGTTACTGCGCGGAAGAGGCGCGGAAACGGCCCTCGCGGGGAACCCATACGCCGTGCAACCCCTTGAAAGTACAGCTTTTCGTTTGACTCCCCGAGTAGCCCTGCATACACTCGGCTCAACGCTGCCTGCCTGCTAATTCTAGCCGTTTAAGGGCCGGCCGCGGCAAAGATCCAAGGATGAAATTGATTGCTCGCATGTTGAGGTACTTCTTCTGGCTTGTGGTGGTTACCTCGTGTGTGGCTATTCTGCGCAGGATTGTTGGCAAAATGGTCAGCGGCGGCGCGTCGTCGAAACCCTACGTTGATGTGCCGAGTGACGCCGTAAATCAGAAGCTGGTGCGCGATCCTATTTGCGGGATGCATGTAGCCGAAGGGCTCGCGCTCCCACTGAAGCAGGGTGGGGAAGTCGTGCACTTCTGTTCCGCGCCATGCCGCGACAAATATTTGAACGGAACAGAGAAGATTTCCGCCAGCGCCTGATGTGGCTGGTCTGTAACAGACGGAAGAAGTCAAATCGGGCTCGGTTCGACGCAGGAAATGAAATTCAGCGCATAGGAAAGGACCGAAGCGAATGGCCACGGTCGCAAAACCCCCAGTCCCCAGCCGGACAGTGAATGCTCCTCCGATGGTGCCGCGGATAGCTCCGCGGGAGGAATTGAATCCCTTCCGGATCGCGCAGATTCAATTTGATATCGCGGCAGAAGTTTTGAAGCTGGATCCCGGCTTGCGCCAGGTACTGCGTACACCGAAACGCATTCTGGAAGTGTCACTGCCCACGAAGATGGATAACGGGCAAGTGAAGGTGCTAACCGGTTTTCGCGTGCAGCACAACATTGCACGAGGCCCGGGCAAAGGCGGAATCCGGTTCCATCCGAATGTCACGCTGGATGAAGTGAAGGCCTTAGCGGCGTGGATGACCTGGAAGACGGCGGTGGTGAATGTGCCGTTCGGCGGCGCGAAGGGTGGCGTGATTTGCGACCCGAAGCGGATGTCCAAGAGCGAGTTGGAGCGCCTGACGCGACGGTTTGCCAGCGAGATTTTGCCATTGATTGGTCCCGATCAGGATATTCCTGCGCCGGATGTGTACACCGATGCACAGACCATGGCTTGGATCATGGATACGTACTCCATGATGAGGGGCCACACCGTGCCGGGCGTGGTAACCGGCAAGCCGATCTCCATCGGTGGGTCACTGGGTCGGGCCGAAGCCACCGCGCAAGGGCTGGTCTACGTCGTGGAAGAAGCCTGCAAGATGAAGAAAATTTCGTTGCGCGGGGCGACCGTTGCGGTCCAGGGATTTGGCAACGCCGGGGCTACGGCTGCCCGGCTGCTGGCCGACAAGAAAGCGAAAATCATCGCCTTGAGCGACACGCGAGGCGGAGTGACCAATTCGCGCGGGATCGATCCGATTAAGGCCATTCGCTACAAGGAACGTTCCGGGACCGTGGTGGGCATGCCTGGAGCTTCGCGGATTTCGAATGATGATTTGTTGACCATGAAGTGCGACATCCTGATTCCCGCGGCGCTCGAGAACGTGATTACCTTGCAGAACGCGGAATCGGTAAAGGCGCGCGTTGTGGCGGAAGCGGCGAACGGCCCGACTACCCCGCACGCGGACGAAATCTTGGCGCGGCGCGGCATCACTGTACTGCCGGATATTCTGGCGAATGCGGGCGGCGTCACCGTGAGCTACTTCGAGTGGGTGCAGAACCAGGAAGGGCTGCTGTGGGATTCCGACGAGGTGAACGTACGGCTGCAGAAGATCATGATCCGATCGTTCCACGACATGGTGGAAGCGATGCGCAAACATCACGTGCCGCCGCGCGCCGCGGCCATGACCGTCGCGGTCGGCCGAGTCGCGGAAGCGACGCTGGTTCGCGGCCTGTTCCCGTAAATTGAAACTTCGCTGGACTCCGGCGAGCTCTCGAACCCTTCGCAATCGCAAATTTCGTAAACGGACTTGCCTCCGTCCGGCTGGGGATGCCAGCACTCACGCCGAAAATCTCCTTGCGGAGAAAATTTAGTGCGCGTACATTCGCAAGTGCCGGGCGTTTTCCGGTGCAGATCAGAGAAATTTGCACCGGCGAGCGTGACCGGCTATTTTCTTCGCGGAACGAGGCAAAAGACAGACCATCATGAGCCATCTTCATGCACAAGGAATTGCCGTGCCACCGATTCTGCTGACCATTGCAGGCTTTGATCCGAGTTGCGGCGCGGGTGTGGCGGCGGACCTGAAAACATTTGCGGCGCACGGGTGCTACGGAGTGGCGGCCATCACCTCCCTGACGGTGCAGAACACGCAAGGGGTCGAGGCGGTGCATAACACGCCCAGCGCGGAATTGCGAGAGCAACTGGAAGTGCTCGAGAAAGACACCGAAATCGCGGCGGTGAAAATCGGGATGCTGGGGAATCGCGGGAATGCCGTCGTGGTAGGAGAGTTTCTGGACGCGCACAAATTTGTCATTGTGGTGCACGACCCGGTCATGAAGTCGTCGAGCGATTCGGAGCTGCTGGATGCAGGTGGAGTGAAATACGTGGCCACGGAGCTGCTGAAACGCTCGAGCGTAATCACGCCGAATGTGCCGGAAGCGGAGATTCTGACCGGTATCACCATTAAGGACGTAACGGACATGGAAGCCGCCGCCCGAAAACTGGTGGAGATGGGAGCCAAAGCTGTAATCGTCAAGGGCGGACATATGGAGAAGGCCACCGACGTGGTGTTCGACGGGAAAGTGGTTTACCAGTTGGGCGGCGACAAAGTGAAGCTCGAACACACGCATGGCACGGGATGCACATTTGCCTCGGCGCTCACGGCACAGTTGGCGGCGGGGAGAGGGCTCGTGGAGGCGGCGACGCTGGCGAAAGCGTACGTGATGAAGGCCATCGAGAAGGCCTTCCCCATCGGCAAGGGCCGCCTGCCACTGGACCATTTTTACCGCATGAAGATCGAACCGCTGGCGCGCGGGACGCACGAAGTTCCGCAGCATGGATTGCATCCAGCGGCTGAGCCGGCGGCGCACTAGCAAGGAGCGCGGGGCCGAACGAATCGCACACCGCCTGGTTGCCCAGTCAGCACGAAATCTCAGATTCAGTGTTGAGCCGATTCCCCGCTGTTGTTACTCTCTGGTCTGACACGGCACGGTATTTCCCAACGCAAGTTGATTTCCTCGAATCACAGGGGCGTTGCTCGTCGCCGTTCGTCTTCGAAGGGGAACTCGATTCATGTCTAATGGCCCTGCTGCGCCATCTCGCTTTCTCGATCGGTTACCCCTCTTTCAAGGTTTACGACCATTCCAGTGGTCCGAAGTGCCGCGGAACCTCCTGGCTGGAATTACGCTGGCGGCGATGAACATTCCGCAGTCGCTCGGCTATACCAAAATTGCCGGCACTCCCGTCATCACAGGCCTGTACACGTTGCTGCTTCCCTTGATTGCTTTCGCCGTGTTTGGTTCTTCTCGCTATCTGGTGGTGGCCGCCGACTCGGCCACAGCCGCGATACTAGCAGGCAGCCTTGCGGGCATGGCGCCCCTCGCGAGCGACCGGTATGTTGCTCTTGCCGGCTTGGTCGCGCTGTTGACGGGTCTCTTTCTCCTCCTCGCCCGACTGCTCAAGCTCGGCTTTCTTGCCGATTTCCTGTCGCAGACGGTGCTGGTCGGCTTTCTGACGGGAGTTGGCTTCCAGGTCGGCGTTGCGGTGCTCGGCCAAATGCTTGGACTCGAGGTGCACAGCCGCCGAACTCCGGCGCAATTTGTCGAGGTACTGCGCGCGCTCCCCGAAGTTCCGGCGCTCACCGCGGGGATTTCCGCCGCGGTTGTGGTCTTCATTCTCCTGACGAACCGCTTCGTGCCCAAATTACCTGGCCCGCTCTTTGCCGTCGCCGGAGCCATGGCTGCCAGCGCATTTTTTCACTGGGAGCAGCGTGGCGTGGCCATTCTTGGCCATGTCCCAGGCGGTTTGCCGCATTTGGGTTTACATGGTTTGAGCTGGAAAGATACGGAATTGCTGGTTCCTGTGGCCTTCTCCTGCTTTGTGATGATCGTGGCGCAAAGTGCCGCAACATCGCGCGCCTATGCCAGTCGTCATCATCAAGCGGACGATGAGAACTCCGACCTGATCGGGCTAGCCGCCGCGAATACGGCGGCAGCAGTCAGCGGCACGTTTGTAGTCAACGGGAGCCCGACACAGACCGGCATGGTGGAAAGTTCAGGCGGGAGCAACCAGATCGCCCACCTGGCCACGGCTGGGGTGGTCGGGTTGGTTCTGCTCTTCCTAACCGGTCCACTCCAGTTTTTGCCTCAGTGCGTGCTCGGAGCGGTGGTCTTTACCATTGCTGTGCGGCTGATCGATCTGTGGGGGTTGGAGGCCATCCGCCGGGAGAGTCCCGGTGAATTTGCTTTGGCGGTGACCACCGCCTTGGTCGTCGTGTTCGTGGGCGTGGAGCAGGGCATTGTTCTCGCCATGGCGTTGTCGCTGTTTCGCGTGGTGCGCCATAGCTACCATCCGCATACAGCGGTGCTCGAACAGACTCCCCTGGGTATGTGGCGCTTAAATCCGGTTCTTCCGGGGACAGTAACGGAACCAGGGCTGGTGATTTATCGTTTCGGGGCGCCACTGTTCTACGCCAACGCCAACTATTTTTCGGAGGAAGTAAGAATGTTGGCGAGTTCCGCGCCTTCGCCATTGCATTGCGTGCTGCTCGATGCGGGAGCGATCACTAACGTCGATTTTACGGCGGCGCGCGTGATGCGCGAAGTCGTGAAGGATCTTTCTGCCGAAGGAACGGGTTTCGTCCTCGCTCACGTGCAGTCAGACCTGAAACCGGATCTGGACCGCCATCACCTCACCGATGCGATTGGCCCTGCACGGATCTTTGATACCTTGCACGATGCGCTGGCGGCGATCCACAGCAGCTTGCCTGCTCCATCCTGATCTTTCTTCGCAGCAAAGATCCCTTGTTGGCAGGAAAGTTACGCAGTCCCGGGCGACCAGCACCTTCCCTCCCGCAGGAGGAGTGGTGTAGCTTTTTGTTCCTAGTTAGGGCGAACGGGAGTGCTGAGGAAGAGGGCTTAGGTTCGATAGCACAGGGTAGGGAGGGGCTTTCCGAGCCGGCCAGGTCTGGCAAGGGGGAACAGTGCAGAAAATCTTTCGATGCAAGAAATGTCAGCGCGGGATGCGCCTTGTAGGATCCACCGGATTGGGAACGGAAATCGAGCGAACCACGAATTGCCCGTACTGTAGAACCAAGAACAAGGTGAAATGGCCGCGTGGCGACGACTTTCGCGTGCAACGAATCGCCACGCGCTAAGGCGAGCGTCAAGCCCATCTACCAACCTCCTCCCCCTCCACCACCCCCTCCTCCTCCCGATCCTCCACTTCCCCCGCCTCCACCGGAACCGGGCGCCACAGAGGAAGAAGAGATGGCGGAAGTCAGCGAACCGCTGAGGGACGAGGCGAAGCTTGCGCCCGTGAAACTGCTCCAAGAAGAGCCGGAATAAAACGAAGGCGCGTAGGCAGGGGAGGAACTTCCCGGGGCTGTGCCCGCGCTAGCCAGAACGCTCGAGAATTTCTCAGCCCAGTCCTGCTCGACGTCTAGTGCCAGCGCGTAGGGCAAGAACTTCTCGAAAACGGCGGGGGTCTGCTCGGGAGGGGCCGCGCGATTCAGTCGATCGCCATCGACAGCGCCGAGAAACTGCTGGAAGCCTGCCACCTGGTCCAGCAGACGACGGCCGGTAGAGGTCGGGGCTTTCATCAGGTGGAGAAAAAGCACGTGGAGTAAACCCGAGCCGAGAATAAAAAGCACGAACGTCAGAGACGTTAACTTCAAAAGAAACCAAAACGCCATCAGTTCAAAAAAAACAAAGGGAATCGCAAAGCCGGTGGCGAAAATGGCTTTGCCGACACCGGCAACGCCGCTGAGGGTGGAAGTTCGAGAATGCCGAACGGCTTGCCAGGTCGAAAACGCGCGCCTTAGGAGGCCGTAAACGGCGATGGTCCAGATGGTCAGCCAGAATGCAAGAAATGCGGCCATAAAGACTTGCGATTTCCCAAGAGCCACAAGATAGGCGACCGCGATGAGAAGGGAAAAAACGACGGGAGCGATCAGGTAGCGCGAGTTGGTGACAAAATAGGTTTTCTGTTCAGCAGCGGCGAGCCATTTCCGGAGGGCCGTTAACGCGGCACGGATGGCCTGGTGATTTTCCTGGTGAAGCCAAATCTCATTGCGGCCATCGAAAAGAGTCCGAGCGATTTGCTGTTCGTCGGGGGAGAGCACGACATTGGGTTTGCCCGTGGTGTACAGGGTGTAGGAACCCGCTTGTTCCTTTATGGTCAGAAAGCCGCGGACGGCCATGTCCAGGATGGCGGAGGAAAACGTCTTGTCGTCGAATCCCATGCGCACCAGATAACGCATGGCTGCGGGAGATAAATCCTGGGGAGGCTGATAAAGTGCCATGATGACGCCCGGAGCGGGATCCCGGCCCACGGCCGACCAGGCAATCAGATAGTAGAGCAGCAGTACCAGGAAGCCGCTGAGCAGGACGAGAGCGTCGCGATTATCCCGAAAGAAGAATTCGAGTTTTTGGGCCAAGGTGGGTTCTAGCAGAAAGCCCTTCGGCCAACGGAGGTAAATGGAAAGCCCTTGGTGAGGGCCGAGCGGGCCAGTGGTGGCAAATCGAAACGCGTTGCCTTCGACTGCGGAGACCAGTTGCGATTGATGCGAGCCCGAAAGGCCCGTATACCCGGAGAATTTGACTTGCTCGCCGGGAATCGCGGCGGGCAGGTGCAAGATGGCGCTAGCGTGCTCGATCGGGAAAGCCCAGCCGTTGCCGGTAACATTCCAGAAAAGCTCGTCGTGGTCTTTGAAGAACCCCAGTTGGCGATTGGTGGCGTAGCTGATGGTGTAGACATGGCGGCCACGGGGGACTAGTAGATTCGGATCGCCGAGGTAAATGCGCTTTCCGTTGGCGTAGTCCTCGACGCGAAACGGCTCGTTCACAGAATCGCGCGTGGCCGAGAGCATCTGGAAACCGACGACATAACGATTGTTGAACGGGTCCCGATAGTCTGTCGGGAATTCGCGAAAGATGCCGTGACGGATCTGGTTGCCGGCGGCGATCACCTCGATGGTCTCCGTGACTTGGAGGGAAGAATCGTCCTCTAGAGTAATCTCGCTGTGAAAACTCAGGATTTGCTCGGTCTGCGCCCGGGATGGCAAGGAGCCTAGCAGCAGGGCTGCGCAAGACAGAAGCAGGCGAATTCGAATCAGGGAACGCATGGCAACGCTTAAACCTAGTGTAACGTCTGTTGGGCGGCAGAATACGCGCATGCGGCCAGATGGTTATTTGCTCGTAGGAAACGAGACCTCGGGAAGGAAACAGCGTCGCGCGCTCGGAATCCACGCTAGTGTTTGAATGCGAGTTTGCCGGCGACGATGGTGGCGATCGGGCCGCCCTTGAAGGAGCGTCCATCAAAAGGGGAGTTGCGTGATTTACTGGCGGATTCCTTGACGTGATAGGTCCAGGCACGATCCAGCGAAAAAATCGTGAGGTCAGCGGGCTCACCGATCGCGAACTTGCGCTCTTTACCCAAGACGCGAGCGGGACCACTTGTGAAGAGTTCGACCATGCGCAGGAGCGAAATGCGGCCGGAGTGGACGAGTTGCTCAAGCGCAAGGCCGATGGCTGTCTCAAAGCCTAGGATGCCGAAGGGAGCTTTGTCGAACTCAACATCTTTCATGGCGGGCTCGTGAGGGGCGTGGTCCGTGGCGATGGCATCGACGGTGCCATCGGCGAGTCCTTCGAGCAGCGCTTCTCGGTCTTCGCGCGCGGCGAGCGGAGGATTCATTTTGTAGCGGGAATCGTAGGTGACGTCCTCATCGATGAGCGTGAAGTGGTGGGGCGTGACTTCGCAGGTGACGCGCAGTCCATTCTGCTTGGCGAAGCGCACCTGCGCGAGTGAAGATTTTGCGGAGAGATGCGCGATGTGCAAGCGCGCGCCAGTAAGTTCGGCGACCTGGACGTCGCGCGCCACGCAGACGGATTCGGCGGCAGCGGGCATTCCGGGAAGACCCAGGCGCGTGGAGGCGACGCCCTCGCGCATGACCGCACCCGCGGCGAGAGAAACATCTTCGGCGTGCTCAATCACCGGGAGGTCCAACGAGCGGCAGTAGTCCATGATCTGGCGCGCAAGTTTGGCCGTGGCGATGGGCTTGCCATCGTCGGAAACGGCCACGATTCCCGCATCGCGCATGGCGGCGATTTCGGAAATGGCTTCGCCCTTGCTGCCGACGCTGGCAGCACCGATAGGCCAGACGCGTACGTGGCCAAAGGCCTTGGCGCGATCGACGATGAAGCGCGTGATGGAGGCGTTGTCATTGACGGGCCGTGTGTTGGGCATGCAGCAGATAGCCGTGAAACCACCGCGCGCAGCCGCATGCGAGCCGGTTTCAATGGTCTCGGAATTCTCCTGACCGGGCTCGCGAAGGTGGGCGTGCATGTCAATGAATCCAGGCGCGACGATGAGGCCGGAGGCGTCAAAAGTTTGTGCGCCATCGGCGTGAGCAATTTTCCCCGGTGGGGCGATTTCGGCGACGCGCTCGCCGTCAAGAAGAATATCGCGGGGAGCGTCGGTCTTCGATGCAGGATCGAGGACGCGCCCGTTCTTAATCAGAAGCATGAGCAGATTCCTCGGGTGATGCGGTTGTTTTCGCTTCGAGAGCGGGATGTGTACCCTCGGTCGCGCCGACCATGAGGAGATAAAGGATGGCCATGCGCACGGAAACGCCGTTGGTGACCTGCTCGAGGACGGCGGAGCGCGGACCATCGGCGACGTCGGGGGTGATTTCGGTGCCACGATTGATCGGCCCGGGATGGAGGATCAGGGCGTCGGGCTTGGCCAGCTTCATGCGCTCTTCGTTGAGCTGGTACAGCAGGATGTAATCGTTCTGAGAAAGCGAAGGCTCGTGGAGACGTTCGGTCTGCACGCGAAGGACGATGATGACGTCGGCATCTTCCAGAGCCTCCTCGACGCGGTATACGCAACGGATGGGCGTGCCAGGAGGGCCGATCTGCTCGAGTTCGCGCGGCACCCACATCGCCGGGCCGCACAACGTGAAGCGGCAGCCAAATTTGCCGAGAAGATGGATGTTCGAGCGAGCCACACGGGAATGCGCGATATCGCCCAGAATGGTCACGTTCAAATGGTTGAGAGAGCCCTTGCGATCGCGAATGGTGAGCGCATCGAGAAGCCCTTGCGAAGGGTGCTCGTGTGTGCCGTCGCCGGCATTTACCACCGGGATTTCCAGGTGCCGGGCAACAAAATCGGCGGCGCCAGAAGAAGAGTGGCGCATGACGAAGCAATCCGGCTTCATGGCATTCAGATTGTTGGCGGTATCGAGAAGGGACTCTCCCTTCTTCAGGCTGGACGCTTCCGCCTGAAGATTCATGGTGTCCGCGCCAAGCCGCGAGGCGGCGGTGCCAAAACTCAAGCGAGTGCGCGTGGAGTTTTCGAAAAAGGCCAGAGCAACGGTTTTGCCCCGGAGTGTGGCGAGTTTCTTCAGTGGGTTGCGCTGGATTTCCTGGAACGGTTTGGACTGATCGAGAAAAAATGTGATTTCGTCTGCGCTGAGAGGTTCGATCGCGAGCAAATCACGAAAGCGGTAGTTCACATTTGTTCTCGTAAGGAGAGGAGCCGCGCCCCTGACTGTACTTCATTTTACGCGGAGAATCGCCGGGAGGCAAAATCTCCGTCAATAAAAATCAATCCTCCAGACGGTCGACCAGGACAACGCGCTCTTCGTTGTCGATTTCCTGAAGGCGGACCTCAATGATTTCGGTATCGGAGGTTTGCACGCTGCGGCCCGTATACTGGGCTTCGATGGGCATTTCCCGGTGGCCGCGGTCGATCAGGACGCAGAGAGAGACGCGCTTCGGCCGGCCGAGATCGAACAGGCCGTTCATGGCGGCACGGATCGTGCGGCCGGTGTAGAGGACGTCGTCAACGAGCACCAGGTCCATGGCATCGACACCGAAGGCGATATGGGAGGACTGCAGGACGGCCTGCGGAGCAACTTTGGAAAGGTCGTCGCGGTACAGGGTGATATCGAGAGTGCCGACGGGCACCTCGACGCCGTCAATGCCTCTCATGGCCCGGGCGATGCGTTGGGCGAGAGGTACACCGCGGCGGCGGATACCGATCAGGGCGAGATTCCGCGTGCCGCCGCTTTTTTCCACGATTTGGTGGGCAAGTCGCTGGAGGGTGCGGTCGATCTCCGCCGCGGACATCAACTGGCTTTTTTCGATAATGCGCATATTCGCGTAATGCTAACACAAGTCTGGAAAAGGAAAGGTGCGCGCCCGCAGGGATTCACGAACGGCACAGGCGGCCGTGCTAGACTTCGCTGGGTAGAGGGGAAACGGGATGATTTCGAGGAAAGCGAGTCAAAGCGTGGTGCGACGAATCTGGGCGGTGGGAATCGCGGCAACGCTGCTGGCCGCAGGCGCGGCCTGGGCACAAGCGCCGACAGCGAAGTCGGCAGCGGCAAAGAGCGCGGCACAGGGATCACGGCCAAAGCTGGTGGTCGTCATCGTCGTGGACCAGATGCGCGCAGATTATGTGGACAAGTTTCGTGGCCAGTGGAGCGGCGGGCTGAAACGGTTGGTGGAGGAAGGGGCATGGTTCCGCACGGCAGCCTACCCTTACGCGGCGACGGAGACCTGTGTAGGTCATTCGACGATATCGACAGGAGCGTTCCCGGCGAGCCACGGCATGGTCGGGAATGCGTGGTGGGACCGCGACGCGCAGAAAATGGTGACATGCACCGGTGACCCCCGTGTGAAGAACGCGGCGTACGCGGGAGGCACGACCAAGGGAGGGGATTCCGCGTGGCGCATGCTTTTGCCTGCTTTCGCAGAGGAACTCAAATTTCAGCAAAGCGGAAAGGTTGGAGTGATCACACTTTCCCTCAAAGCCCGTGCAGCCATTACTCTGGCGGGGCACCTTCCGAGAGACGCTGAGGCCCACGAAACCGTATTGTGGTTCGATTCTGCGACCGGCTCTTGGGTGACTTCGGACGCGTATGGAGCGACACCTTTTGCAGAGGAGTATATCAAGCGCCATCCCGTCAAAGACGACTACGGCAAGACCTGGACACTCTCGCTCGCGCAGACCTCTTACCTGTACGACGAGGAAGCCATAGGAGCCGGGACGATCGAAGGTTGGGGTCCCTCTTTTCCCCACCCGCTCCACGGAAAAGAGGGGAAGGGCGGGCCTGACGAATCTTTTTATCAGCAATGGCAGACCAGCCCGTTCGCGGACACCTACTTAACCAAAATGGCCGAGGCTGCCGTGACGGCGCTCGCGCTTTGGAATACAGGAGAGACAGATTACCTGGGGATCAGCTATTCCTCGACCGATTATGTGGGGCACCTGTTTGGGCCGCGAAGCTGGGAAATCCAGGACATGCTGGTGCGACTGGACAAGGATTTGGGCGAACTGTTCACGCACCTGGACCAAAAAGTGGGCCGGGGAAATTACGTCGTGGCGCTCACGGCAGACCACGGCGTGGCACCTATACCCGCGGATAGGCAGCAGATGGGATTCGATGCCGGCGTGCTGAGCCTGCCAGAACTGCAATCCCGGATGGAGAAAGCAGTGGAACCATTTCATTTCGGGAAGCCGGTGATTGCGAAAATGGCCGGGAACGAAGTGTATTTTTCAGAGGGAATTTATGGGCCATTACACCACGATCCGGAAGCGATGAAAGCCCTGCTGGATGCCGCGCTGTCGATGCCGGGAGTCGCAGCGGTATACCGCGCCGAGGAACTCGGTACCGGGTGCAAAACCGTTTCGCAAACCCGGACGGCCGCAGAGTTAAGTTACTTTGCGGGCCGGAGTGGAGATTTGTACGTGCTTCAGCAACCCTATTGGCTGATGGATGGATCCGCGGAAGGATCGAAGCGCACTACAGGGACAAGCCACGGCACACCCTATTTCTACGATCAACGAGTGCCGATTCTCTTGATGGGTTTCGGTATTCAGCATGGCGAGTTTCTTAAAGCGGCCACCCCGGCCGACATTGCACCCACGCTGGGGGCCTTGACGGGCGTGACCCTGGCGACACAGGATGGCCGCGTGCTCGAAGAAGCGCTCGAGAAACGTGCCGCGAAACAGACGCGCTAGGCAACGGGATTTTAAGGCGGGGGCGGGCGAGCTTCATGCTATCCTCACTGGCCAGTGTGAGTAACTCGAATCGCGTTGACCTCCGTGTGCAGGTTGGCGCTCTGCGCCTGAGCAATCCCGTCCTTGCCGCCGGCGGCACCTTTGGTTACGGCGTGGAGTTCGTTCCTCTGGTGGACCTGAACCGGCTGGGGGGGTTGGTCACAAAGGGGATCTCGAGAGAACCCATCGAGGGTGCGCCCGCCCCGCGGTTGTGCGAGACCCCCTCGGGGATGCTCAATGCCATCGGACTCGAGAACCTGGGGGTGGAGGCCTTCGTAAGAGATAAGCTGCCACTGTTGCGAAAATACAACACTCACGTCATCGTCAACGTCTTTGGGTACTGCCTGGAAGAGTACGTGGACGTTATTCACCGGTTGGAGCAGGTCGAGGGTATTTCCGCCTATGAGCTCAATATTTCCTGTCCAAATGTAAAAAGGGGGGGAATGCAGTTCGGGAGTAACCCGGAATTGGTGGCAGAGGTGGTGGGCGCGGCCCGCAGGGTTGCAGAGAAGAAGCCTCTCTGGGTCAAACTCATGCCGTTGGTTACAGATATAGGCGTGATTGCCCGCGCGGCGGAGGCTGCGGGAGCGGACGCCCTGACGGTCGCGAACACGTATCCTGCGATGGCTGTTGATGTTAGGACCGGGAAGTCGCTTCTCGGCAATGCCACCGGGGGATTGTCCGGGCCAGCCATCAAGCCGATCACCCTGCGCCTGGTTTGGGAGGTCCGCAAGGCGGTCAAAATCCCCGTAGTGGGTCTTGGCGGTGTCGAAACGGCGGAGGACGTGCTTCAATATATGACCGTCGGCGCTTCGGCGGTACAGGTTGGCACGGCCAGCTTCGCTGACCCGAAGGCCAGTGAGGAGATTATAGGAGGTCTCGAAGGGGCCTTAAACCGAGTTAAAGCGTTTTCTTTCAATGATATAAGGGATAGATTCCGGGTCGAAAATGGTTGACATAATGCGGTACTAGTGCTACAATTTTTGGGTAGTTCGTAGCTAAAAGAACACACTATGCGACGACCACTGTTCATCATCTGGGCCGCCATTCGCTGGATACCACTGATGTTTCTGATCAGTCCTGGTATGGAGGCACCTCTAGTGGCTCACTGGAGCGCTCCTGTCCAGCCCATTAAGGTCTGGGTTGGGCTTGCCAGCTGGTACGGGCCGGAGTTCAATGGCAAAGAGACTGCCAACGGGGAGAGATTTAACGCAGAGAGTTTGACCGCCGCTCACCCGAACCTGCCCTTTGGCTCCTGGGTGCGCATTGTGAACCCGCGAAACGGGAAATTTGAGGTTGTACGCATCAATGACCGAGGACCCTACCAAGAAGGGCGCGAAATTGATGTATCCTATCGTGTAGCCCGGAAAATAGGTCTGATCAACTCTGGGGTGACGCAGGTGCGGCTGGAACTGTTGCAGCTTCCACCGAAGCGCACCCGGACCGACGCAGATCCGCATTAGAGAGTTTCGGGCACGACCCCGAACCTTGAGCTTCGACGCCCATCCACGCAGCAGTCTGATTGTAGCCCTGGATTTTGATTCCTTAACAACCGCCGTGAAATTCGCGGGACAGGTGGCGGATCTTGTGGGCATGTTCAAGATCGGCAGCCAATTGTTCACCAGTGCGGGGCCGGAAGCGGTGCGGCAGGTGGCGCAACTCGGCGCAGGGATCTTTCTCGATCTGAAATTCCACGACATACCCAATACCGTGGCAGGCGCAGTGCTTGCTTCCGCAGCAATGCCCGGAGTGCAACTCGTGAACGTACACGCGCTCGGGGGCACGGCCATGCTGCGCGCCGCGACCCAGGCCGTGAGCGCGGGTGTGCCCATGGGCGCGGATCGCCCGCGGCTGCTGGCCGTGACGATCTTGACGAGCATGGACCAGAAGGCCATTCGCGAAGTCGGCCTCGGCGGCCCTCCGAGCGCGCGGGTGTTGAAACTGGCGAAACTGGCGCAGAAGGCAGGCGTGGACGGAGTGGTTGCCTCTGTGCAGGAGGCCAAGGCAATTCGCAAAGCCTGCGGACGCGAATTTCTAATTGTGACACCGGGTGTCCGGCCGAAAGATGTGGGCATCGGAAGCAAGAAAGACGACCAGGCGCGGACCGCTACGCCGCGCGAAGCCATCAAGGCCGGTGCGGACTTCATCGTGGTTGGACGGCCGATCCTCTCGGCAGCGGATCCGCGCGCAACGGCGCAGGAAATTGTGGAAGAGATCGCAGCCACCAAGGGCTGAGATGGAATCCAGTGCGGGCTTGACGCCACAAATCCTTTCTTAGAGCATCCCACAAACGGCGGGACAGCGAAAATGACTTGTCCCCGATTGGCCGGAATGACCAAAAGCATCATTGTCGGGACCGCAGGCCACATCGATCACGGGAAGTCCACATTGATCGAAGCGCTGACCGGGACGCATCCAGACCGCCTGGAAGAAGAAAAACGCCGCGGAATCACGATTGATCTGGGCTTCGCGTTTCTCGAAGAAGAGGGGGTGCGCTTTGGATTTGTGGACGTGCCCGGACACGAACGCTTTGTAAAGAACATGTTGGCGGGCACGTCGGGAATTGACCTGGTGCTGCTCGTGATCGCCGCCGACGAAGCGATCAAGCCACAAACACGCGAGCACTTTGCTATTTGTCGGTTGCTGGGGGTCCAGCGCGGCGTGATTGCGGTGACCAAAACGGATCTGGTGGAGCAGGACAGCGTGGAACTGCTGCGCCTCGAACTAGAAGAGTTTGTGAAGGGCTCTTTTCTGGAGGAAGCGCCCATCCTGGCGGTAAGCGCGAAGACCGGCCGCGGACTGATCGAGTTAAAGCGGGCGCTGCGGGAGGAGGCGCAAAAAATCACGGAGAAAGAGACGGACCGCTATTTTCGCCTGCCCATTGACCGCGCCTTTGCGGTGAAAGGATTTGGAACCGTGGTAACCGGAACATTGATCTCCGGACAGGTCGCGGCCGGGGATGAGGTGGAACTCCTTCCAGAGAGGAAATTGCTGCGCGTGCGCGGTCTGCAATCCGGTGGAAAAACAGTGGAGCGAGCAGAGGCCGGGCAGCGGACGGCGGTGAATCTCTCTGGAATCGACCACAGCGCGGTTCAGCGCGGCATGGTCATTGCGGCGAAGGGACGCTTCAGAAAAACGCGGCGCCTTGATGTGCGGCTCGAATTGCTAGAAAGTGCGCCCGGGCTGAAACATCGGGCAAAAGTACATTTTCACGCGGGAACTGCCGAAGGGATTGCCGAAGTTCTGCTGCACGAGAAGATCGAATTGCTTCCGGGCGAATCGGCAATGGCGCAACTGAGGCTTGTTGAGGAAGTCGTGGCCATGCGTGCGGACCGTTTCATTGTGCGGCAGTTTTCACCGGTGATCACCATTGGCGGGGGAGAAGTCCTGGATCCTCTGGCAAGACGGCCCACGCGCAAAGACAGCGGGAGAGTGACATTTCTCAAAATCCTCGAACGCGGATCGCGCGAAGAGATTCTGCGTGCCATGGTCGAGAGAAACATTTTGGGACTGGGAATTGAGGATATTGTCCCAAAGACCGGCTGGATGCAGCCGGAAGTACGGACCACCGCAGAAAACCTGGCAAAGGCAGGAGCCATTCGTGTTGTGAGCGCGGAACCTTTGCTCCTGCTGTCTGAAATTCAGTTTCAGGAATTCAGTAAGAAACTTCTGACGCGCGTGGAGACCTTCCATCAGGAGAATCCTCTATTGCCGGGCATTCCCCGAGAAGAGCTGCGCGCGAGCGTAGGCAGGCGCGTCCGGGCCGAGACATTTCGTGCGGCGCTCGAAGAGTTGGCAAAGCAGAACAAAGTGGCCTTGCAGGGCGAACTGGTCAAAAAGGCCGGGACAGAGATCATCCTGACACCGGAAGAAGCACAGGCGAAAAAACAGATTGAGCAAGTTTTTGCCAAGGCCGGCCTGGCGGTGCCTTCGGTGAAAGAGGTGTTGACGCAATTGGCGATGGACAGCAGGCGGGCAGAGAAGATCCTCCAGATTCTGCTGCGCGAAAAAGTGCTGGTGCGCGTTTCCGCGGAACTGATCTTTCACAAGGACGCACTCGGGCAACTGCCGGACTTGCTGCAGAATTATAAGAAATCCAAAGGAGAGCGGATCGGAGTGCCGGCGTTCAAGGAACTGACCGGGATCACAAGGAAATACGCCATTCCATTGCTAGAATATCTCGACCGCCAGCGCTTGACTCGGCGCCTGGGGGACGAGCGTGCTATCCTGTAAAGGATTGACGGAAAACGAGGCCCACCCCAGAAGAATCGGAGCTGTTCAAGGCTGCGGGGAATCCGGAGAAGGAACATCGGAGTGGAGACGAGATCATGGGTGAATTCAGCATATTTCATTGGCTAGTGGTATTGGCCATCGTCCTGATTTTCTTTGGGGGGCGACGCATTCCCGAAGTCATGAAGGGCTTGGGAGAGGGCATCCGGAGCTTTAAGGATGGGATGTCTGGCGCGGCGCAAACGTCCCCCGCGCCGCCGACCTCCGTGTCGGCCCCGACCGGAATCACTGCCAAGATCGGCCACGGCCAGGTCACGCTAAGCTGGAACGCGAGCGCCGGCGCAAGCAATTACAACGTGAAGCGGTCGGGAACCAGCGGCGGACCTTACGCGCTGATCGCCTCGACAGCAGCGACGAATTACTCGGACGAAGGATTGGCGAGTGGAACGTTTTATTATGTGGTTTCTTCGAGCGGCGCTTCAGGCGAGAGCAGTAATTCTCTTGAGGTAAGCGCCACCCCTGCCTAACCTCCGGCTCCGGCCGGGAACCTAGCGTCTAGATTTGGCGAACGGCAGAATCCAGCCGATACGCCATTGTGTGTGTTGCCCGTTGAATTCCCGATTGCCTGCCAACCTCTCCTCCGGGTGCCCCTGCCGGTTTGTGCCCAAAAAGTTAACCAGGTCGTTGCAACGCCCGAAAAACTGAACTTCGGGCCAGTAGAGGCCGTGCAACTTTTTGCCGAGACTTGGGTATTACCGAGTACCCCGGGAAATCGTCGAGGAAGCAAAAAAGGAGAACAGGTCATGAGCATCAAGTTTTCGAAGTGGAGCGTATTGCCCGCAGCGGTGCTATTGCTGGGCACTGTGGCACTCGCGCAAGATTCGTCATCGAGCAGTTCTACGACGCAGACTCCCAGCACGCCGGCGTCTACACCCGCGAAGCCCGGTGAAGTTGCCCAGCGCAAGGAAAATCAGCAAGACCGCATCGCCAACGGTGTGCAGAGCGGCCAGTTGACCGCCGGTGAGACTTCCAAGCTGGAAAGCAAGGAAGCGGCAATCAACGGCGAAACCCGCGCAGACCGCGCGGCCAACGGCGGCAAACTGACCGCTGCCGAAAAGCAACAGGTCAACCAGCAGCAGAACCAGCTTTCGAAGCAGATTTACAATGACAAACACAACGCCAACACCGCGAAGTACGGCAACAATGAGGTTGGCCAGCGCCGCGAGAATCAGCAGGACCGCATCGCACAAGGTATCAAGAGCGGCCAGTTGACCGCCGGTGAAACCGCGAAGCTCGAGAATCAGCAGAAGGGCATCAATCAGCAAGTGAAAGCGGACCGCTCCGCAAACGGCGGGAAGCTGACAGCGGGTGAAAAAAAGCAGGTCAACAAGGAGCAGAACGCTGCTTCAAAGAACATCTACAACAAGAAGCACAACGCCAATACGCAAGGTGGAACCAAGAAGTAAGTCTTCGGGCAAATCCAGAATACCAAGCGCCCCGATCCCGCACCGCGGGAGGGGCGCTTTTGGTCTCGGATGACCGTAGCTGAAATCGCCGGGCTCGGAACTTCACGCGCGCGCTACTGTGATTCGTGTTCTTCCGACCAGCCGAGTTCCTGCAGGCCATCTACGAGACGGGCCAAAGGGAGCCCCACAACATTGAAGTAGCATCCTTCAATCCGAGGAATGTACCGGCCCGCGTGGCCCTGGATGGCGTAGGCACCGGCCTTGTCGTAAGGCTCATCGGTGGCCAGGTAACGCGAGATTTCATCGCGGGAGAGCGGTCCGAAGGTGACCAGGGTGGTTTCGATGAACTGGCGGCGCTCCATTTCCGGCAGGCGAATGAGCGAAACACCGGTGACGACGGAGTGCGTGCGACCGGAAAAGAGCTGAAGCATACGGCGTGCATCATCGGTCGAACGAGGTTTGCCGAGGATCTGGCCATCGAGGACAACGACGGTGTCCGCAGCAATGAGAATCGCCGGGCCGACGGCGCGAGCGGCGACCAGTTCGGCCTTGGTGTTGGCAAGACGCTGAACCATCTGCTGAGGGGTCTCGCCCGAATAAGGAGTCTCATCGACGGCGGAAGAAAGCACGACGAAGGAAATGCCGGCGTCGCGGAGAATTTGGGCGCGTCGAGGCGAGGCGGAGGCCAGAATTAGCTTCATGGAGATATTCTCGCGGCAAGAATACTACAGAGCCGGCGCAGTGGCAGCTGTGCTTTAGAACGGGCAAGGTGGGAGCCGCTCGGACAAGGAGAATTCTGAAAAACGGTTAGCTCTTGGGGGCGTAGGGCTGCCGACAGGCCTCACAAATTACCGCGTAGGGTTGATTCAGATAGCGGCAGTTGGGGCAGGACCACATCCCGCCCGGTTTAGCGAATTCCCTTCCGAGCAGGAACCGTGCGCAGAACGCCAGAGCAGCGACCCAGGCAAGGGAAGTCACAAAATAGAGGATCTGAGCGTCGTCACTTTTGCCTTTTGGAAGAACGCCGAGGAGCGTGGCGAGAGTTGATACCAGCATGGGCACAAGAAAATAGCCAACCACTGTTAGGGTTCCCCATATCCAAGGATTTCCACCTCGCCCGCGAGCGAAGGAAGCAATTCCCCCCGTGGCTGCAATCAGCAGAACAATTTCGAACAGGGAACACCTCCGGCAGTCAGATAACCACGGATTCCTGATATTGGCCATAGACGCGGCGCAGGGTGTCGGAGATTTCGCCAACCGTAGTGTAGGCTTCGACGGCGTTCAGGATGGCGGGCAACAAATTCTCGGAAGTGGTGGCGCGGCGTTGGAGTTCGGCGAGCGCCGCTGTTGTTTTCGCGGAGTCGCGTTTTGCGCGCAGCGCTTTGACCCGGGACACCTGGGAGCGCTCGATTTCCGCGTCGATACGCAACGTGGGGATGTGCCGGCTTTCCTTTTCGACAAAATCGTTCACGCCAACAACGACCTGTTCTCTTTGTTCTATAGCGCGCTGGAAATCGTAAGCGGCGCGTTGAATTTCCGTTTGCACGAATCCGGACTCGATGGCTTTGATCATGCCGCCCATGGCGTTGATCTTTCTGAGGTATTCCTGCGCGTGTGTCTCGACTTGGTGGGTGAGGGCCTCAACGGCATAAGCGCCGGCCACGGGGTCAACGGTGTTTGTGACGCCCGTCTCGTTGGCGATGATCTGCTGGGTACGGAGAGCAATGAGCGCGGATTCTTTCGTGGGCAGCGCCAGCGCCTCATCCATCGAATTGGTATGCAGGGACTGGCAGCCTCCCAAAACCGCGGCGAGTGCCTGGAGGGCCACGCGTACGATATTGTTTTCCGGCTGCTGGGCAGTGAGCGATGAGCCGGCGGTTTGCGCGTGGAAACGAAGCAACAACGAGCGCGGATCCTTCGCGTGGAAGCGATCGCGCATGATTTTGGCCCATAAACGGCGCGCGGCCCGGAACTTGGCGATCTCCTCGAGAAGATCATTGTGTGCGTTGAAAAAGAACGAAAGCTGGGGAGCAAATTCATCGATGGGCAGGCCGGCGTCGAGAGCGGCCTGAACGTAGGCGATTCCGTCGGCGAGAGTGAAGGGGACTTCCTGAGCGGCGGTCGAACCGGCTTCGCGAATATGGTAGCCGGAGATGGAGATGGTATTCCACTTGGGAAGCACGTCACGGCACCACGCGAAAATGTCAGTAACGATGCGCATGGCCTGCCGAACCGGATAGATATAAGTGCCTCGGGCGATGTACTCCTTGAGAATGTCGTTCTGGATGGTGCCGGAGAGACGAGCGAGACTGGCGCCCTGCTTCTTGGCCACAGCGACGTACAGGCAGAGCAGAATCGAGGCAGTGGCGTTGATGGTCATGGAGGTAGAAACTTTTTCTAAAGGGATGTGGTCGAACAGTGTCTCCATATCCGCGAGGGAATCGATCGCGACGCCAACTTTGCCGACTTCACCGAGAGCGAGAGGATGGTCAGAGTCCAGGCCGATTTGCGTGGGTAGATCGAAGGCGACCGACAGGCCCATCTGCCCTTTGCTGAGCAGGTAGCGGTAGCGCTGATTGGATTCGGAGGCGGAACCAAAGCCAGCATACTGGCGCATGGTCCAGAAGCGGCCGCGGTACATGGTCGGATAGATGCCCCGCGTGTAGGGGAATTGGCCCGGGAAACCAAGCGCTTCTTCGCTATTCCAGTCCTTCAGAGAATCCCGAGTGTAGAGCCGCTCGACGGGTTGTCCGGAAATCGTCGCGAAGCGTGATTTGCGTTCGGGGGAAGCGTCGGACTTGGATTTTTCGTCGGACATAGGCGAGACCTGCTTCCGCTCTGAGCCAAGCGACACGCCCGGGCGTTTCCCGAACTCCTTCGGGAAGGAAACAGTTTACAGGGAACGGGCGCGGCGAAACGAACTGACGGCAAAAAAGACGAAGAGCAGGGCGACGGCGACGGCAACCGCGATTAACCAGTGAGCTACGTCGCGAGTCCAGGCACGGAAGGCTGAATTCAGCCAGGCGAAGGCAAGGATAGCGAACATGGCACCGGCCGCTTCATAAAAAAGTTGTTTGAGTACCCGCCAAAGCCGCTTAAATCCTCGCAGCTCCGGCGAGCGAGAAGCCGTACCCGCCGCCGTGGACATAGTGGCATCTTAACGCAAAACGGGAAAGTCATGCCCGACCGGCGCCCGTCCGGAAGGACAGGTGGGCGTCAGAAGGGGTGTGAATACATTGAAGACAACGACAAAAGGTCAGCTTGTATCAAATAAAGCGTAGGCCTAGAATCGAGTTTAGCGGTACTGGGGGAGCCGGCCTTGCAACTCGACGATCACCTCAAGAACCTGTTGCGCGAGCTGGGGCACGCGATTAACGACACGGTATCGGAGTCCGAACGCATTACCGGAGCGATTGCCGGAGTGCGCGCGCACGGCTATGACATCGTGCTGAAACTGGACGCGACCATCGGTCTGGCACGGCGAGACGGAAGCGAGATGCCGAAGATGAGCACGCAGGACCGGCGTTTTCTCGAGTCACTCCGGATTCAGGTGGACCAGGAATCGCTGGACCAGGAGTCGGATAAACGGCAGCCCTCGCGCTTGACCATGACACCCCAGGACGTGCGTTTTTTGAAGTCATTGAGGATTGCGACGGACGACATCGAATGAAGAAGGTTTTTGCATTTGCGGCGGTCTCCGTAGGGGGAATTCTGGTGCTGGGTATCTTGGCTGTGCCCCGCGCCGCCGCTCAGGATCCCATCCTCACGCCGATCATCATCAATGAGATCGCGCCTGCCGTGGTGGACACCTTGGCCCCGATTGTGGTGAATGCGGTGACGCCCAAGCACAAACCTACGGGCCTGCAAAAATATGAAGGGTATATCGTGCACGCAAATGTCGCGCAGGTGACGGTGCGAGCCAAGGGCAACGATCTGGGCATCCAGACGTTCCCGCTCAATCAAACCGTGGCCGCCCAGATGCAAAAGATCGTGGATAACGGTGGCTACCAGTATGGCGACAAAATCATCGTGTACTACGACCCCACATCGCGCACTGCCGTCAAAATTAAAGGAAAACCGTCGCGACCCCTCTAAAACCGGAGGGAGTTATGTTGCGCCTACCTGCCGTTGCTGGACAATTCTATCCAGGTAATGCCAAAGAACTTTCCGCAGTCGTAGAGAAATATACAAAAGAAGAAAACGTTCGGAACAAGGTAAAAGTGCGCGCCTGCCTGGTGCCTCATGCCGGATACATGTATTCGGGCGCTGTTGCAGGCGCCGTGTTCGGGCGAATCTCCCTGCCGAAGAAGATTCTCTTGCTGGGAGTGCGGCATTACCCGCGGGGGGAAGCTCTGGCGATTCTCTCAGAAGGAGTGTGGCGGACGCCGCTAGGCGATGTGCCCGTCGACGCACCGCTGGCCATGAGACTGCGACGGGAATGCCCGGCACTCCGGGAGGACAGCGTGGCGCACAGCCGCGAACACTCGCTCGAAGTGGAACTGCCTTTTTTGCAGGTGTTGGACCCCGGGTTTTCGTTTGTGCCGGTGGCCATCGGTACTTTGCGATTTGAAGAGTTGAAGGAAACAGGCGAAGGCATCGCGCGAGTTTTGAAGCAAGCCCAGGAAGAAATAGTGATCGTGACTTCGTCCGACATGAACCATTACGAGGATGACGGAACCACGCGGCAAAAAGACCGCCTGGCCATCGAATGCATGTTGCAGTTGGATGCCCCGGGGTTGTATGAAACCTGCCGCGCGCAAAAGATTTCCATGTGCGGTTTGGGGCCTGCCGTCACCATGTTGACGGCGATGAGGTTGTTGGGCGTAGAAAAGACGGAATTGGTGCGTTATGCCACGTCTGGCGACGTGAGTGGAAATAGAGATGAAGTGGTTGGTTATGCAGGAATGACGTTCGGCTAGTCCGCTCTGGCAATTCCCCTCTATCGTCCCGCAAGAAAACGGCTCGCGATTGGATATCGCGAGCCGCCCTGGTCGTATCGATTTCAGCGAAACTTAGTGATGTCCTCCTCCTGAGGAATGACCACCGGAGGACGGCGAACTGCTGTGCGACGAGGTCACCGAACTGCTAGAGGAATTCGAATTGTCCGACACACCGCTCCAGGCTGGTCCCCCCGAAGAGTGGGACGCGTTGCCCGACGGAGGCCTCGGTGGAGAAATGTGCGGGCGCGAGGGCACCGCGCTGCCGTGTACCGTTGCCACCTTGGGCGGGTGAGCGGTTTCGCCAGAAACGACCGTGCCGGTCGACGCCTCTGTGCCGGCAGACGTGCCCGCTTCTGTTTTAGCCTTATCCGCGCTGATCTTGGTGGCGTTGCCGCCATTCACGAAGCGATGCTGGGTGGCGTCGTAAACGATCGAAGAATCGCGACTCAAGGTCACCGGCCGGCTACCATAATTTCCGGAAAGAAGGGTGCGTGAAACGCGCGTTGGTTGCGATGCGGCCGCCAAGGTCGTAGCGCTAAGCGTTTCGCGCGGGGGACTCTTGATCACCGACCAATTTTCTCCTGCTGCAGAACTAGGATTTGCCTCGATGGTGTTTCCGTGAAGAGCGTAAACACCCTGGCTCAGATTTATTGGCGGTTTCCCGTGAGCATCCGCAGGATTCACAGGCACCAGACCCGTCGTCGTACCGGAGTGAACCCAGACCGCTGTCACCGGACGATAGTAAGCCGGCCCACCATAGCCAAGACCGGACGGCATCCATAGCCAGCCATACCCAGGGCTGAAAACCCAGCCACCGTAGTGATAGGGCAACCAGCCCCACGGCGCGGAGCCGATAAAGTTCCAGCCAAAGAACGGGTCAGAGTACCAACTGCCGAATGCAAAGGGGCTCCAACCCAACCCTACGCCAAAAGGCTGCCAGCCGTAGCCGTATCCCGGAACGTTGTAGAAGGAACCATAGTTGTAAAGGTCCGCAAAGCCAGAGGTGTAATCCGGAGAACTCACATACTGGCTCGAGTAGGTGGTCGCCGTGGCCACGCTGTCGATGCGCCCGGAAACCCACTTGTCGAAACTGTCGCTGTCCGAACTGCGGCCGATGACCGGAGTGCCCCCGTCATTCATGTTGATGGAATAAGACTGTCCTTTTTGGAGAGGCCTCGATTCATGCTTGCGGAGCACGTTAATCTGGCCTTGCTCCACGTTCACGTTGCTGCCGTCGTCAAAATTGTCCAGGCGAAAACGCGTGCGGCCATTGGCTTCCACGCTGAAATCACCACCGGTGACGCTGAAATAATCACCTTGCGCGGGATGCACATAAAAGATGGCGCTTCCCTGTCGCAAGATCAGGCGCGTGATGTGCGCGCCGCTCTCGAGGGATAGATCGTAAAACTCAATCAAGGTGTTGGCGCTGAGGAAGGCCATGGCCCCGTTTTCAAATTCAACCTCGGCGCGGCTGTTTGCGTCCGTGGCCAGGGCGTAACCCTCGCGAATCGGCAGATTCAGAGGCGCGACTTCCCAGACCGCTTTGGGATCCTCCAGGGAATCCTTGTGAAACTCCCGGGCGAAGCGCACATCACCCTGAACCAGGCTGAGCCGAACGATCCGCGCGTGGCTGGAATCGGCGGCGGATGGCGACGGCGTGAACGCCCAGACAAAAGCGAGAAAAAGAGAGAGCGAGAGCACGGATAGGCGTTTCATGGAATACCTCGAGGGCACTGGTCTCTACAAATTAGACGATAGCGCATGTCCAGAGGTTGCGTTAGTAAAATTAACGGCTGGAGCGGCCTAGGGGGCCGGTTCGAACTGGCTATCTTGCCCTTGCATACAAAGAACAAGCCTCTACCCGGGCCGAGGAACGATAAACAAGACGGATGCCATGCATAAGAATTATTGATTGCCAAGTTCTTGACAATAGACAGGTTAATCGATAATTTCCTTGCCCACGGGGTTTCTTATGTGTAGTTCCTTCTCCAATTCATAGCTCACCTGGCAGAACTCTCCAAATTTGAACGACTGGGTGCGGTTCAGGAAACCCGTAATGGCGGGCTCCGTAGACTTTTCCTTTAGGGGGCAGAAATGAACGGATTCATTCGAGGGGTTGTCTTCCTTTTTCTGGGGTTGGGGTTGCTGGTATCTCCTGTGGCATGGGCCCAGGGTGGGGCAACGGGAGCCATCAGCGGGACAGTGCTGGATGTGAACGGCGGGACGGTCGCCGAGGCGGACGTGCAGATTATCAACACCGCCACGGAACTCCTGGTGCGCAGACTGAACACCGCAGCCGATGGATCGTTTCTCGCGACCTTGCTGCCGCCTGCAACCTACCACGTGGTCGTAAACAAATCCGGATTCGCGGAGGCCAAGGCCAGCAATATTGAGGTGCGCGTCACGGAAACAACGCGCTTGAGCATTCCCCTGAAACCGGGTACCGTCAGCGAAAAAATAGAAATCTCCGCGCAAGTGGCCTCGGTCGAAACCACCAACGCCACCACGGGACAGACCATCGGCCAGGATACCGTGCGGGATCTTCCGTTGGCCACGCAAAACTACCAGCAATTATTGACGCTCAGCACCGGCGCTCAAAGCGAACTGAACGCTTCGGCGCAACTGGGCCGCGGAACCACCAAAATTTTCGTGAACGGCCAGCGAGAGGACAACAACAACTACCTCATCGAAGGCATCAGCGCGACAGACTACAACGTGGCGCAAAGCTACTACGTGCCCTTGCCGAACCCGGACGTGATCCAGGAATTCCGTGTGCAGACTTCGCTGTATGACGCAAGCCAGGGGCGAAACGGAGGCGGGAATATCAACGCCATCTTGCGCACCGGTTCGAAGGAGTTCCACGGTGATGTTTACGAGTTTTTTCGCAATGATGTCCTGAACGCGAATGAATATTTTCACAATGCCACCGGCCAGCCGCGGCCGCCCGTCAAGCAGAACATCTTTGGTGCCAGCCTGGGTGGACCGGTGGTCAATGAGAAGCTCGGCTTCTTCTTTGTGAATTACCAAGGAACAAGGCAGCGCAGCGCGCTTTCCGCGGGAACGCAGATTAACAACCCCGGTTTCCCCATATTGCCATCGGACAGGAGTTCCACAAATTTTGAGCAGGAACTAATCACTGATTTCAGCACGCCCGCGACGGCGCCGAACAGCACCAATCCAAACGGCTGCCCGGCGACGCCACTCTCGACCATTGATCCTGTGGTTTTGAAACTCCTGCAATTCCAGAGCAATCAGTTCGGGAATACAACCGGTGGCTACCTGATTCCCTCCCTCCCGGGAACGCCAGGAGTGACCGTGAACCCCAACACCTGCCAGGTGTCGTTGAACTCCGCTCCGTTCGTCACCAGCAAGACCGGAAGATACAACGATGATCAGTTCACCACCAACTGGGACAGAGAGTTCAGAGGCGGCAAGGACAAACTCGCCGCTCGCTTTTTCTTTTCGGATGCCGAATCGTATCTGCCTTTCGGCGCCGGCGGATTGCAGGCCTCCCTTGGCGGCACGCTGTCAAGCAGCATCAGCGCCACAGACCTCGATTTCCCCTACGACATCCCGGTCAGTTCCCGATTCTTCAGCATCAATGAGACGCATCTGTTTTCGCCAGCCGTGGTGAACGACTTCCGGTTCGGACTTGTGCGCATCAACGACAGTCTGTTGAATATTCCGCCCGTGACGGCCGCCGACCTGGGAATCGACCGACCGAGCAACAACATCTCGACATCGATTTACAAGTTCACGTTTAACAGTTCGGGATTCCAGATCGGCCCAACCCCTCCCGCAAACCAATACCAAATCCAGAACAATTACAATTTTGTGGACACCGTCAGTTGGATCAGAGGTCCGCATGATTTCCGGTTTGGCGGAGAAGCGACGCGCGTAGACCTGAACAAGCAATTTCCGCAAACCTTTAACGGACAACTTTTCTTTGTCAATACACCCGGACTGACAGACTTCCAGAACTTTCTGCAGGGATCGCCAGCAGCCAGCTTCGGCGGTGGTGGTGTTTACAATCACCAGTACCGCGCAAATGACTTCGGGCTCTTCGCGCTAGACGACTGGAAGGCCACCAAAGACTTGACCCTGAATTTGGGTTTCCGCGTGGAGATCAACGGAGCGTTCCACGACGATCTTTGCCACATCGGAAACATCGATGAGAGTCTGGCGGCTGCGGGCAGTTACCCCATGATTTACGGTGCATGCGCCAACTCGCTTGGTGTCGCGGGTCTCGCGGGAAGCGGGAATAACACGACGTACAAAAACAATTATGCGACCGGGTTGGCTCCGCGGATCGGGCTTGCCTATAACCTCGGCGGCGATAACAAGACGTCGATTCGCGCCGGCTATGGGATTTACTATGTGCGCGAGGACGTTGGCAGCGTGGATCAGCTCTCCTTCCAGGCTCCCTTCTTGCCCATCGCCTTTGGTGGCGGCTTGCCCGGGTGCTTGAGCAACTATTTCTCGGCGAATGCTCCGGCCAACTGCATTCCTACCGGATTTACCTCCAACCCGAATGCGCTACCGACGGCAGGCACACTGAGTTCTAATTTCATCCCCTGCACATCCGCATTTCTTGGTTTCAACAACAATGATCCAACGCAAGCGGCCAACTATGGCTGCGCGGCGGGGAGTCCCGGAGCTGTTCCGACCCAGTATCTGTTCGTGCTTGCCGTCCCGCGCCACTTTGTCTCGCCGAATACCCAGCAATGGAATTTGACGATTCAGCGTGACCTCGGAAAACGGTGGATTTTGGAAGTTGGCTACGTGGGCACGCACGCGATACACCTCCGCGAAACGCGTACCAATATCCCGGAGCGCCTTGCCAGCCCGACCGACCCAATCACGGTGACCGCCGCGAATGGAACGAGCTACCAGATTACCTCCAACACCATTGCCAACGGTCCGGTCCGTTCGAGCAATCAGGGCATCAACGGCTACAGCGGCTTCCAGGTATTTGCGAGCGATGCCTATTCGCACTACAACGCATTGCAAACCACAGTCTCCAGACGTTGGGGCCATGGGTACTTCCAGGCAGGCTATACGTTCTCTAAATCCATGGACGCAACCTCGAGTGGCAATACCGCATTCAATACCGCGTTCAACGACGAAGCGAACCTGAGCAACTCTTACGGCCCGTCGGATTTCGATCGGCCGCAGCGCTTGGCCATGAGCTACCGTTATGATCTGCCGTTCTTTTCGGGCGCAGAGGGGTGGAAGCGCAAGGCGCTCGGTGGATGGGCGATCAGCGGCATCACCATCATCCAGTCTGGCACCCCGTTCTCCGTACTCGATTCGCTTGCTGGGTCTGCCTACGTAGGTCCCGGTTACACCACGACGCTGACCGGTAATTTAGCCCCAGGGGGAAGCATTGCGAAAGGCTACACCGGCGGGGGTATCAAGAATGAAGTCAACAGCGGGTACCTGAACGCGGCCAACTTCACGCCGGCTCCCTACCTTTATTACACGGGAACCTGCCCGGATTCGACCGGAAACACGTGCGTCACGACGTTCGGTGACCTTGGCCGGAATGCCTTTCGAGGGCCGTACCAGCAGAACTGGGATTTTTCGCTTCTGAAGAACTTCCCGCTCACGGAAAGATTCAACCTGCGCTTCTCGACCGATTTCTTCAACATCTGGAACCATGCCAATTTCGCAAACCCCGCCGTAACCGATGTGGAAGCGGGAAGCGCCTTTGGCAGGATTATTTCTACTGTCGGGACGCCGCGCCTGATTCAGTTTTCGCTGCGGCTGGCGTTTTAGCGAAAATCGAAAACTCCTTCGCCGCCGGGGTGTAGCTCGAAGGCACTCGAGCGGCTTCGCGCCAGCGAGTTTCGATAAGGTGATATCATTTTTCGGCCATGCCAAAAATTGCAACGCGTATTTCATCCCTGACCGGCGAGGGTGCCCTGGCGGTTTTCACCCGCGCCAAAGAACTGGAAAAAGAAGGCCGCTCCATCATTCACCTGGAATTGGGTGAACCGGATTTTCATCCTGCGGCTCCGGTCGTGGACGCCCTGCGGGCGGCTGTCGCAAACGGCCGCGACCGTTATGTCGCGACGCGAGGGATTCCCTCTTTGCGCAGCGCCATCGCGGATTACTTGAAACGCACGCGAAATCTGGACGTGGCTGCCGAACAAGTGCTGGTCGCGCCGGGCTGCAAAATGGCCCTGGCGCTCGCGATGATGGCGCTGATCGAGCCTGGCGACGAAGTGCTCCACCCGGATCCGAGTTTTCCGATTTATCCCTCGTTTACGCGGGGGTTGGGAGCAACGGCTGTCGCCTATGGGTTGCGGGAGAAGAATAAATTTCAGCCGGATCTGGCGGAGATCGCCGCGAAAATCACGCCAAAGACCCGCATGCTGATTTTCAATTCGCCCAACAATCCCACAGGTACGGTATTCAGCGAGCAGGCTGTGGCAGAGATTGCCGAACTCGCGAAGAAACACGACTTGTGGGTAATCGCGGATGAAATTTACGCGCGCATTCTGTTCAACGGAGAGTACAAGTCGGTTTGGGCGCTTCCGGGGATGGCCGAGCGCACGGTGATCATCGATGGGTTTTCGAAATCGTTTGCCATGACCGGCTGGCGCCTGGGCTATGCGGTTGCCCAAAAACGCGTGATCGATGCACTGGACATGCTGGTACTAAACACGTTCACCTGCACGGCGGAGTTTTCACAAGTCGCCGGCATCGAGGCATTGCATGACTCGACAAACGCCGTTCCGGCCATGGTGGAGGAGTATCGCAGGCGGCGTGACGTCTTTGTCGAACGGCTGAATAAGATTCCAGGGTTCCGCTGCCAATCGCCAGACGGCGCTTTCTATGCCTGGGTAAATATCGAGGAAACCGGCAAGCCCGCGGAAGAGGTTCAAAGGATATTGCTCGAGGAAGTGGGCGTAGCGGCGATTGCAGGCGCGGCGTTTGGCGCGGAAGGGAAAAATTATGTGCGCTTTTCGCTAGTCAGCGCGACGCACCTCCTCGAAGAGGCGCTCGAACGCATTCAGCGCGCAACCCTGCACTGGAGAGCAGCGCTTTCGCGGTGAGCGCGCACAGAAGAGAATTCTGATTCGGGAGATTTCAGGTTATGAAACGATTGCTGCGTTTGGGAGTAGGCCTCTTGCTGGCGGCCGGAATGGCGGATTGCGCTGCGGGACAAGCGCGCCCGTATCCCTCCGGTGAGGTAAAGAAGACTTACGAACGCCTGCTGAAACAGATTGAAGCCATTCCCATGTATGACAACCATGCGCACCCCGGTTTTGCGGATGACACCGACGTGGACGCCATGGCCGCACCGCCGGAGGAAAGCGCCACATTGCGGCTTCGAGAAGACAATCCGGAGTTCGTGGCTGGAGCCAAGGCACTTTTTGGATATCCCTACGACGATTTCCAGCCGGACCATGCAAAGTGGCTGGCGGATAAGACCAAAGCGGCGGAGCAGGCGGGTGGTGTCGCGTATTTCGACAGTATTTTGGACAAGCTGAACGTGGACATTTGCCTGGCGAACCGCGCCAGGATGGCTCCTTACCTCGATCCCAAGCGATTTCATTGGGTGTTTTTTGGCGACGCGTTTTTCTTTCCCTTCGATAACAGCCAGCAACGAACCAGCACACCGGACATGGGCGTGTACGTGCCCCTGCAGGAAAAAATGTTGGGACGCTGGAAGAAACAGGAAGGCGTCGAAGGACTTCCGGAAAATCTGGCCGGCTACGAGGATTTCGTGCGCCGCACGATGACCGATAACCAGCAGAAACAGGGCGCCGTGGCCATCAAGTTTGAGGCTGCTTACTTTCGCTCGCTCTATTTCACAGACCCGCCGCGAGAACAGGCCCAAGCCATCTACAACAAATACCGCGCGGGCGGCGTTCCGACGGAGGGCGAATACCACGAGTTTCAGGATTACATTTTTCGCCTGATGGTGGATCAGGCCGGAAAACTGCACTTGCCCATGCATTTTCATTCCTGCGTAGGCATTGGCGATTACTTCAGCCTGCACAACGGCAACGTTCTGAATCTCGAAAACGTCGTGCGCGATCAGCGCTACAAGAATGTTACTTTTGTGCTGATCCACGGCGGATGGCCCTATGAACGTGAAGCCGCGCTGATGACCGCGGTGAAGAATGTGTACCTGGACACCTCGTTCCAGTCCGAGATGCTCTATCCCTCGCAATTCAAGGAGGTCCTGAAGCAGCTGCTTACCCTGTACCCGGACAAGATGATGTATGGCTCGGACGCATTTCCGTTCAACGATGCACTGGGTGCGGAAGAAAGCTTTTGGCTGGCGGCACGGACAACCCGCACCGCATTGGCGGCGGCACTTGCAGAACTCGTGGAGGAAGGCGCGATCACGGAAAGCAAGGCACTCGAACTGGCGCGAAATTATCTGCACGATAACGCAGCGCAGCTTTATGGAGATTTGAAGAAATGAGTACAAAACCTGTCTGTAAATATATTCCCTGGAACACTGTGGAACACGAAAAACTGAACGAACTGATCGGCCGGGAGATGGTCGTCGGAGACAAGCTGATGCTGGCGCGCGTATTCCTGAAAAAAGGCGCGCACGTTCCGGAGCATCATCATCCTAACGAACAGGTCACCTACATCCTGGAAGGCGCGCTGAAGTTCGCCATCGACGGCAAAGAGATCGTCGTGCGCGCCGGAGAGGTACTCTGCATTCCTTCGAACATGCCGCACGAGGCCTGGGCGCTCGAGGACACTCTGGATCTGGATGTGTTCGACCCGCCGCGAGAAGACTGGCTGAACAAGTCCGACGATTATCTGCGCCTGGGCATCCCCAGAAAATAGAGAAAGCAGAAAAGCTCCCATCGTAGCCGCCGGGCTTCGCTCACTACCTGTCGGAGAAGATAGGGATGGGTGTATCATCGGTGCCGTTTCTTAGGCGCCGAGGGAGCCCGGCGGAAGGGGAGTTTCGACTCCAAGATCGATCCAGTTAGGGAGGCACCACTATGAAAGCAATTCTTTTCACGCTTATTTTCGCTTGCGCGACTGCTGCTACGGCCGAGGCGCAGACGACCACCCCGCCTTCATCCCCTGCCGCAGCGGCTAGTTCGCAAAGTGCCGCGCCGGTGAAGAATCCCGTGACCACCGTGCTGCGCACGATTCTGCCGCGCCAGCAGAAGAACATCCTCGCGGCCATCGACGCCATGCCCGCCGACAAATTCAGCTACAAGCCCACCCCTGATCAGATCAGCTTCGCTCACCTGGTTGTGCACATCAGGGAGTCGAATCATTCGATGTGCGCCAAAATTGCCGACATTCCCGCGCCCCAAGTCGAGGAACTCAAAGAGACGGATTCCAAAGATAAGCTGCTCGCCGCCGCACGCGCCTCGTTCGATTTTTGCACCACAGCTCTCGCCAATGTCGACGACTCCAAGCTCGGCGACAACGTCGACTTCGGGCGTGTACAGGGGCCGCGCGCCATGGCGGTGTTTTTCCTGACGGGTGGCTGGTCGGACCACTATGGAGCGGCCGCCATGTATTTGCGACTGAACGGAATCTTGCCGCCTACCGCCCAGCCGAAAAAATAGGGAAAAATAACTTCTCCCCTGTGAACGAGACCCAGGAAGTGGGGAATCTGGACCAGCCCGTCAGGAAACTCGGATGGACGGTGCGCCTGCCTCAGTAGACTCCAGGGGAGTTGCCAGAAGCCTGCACGCTTCCCTTTACGACAGTGAGGTCGTAGGTGTCCGCTTCGCCCGACCACGTTTTGATTTGGAAGGATTTTCCCGGTTGCACGCGTTGAACGGTAATGTTGTGGAAGGTGAGCGGTTGGCGGTAGGCGCAAACTTCTGGTGGCGCGGAAGCTTCGAGAAAGAACACCGGGCCATGGCCGACGGCGTGCGAACTGCCATCGGGTTCAACCAAGAGGGCTGTATTCTCATCCACGGCGATGGCGCGAACCCGTTTGGCCCAGCCGTCCTGCACAATACGCGCCAGGAAGACCAGCAGGCGGCCGAGCCGATCGCGCTTGACGAAATGCGTGTCCGTGATGGTATCGGCGAGCAGCGGAATACGCAGGAAATCGCGGGTCAGGGTGACCTTGTTGCCGTAGGGATTCGCGAGCGCTTCCGGGGAATGGAGGGTGTCGATCAGGGAAGCAAAGGCGAATTCGCCCAGGATGGCCAGGCCAGCGCTCGAGCCACCGATCGGTTTGCCGTTCACGATGTGTCGGTTGAGTGCCTCCTGAACGGGCGTGTCCTGCCAATAGCGCACGTAATCGGATTGGTCTCCGCCGGCAATGAAAATGCTCTCCGCCTTTTCAATAATTTTGACAACCTGGGGATCGCTCGCGTCCTCGCGGCTGAAAAAAGAAAGCGTAGCGACAGAATTCAGCGGGCAAATGGCTCGGATTTTTTCATTTTCCTTTTTCAGGTAATCGTCCTCATCATTTGCGCTTAAGACCAGAAAATCGCCACCGCTGGCCCGTTCACAAAGAAAATGGAACGCCGGATCCTGTTGGGAGCCGCCGCCCATCAAGGCAAATCCGGCGCGAGGCGTCACCGTGGAGTCGGTCGGATTCCCGGTGCGCAGATATTTCCATTTTGCCTGCGCAGGTTGCGCGAGCAGGAAAAGGAACAAACTAAAATACGCCATGGGGCTGCAGCGCCGTAGGCCAGGATGGTGCGCCGGCCGGCGAAAGTTCGCTACCAGATTTTGCACGCTTGCTCGCGGACCATGGCATCCCCTTTCTTGCAGCCGAACGCCTTGGCGAACGCTTCCATGTTCGAAAGGGGACCATTGCCGCGAAAGCGCGCCAGCGGGTGCGCATCGGTGTTGGTTTGCAGGCGCGCCGCTTCTGCCCGCTGATTCGCGCCCCACACTTGCGCCCAGCCGAGAAAGAAACGCTGCTCCGGAGTAAAGCCATCGAGGTCTTTCGGGCGGTTGCCGGCGATGGACTTTTCATAAGCCGCATAGGCAATGGAAAGCCCGCCGAGATCGCCGATGCTCTCCCCTAGCACCAACTTGCCGTTCTGGTGAAGTCCGGGTTCCACTTCGTATCCATCGAACTGTTTCACCACGCAATCGCCGCGCTCGGTGAAGTTCTTGCGGTCTTCCGGCGTCCACCATTCGTGCAAGTTGCCCTGGCCATCAAACTTGGAACCCTGATCGTCGAAGCCATGGCTGATTTCATGGCCGATGACGGCGCCAATGCCACCGTAGTTCACCGCGTCATCGGCGTTGGGACTGTAGAAAGGCGGCTGAAGAATCCCGGCGGGAAAAACAATCTCGTTCATGCTGGAGCTGTAGTAGGCGTTCACTGTGGGAGGTGTCATGCCCCATTCCGTGCGGTCCACTGGCTTTCCGATTTTCGCGAGCTGGCGGGCATATTCAAAAGCAACGCTGCGGCGCACGTTGGCGGCGTAGGAGCTGCGGTCGATCGCGAGTTTGGAATAGTCGCGCCACTTATCGGTGTAGCCAATTTTCACGTCGAAGGCTTCGAGCTTGGTGAGAGCTTCCTTTTTGGTTTGCGGCCCCATCCAGGCCAGCGTCGGAATATCGTCGCGCAGCGCGGCGATCAGGTTACCGACCATCTCTTTCGCACGGGCCTTCGCGGCCGGCGGAAAGTACTTCTCGACATAGACCTGGCCAAGCGCCTCGCCGAGATTGCGATCGGTCGATTGCACGCAGCGTTTCCAGCGCGGCAGGAGTTCTTTTGTTCCGGCGAGTTTCCTGTCGTAGAAATCGAAATTCTCTTCCACGAAACGGTCGGGGAGTCCCGGCGCGCTGGCGTGAAGGACATGCCAACGGAGATAAGTTTTCCAATCGGGCACGGAAACGGTGGAGAGTTGCTGATTTACTTCCTTGAAAAATTCGGGCTGACGGACATTGATCTGTTCGACCGGGGGAGCGCCGAGTGTTTGCAGATAGGTTACCCAGGACCAGTCGGGAGTGAGCGTCTTCATTTCCGAAAGAGGCATGGGGTTATAGTTTTTTTCCGGATCGCGCAGTTCGACGCGTGTTCGCGAAGCTTTGGCCAGCGCAGTCTCGATGCCCATTACTGTTTTGGCTTCAGTGGCGGCTTTGTCGGCAGCATGGCCCGCAAGCACGAACATTTTCGTCACGTGTTGCTCGTAATCGGCGCGCAGTTGCTTCGACTTATCGTCCTCGCGAAGATAATAATCGCGGTCCGGCATTCCCAAGCCACCCTGGCTGGCTTGCGCGATGACGCGCGTGCTGTCCTTCATGTCCTGGCCGGAGCTGAAGCGGAAGAGCGCGCCAACACCTTCTTTCTGGAGTTGGGTGATGGCGGCGTCCAAAGTCTTGCGGTCCTTGATCGCGTCGATCTCTTCTAGCTCACCCGCGATGGGCTTTAGTCCGGCGGCTTCGATTGCGGCGCTGTCCATGCAGCTCGCGTACAAGTCGCCTATTTTTTGCTCATTCGACCCGGAGGGCGCACTGCTCTTGGCCGCGGCTTCAAGAATCGTGCGCATGGCTGTGAGATTATTGTCCCGGAGTTGCGTGAACGTGCCCCAATTGGAATATTCCGGGGGGATGGGATTCGCCTTCATCCAACTACCCATGGCGAATTCGTAGAAGTCGTCGCAGGGCTTGCAGGACCTGTCGAGGTTGCTTAGCGAGAATCCCCAGGAAGCGCCGTCGGCCGCGGCTCTGGCCGGCAGGTGCGTGGTCAAAAGCAGAACAGCGGCGATGCCGACGAGCGCGCAAGAACCGAGCAACAGTCGAAGAGTTTTCATTTTAGCGATCCACTCCGATATCGATTTGGGCAGGTGAAAGAGAGCATTAGGAATAACCTGCGGGAGTTTAGCAGAAGGCGCGGCCGACTGCAGCCTGGCTGCTATTCGGGGGCGGCACAATCGACGGGCTGCGCCGCAAGCAGTTCCCTTAAAACTTGGGGAACGATGGTGGCCAAAAAGCCGCGCCGGCCTCCGTTGCTCTAGATCCGAGGCACAGAGAGGATGGAGTGCTCGACCACAGATTCCGCAAAATACACGTGATTTTGGCGCAGCAACGCCGTCGCCGGAGTTTCGGACGCATGTTCGGTTCGGTGCGTTGCTTTGCGGAGTGAGCAGTTTCTACTTTGCCGGAGTATTCAGCGGAGGCAAATAATCCTTTTCGTATTTCGCGGTGACGACTTTTTGCCACTCGCCGCGGATAATGCCTTCGCGGATTTGCGCCGGAGTTTTGCCCTTGCGCGTTTGTTCGTAGGAATAGAAGGCTTCCTTCTGACAAATGTCACAGCCGGAGCCGTGGCGGCCAACGAAACAATCGAGCAGGCTGCCGTGACCGTTGCTTCGATCGCAGTGGCAATAGCAAGGCTCCTGGTAGAGAACCTTCCTGCTGCGCCCGGCCACCACGTAGGCGTTGAAGATGAGCTTATCGCTGTAAATCGAGGGCTCCATCGTGGCAGGCAATTCTCCCGTGGGAGGCTGGGCGTGGAAGGCCGGTACCGGCTCAGCAGCGTTGCTGGCGCCGTGCTCCATGCCAGGCATCTGCTGTTGCGATTGTGTCGCCGCGAATTGCGGAAGGACCAAAAGCGCAGCGCTTAAACCGACAAGCGCGAATCCCGTCACAACTTTGACCAGGTATTTCATGCCATCCTCTTTTCTGGGCAAAATTCCTATGCATCCACTGTACGGCGAACGCAGCGCGAATTCCACACGCGTGCCGCATTGGGTACGTGGGGTGCCTCACGGCAAATGGACCAGGGCAATGCGCACGGGTTGCAGCTTGGTGACATCCAGAATGTGTTCGCCGTTGAGATTATCTGCCTGACTGTTGACGATGAAATAGAAATCATCACCGCGCAGCGCGCCCGTTGTGGGCGTCACCAGGAAATTGGCGAGCACGGTTGTCTTGGCAACCCGGAGACCGTCCGCCGATAACCGGAAGGCTGCAATCCGCGGCGTGCCAATGCCATTCTGCACGGCAACCAGGCTGCCTTTGTGCCAGTACAGTCCATCAATGCCCGCCACCGTGTTGTGTGGACCGGGGTCGACTTCGGCGCTGGTATCGGACTTCAGATCGATTCGCAGTACGCCCAGTTGATCGGCCACGTACAACGTGTTTTCATCGCGGGTCAGCGCGATGCCGTTTGGGAACAACAGTTCGCGTGAAAGGTGCAGTGGCGTAAAGGTGTGCGCTTGCGGGTCGAAGCGATAGACCTGGTTCGCTCCTGTGTCCGTCAGAAAAATTGTCCCCGTTCGAAGCACCACAAGATCGTTGAAATCGTGCCTTTCCTTTTCCGAAGACGGATAACGCGCCAGCAGCATTCCCGTGCGGTCAAAGTGCAAGAGCTCTGATCTTCCTCGAGCGTCCGTCGACGAATTGCTCCAGATCGTTCCATTCGAAGGATCCATGCGAATTCCCTGAATGGGGAACAGGTTGTAGCGCGCCGCGGGCACAAAATCTTCGATTTTGCCTTCCCGGGGAATCCGGAGAATCTTCGGATGGTACATGCTGCTGAGATAAAAGGAGTCGCTGGCCGCATCGTACTCCAGTCCTTCGGGGAAAACGTCCTTGTCCACAGTGGTAAAAGCAACATGCGACGCGTTGACGGCAGGCAAATCCTTATGAACCTGTTCGACGAGCCGCTTGAAATCGGGAGAAGTCTCTAAGACTCCGAAGGCGTTGTCTCCTGAGGGGTCAAAACCTTCCTTCAGGGCGACACATTGTTGGAGCTGTTCTAGAGCGGGAAGCGTATCCCCAAGCCGGGCGTGGGAAACAGCCAGGAAATACAGGATGGCACCGCGATCCGGAGTCTTTCCGAAGAGGCTTTCGGCAAGCTTCATCTGTGCGCGAATTTCCGCGGCATCGGCAGGTTCTGCCGGCGCGCCACGTATCTGTTCCTGATCCTGGGCGGACAGCCAGGCTGGCGCGCTGATGGCCAACAGAAGGGACGCGATCCGAACCACCTTTGAGCTTTGAACCAGAAATGCTTCGCGCACGGATTCCCCTGTCAGCGCTCAGGCGCCCTGCTCCTCTGTTTTGCTGCACAAGCTCCAGGCTTTGAGCTCTTGCGGGTCCACCCGCCCGAACGCCACATCGGTGCCGTGCGCGTCAGGCTCGGTCCACCGCCAAACCGCGGCACCCGAGAGACCCGCTGCTCGGCATAAATCGAGCGCACCAGGCAACGAATAATGAGGCCGGGAGAGATCGCGAGCGGGAAGTTCTCCGAGGAAAAGCGGCCGATCCAAGGGCGGAAGGCCTGCCAGCAGTTGAGCGAGATCCTGGCGAGTGTCTGTCTCCGCGGCAGGGTAGTAATGCGCCTGGTAATAGTCGAGGCCGAGTTCCGTCCACGCGCGAACCCAGAGCAAGCGGGCGGATCCAAGGGTAACCGGTACTTCCCCGTATTCATGGACGGCGCGCGCAATTTCGGCGGCATACGCGCGAAAATCTGCAAAATGCAATTTTGCGGCGGCTGCGGGATGAAATTCGCGAATCGCCCATTCCGGCTCATTGGCGATTTCCCAGGCAAACAGAGCCGGGTGGCCGCGGAATTCACGGAAAAGCGGAATCAGGATATTCTGCAAAAAAGCCTCGCGGCCGGCGGCGAAGTGCAAGACGTGTTCCTGCGGATGGGCCGGGCGCTTTCCGGCGTGCTCCTGGAGCCAAAGGAAATCCATCAGGGAGAAACACAATTTCAAATGATGGAGCTGTGCAAGCTGAAGCGCGGCCGCAACATCGGCAAACAACAGCTCGTGTGGGTTTCGCGGGATTCCCTTGTCGGAGCTAAATCCGCTCTGCCCATCGCCAAACAGGAACCAGCGCACGACGGTGGCGCCCGTTTCTCGAATCTGCGCAAAATCCTGGGCGACTAATTCTTGTGCTTTGCGCTGGCTGACTCCTCTGTGTGCCTTGCTCGAGGAACCAAAGTCCTCGCCGTAGTTTCGCCAGGGGTAGTTCACACCCAAGAAAAAAGGAAGATTCGACGGAAGCGACATGAGAGTGTTGAGAGAACGAAAGGTCGTTAACGAACGATCGCCGGTTTAAGAGCCGGGGCGCTTGCCCCCGCGGCGGCGCGCTCCGCCATGTGTTTTTCCCGCAAGTGGCGCTGCACACGGCGGCCCCAGGTTCTCACGAAGGAGTAGTTCAGCGCCCCGCCAATCGCGGAGCTCGCCAGCGGTACCAGACGGCCCACCCACTTTTCCGCGCTTTCTTCGCCAATGCGTACGGCCAAGCGGCTGGCGATACGTGGCGCCAGCTTCTCGATCATCTGTTTTTCCGCAAGGTCTTTGCTGAAATCGACGCCGGCCGCCGTTGCCGCCGCCATCCACATTTGCGTGCGCCGCTCGGAGCCGTCTTCTACAAAACCGTAGAGCAGACAAAGTTTTTGAATCAGGCGAAGCGTTATGATGGTGAGAAACCCCGTATCCGGGATGACCGTAATCATTCCCCCGAGCCCGAAGCCCGCGCCCTGTGCCATGGCGAATCGCTGAGCATCGTGGATCAATCGCTCGGCGATGGCATCCAGCTTCTCCATCGGAGCGTCTTTCATGCGCCCAAAATGGGGAACCCACAGTCCGTGTTTTTCGGCCAGGTTTTTCCGGAATTCTTCCGGATCAATTTCGACCGAACGCAGGCCGCGCAACACGCCGAAGCGCAAGAATCGCCCGACGGCACGCCCTGCCATTGACTTAGATAACTTCGCCATAGGCTCAAGCATCCTATGTCCGGTTAGAACCGGTCAAGCGTTGTTCCGTTGCATGGGGAGGGGGAGCGGCCTTGACTGGCTAGCGACATCGGGACGGGTGTCCTACTTGACGCGGAGAAAGTTTTGGGTAAACTGCATTTTCGCTATGGCGACGATCGCTCCCATGCTGCCGGCCGAAGTGATTGCGGATCTCGACTTCCCGCAACGCGAAGCGGCTTTCTTCTATGGACTGTTCCTGCGCGGACATTCGCCCGAACAACTGCGCCGTGATATCGAGGTGCCCCCGTCGGTTCTCGCAAAGTGGCACAAAGATGCCGAGCGCGAACCTCAACTGCGCAACATATTTGCGCGCATGGTCGAATACCGCCGCCACGTTCTGGCCATTTTCGATTCGCTGATCGGCTCGGACGGCCAGCACCAACATCTGCAGTGAGAGATAGATACTAGTACTGCACGTCTCATCCTGAGAATTTTCTACAGAGGCAGGGCCAGCGCTTCCGAAGTACGCATCCTTCCGGCAGGGCAACTTATGACCGAGCGGGCTCGTCTAACCGACAAATGGGGAAAAGTGTTTTTGAATGATAGAGATTCGCGAATTGACGCGGCATTCACGGGGGATTAGAATCAACTCGCGGTAGGGGTGTCGGCAATGCCATCTATGTTCAGAAAATTGACTGCATTTCTAACTTCTGTCGTTTTCCTGGCTCTTCCTCTGTCTGCGCAGCAAGCCCAAGATCCGAGCGCACCATCACCGACCGATGTTCCTCAGAATCAGAAGCTCACCAAAGAGCAAAAGCAGAAGATGAAGAAGACGCTCAAGGAGCTCGATGGGCCCTACAAGACTTGGCTGAATGAGGACGTGGTCTACATTATTTCGCCCGATGAACGCACGTCTTTTCTGCAATTGGGATCTAACGAAGAACGAGAGCAATTCATCGAGGCGTTCTGGCTGCGACGCAGCAGCAACCCGGACCTTCCCGACAACGACTTTAAGGAAGAACACTACCGCCGGATTGCCTACGCCAACGAACACTTTGCTTCCGGCATTCCTGGATGGAAGACCGATCGCGGGCGCATTTACATCATCTGGGGCAAGCCCGATGAAATTGAGTCGCATCCCACGGGAGGCACGTATGACCGTCCCATGGAAGAAGGCGGCGGGTCCACGACCACCTATCCTTGGGAGACCTGGCGGTACCGTTATCTCGAAGGAATTCAGGAAAACGTGATCTTGGAATTTGTCGATCCTACCGGCAGCGGCGAGTATCACTTGACCACCGACCCGTCAGAAAAGGACGCGCTACTGCACGTGCCTGGCGCAGGCTTGAGCTTACTCGAATCGATGGGTATGGCGTCCAAAACGGATCGATTTACCCGTTCGGACGGAACCAACCTGCCCACCGCCCTCGGCGGCACACCAGCCAGCTTGAACGAGTTCACGCGCCTGGAACTGTATGCGAAGGTGAATCGCCCACCCGAAGTGAAGTACAAGGACCTCGAAGCAATCGTTACCTCGCGCATGGTGCGCGACTCGTTAAAGTTTGATTATCGAACCGACTTCCTGAAGGTCACGAGCGACACCGTGCTCGTTCCGGTGTCGGTGCAGATCCCCAATAATCAACTTTCCTTCAAAGCCAAAGAGGGCGTGCATACGGCGGAGATCAATATTTTCGGACGTGTGAGCACGTTGACTGGAAAAGTGGTGCAGACGTTTGAGGATCCGGTCACCAAGGATTATCCGGATTCGCTGTTTGGGCTGGCCGGCAAACAGTGGTCCATCTACCAGAAGTCTTTACCGCTGCGCCCCGGATTGTACCGCCTGGATATCGTCGTCAAGGATGTAAACAGCGGGAATGTGGGCGCGGTCAACACCAGGCTGGCCGTGCCTCGCTTCGACGAAGATAAGCTCGAAGCCAGCACACTCATCCTGGCCGATCAGATTGAGCATGTTCCTTCCAAGCAGATCGGCACAGGACAGTTTGTCCTTGGTTCTTCGAAGGTCCGTCCGAAGATGGACGCGAGTTTCACCACCACAGACAAAATGGGAATCTACTTGCAGGTCTATGGCCTGAAGCCGGATGAAAAGACCCACAAGTCGGACGCGGCTTTCGTCTACACGGTCAAGAAGGGCGATCAGCAGATCATGCAGTTCAAGGAAACTTCGGCGGACATGAAGCAGACCGGCGACCAGGTCACCATCGAGCGTCTTTTGCCGCTGGCCACCTTAACGCCCGGGAAGTATACTCTCGAAGTCAGTGCCACCGATAAGTTGGCCAAAAGCACGATCCTGCGTTCAGCGGAATTTTCGATTAAGGCCCCGATCGAGCAGAAGGCCGCGGCGAACGTTACGCCAGGGAGGTAACCAAAGTGAAGCACGGCCGGCTCCTGTGCTTCGGTGTTTTGTTGGCTAGCACTTTGGGTGTGTCTGCCGGTGCTCCCCCTGCCGCAGCGCAAGCGGCTACTCACAAATCCACGCTGGGCTCCATTTCCGGGATCGTGCACGATCCCGCGGGAATCCCCCAACTTGGCGCGACAGTCGAAGTCGTTGCCGAAGCGCCCGGTGTTCTCCTCACTCACCAATTCCTCACCAACACACAAGGGCTTTTCCGGGCTGACAACCTGCCGCCCGGTTTTTACACCGTGCGTGTGACCCTTGCGGGATTTTTGCCGGCCCTTGAAAAACACATCCAGATTTCCTCGAACCTAACCACCGTGGTGCGGGTCGAGTTGGAATCTCTGTTTGCCAGTATCGAACAATTACGCCGCCCGCCAACCAATGGCGCCGCGGAGCCGGACGACTGGAAATGGGTGCTGCGTTCCGCCTCCGGGATGCGGCCCGTTTTGCAGTGGCATGAAGAGGACTCGAACGATAACTCTGGTGTCGTAGCCGATCTCGGCCCGCAGCGGCAACTCGGTCAGATTGAATTCACGGGGGGAGCACGGCGGCCAGGTTCGGTTTCCAATATTGATGCTGCGCCGGGAACGGCATTTGCGTATGACCAGCGAGTGGAACGGGACAATCATCTCGTGTTTGCCGGCCAGGTTAGCTACGACGAGGACGCGCCCGCCGGCGGCCTTGCGACCGTGTGGCTGCCAATGGGCTTGCTGCAGGATGGCCCGCGAAGCACCATGGTTCTTCGAGAGGCCAAGATTGGCCCTGACGGTCCGACGTTTCGCGGAGTGCGCCTCGACCAGAGCGGCACCATTACGTTAAGCGATCGCGTGGTGCTGCGCATCGGCGGCGAGTATGTGCTGGTTGGAGCCGGTGCCTCGGCGTGGAGTCTGCGTCCCCGGTTTGATTGGGAGACGAAGGTATCGCAACACTGGTATCTGGATGCTGTCTATGCGGCGCTTCCGGCGGCAGTCGCGAATGGCGACAACTCCATCGCCTATCTTACCGAGAGCACTCCGCCGAGTGTGCTGGCTGCGGCACTGGACCAGTTGGATGGCTTCCCGGCTTTATTGTGGCACGGCGGGAGAGCCGTGCTCGAAAACGGCAGACACGAGGAACTAGCAGCAGAGCGTAAGCTTGCTGCGCACAGTGTCCTGCAAGTGGCCGTCTTTCACGATGATAATTCTCACGTCGCTCTGTTCGGCAAGGGGAATGGTCTACCTGCCACAGAATATTTCCAGGATTATTATTCGAATGCGTTTGCCTACGATGGAGGTTCCTCGGTTTCCTGGGGTACGCGCGCGGCGTTGCGTGAAAGAATTTCCGACGATCTGGAGTTGACGGCCATCTATGCGTTCTCGGGATCCCTGGTGCCGGCTACGGATGTGGATGGAGTCCTACGGGATGGGCTGCGTACCGTTCCGCGCCATTCGGCCGCGGTGAAATTGACAGGCAGAATTCCGGTCACGGGGACCAGATTGACGGCCGGGTATAAGTGGGTCAACGGATTGGCGCTCACCCGCGTGGACCCCTACGGAGAAGCCATCTACGACATGAATCCCTACCTACAGATTGGAATCCACCAGCCGCTGCCTTGGCCGGCGGTGGGCCATTGGGAGGCCAATGCGGAATGCGACAATCTGCTGGCGCAAGGGAACGTGCCGATGAACACGCGCGATGGCCAAGTGCTTCTCGTGCCTGCATTTCGGAGCTTTAGAGGCGGGCTAAGCCTGCAATTCTAAGTAATCCGAGAGTTCTGGAAAGCTGTATCCTGCCTACCAGAAAGTGGAAGTAGCCACCCGTTCCCATCCCGAAATGTCGCAACTGACTGAATTTAAACTTGTTATTTGCAAGAAAGTCTACTAAAGATTGGAAGAGGACTTGCTCCACTAGAATGAGTAAAGTAGCGACTGGCGGGACCTTAGGAATGAAGGAAAGTCTACGTGTCAGCGTAGGTGCTGTTGTACTGGCGCTAGCAACTCTGGCGGCAGTCATCTTCGCTTGGCTCAACTTCCTTCAGCGCTCCCGCTATGACTTGGTGGATGACGGGGTCGCCTGGTCCGATAGCGCCACCGGAATCGAAGCCTGGAAAGTCACTCCGAACTCGCCTGCTGCCGCTGCGGGAATTCGCCCCGGCGACCTGCTGATTGCCATCGATGACCTAGCCGTTCCGAACGAGAAGCACGCCGCGGAGCGCTTGTTTCGCGCGGGGCTCTGGACCCAGCTGCGCTACAAACTTTCCCGGAATGGGGAGGAGTTTGAGACCCGGCTGATCACCGCGCCGGCGCAAAAGCCACTGGCGGTAGAGAACTACGAACGCGTAGTCGGTTTGCTGTACCTGTTCATTGGCCTGTTCATTTTCATTCGCAGGTGGAACGCACCGCGGGCCGTTCACTTCTACGTCTTCTGCCTGGTTTCCTTCATTCTCTATTCGTTCCACTACAGCGGAAAACTGGATGCCTTCGATCTGGAAGTGTACTGGGCGGGCGTGGTCGCGCAAATGCTCGCGCCCACCCTGCTGTTGCACTTCGCCCTGGTTTTTCCGGGACGCTCGGGAGCCGATCGAAAATCACTCCTGAAAATCGCAGCCATCTATGCCTTGCCGGCCGCTTTTCTGACCATCCACGTGCTCACGGCGTTTAATGCGTTGGGGTTCGTGCCATCCATTCGCTCGCGCGTGGTCCTCGAGCAGATCGAATACAGTTTTCTGGGTGTCTACTTTCTTGCGGCTGGCCTGGTCTTTTATTTAAGTTATCGCCACACGCGCTCCGGGATTCTGCGCCAGCAATTGAAATGGCTGACGGGCGGAACTCTGGCGGGCAGCCTGCCATTCACCGTGTTCTACGTTCTGCCGTATCTCCTCGATCCGCAGGCGCGATCCTGGATGCAGTATTCGACGATTACCCTGGTTCTGATTCCGCTGTGTTTCGGCTACGCCATCATCCGCTACCGGTTGATGGACGTGGACATTATCTTCAAGCGAGGCCTGGCCTACACGGCAGCAACGGCGGCGGTCGCGGCTGTCTATTTTGGACTTGTCGCGCTCATTGCCGAGATTTTCCACGAGCAGACCAGCGGGCCGGTCGCCGGAATTATCGCCATCGTCATCGCTGCCTTCCTGTTCCAACCCTTCCGCGAAGGCATTCAGGCGCGCCTGGATCGCTTCTTCTACCGCGATCGTTTGAATTACCGTCGCACGCTCATTGAATTTGGGCGCACGCTCACCAATGAAGTCCGGCTCGAGCCCATGCTCGGATCGGTGATGGATCGAGTTTCACAAACGCTCCTGGTAGACCGGTTGGCCATCTTTGTCGAAGATGCGCAACGACCGGGCGAAATGCGACTGGCACGTTCGATGGGCGTGCGCTTGGTGGAGCCCTTGGACCTCGGCTTCATCTCGCCCTCCCGGCTGGAATTTCAGAGTGGGCCCGTTTTCTTTGAGTCGCCACGGGGTGCGCGTGACGTGAGCGATTCGGTGCGCCGCACGCTCGAACAGCTCGAGCTGAATTACTTCATCCCGTGCCGCATTCGCGATCACACGGTGGCCGTCCTGGGCCTCGGCAAGACCGTGGACGGTGATTATTTGTCGAGCGACGACGTCGAACTGGTGCAGACCATCGCCGGCTACGTAGCCATCGCGCTAGACAATTCGCAACTGTATACCTCTCTCGAGCAGAAGGCTGTCGAAGTCGCACGATTAAAAGATTTCAGTGAAAACATCGTGGAGTCTCTAAACGTCGGTGTTCTTGCCGTGGATCTGCTTGGAACGGTGGATGCCTGGAACAGCCGGATGGAGCAGTTAATCGGGGTGGGTCCTGGTGATGCCGTGGGCAAGCCGTTCAGTCAGCTCCTGCCGCGGGATCTGGTCATGGAAATCGAGGCGCGTGGGGATGAGGAGCAGGTCACCGGCATATACAAGCATCGTCTGGTGCACCGGGGCACCTCCGTTGTTCTCAATGTTTCCATTACGCCGCTGGTTAGCAAGTCCGGTGAAAAAATCGGAAGGCTCTTGTTGTTTGATGACGTCACGCAACGCGAACACATGGAAGAGCAGATGTCCCAGACGGAAAAACTTACGTCCCTGGGACTGCTCGCGGCAGGCGTGGCGCACGAGGTGAATACGCCCCTTGCGGTGATTTCCAACTATATCCAGATGCTGGCGAAGCAGATGCCCGAGGGCGACCCGCGGCACGCCATCATCGAGAAAATCGTAAAGCAGACGTTTCGCGCCAGCGAAATCGTCAACAACCTGCTGAATTTTTCGCGCACCGGTCCGAGCGAGCTTGCCGATGTCGATGTGAACCACGTGGTGGAAGAAACGTTGTCGCTTGTCTCTCACCCCTTGAAGACTTCGCAGATTCAGGTCGTCAAACAATTGGGGCAACAGCTGCCGCCCGTGCGCGGTTCGGCCAACAAGCTGCAGCAGGTATTTCTCAATTTGTTTTTGAATGCGCGCGATGCGATGCCGCTTGGCGGAATGCTGGAAGTGCGCACCGCCGCGCATAACGGCAGCGTGGAAATTGAAGTCGTCGATACGGGCAACGGAATTCCGCGCGATCACATCCATAAGATTTTTGATCCTTTCTTCACGACAAAACCGGGAGGCCGGGGAACCGGTCTTGGTCTTAGCGTGAGTTACGGGATCATCAAGGAACATGCCGGCAAGATCGACGTACGATCTACCCCCGGTCGAGGTACCTCGTTCCATGTCGAATTCCCAGCAGTCCGGAAAACCGTTCATGTCTAAGGGATCGATCCTGGTTGTCGATGACGAATCGGAGATTCGCGAAGGCCTGGAGCTTTTGCTGAAGACCGAAGGCTACCTGGTCTCCAGCGCCGAAACCGCGCTCTCCGGTTTATCGCGGCTAGAGGAGCGTCCATTTGACCTAATGTTGCTGGACGTCAGCCTCCCGGACCGCAATGGAATTGAGCTTTTGAAGGATGTACACCGGCAGGATCCCCATCTGCCCATTGTGCTGATTACCGCCTATGGCTCGATTGAAATGGCGCGGGCGGCCTTCAAGAGTGGGGCCATGGACTACATCACCAAGCCCTGGTCCAACGACGAGCTCCTTGCCCAAGTCGCGCAAGCCGTGGAAGCGCGACGGCTGCGCGATGAAAACGTGCAACTGAAGCGCGCGCTGAAACAACGCTTTAATTTCCCCAATATTGTGGGCAAAGGCGAAAAGATGCTGGCGCTGCTGGACCTGGTGGCGCAGGTGGCGCCGTCACGCTCCACAATTCTGATCAGCGGAGAAAGCGGAACAGGGAAGGAGCTCATCGCCAAGGCCATTCATTCCGCTTCTACGCGTGCGGATAAGGCCTTCGTTCCGGTCAACACCGGATCGATCCCCGTCGACTTGCTGGAATCGCAGTTGTTCGGCCACGTCAAGGGTGCCTTCACCAGCGCCGTCGCTTCGAAAAAAGGTCTCTTCGAAGTAGCTGATCAGGGAACGATCTTCTTTGATGAAATCGCTACGGTGAGCCCGGAAACGCAGGCGAAACTCCTCCGCGTAATTCAAGAGCGCGAGTTCATGAGGCTCGGCGGTACGGAACAGCTCAAGGTGGACGTGCGCATCGTGGCCGCTTCGAACATCGACCTCCTTTCTCTGGTCAAGGAAGGGCGTTTCCGCGAAGACCTTTATCACCGCCTGAATGTGATCCACCTGCGGCTTCCTCCCCTCCGCGAACGGCGCGAGGATATTCCCTTGCTGCTGGCGCACTTCCTCGAACGCTTCTGCCTGGAAAATACCAAGCCTTTGCGGCACTTCACGTCTGGCGCGATGAAGCTAATGATGGACTATGATTGGCCAGGTAACGTACGCGAACTGGAAAACGTGGTGGAACGCGCGGTGGTGCTCTCCACATTGGAACGTGTTGATGTCGATCTTCTTCCGGACTCCATCCGCAGCAAGGAAATCGTGCGCGGTGTGCGCCTGCAAATGTCCGAGTTTTTGCCTCCGCTTCCGGGGGAAGTGGGCTCTCGCTCGGCGGCCGACAATCCGAATCCCACCCTGTTCCAGATCATGGACGAGGTTGAACGGCGCATCATTGTCGACATGCTGGAGCGGTGTGGATGGAATCAGACCGAGGCTGCCGAGCGATTCCTGATCCCCCTATCCACGCTGAATCAGAAAATCAAGCGTTTGGGAATCGATGTGCGCAGACGAGGCCGGGGCGAAGATGGGGCGCATGGCGCGTCCGGAAAGTAAGGTCTGCTCCGTCTTGGAACGTGGCTTCTTTTCTTCGTTTTAATTTATTCTTGCATCCATGGTGCTCCGTAGGCACAGTTACATCAGATGATCCTGCGTTTGTCTGATTCCCTCTCACGCGCACTGGTGGTCGCCGCAAGCTTGCTGATCGGTTTGTGGCTGTCCTTTTTTGGAATTCGTGCGGCCATGGCGCGGTACTACTCCGAGGGCAACACGGCCAAGCGGCTGGAAGCTGCGGTGAAACTGGAACCGGGCAATCCTAGCTATTGGTATCTGCTCGGACGGTCCCAGCAATACAACCTGGAGCAACCAGACGCCGCTTCGGCCGAGGAATCCTACAAAAGAGCAATCGCCCTCAATCCGCTCGCCACCGATACCTGGCTCGATCTCGCTACAGCGTACGAACTGGACGGAAAGACCACGGAAGCCCGCGAGGCCTATCAGCAGGCAAAGAAAAGCTATCCCGTCTCGGCGGACGTCGCCTGGCGGTATGGAAACTTTTTGCTGCGGCAAGGTGATCAGCCGCAGGCCTACGCCGAATTACGACGTGCAGTCGAAGCGGATCCGCAGCGCGCTGCTGCGGCGTTCTCGCGAGCCTACCGGTCTAATCCGGATATCGACGAGCTTCTTGCGCAACTACTACCGGCGAACGAAAGGGTTTATGTTGGAGTGATTGAAGAAGCCCTCAGCGCCAAGCAGTTGGCCGTAGCCAAGACTGTATGGGCACGACTAATCACCTTACGTCCGCGGCTATCTCTGCTGGATGTCGACAGGCTGGTCTCCGATTTGCTCCTCGCGGGTGAATTCTCGGATGCACACAGGATCTGGGAGCAGGGTGTGCACACCATGAATCTGCCTCCATTATCGCGGCCGCAGGGCTCAGTTGTCTGGGACCCGAGTTTTGAATCAGGCGTCAGCGGCACTTCGTTCAGTTGGGTGTTTCAGCCCATCGCGCAAGGTGTGAGCATTGGCATCGACAAGACTGAAAGACTTTCTGGCAGTCAGTCGCTGCGACTGTCTTTTGACGGCAAACACAATCCCGATCTAGAGGCGGCTTGCACACTTGCTATCGTTGAGCCCGGAACTACTTATCGTTTCTCCGGCTGGATCAAGACCAAAGATCTCACTACGGAGCATGGTGTCGGGTTTCGAATTCATTCGTACGGAAATACTGAAGCGCCCATTGTGAATACAAAACAGATTTACGGCAATAATCCCTTCACGCTCGTCGAACAAATATGGGTTGCAGGGCCGACCATTCATCGCGTGAAAATTTGCGTAACTCGCGAGCCCAGCGATGATCCGGCCGTACGCATCTCGGGTACCGCCTGGGTTGACGATGTGAATCTTATACCGCGACCCGTAGATCGGCATAAACCATGAGATTTTTCCGGGTGGGTATCTGCTGCTTGCTCACCTTCGCTGTATTGTCTTTTGGCGCGGTGGAAGAATGGTCTCAAGCGGTTCTGGAGGTTGGTGCCGCTTCACTTCTGGTTGCGTGGGCTATCCAGCTGTACAGGCTCAAGGCCGAGCAACTTAGCATCCCTCCTGAGTTCCTGCCACTCTGCGGCTTCGCGCTTGTGGTGTTAGTGGAATTGATATTTCACCTCACCGCCTCGCGGTATTACACGCGAATCGAACTGCAGGTTTTGATCGCTTATTTGATCGTCGTATTTCTGACCTCGCAAGCGTTCACCCGGAAGGAACACTGGCGCGCCTTTGTCTGGTTTTTGATGACCCTAGGATTTTTCGTCTCGATCTTTGGAATTCTGCAACACTTGACGTTCAACGGAAAGCTTTACTGGTTTCGAGTAATGCGGTTTGGCGGAATGCCGTTTGGACCGTATGTGAATCGGAATCACTTTGCGGGTTTTGCGGAGATGGTCATCCCGGTAGCCCTGGTGCCGCTGGTCCTGGGAAAAGTCCGCCGGGAGAGACTTTTCCTGGTGGCGCTGTTCGCGTTAGTCCCGCTCGTAGCACTGCTCTTGTCTGCCTCGCGCGGAGGAATTATCAGCTTTGCCGTTCAGATGGTCATCCTGTTTTCGTTGCTTGTGATTCGCCGGGTCCGCAGTAAGTATCTGATTGTTGGTGGCGTTGTCGTGCTATCTGCGGTGATGGCAGTCTCCTGGATTGGGGTCAATCAGGTGTTGGCGCGCTTTACCGGAATGCAGAATCTTGAGGTTTCACCCAGCAAAAGGGCTGCGATGCGCCACGATACCTGGCGGCTGTTTCTCGACCACCCCATACTGGGAACGGGCCTCGGGACGCTCGAGATGGTCTACCCCCCCTACGATTCGGTGTATGACGGAAAGGTCGTCAACCACGCCCACAACGACTACCTTGAGGGTCTGGCCGAGACCGGAATTATTGGAGGGATCTTCTGTCTTTGGTTCCTCGGTGTTCTACTGCTTAATGCCCTTAAGGGGATGGAAGGATTGGGGGAGTCCTTTGGTTCCGTCATGAACTTATCGGGGCTGGTGGCGTGCAGTGGGATCCTGGTTCACAGTCTGGTAGACTTCAATCTGCGCATACCTGCGAATGCCCTGCTTTTCCTTGTCTCCGCCCACATGGCTACTGTCCGCCTTCAATCCGCCAACCCTATAGCCACGGGAGTAGGGAATGGCCAATCGCACCGTAGGCGGAGGCGAAAACACCCTTCAGGTCGCGGTGGACAGACTGTATAATGACGCAAGGGGGTCAACCAAGTTGAAGGTCAGGCCTAGAGTCAGGGGCCAACGCTATCTTCTGCCCTGCGTTGTGCTTATTCTGCTTTTCCACAGGGCATCGTGTGTCTCGGCCCAGGATTTGTCTGTCGTTGACACTCCCCAACAGGCAAACGAGAAAATCCGGTCACTAAGCGCGGCATCGAAACAAACGCCTCATGAGTACACCATCGGAAACGGCGACCTCCTGTCTGTCACCGTATTCGATGTGCCGGAGCTGACTCGCGAAATTCGAGTAAGCCAATCCGGCACAGTCAGCATCCCGTTGGTTCCGTCTCGCCTGCACATAGCGGGCCTCACGGAAACTCAAGCAGAACAGATGATCGCGGACGTTCTACAGGCAAACGGGCTAGTTAGCCACCCGGAGGTTGGGGTACTGGTTAAAGAACATAGAAGTAAACCGATCACGATTGTGGGGGCTGTTCAGCACCCCATGGTCTATGAGGCAGACCACAGCGTGACTTTGCTGGAAGTGCTCGCCGAGGCGGGGGGAATCTCCAACGATGCGGGGGACACAATAATCGTGACGCGAGCACACGCCGCTACTTTTGTAAGGGTCCCAAATCCCGAGCCTATCGCCCCGCCACCTCCGGGAGTGGCTCCCTCTGCGGAATCCTCAAACCAGGATGCGCCAGCTTTGAGCGACAAGGACACCACATCGATTCCGAATCCCTCTGCCTTCCCTTCGGCAACGGAGATGGCGCAAAGTCCTCCTCCGGACACAAGTACCTCAAACTCACCGGAGAATACCGCAGGAATGCCACCTCCATCCGGAAACGTTATCACTATCAATCTGAACGAGCTCATCGAGAAGGGTGACACCAAGAATAACATTCCCATGCAAGCCGGGGACGTTGTTACAGTGCCGCATGCTGGCATCGTGTATGTGCTTGGTGCGGTGAATCACCCGGGCGGATTTGTCCTCTCCAACGATCGAACTCAGTTGACGACCATGAAGATCTTGGCTCTCGCTGGCGGCATGACCAGGATTGCTAAGCTTGACCATGCAGTCATTATCCGGAAAGACGACCAAGGTAAGCAGACCGAGACCGAGGTAGACCTGAAACAGGTGCTCAACCAAAAGGCCGAAGACATCCAGATGCGAGCTAGCGACGTCCTTTACATTCCCGACAATCGCACAAAAGAGTTTCTACTTCAGGCTCTGCAAATGGCCTTGGCCATCGGCGCAGCTGTGGCTATCTATCGAATTGGATATTAGTAGAGAGTGAGAATGACCGACGAGTCCAAAATTGTGCCACGCGACCCCGACTCGAATGGAAGCGGGGTGATTTTTTCTTCCGCATCATCCCGAATGGCTTCAATCGATCTTTCGCCGCGCGAACCGCACCTTTACGATTACCTCCTGATTCTTCGCAAGCACCAATGGCTGATTCTCTCCTTCCTGCTTGCGATTGTCACGATCGTGAGCATTGCGACCTTTCGGATGAAGCCTATCTACATCTCCAGTGCAAAAATGGAAATTGACCGAGAGAATACGAATATCCTTCCGTTTCAAGGTGCGGACTCCTATGACTTCATGATGGATCTTGAAAACTATATCGAGACGCAATCACGCATTCTGACCAGCGAAACTATGGCGCTGCAGACTATTCGAAGTATGAATCTTACTGCCAACCGTGAATTTTCTGGTGAAGGTGACTCCGAAGCGATCGCCACAGGTTCGCTGAGAAACCAGAAGTTGCCGTCGGAAGTCGGAGCATTTCTAGGCAGCCTGACTGTAAAGCGAATCCCCAACACCCGGTTGATGGAGGTGACATTCGAATCCACCGATCCTCACTTGGCTGCGCAAATACTGAACGCACATTTGGAAAACTATATTGAACAGAATTACAAAAGTCGGTACGAGGCCACGGCAAGTGCAACCAAATGGCTGCAGTCGGAGCTCGATGAACTCAGCGTAAAAGTGCGTCGCTCCGAAGATGCGAGAATTGAGTACGAACGCAACAATCAGATCTGGTCCGTTGACGACAAGAATGACAAGAGCAACGTCACCACCGAACGGCTCGCAGATTTGAACAAAGAACTGACCGACGCCCAGAGCGAGAGTCTGAAAAAACAGGCTCTCTTCGAGTTTGCCAAGTCGGGTGACCTAGATGCCGTTCCCCAACTCAGAGACAATTCCGTGCTGCAGGACATGGAGAAGAAACGTGGCGATCTCTCCATCCAATATACAGACGCCGTAAATCAATACGGTCCGAAATATCCAAAGGTTCAGCGACTTCAGGCACAGATGACGGAACTGGACGGACAAATGACGAGGGAGCGCGCAGGCATTGTCGCCCAGCTCGAAAGTGAATATCGCGAAGCCAAGCAACACGAGGACCTTCTGAGCAGGGCGCTGGACGAACAGAAGGCAGAAGTCAACGTCATGTCCGAAAAGATGATCCAGTACAACATTCTCAAGCGCGAAGCGGAGGCCAACAAGGCGCTCTATGACAGTTTGGAGACCAAGCTAAAGGAAGCGCAAATTGCTTCGGGCCTGAAGTCGTCCAATATTCGAATTGTGGATTACGCCATGGTTCCCACAACACCTTCCCGTCCAGCCAAGACACGTAATATTGCACTTGCTTTTCTCGTTGGTCTTGTCGGTGGCATTGGGCTCGCGCTACTCCGAGAGTATTTGGACAATACCGTCAAGACTCCGGATGACGTAGAAAACTTGGCTCGCCTTCCATCCCTTGCGGTTGTGCCGGCTTTCAGCGAAAGTGCCACATCGGCGAAACGCACTGGATTTTTGAAATCCAGCTCAACCGAAGGACACGACAAGCGAATTGAACTGGTTGCCGAGCACCTGCCCAAGTCGCAGATGTCGGAAGCCTTCCGGGCACTTCGAACCTCATTGTTGCTCTCGAGGCCAGATCACCCGCCTCAGGTCATCCTAGTGAGCAGCGCACTGCCTCGCGAGGGCAAAACGACGGTAGCAGCAAATCTCGCGGTCACGTTGGCACAACTAGGCGACAAAACCGTCCTAGTGGATGCGGACTTGCGCAAGCCCGGGGTGGGCCGGCTCCTCAATCTTGGCACTGGAAAGTATGCGGGCTTGAGCTCGTATCTCGCGGGTGTATCAACGCTTGACCTTGTCACCGTGCCTCATCCCACGATTCCGAACCTAGTTGCGATTCCCACAGGGCCCCTCCCTCCGAATCCTGCGGACCTTCTCTCCTCGCATAAGTTAAGCGAGGCAATTGCCGAACTACGGAATAAATTCAAATTCGTGGTAATTGACTCTCCCCCGGTCATGGCGGCAACAGATGCTGTGATTCTCTCTGTGCAGACAGACGGAGTGTTGCTGGTAGTGCGCAGTGGTGAAACCCCCAAAGAGGCTTTCACCCGTACTCGGGACCTGCTCATTAGCGTGAAATCCCATTTGCTAGGGGTGGTTCTGAACGCGGTGGATTCCAGTGCGCCGGATTATTATTACTCCTATCGGTATTATCCTTATTCCTACGGCTATGGTCCCCAAGAGACTCTAGAATTGGGACAAGAAGAGTTCCCCGCCCGTCGCTCGGTCTCTCCCGCAGACCCAGACGATTCCGACAAACTTTGAGGAGGCTGTGTTGCGATATCTCATTACGGGTGGTGCGGGGTTTATTGGCTCTCACCTTGCGGAACGATTGCTGGAGAGGAATCAGAAGGTGGTGTTGCTGGATAACCTGTCCACAGGCAGCATGGAGAACATCCGTCATCTAAAGGGTGCCGAAAATCTGGAATATCACCTCGACGGCATTGAGAATAGACAACTCCTCGCTGAGCTCGTGGATGATGCCGACATCATCGTTCATTTCGCCGCAGCGGTGGGGGTAAAGCTCATCGTAGAGAGTCCGGTGCGCACAATCGAGACCAACGTCAACGGAACACAGCTGATCCTCGAAGCGGCTTCAAAGAAAAAGAAGCTCGTTCTTCTTGCCTCAACCTCCGAAGTTTACGGAAAAAATACACAAGTCCCATTCCACGAGGATGCCGATCTGGTCCTAGGACCTACAACCAAGGGTCGCTGGAGTTATGCGGCTTCCAAAGCTCTCGATGAATTCCTGGCAATTGCCTATTGGAGAGAGAAGAAGCAGCCCGTCATCGTGACGCGGTTCTTCAACACGGTGGGACCACGGCAGACAGGTCGCTACGGCATGGTGCTCCCGAATTTTGTAAAACGCGCGTTAGCGAATGAGCCGATCGAGGTATACGGGGATGGCAAGCAATCCCGCTGCTTTTGCGATGTCCGCGACACAGTCGAGGCCCTCCTGAGGGTGATGCCGTTAGGGGGCGCCATCGGAGAGGTCATCAACATTGGCAACACCGAAGAAATAACCATTGAGGATCTTGCAAAGATGGTTAAGCAGCGGACGGATAGCTCTTCGCAGATTCACTATGTTCCTTACGACAAAGCATATGAACCGGGATTCGAAGACATGATGCGGCGTGTCCCCTGCACTGATAAACTCCATGCTCTGACCGGCTTCCGGCCTCAGACCAGGCTGACGGAAATCGTCGACCGGGTCGCGGCCTATTACAGACAAAAGGAAGGACTCCTCGGGAGTGCCGCTGCTGCCAAGCGATCGATTGCTTGAGTTTAGCTCTACTGAAGACCAGATATGTTTTCAGGAACTCACCGCGCCATTTACTGTAGAATCTATTAATATGGTGGCATCTGGATCTGTCTTGGCACTGTGACGGAGCCAGGGTGGAAAAGCCAGACAATCATCGAAGTCGATTTTCTTAGACAGAATGGTCCTCACTTGAATTCAGAACCCGTAGGACAGCAACGCCGATTTGAATGGGTCCTACTTGTCCTCTTCCTGGTTACACTTCCTTTACTCAACCCTTGGGTCCGCGGGGACGGTGTTGGCTACTACGCTTACGCCCGCGCCCCTCTCATTGAGCATTGTCTGGATTTCACGCATGACTACCAGTCTGCTAATGATAGCTTTAGGGAAGACCGTCTTGATCAGAACGGCCACCCAAAGGCGGAGTTTCGGACTCGTACGGGCCATCTCGAAAACCATTTTACGGTTGGTCCCGCGATGCTCTGGTCTCCCTTTCTCCTGCTTGCCCATGGGGGCGTTTTATTGGCGCGAGCCTTTGGATCCCACATTCCGGCCGACGGGTTCTCCTCTCCGTACCGCTATGCCATGGCTCTTGGTACGGGCCTGTATGGATTTCTTGCGTTATTGCTCTCGTTTCGTTTGGCCCGCAAATATGTCGGGCTCATGTGGTCCTTCGTCGCAACTATCGCCATCTGGTGGGCGAGTTCTCTTCCGGTTTACATGTACTTCAACCCGTCATGGTCACATGCGCATTCCGCCTTTATGGTTTCGCTGTTTCTCTGGTATTGGGATGCCACACGAACGAACCGCAGCCTGCCGCAGTGGCTGCTATTAGGCGTAATCGTAGGATTGATGCTAGACGTCTATTACGCGAACCTGATGATAGTTAGTGTGCTGGCCGTCGAGGCCGCGAGGCAGTATTTAGAGATTTTCGGATCCAGGCGTGCTTCCTCGCCAAGTCTCTTGCAACTTTTGTTTTATCACTTTCTTTTCGGGACTACAGTCTGCGTGGTCATGATCCCGACGTTTGTGTCCCGCTGGATTGTGTATGGTGGGCCTTTCGAGACTGGCTATGTTTCGATTCGGGATTTTCTCTGGCAGTCTCCAGTCTTTCTCAGTGTCTTGTTTTCCTCGAATCACGGGCTCCTTTCCTGGACTCCGCTCCTGGGATTGGCGATCCTCGGACTGCTCTTGTTCACAATTCGCTTGCCCAAGTTAGGGATCCCATTTTCCACGGCATCGGTGGCTTTCTATCTCTTCATCTCTTTTTATCCGGATTGGGCGGGCATATCTTCCTACGGCAACCGTTTTTTTGTTTCTTTGACTCCCTTGTTCATTCTTGGCTTGGCCTATTTTCTGGAGTGTCTGGCTGGGCGTTTCAGCCAGCCAAGGATTGGCCAGGCGGTATGCTACTCTATCGTGGCTTGCTTCGTTCTTTGGAATCTTGGATTCATTTACCAGTGGGGAACTCATCTGATACCCGCGCGAGGTCCTATTTCCTTTCGCGAAGCTGCATACAACCAGTTCTATGTTGTACCGGGCCAACTGACTGCGCACCTTCACTCATATTTCTTCCGGCGCAGCGATCTGATGCGTCAGATCGAACAGAGAGATCTTGAACAACTAAACAATGCTCCAAAACCCTGACCATCGAGTGTCGATTCAAAGGCGCGGTCAAAACCGACTACAGGATTCTCGGTGCAGGCAGCAAGGGAAATGCGCTCCCGGCCTGGTGCGAGAGGGAGATCTAAAGACCAACGCTTAGCAGTGGCGTATTAATTTAATCAAAGGGACTTTCCTGTGGAGTTCAATATCCGGGTGGCTACCGCTATATAACTGAGTCTTAAACCAAACGCGTTAATGGTCCGATTCATATCTGGTGACGGAGAGTTCTTGATTACTCGGTGCTAATGTGATTATTCGTCCGCCGAGAAAGGCCACTTATGCGTTCCGCTTAACGCTTCAATGGACGGAAGCTTGCGGAAAGCCGCCGACTTTGTTATTTTGCATGTCGGCCCATAGCTCATGTTCGGCCACTCGATTCTACGATTGGTCGAACTTAGTGAGTTGTGGCTTTTTTGTTCTCCGCCCTTATTACTGCCGAATCTGGAGAATCAGCCTGGTACCAAATGAATCTTCATTGAGAATTGCAGCCCGCAGCTCAATTACAAGAACATCGAAAAGATCGGCGACTTGGCTGAACCAAATTTAAACTATGAGTGTAACCGCGGAAAGCCTATCTGTCACAAAACCTCCAATTCTGCGCATCACTCCGCCGGGGCGTTGGTGGGCGATACCGCTCGGAGAAATGTGGAATTACCGAGAACTTTTGTACTTCTTTGTCTGGCGGGACATAAAGGTTCGTTATAAACAAACTGCCGTCGGAGCGTTATGGGCTGTCTTGCAACCAATTCTGACGATGCTCGTATTTAGCCTCTTTTTCGGTCGGCTGGCCCACATTCCCTCCAACGGTCTGCCCTATCCCATCTTTTATTATTGTGCCCTGCTACCCTGGATGTATTTCTCAGTCGCACTGCAGAACGCGACAAACACTATCGTTGACAATCAGCGCCTTATCACGAAGGTGTATTTCCCACGATTAATCCTGCCTCTTTCCTCGGTTTTCTCCGGGATGGTTGATTTTGGCGTTTCCTTCCTGATGTTCATTGTGATGATGATCTACTATGGCATTCGCCCAACTCCTGCGGCATTCTTGGTACCCGTTTTTCTAATGCTAGCCGTCTTGACAGCTCTAGGCGTTGGGCTGTGGCTAGCGGCACTGAACGCGCTCTATCGCGATGTGAGATATGTATTACCGTTTCTGATTCAATTCTGGATGTTTGCCTCTCCTGTTGCTTACCCGAGTTCACTTGTGCCTGAGAAATGGCAGTGGCTTTATGGATTGAATCCCATGGCGGGAGTCATCGAAGGCTTTCGCTGGTCGCTCACTGGACATGGCCAGGCTCCGGGAGGATTACTTTTTGCTTCTCTCGGTGTGGTGATAGTAATTCTTTTGAGTGGCGTGGCATACTTTCAGAAGATGGAGACAACGATCGCGGACGTCGTCTGAAATATGAGCGAAACTGTAATTCGTGCTGAAGGTCTCAGCAAGTGCTATCGAGTAGGGGAGCGCGAGCGATACTTGGCACTCCGCGATGTGTTAACGCGCGCCTTTACTGCTCCTTTTCGGCCAATTGGCAGTCGGCGACCAGTTGATTACTTGTGGGCCCTCCGTGATGTCTCTTTCGGCGTGCAGACGGGAGAAGTCATTGGCTTAGTCGGGCGAAACGGCGCTGGGAAAACAACTCTTTTGAAAATTCTATCTCGCATCACGCGCCCAACAACCGGGTGCGCGGAAATCCATGGCCGCGTCGGAAGTTTACTGGAGGTCGGTACGGGATTCCATCCCGAGCTCACCGGTCGAGAAAATGTTTACTTGAGTGGCGGCGTTCTTGGAATGAAAAAAAGTGAAATCGGCCGGAAATTTGACGCTATAGTCGATTTCGCAGGTGTAGAACGATTCATCGACACGCCGCTTAAACATTTTAGCACCGGGATGCAGATGCGACTTGCTTTCGCTGTGGCAGCGCACCTGGAGCCGGAAATTTTGCTTGTGGATGAAGTGCTCGCAGTGGGTGACTTAGAATTTCAGAAAAAGTGTCTCGGGAAAATGCAAGAGGTGTCGGAGAGCGGCCGGACGATCGTCCTAGTCAGTCACCAGATGAATCAAATTCGTCGACTCTGTCAGCGCTGCATCTGGATTGATGGTGGCCAAATTCGACTTTCCGGTTCGATGTTGGAAGTCGTCAGCGCGTATGAAGCCAGTTTTTCCACTTTCTCCTCTCTACTCGAGGACGCAAACAGAAAACCAGAATGTTCAACCAGATTTCTGAGCTGGCGCATAGCAGAACCAATTAACACAGATGTACACGTACTCGAAAGTTTCGGCAGCGTCGCATTTGAGTTTTTCTTGAATGTAGACAAAGAAATTCACGACGGCCTCTACGGAGTGGCCCTATTCAACTCGGATCACCAAATAATGTGGGCGACATCTGTAAACAAACTGACAATGAATTCCGCCTTGCACGTGTTGCGTCTTACGCTCCCATCACTTCCCCTCCGACCGGGAATATACCACTGGGAGGTGAGCATTTGGGATAGCGGCCGATGCTTGGACCAATGGACGTGCGTGCCTGACCTGATCGTGGGCACCAAGCCCGTGACTCATCCAGAAGAGAAATGGCAGGGAATCCTGAACACCCCATGGGAATTTCGAACAGAAGAACGGAACCCCTCGACCATGAGAGATGAGTCGTCATTAACGAGCAAGCGGGATGCTTAATGTTCGGTTCTGTCATGAGATTTTTTCGCCTTCAACTCCTTCCGCTAGGTATTGTACGATCATGAACCAAGGTGTTCAGGACAAACCCAATTGCTTGAACCTCGAAACGGTCATGGCTTGCCCAGTATGTGGAAGTCATGGTCTAGAGCCCAGGTTCTCTGTGCGGCAAATCACCGATGACCCCCTGCATTCCTACGCAATAGATCTTGATTTACCGATGGTACCCGTTGTTGCCTGTCGCGAATGTAGATTTTTATTTAAAAGCACAAGGCCTTCAGCGGCTTATCTTAAGCGACATTACGCCGAGTCAAGGGAGAACTATCTGCAGAGCATCGGGGAGGATGATGTGGAATTCCGGGAGGATTTTCGCATGGCCCGGAAACTGTTGGTTGATGCCTTTCCTGCGGGGGGATCCGTACTCGACGTGGGCTGCGCCAGTGGTTTTTTCTTGGAATCGTTGGGAGACAAGTGGGATCGACACGGTGTTGAGCTCTTTCATTTGGCGGTTGAACGGTCCCGAAGTCGACCCGGTATCGCAGTTCGTGAGTGTGAACTTACCTCAGCGGCTTTTGCTAGGGAAGCTTTTGATGCTGTCTGTTCCTTTGATGTCGTAGAACACCTGGCCGACCCAATGCCGCTCTTGCAAGAAGCTCGTCGGGTTCTAAAGCCCGACGGATGGCTGCTTATTGGCACAGGCAACTGCAGTTCTCTCGCCGCTCGCATGGCTGGGAGCAGGTGGACATATTTGTGCATTCCTGAACATCTCTCTTTTTTTGATCCACATTCGCTCAAAAAGGGGCTAACCAAGGCGGGCTTCTCAATCTTCAAATTTATGCGAATTCATCATGGACTTAGGAGCCCTTCAGTCGCGAGTGGATGGCTGCGGGCGGTTGGAAAACACTGGGCCACGACATTGTGTGGAGAAGACATTGTCCGCATGAGAATGTTTCGCCAGAAGACATCTAATTTTCTTGTTCCGTATTTTTTCGATCACATGATATGTATTGCGCGGTGACCATTATTGAAAATCAAAGAAAAAGCTTATAGGCCAGATAGAGGTCGCTGCGCAATTGTCACCTCCGAATGGAAGCCCTCGGGTGTGAGTGGGAGGATGTGACTGGAATGCTGACAGTTTTCTCAACTCCCAAGCCGTTTCATGGCCACAGTGGCATCATCCAACGAAATGCACTCAAGAGTTGGACGCTGCTGCACCCAGAGGTAGACGTGATTCTTTTTGGAGATGAAGACGGAGCCGCCGAGGCTTGTCGGGATCTTGGGATTCGACACGAACCAAGAGTCCGGCGCAATGAAAATGGCACCAAGTACCTAAGTTATATGTTCGACCGTGCAAACGAAATCTCACGCCATAACTTCATGTGCTATGCGAACTGCGACATAATGTTGACGTCAGACTTCCGTTCAGCACTCGAGTTGACCTCCAGAACTTATCAAGAGTTCCTTATGATTGGGAGGCGCTGGGACACGAATATTACGGAACCGTGGGAGTTTGAGCACCCTAACTGGGACCATCGATTGAAACAACTTGCCCTTCATACCGGCAAACAGAATGGGCCTAGCTGGATTGATTATTTCTGTTTCTCCCGCAACCTCTACTGCGGAAAAATGCCGCCCTTTCTGATCGGTCGTAACGGCTGGGACCCATGGCTCATCTGGTTTGCGCGCAATAGCAAAGCACGGTTGATAGATGCGAGCCAAATGGTCGTAGCGGTCCATCAAAACCACGACTACGCCTACTTGAGACAAGGAGTCGCGTCTCTACATAGCAAGTCCGAGGCAAGCCACAACTGGAGTCTGGGAGACAACTCAGCATGGCACTACTACACGGTCAATGCCGCGACCGATAGGCTCACGGGGGGACGCCTCAGGGCTAACCGTTTCGCATGGCTGGGCCCCATCGAGTCTCGGGTAGTTTCGGGCTTCTATAAGGTCTGGTTCTCGTTCCTGAGAGTTACAAGTTCAGTTCGCCATCGCCTCGGACTGCGGCGACATTTATTTGAGAAAAAGATCTAGTGCCACAAGAAATCCTCAAATTTGGCACAAAACAAGACTACTTTCCCCTTCTCAGAAGCTCCGAGATTCGGGAGAACTTGCTAGGGGATCAGCATGTACGGCCCTGAGTACTGACCGTGGGATTCTGCATAGAGCAACATCCATGAACTGCAGTGATTGAGGTCTCACCAATTGTTAGTTTGCGATAAAAAGGATAGGTAGGAAAGCATTAAAAAGACATCATCAAGCAATGTGGCAATCCTATTTAATGGATGGAGAGAAAAGACTAGGCTAGTGTGTACTTAGCGATCATCGAGGTCAGAATCAGTTTACCCACGAGAATCCTTTCGATCCTGTTCCCAGCTCGTGATCAGCATCCTCAATCCATCCTCAATCTTCACACTGGGGGTCCAGCCCAAATGTGATTGAGCCTTCCGGATGTCACTGACATAGATTTTCTGATCACCCGGACGGAATTCATCGAACTTCATGGGGGGCAGGTTGCCAATGAGTGGTTGCAAAACATCTCGGAACTCGGTCCAAACAGAAATTGTATTAGCGGGTCCTCCGCCGACATTAAATACTTGACCGGCTGTCCGATTGATATTTTGGCAGGCGCGAAGCATCAGTTCCACAAGTTCGTCCGCATAAAGTAAATCGCGTACTTGCTTTCCGTCGCCATAGATTGTCAAGTTCCCACCACGAATGCCAGTAATACAGAAATGCGCAACCCAGCCTTGATCTTCATTGCCAAACTGGTGGCGACCATAGATGCAGGACATGCGGAAGACAATGCTGGGCAAACCATAAATTCGGTGATAATCACGCACGTATTGATCAGCTGCGCCCTTCGAGCAGCCATAGGGCGAGTGGAAATCGAGTGGGCAAGACTCGGCTACACCTTGCGGTAAATTCTCGAATTCGTACCTGGAAGAGCGCTCAACGACGCGCAAATGCTCAAGACCACCGTAGACTTTATTCGTCGACGTGTAGAGTAGTATTGGCATTGGATCTTGGCGGCGCGCGGCTTCCAAGACGTTCAAGGTACCTTGCGCATTTATCGAAAAATCTTCTGTTGGATTCGAAACCGAGGTCGTCACCGCCACCTGAGCGGCAAGGTGGAATATCACATCTATATTTTGCATCACTTTTGAAACAGAATCGTAATCACGTATATCACCTTGCACAAACTGAAATTGCTTGCCATGTTTGGCTTTGAGCCAATCGAGGTTAAGTTGAACACCCTCGCGGCTCAGGTTATCAAAAAGAATAACCTCGTTGCCATCGGACAATAGACGATGAGCAAGATTTGTACCGATGAAACCGACGCCACCAGTAACCAAGGCACGCATGAAAGTTCCTCCCAAGAATTTAACCGACAACCATCTTTTCACCTAAAATAGGCTGCGAGCCAGAACATGGCGCATAGTCTTCAACACCATCGGGAGTCCCTTTCGGTAGGCTTTGGGGCCTGCATTTCTCAACTTAGCAAATTCCTCTAGCGTTGGGTCAAGCAACTGGTATCGATAATAGTACTCAAGATATGTCAAGAAAACATCTTCAGGGGGCCAGTTACGTGCTGGTGCAAGAAGTTGACGCGGATGCACTTGCAGCACGGTTGTCATCTTATCCATGCAGCACTGGAATGTGAAGTTGCTTAAAGTCATTTTTTGACCATTTTGAGAAATTTCTGAAGTCTTTTCTTGGTGACGGAGATAATAGTCAACGAGATCGAGAATCTCCCCTTCATGACGCCACCCCACGAAGTGTTCGCCCTCACGGAAACCCCACTCTGTCAATTCTGTGGGCATGCCAGTAATCAAGAGGGCTCCACCGGCCATCCCTTCATAACAGCGCATGTTGGCTTCTGAAGGAAAATCATCCCGGCTGATGTTGACAACAATTTTACAATGGCGATACAGTTCTGCGGTCTCTTCCTTGGTATATCTTCTTCGGAAGTCATTGATTGTGAATCGAGCCGCGAGCAACTCGATGATTCTTCGCCGCCTGGCGTAGTGACCGTAGCCGAACTCGCCGACCCACCCAAGGTCCAAAGGTCTGATTCCCGCGGAGCCACCTTGGCTAAATAGATTTGCATCTACTGCGTGCGGAAGCGCAAATACATTTGGATGCCCGGCTGCTTTGTACAAAGGTGCGAATGACAAATGCCAAACAAATACATAATCGAATAACATTGACCATCTGATTCGCGAATCAGTCCAGCCAAACGAATCAATGTCCAAAGAGACTGTGGGCAGGGGAGCGAGTGTAAGATCGCATGGAAGGCCAGGAGTATGGACAAGGTGGGCAAACACGTCCGGAAATTGATGGTTCTTTTCTGCGATCTCGAGCAATTTAAGTACGCTGATGTTTGGCCTGAACTGATCCAAGTCGAAATGAATGGCGGACCCAGGAGCCAGCGTATCGGAAAGATACTTCTCGGTCACATGTCGGCGTGAAATATTGTAGCTGAAGGCTATTTTCACGGTTTCGACCTGAGTCGGTTTACCAGATAACTCGAATTGATTTGCACGTGATCGATACCTTTCTTGTTTGATCCGGGCTTGATTTCGCCTGCTGCCATAGCCAAAGCACTATTAGAATTTGTGGCGGTTTTGGGAGCCGCCTGAAGGCAAACCGATAGGATGCAAGACAGTACCCAGGCCGCGTAAAAGAATTTTTGTGATTAATCCTCACATCACAAACATGGCACAATTCACGAACGTTGAACCACAACCAATGAATCTACTTCGTGAACAATGTTCCATCCAGACAGGGGCCGCTTGCGAAAAAGTCTATCGACAACTTTGACCGGGCCCCAATCTGGCTGAGGCCACCCCCCGTCAAATATCGCCGCATCATGGAAGGCAACTATCCCTCCTCGGATAACATATTGATGCCAATCATCCCAATCCCTTTGGACCCCGGCCTCAGAGTGATCACCATCAATGAACAAAAAATCGATTTGTTCAAACCATTGCTTTACAGCCTGGAAGCTGAATTTGTCTATCCAAGTTACGCGCCCATTGTGAATTTCGTTTACTGCGCGGTGTGCCACCCTTTTTATGGCGTTAAGACGTTGGAGGCGACTAAGGTGGAATGGGTCAATCAACCAAAGCTTTCCCTCGGTCGACATTACCTGACGGAGCGTAATGGCCGAGGCGCCCTCGGCAACTCCGATCTCGACCACGCTCCTCCTGCCATAGGCCCATTTCCTTAAGGCGGCGTCTTCTGCAGGCGTATGCTGCCCCAAGATTGGCCTCAAGCCCAACAAGGCAAAAAGAGGGTGACGGAGCAGGGGATGGATTCGCCTCTCGGGTGTAGCGTCCTGTTTCACCAACGTGGGCCCACCGAGCAAAGGGTTCTCCCCTCAAACTAACTCATCTATAGTAAAAGAGTATCTCTCAATTCCTCAAATACTTTCGGACATTGAGAATAAACTACGGTTCATTGGAACCTCATTTTCGAACTTCGTGGTCTCGCCCCAGTTTTCTATCAACCAGGGGACCCTTACTGTACCGGAAGTACCTGTTGCCATTTCATGTTGTTGGAACCGGGGCATCTGCTTGCCTCGTCGGGGTAGTTCCGATCCCAACCTGTGCTGCCACAGGAACGATGTAGGAAGCCGGCATGATTCGATCACGAAAGCGAAGGATCGGGTATTCAATCAATTTCGACATTACAATTCCAATCACCAGACTTCCTATAAAATACACCGCGAAACGGCCAAATGCCCCGGCCGGAAATCCCATCGCGCGGCGAAAGAGACCAGGAAGCCAAGCTGCGGTAGGACCATGCCACAAGTAGATCGAATAGGAATACATTCCGACATAAGCGACCAAACTCCCCAAGAGTTCCGTAATCCTCGCCAATTTACCCGAAAGGATTCCTCGGACATAAAGGCTCAAGAGCAAAACACCAGCAAATCCCAGGTAAATAAAGGAATATCCGAATGTGGCCAAGATTATGCTTTCTCGACTGTAGAAATATGCAAAAGAAAGCAGACTAAGCGAGCCGGCAGCGATTGCGACGCGATTCCATATAGGCGACATAAGTTCTTCAAGCACAGACGGCCGGAAGTGATAAAAATAGCCAATGAGCACACCGCTGAAGAGAGCGTCCATTCTCGCATGTGACCCAATGTATGCCATGTTGAAGTTTGGTTTCCCAATAAAGACGGCCACAGCCCGACACATTAGACAAAAAATCGCAATCACGGCGGCCGCCTGGGGAATAGATTGAAAAGGTTTTTCGCGGTTCGAGGAAAATCTTGCAAGAATGAAAAGAAAGATGGGAAGAAAAATGTAGAAATGCTCCTCTACAGCGAGACTCCACGTGTGGTCCCAAACTCCGCGCATATAGTTCATCATGAAAAAAATCTCATGTAGATACTGTCCACTCGTTGCATGTGAATGAAGTACCAACTCCCCAGCGAGGCCTGTGAGCAGAAGGAACGCGTAGAAAGCGGGATAGATTTTCAAGCCTCGCCGAATGAAGAATCGTTTGAAGTTAATCGCATGGCGTTTCTTGTGCTCGCTGAAGAGTAGGCCGGAAATCAAGAAACCACTGAGTACGAAAAATAGATCCACACCCACCCACCCTGCACGTGTAAAAAATGCGGACACTCCTGAATGATGAAGAATCACGGTGATCACGGCAACACAACGGAGAATGTCCAGTCTCTTGTTTCTCATGTGCAGGTGAATGCGATCAGGGTAGTGGGCACAGACTTACAGTTGAGACTGGTCGCCCGCAATCGTAAGGCAAGATTTCTGGTTCTCGTCCTAGCCTTGCGAAATACCATGTCTTAACTTCCTCTGAGGCAGATCCTAAATCGTTGTTCCTCCGGCAGATCACCTACGAGCGGATACTGCAGTTTGTTCACTTATCCCAATGGTTCGCTAATCTCAGATGCCGACAACACGTTGAAATCGGCTCCACCAGTTCACCGGGGCCATCATTTCGACCAATCGTGGACGCAACTTAGTCTGGATCAATTCACGCCACCCTGGAGGGTCGGAAAGTACCTGCCGTGCAGCCCTTTCGAATCCCTCAAGATCGTCTGTGGATGATACCAGTAACTGCCTCAAGGCTGGTTCATTGTAAAAGGTCAAGCTGGCTCCATGGGGAGAAGCTATAACTGGTGTCCCGCTAGCCAGAGCTTCGGAGACGACGAAGGGAAACGGATCGTAACGTGAAGGGCACATGGAAAAGTCTGCCGCGTTATAAAGGAGAGGCAAGAGATCATAAGTGGCGTCGTGAAACACGCGGACGTTTGGAAGATTCTCAATCTCGCTGGGCACTGCACCACGGACCGCCACCAGCATCGTGATTTCGGGAAATCTCTTTGCCACATGAATCACTGTCGCGAAGCCCTTCATCGGATGGGTGCTCCCCACATATAACCCTACGGCCTTCGATCTAATTCCCAACTGCCTCCGACAGACGTCCTTATCCAAGCTTCGAAAGTGATCAAGATCAATTGGGTACCACATGACTTGAGCTTCATACCCAAAGTAGAGACGAATCTCATCTTGGATCTGCTCAGAGCAGCAAAGCGCAATGCTATTCTTGCCCGAAAGTCGTTCGAGGAGCATCGAATCCCACCACTTCAGTCTTAAGTAGCCCCTGTATTTGATGAATGGCCGGATGACTTCGGCCTGGCCTCTATACGTACCGTGAAAAAACTGGGCGTGCCTTACCCCTTCGCCGAACGGATACCATCCCACAGTTGAATTGGAAAGCACCAGCCGGACACCGGGGTGAAGTGCCACCCTTGCCGCCTTACCAATGTAATAGCCGTGAAGTGCTGAAGCTACCAAAGATTGGAGCTTATTATCAGCGGTAGGCTGCTGCCAGCGCTTTGGGCACGAGTTCTCGGCATGAAAGACGCGAACACGATAACCGCGTTCTTGAAATCCACTAGATACATACTGCAGGAATCGCTCCATCCCACCCAGTCGTTCTATTGGTCCGCTGTTAAGGATAAAGATCTCGTCTGCCAAGTGCGCTAATTCCCTTCTAGGCGATGCGAATTCCAGCTTGCCTTCTCCGACTTCTGCATCGGTAGCTGCCTTAACAATGACTGCCACTCCCCATCAATCGAGGCGTTCCGTGCTCCAGCTGGTTACCCTAAACCAGCGGGTTGACTAGAACATCGCGAGAGCACATCCGCCAACCCCACCTAAAAGCAGAAATCCGCGAATCCTCGAGAACGAGTATGCATGAACTTAACTTCACCCTCAACCCGAGAACTAATTGTGCATTCGCAGGGGACAGCGATGGAGATTGAGAACGGAGTATTGCGAATCTATTAAACCTCAAGCTCTGCACTCCCTAAGGACACGCGGATATAGCCGCAGCATTTGAAAACAGGAAATCTGCTCTCAGAGGTGCTTGAGAATGTGCCTTGAATTCTTGCCTCTATCTGCTCGTGGCGATTCTCCACTCTGTCGAGCGGCGGAAACATAAGAGCAAATTAAGGCTTGATGGAGTTCGCAGATACAGGGTCAACCAACAGGGGCAGAAAGCCAAACCGGTCATAACTTCTGATAATTGCCGATTCCAGGAGGATGCATATCAAGCGCTCCTATTTTGTAGAATCCGAATCTTGGCGGTTCGAAATGATTTTCCGCAGTATATGGAGCGCAGAATTTGTCCATAACCAGTTCACGTTTAATGAAAAAAGCATTTATCCCTGATAGTGAACAACCCACAAGTACGTAGCCCTTCTTTATGGCAAGCGACTCGAGTGCCTTCAGGCTTGCTCCGTAGTAACTCGTGCCGTCCCACACGAAATTGTCATCGTAATCGGCAACCACCGCTATGGGCGGGCGAAAAACTGCATTATATTCGACAACCACAACGCGTGGCTGTACTTGAGAGATAGCTTCCCACACCCAATAGTCATTTCCGTCAATGTCGATACTCAGGAGGTCGATTTCTCCCGAAAGGTTACTCTTTTCTATAATTCCGTTAATTGAATCACGCGTGACAAACTGATGCTGGAACATCAGTTCCCCTGACTGGAAAAAAGAGGAAAATTGCTGGTTAATTGAGGCAGCATTTGTATTATTACCATCAATCCATAAGCCACGCCAACCAGCGAGTAAGAGATAGAGAGTATTGTTTTCAGTTCCGTCTCCAACACCGAATTCAATAAAGGTTCTGTTGGAAACGCCAATTCGCTGGAAGATCTCCTGTATCATGCCGTCTTCGTCATTCTGTGAGTAAGCGCGGAATCCAGATGTGAGGAGTCTTTTCGGATCGCGATTGCGTTCAGACGAGAGAATCGAGTCTCGATACATTGAATAGAGAACAGTGTTTGTCAAGGATGTTGATCCTTGAGCACTTAGAACTGCACGCAAGTATGGACGAAAAGGCTTGACAATAAACTCTGGAAAGATTGACATTTGCCGCCTTATAGCATTAGTTTTCTTGACGCTCAGACCGGTACTGTAATTTCCACAGTATATTCGAAATGATACCGAAGTTTGGAGTCGAATGAACCGAATTCGCGCGCTTACGCAAGCGTCCATGTTGCAGAGGAGTTCTCCTCCTTTCCCATGGCAATTGGCTGTCAGCCTGAGGGAGAATAAACTTGCTGTCGCGGAGCTCTTGCTCCCGTAAGAGAGATAGATTTCACATCATGACCTCACGAAAAGTCTTGGTTACCGGTTCCAGCGGGTTAATAGGTTCAGAAGCTGTCGAACACTTTGACCGTCAGGGTCATCAAGTCCACGGGATTGACAATAATATGCGCCGCGTCTTTTTCGGTGCCCCTGGCGACACCAGCTGGAATCTCGATCGGCTTCGCCGTGCGACCAAGAACTTCACGCACCACAATCTAGATATCCGAGATCGTAATGCCCTCGACACACTGTTTCGTTCGCGGCGTTTTGATCTGATTGTTCACTGCGCTGCGCAACCTTCTCACGACAAAGCACGAGATATCCCCATTCTCGATTTTGAAGTGAACGCTCTCGGTGCGGTAAATTTGCTCGAAGCCACGCGCCTTCATTGTCCCGAAGCGGTATTCATCCTTCTGAGTACCAATAAGGTCTATGGTGACGCTCCTAACGAGCTCGCCCTCAATGAGCTCGAAACGCGTTGGGATTATGCCGGGCCAGAAAACTATAACGGGATCAGCGAAAATTGCCGAATCGATCGTTCTCTACACTCTCTCTTCGGTGCTTCCAAAGCCTCAGCCGACCTTATGGCGCAGGAGTACGGCCGCTACTTTGGGATGAAGGTTTGCATTTTTCGCGGTGGATGCCTGACAGGCCCGTCACATTCCGGGGTGGAGCTTCACGGGTTTCTCTCCTACCTTGTGAAGATGGCCATCTCTGGGGGAACCTATACCGTCTTCGGTTACAAAGGCAAGCAAGTCCGGGACAACCTGCACAGTCACGACGTGGTTTGCGCAATTGAGGAATTCAATGGTAACCCGCGTTGTGGTGAGGTTTACAATCTCGGAGGTGGTCGCGAAAACAGCATTTCAATGCTCGAAGCGATAGCCAAAATTGAACTCATGACAGGGAAGAAACTGAACTGGAAGTATGTGGACGAAAATCGCAAGGGCGACCACATTTGCTACATCTCGAACTTAGCTAAGTTCAAGTCTCACTATCCCAATTGGCAAGTTACGATCGGTCTCCACGAGATTTTGCATCAGATCATCGCCGACCACACGAAACGGGTGCAAAATGCAGACGCCAGATAAATGTACTAGGATAAAGAGAATTCGCCACTGATCGAATTGCGATCCAAAAGTGGCAGTTACTTGTCCGCGTAGCCTTGTGGGTGGCACAAGTGCCACTTCCAGGCCGAGCTAACAATTGTGAACAGATCCGACTGCCGAGGGACCCACCCGAGGACACTCTGAGCTCTAACCGCTTCGGCGATTAACTGTGAAGAATCGCCGGCGCGGGGAGATTCGATCCGAAGCTCAATTGGTTTTCCAGTTACTTGTCTCGCGCATTCAATCACTTCTAGCACGGAATAACCACGGCCGCTCCCTAGATTAAGGAACTCCGATCGTCCGCCCCCCCGGAGATATTCCAAGGCAAGCGCATGCGCCATGGCAAGGTCGCTCACGTGGATGTAATCGCGAACCGCAGTGCCATCAGCTGTTGGATAGGTATTGCCGAATACAGATAGTTCGCTTTGTTTTCCCGAGGCAACCTGGAGGATGTTCGCAATCAGGTGGGTTTCAGGCTCGTGATCTTCCCCCCGAATCTCCGTCGCGCCAGCGGCGTTGAAATAGCGCAGAGCCACGAATTTCAAATCATAGGCCGCATCATAGGAAGCAAGCAATCGCTCCAGAAACAGCTTGGACCACCCGTAAGGACTGGTTGGCCACTGGTGGGTGTCCTCTTTGACGGGTTGCGCTGCCTGCTCTCCATAGGTAGCGCAAGTCGAAGAAAAAATGAAGCGACGCACACCGGCCTGGAGAAGAGAACCGATGAGTTTCATTGCCTTTTGGACATTGTTCTCGAAATAAAGCTTCGGTTCCTTGACAGATTCACCGACATAGGCAAGGGCAGCGAAGTGAACACAGGATTCGAGTTCATGCTCTCGGCCGATCTGAGCAAGAAGGGCTTGGTCGCCGATATCACCCTGATAGAAAGGAACTTCCGGATCCAGTGCTTGGCGGTGACCTCGGGACAGATTGTCAAGCACAACCACGTTCTCACCACGTGAGAGCAAGTGCTCCACCGTCACGCTACCAATGTACCCTGCGCCCCCTGTTACCAAGATTGCCATCAATCCTCCCTCATTTGCCTCTTATTCCACCTGATTGTTGAGCCACCTTCCGTACGGATTTTGGATTTTCGGGAGGCGAGGAACTCGGAGATTTTATTTGATCATCCTTATTCTATAATCAACCTTGAGTGTGTCCAAAGTGATTCAGCTTGACCTGGCGCAAATGATTGTCAAAGTAGACCCACAGCTAGATGTGGCGCACCATGATCCTTATCGCAAGGCCTTGCGGTGGTTACGAGATGCAGAACACTGTCGCGATCCGTTCCCACCCTGTCGTATGCGTTGCATCGGCAAGAGTAACTGGGCTTCTGGCAGTCCACGCTTTTATTCTTGGCCGCACCTTTCCGGAGAAGATGCAACACTGTTCTGTCTGCGAATCCGAAGGCTACTGAAGATCAACACCTCCAGCGTTTCTAGACATTCCGAAACGGCTCCCAAGCCGTGGAGTTCCCGTCCTTGAGTATTCGTTGCGTTGCTCTATTAGGCCGCAAGGACAAACCAACCGATGCGGTTGAGGAATACTGCACCTATCTTTCCTCGGCTCTCGAAACTCACGATATTCAACTCGCAATCCAACGCGTTACATGGGAAATTGACGGCTGGCCAGAGGCCCTTCAGTCGCTACGGCTGAGGGCCAGTAATTGGCGCGATCATTGGGTGTTGGTCCAATACACTGCCCTGGCTTGGTCGGCACGTGGTTTTCCACAAAGAGTACTCTCCACGGTGAAGATCTTGAAGTCGGCCGGCGCGCGGGTCGCTATAGTTTTTCACGATGTCGAGCCTTACCCGGGTACCAGGCTGATTGATACTATTCGGCGTTTCGGACAGGTTTGGACCATGCGTCGTGTAGCTACGTTTGCTGACCTCAATGTTTTTACGGTTCCACCAGAGAGAATTTCTTGGCTGGCCAATGTCCCTGGGAATGCCGTTTTCATTCCGGTTGGAGCCAACCTCCCAATTCCAACCGGACCCAAATTACGCTCCCTGCCCAACCGCATCCCCACTATTGGTGTCTTTAGCATAACTGGTGGCGAAGCCGGAGTTCGCGAAACCAAAGTCATAGTGACTGCGAGTCGTTTTGCGGCAGAGAGACTCGGAGCGCTGCGCCTTTCCGTTTTCGGTCGTCAGGCCGAAGTTCGTGAAACCGAACTCCGAGAGGGGCTTCGCGATGTGCCAGTGGAACTTTCGGTGGAAGGTCTCATCGAACCGGAGAATGTTGTTCAACGACTTGCCGGTTGCGACGTGCTTCTCTTTGTTCGCGGCCCTATCTCTTCGCGCCGTGGCAGCGCGATTGCAGGCATCGCGTGTGGTCTTCCGGTTATCGCATACCCCGGCTCCGAAACCGCGATGCCTATCACCGGCGCCGGTTTAGTTCTGGTCTCCCCCAGCAGGCCTGATGATCTTAATGCGGCCCTGGTTCGTGTCCTCTCTGACACTACCTACCGTATGGAACTTTCAGCCCGCAGTCGGGCCACCTACGAAAATCATTTTGCCTGGCCTGCCATCGCCGCTCGGTTCAATTCTCTCCTCACCAACCGCTAGCCCTCGGACTTGTCAGATTAATCTTGCGAAGATGATACGCAGAGGATTCACTCCCGCCGGCTGGGCTTCGTCGTGGTAATGGGCGCAGCCGCTTGCAGCATTGCGCCGCAAGTCGTTGATCTCGTCATCGACTAAGATGCAACGCGGATTGTATGACTAGTCCTAAGCCCCTGAGAGACATCGGCCCGAACACCGATCATAACCATCTTCTTGCATTCAACTTCGAAGTCCTTCAGGTTCTTGTCGCCGAAACTCCAATCCGGTGACATTTCGTGGCAATGGGTTCACCAGTCCTTTCGGGATCCCTGTGACACTTCAATTGGATGACAGCGCATGAGATTTCTTCTGAGCAGTTCCGAGTGCACCGAGATCTAAGTTGTGCTGTCAAGAAGGCTCGCACCAACTAAGAAATCCATGCAGGCCGTCAAGTCGTAGTAGCTCCGAGACTTTTCCGATTTCAATAAGGGGGATGTTGTTTCAAATATTTCGTTGACGACCAGAAAATTGCAGGCAGTTTTCCATGGTCATTTAAAATTGAGATCAAGCTCAGTTAAGCAACTGAAATGACAGGCATGCCGGATGTTCTGTCGGCGCAGCACTTGAGCTGACAGTAAAACTGACGCCCGAGACACGGTCCGTGATCATGTACGTTCGACCCGATGTCCTATTGCAAGAAACGCCAAGTTTGGGTCCCAGAGAAGAATCTTCCATGACTACAATCTGGCTGTTCACTGTCACAGCGGTGGTATTCACTTTGGTACTGGTTGATCCCGGTCGCAGCACGAAACTTCCTGCTGGAGCGTGGCCACATTTCGCTGGCAAGGAGATTGAACTACAATTTGACAACGTCCCATATGATGAAACGACTAGTGGGTGACCAGCGACATTGCAGATCTGACCTACTTCACAACTGGAATCCACTGAGTTCATGTTAGATGCGAACTCAAGCACTTCGTTGTCGGACAAGGTACCTGCAGGGATGATATAGAGAACTGGTGCGTAGAGAGTCACTGCTCCGCCTGCAACAGTGAACGGGATACCCGCGTTGATATTGGTCACTGCTCCGCCCGATACTTTATAGGCCTGCCATTGATATTGCCACTGGCCATCACCTGCCTGAAGTCCCGGATTTGTATAAGTAGCACTTACAGCCGGAAATCCGTAGCCAAAACAACTAGCGTTAACAGTGACGTAGGTCGGCCCGATGTTCTTGCCCCAAACTCCTACTACAATCCAGTCACCGGCCGTTGGTGTGTAGGGTGTGCAAGTCCCCATTTGAAGGTTCTGGGGGTCCGTGCCCGATGATGTCGAAGTGACTGTAGCAGCACCCGTACCACCATAGGGATCGGTTACTCCCGATTTGAGCACGCCACGACTCAACACAAGTGACCAGCGTGAGGGATTCGTAGCTGCTTTATTCTCAAAACGAGAGGGTACCAATCCTGAGATGCGGCGGGCTACATCCGTTTCGCCTTCCACGTAATTGTTAAAAAACCCGGTTTCCCTTTGTCTCTTCGGACTAACCGTTGTGGAATTAAAGTAAGCCGGATTAATGATGGTTCCAGGGCCGGTGACATATTCGCTGTTAATTACTGTCGGGCCTCTAGTGCCACCGCCATCATTCTCGATTACGACAGGAGTACCTGTACTATCAGCGGTCTGAATGTTATCCAAGACGGCGTCAACAAATGAACTCCAAGACGTAATCCAGACAGTAGGTGGAAGGGCGTGACTGAAATCACCCTCTTGGATAACATTTCGGAAGTAAACTTGACTTCCGTTCGAACCCGGGATCACTTTTATCCCTCCACCAGCTAGATTCGCGTCGGAAACCTGGATCAAGCCGTTTCCGACGTTGCTTGTTCCATCAATCAGAATGGCAGCAGAGTTGTTTGCCGTTGGACCGCCCTTAGCTCTGTACGCATTTCCAGCGCAGCCATAGTCCCGCATCCATATCCAGAAGGAGCCACCTGTGATGTCTGTGCAAGGACCGTTTGAGGCTGTTGCATTAATGATTGCTGACACGTTTTCAAGGACCACTCCGGATACGCCGCAATTCCCTGTGCGAAGCCTATTAGAGCATTCCCCAATCACAACCGCCCTTCCCGGATACTGAATGCCAAAGTTGGCAATATAAATTGGCTGCTGGGTGGCAGAAAGCCAGATAGCAGGGTGATCGCGATCGGATCCACCGCCCCACAATGCCAGTACTTTATTCTTGTGCCCATTGGGACCACTTGCGTAGTTCGGCACGCCAAGGACGTTCACCGTGCAGCCATTGCACTGTAACCATCCAGCGGGGGGCCTGTTGTAGTTGGGGTCTTTTGGCCCCATGAGCCAGATACCTTTATTGACTCTGGGATTAGCCGAGGACGCCGGACCAACATAAATAGTGCCGCTACCTGCCTTGTTTGGGCCGCCACCGGGTAGCGAGACTAGAGCACCAAAAATCGTGCGCTTGGCGGTGCCCCATGACAACCCGTCATCGGAATCATTGCCATCGTTAGTGACAAATCGAATTGCAGTTGTCTCGGACACTCTTGGCATTATCGTTTTCTGCTTTGAAGTACTCGCAGATTCAGAACTGCGGTTAGATCCCGCATCTTCTTGTTGCACCTGGACTTCTGAGTGAACAAAACTAGACCTCGTACCCGCTTTCTGCTCCATTTCTGTGCTTGTGCCACCCTGCCCGACCACACTTGACAGATTGGCAGCTGTGGCCTGGCTCATGTGGGATGGATAGGTCTGAAGTCGAACTTTGGTCGAGACAAAGGAGAAAACTTCCGTCGCGATTGCAGATCCACTCCATCCATCTTGAGGGCTGATCAACCCGACGAGATAGATGGTGACAATTAGACCAAGCACATGAATTCTCGCCATTTCCCCTCCTTGATAATTCACAAGACCGCTCCAGAGGAGGCGGTTTACTGAGCTTCTATCCGTTTGACTCAGCTCTCCTCTGTTTGGAGGGCTTCGGAGTCGCTGAAATAAACAAATTTAAAATAGTGATGATCGGTCCAATACAAAGCAAGCAAGAAGGAAAATCAAAAGGAGATATCTTCACCTCTTATTTTGAGTTAATTTCTGCCTTGGTCATATACGAGGACTATGTCACACGAAACTTTCTGAACTGGGCAACCGGTCAGATAAGGTGGCTCCCCTGACTCTTGCAGAACCTTAGGCAACTCCGCAAGAGACGATTTCCACTCGATAAGGTAATCCAAATTGTGGCAAATGGAAGAATTTTCGGGGAAGGCCCAAGGCAGTTTGACTCCATGCTCACGAGAAAGACAAAATTGAATACTCAGCTCGAGAGGTTTTGAAATAGACAGTGTGAACCGATCATTTTTTCAAGGTTACTTCAATTTATTTCGAAGAAACAGCTGTATGAAGTTGTGCGAAGCCCTTATAATTCCCAAAAATAAATAAAATTGTTCAAGGCGGTCGCGCCATTTGTGATGGTAAAGTGGTAAATGCAGCTAACGTGGGTTCAAGAGTAATGGCTGAGTTCTCTCGTCGCATCCCTGAACTAGATGGTTTGCGCGGCACAGCTATATTACTCGTCCTGATTTGGCATTTCCTTGTCGTTCCGACCATGGATGCGCCGCACGACACTGTTCTTGCACGTGCAATTCTACATGTTGGTTTACTAACCTGGAGTGGTGTGGACCTCTTCTTCGTCTTATCCGGATTCTTGATTGGAGGAATACTGATTGACGCTAAGAAATCGAGTGACTATTTCAAAACGTTCTACGCCCGACGGGCATTTCGAATTTTACCAGTTTACTTGGTGGTAGTGATTATCTATCTGTTGGTTTGGAACGCTGCCCCTTCGCATAGGGCTGCTCTTCGAGAAACGCTGGGGAGTCCGATGCCCTGGTACCTATATCTAACCTTCACACAAAATTTTTGGCTCGCCCATCACACATGGGATCGTGTGTATCTGACCGTAAGTTGGTCTCTGGCAGTGGAAGAGCAATTTTATCTATGTCTGCCTATGATTGTTCGCTTGGTTCCGCGGAACGCTCTTCTGTTGACTTCGGTGGCCCTGACGCTTGGATCCACCCTTTCTCGTTCGCTGCTCTATTTGCATTATCGACCCGTTTGGGGCGCAGCAGCCTACACCTTAATTTTTTCTAGAGCGGACGCTCTTATGATCGGTGTAATTTGCGCTGCGCTCTTGCGGGATCCCCGGTGGAGTGAGGTTTTGAGAAGAAAACGCTGGGCAACCCAAGTGTGCTGCATAGTATTTGGTCTCGGAGTCGCAGTCCTTGTTTACAAACGTTGGGGCATGGGAACAATGCCGATGTGCACGCTAGGATTTACGTGTCTGGCATTATTCTATGCTTCGATATTAATGCTCGTGATTATTACGCCCAACGGACTACTGAGCCGAGCTTTGCGAGTACGCTGGCTGATTTGGCTGGGGACGATCTCGTATGGATTGTATTTGTTCCATAGTATCACCCTAGGTATCGTGGCTCCCTTTCTCTTACGCCCTCAACCTTCAACGACTATACTGTTCCGGAGCGGAGCAGCTATCTCCGCACTGATTGCTGCGCTTTGCTTGGCTCAGCTTTCTTGGAACTATTTCGAATCCAAGCTAGTTCGCTTAGGACACCGGTTTATGTATGGAGCTAGAACTGAGGCTCTGCCGCCCGCCCCTGTCTCGGTTGTACCCAGCGACTAGCATACGAGCGCGATTCTTAACAAAATTCTGTCTGATCAAAGATCTTTTCTAAAAACAAATATGCCATGTGTTGCCAAAGACGAGGGGAAAATCCTTGTAATAGCAGGCTCGGTCCAGAATGAAAGACGACTCGTAATATGACGTAGCTTCCAATAGGCACGATGTGCCAAAGAGGATTCCCACGACGGGGGGGGGAGGGAGGTGGATTGCACTTGCTTGACAAGATTTTCCTTTCGTCCGAATAACGCCCGTGCCAAGCGGACATAGAGCCGATCAGCAAAGAGAAACTCTTGGCCGAACCAATCGATTAGAGTGGTTCCGCAATTCTCAACTTCGCTTATCCAATCCTGCGGCGCTCTAGGAAAAACGTGTACATCTTTTCCACTGGGCAGCTCTTTTCCACAGATCACCTCCATCAAAATCATTCGCCCTCCAGGTTTGAGTACGCGAACCATTTCCTGCAGAGCCTTTGATTGAAGCTCGTAGGGGATGTGCTGAACGACAGTGATGTCTGATAAGCAATCGAAAGCAGCATCAGAAAACGGCAGACTTTGGGCGAGTCCGGTCGCGAGTGGGGCTCCCGTATCCCGGGCGCGTGCAATTTGCAGCATACCGATCGTCGCATCCACGCCCACGGCAGAATACCCGATTTCACCATAACGCCTAAGCCAACGACCGGTCCCACAACCCACATCCAGAAACCGAGACCCCGGCGGGGCCCCCACCAGCTCGAGTGCACGCCGAATACCGCGAAATTGCAAGTTGTCGATGAGGTGGTTGAACCACGCGGGGGCTAAAGGATGCAAAACAGGCGCGAATCCTGATGTGTCCGCGCGATCAAAGACATTGGCCAAACTTGTCCAGTATTCCTTCGAAGAGTACACGTTTTCGCTTGGCTGGATGTTGGAGAATCTCACTGACTGATGATACCTGATTTGCTTGCATCAAAGAACGCTCGACCCGGCATTCACTGTCTGGTTCCAGTGATACCCAAATCAAGCTCCACAACTCTAAAGGCCGCGAATTAACGCCCCAATCATCCTCGCCGGCCAAAGCGAGTCACTTCTAGGTACAACTCGCTTATCGAGACGGGTGTACTATTGTGAAGTTTCCAAGTTCAAACAGGGACTTCAGACCCAAGGCTTCTCAGTGAAAACGGAAGAACACCTCTTCACCTCCGCATCAGTTCAACCGCTTGAGCCTTTAGTACGTACCTATATGCCCGAGTTGGATGCAATTAGGGGATTGGCGATTCTTGGAGTTCTCTTATATCACGGATTCTACTGGGCCAGGGAACTGAAACCTTATAGCTCTTGGCAAAGACTTTTTTTCACGCTTATGGCCCCGGGTCAGTTCGGCGTGAATCTTTTCTTCGTCTTGTCAGGATTTCTGATCACGGGGATCTTACTCGATTCGAGTAAACGGCCGGATTACTACCGACGGTTCTATTTCCGTCGTGCTCTCCGCATTCTCCCTGCGTACTACCTCACTCTTCTCCTTCTTATCTTGTTCAAGCTGACCTCTCGCGGCTTTCTTCTTATGAGCTTGGCGTATTCTTCGAATCTGTCACCTATATTTGGAATTGCGCTTTCTTATCCAGTTTTATGGTCGCTTGCCGTCGAGGAACATTTTTATCTGCTATGGCCTGCGGCGGTGAGACGAATCGCGACCGGGAAACTCATGTGGATCATGGGCGGCGCTTTGGTGCTCACCCCACTCTCGCGTCTCCTGTATCATGAGCATGCCATGTCGACTCACTTCGCGGTAAACGGATACGGTTATTACACTTGGAATAATTTGGACGGTTTGGCTCTGGGCGCGATTGTGGCCATTCTAGTGAGGAGGAAGTGTTGGAGCCGTCAGCATATGTTGCGATTATCGATGCTATTTATTCTGTCGGCAATTTTGATGACAGCAGCTGGCTACCGATTTGGAATTCTAACGCGAACGAGTGCACTAGGCGAAGCTTTCCAATATGTTCCGTGGAACCTTGCCTTTGCAGGCATGCTTGGAATGTTTCTGCTGATAGGAAGTGGCCCGAGGAGGTCATTAGTTGCACCGTCGCTCATAGTATTTTTCGGGAAGATCAGCTACGGACTTTATCTATACCATCTAATGTTCTTTATAGGGTATGACTGGGCCAGCCGGGAAATAAATTTCAACTCCAGGTTCAATCTCAACTTGTGGGAGCAGGCCTGGTCAAGGATGGTGATCGCCGGCGCGGCGGCGGTCGGAATTGCTTATTTGTCTCGACGATATTTTGAAGAGCCATTTCTGCGCCTTAAGGACCGGTGGCCGGGAAGACTCGGAGACTGCAAGTTGGAAGGAGTTGGGCAGAAATCGACGGCCACGGATTTGATTACTCAGGACGGAAATGATCATCCCTAGCCGAGTTGAGCTGCAATAATTACGGCCTTGGTCAACAGAGCTACGGGACCTGGAAATTAGAAGTCCCATAGGAAGATACAGCGAGAGCGCTTTTCCGTGCCTTTGCCTGTCTAGTCAGAGATAGATTGCAATTCCCCTCTGAATTGCGCATTGGCTTCCAATTTTTCTCCTAGGATCATTCGGGCCACTTCTGGTCAATCAAGTGTGTTGGGCGATTCAGAATTGCAACGCCCGAGTGAATGAAGTTTGATGCATACACGTATTTGCGACGCGACATTATTGAGGATTAGTCCTTGAATGCACGATAGCCGAGAAAGGGCGTCTTGCGTGGAGAATCGAAAAAGATGCCAAGAGAACGACTGCAAACTTAGCAGCCCAGGGGTCTTGATCTGCGCTGCTATCTCGGTGTTGCAATCTCCAAGTTATTCTTCAGGCAGAGAGACTTGTTACCTCTGCACATACCGGAACTCTGGAGTCTTTGCGACTACCTGAAGACGAAACAGAATGCCTAAAAGTAACCAGAAATAGGCATTCATCACGAAGTCTTGATAGGAGATGAATCCATAATAACTAAGGGGAAATGCAAGCAGGAACACGTACCAAAAAATTGCAAATGCGATCGGAAACCAAGGAGAACCCTTGAGACTTTTTGCGGCTCTCCAGGCTGAAAAACAGATTGCAGTTGCCAAGGCAATCCATAGGAGCAAACCCAAAATGCCAAGTTCGAGGATCAGCTGACCATATCCATTTTCCACTCCGATGCGCATTGGCGTCGCGTGCATAATCCGGGCGACGTACTGCACGCCAAGCGACGATGTCCCGATTCCATATCCGTATGGCCAATTCGGGTAATCAAAAGCCAATAGAAGATTCTGTAGGGGATAGTTACCGGAGCGAGAGAAAAGTTCACTCGACGGGCTTGTTGGGTCAAGAGTTTCTGTGTAGATCGCGAGGCGACTAGAAAGTTCATCCGGGAAGAGCACCATCAGCATCACGAATGCGATGCCGATAAAAAGGGCCACACGCTGAATCGTCCGAACGACTCGAATACCCTCGCGATTGCGCCAGGGTGCACCCCACAAAAATCCGATGGCGATAAACAACGCGCCTAACAGATTCCACAAGACAACGCCCCTTGATGCGGTCAGTAGACTTCCCGCGGCCAGAACACCGATGCAGGTAAATGCTACCAATCGACCTCTGCGACTTCGCAGGAGCAGAAAACCTCCGTAACCAAGGGTGAGAATCCAGGAGATGATCAGGAAATCCTGGAAACGTCCGGCACTAACGAACACGGAAGTCGGACGATATGCGGTCAAACCAGAGATTGGAGAGGTTCTGTAGGTTGTGCTCAATTCTCGAATATCTTCTTGAATGACTGCAGGGTTTAGAAATGTATGCCCGATTATGGCTTGTGCGATACCCAAGCACACGACAGCTAGAATCACGACAGAGTTAAAAGCGAAGAAGTTACGCAGTCTGCGCTCTGAATCGATAAAAAAGTACCCGACATACAACAGAGGTACGTAAATGAAATACAACTTCATTCCCATCAGTCCATAGAAAATACTTGTAGAACTGGGGTTAAAGACCTGGATTATTCCAAGGAAGACAAAACAGAGCAGAGGAACCAGGAATGACGGACGAAAGCGTTCATCCGGATTGAGACGTCTTGCCCTAAAAAATGAAAGATAAAGAAGGAGAGCAAGGATGTCCTTAGCAAAGTAAATGGCCATATTGTTGCCCAGATATTTTCGGACGAGATCTTCAAGCATGATCCAGGCAAGAAAGAAATAGACTCCTTTTCGCCAATCTTTAAGAATGGTCACAACGGCAACGGTGGCCACTATGATCATCCCAATGAAAATGATTGAGTTAACATCCTCGCCGAGGATGAGCTGGGCTACTTCATACGCCGCTATCGCACCCAGAACGAGAAACGCGACGGCGAATGTGGAATTGCGAGAAATTCGGATTGAAGCGAGCGCTCCTGCCATACTCACCTTCGGAGAAGTGGACAGGCTATCAATACAGCGCCCAACAGAGGATCAACTTGCTTTCCATGAGCGATTGACACTTAACTGTTGACGCCTTTCGGGTTGGATTTTTCTACGATCACGTTCTCTCTCGGTGTGAACACCCATTCTCCGCTGTTCCAGTATACGATGCTTTACAATCGATCCCCGCTCTCGATGTTAGGTAACTAGAAGCCATCTGGCTCTGTTGACATCCTAGCAACCACATTGAAATTCGAGTCGGCCGCTGAGTGCATTTGTGGCCTTCTATGGAAGCAGGAGGTGCGATGGCCGAAGTTGGACTCCTGCCTTTTGCCCGCATCGCTCTGCAAGTCTCCCGGGCGGTGCTCCCTCGCTACCGCAGCCGTTTCAGCAAGCGTCAATTTACCC
>Ga0181523_10000062_pt1 | contig 102506 bp, 92 predicted proteins | sample PEATcosm2014_Bin_43_FD_119752 | JGI IMG/M metagenome (GOLD analysis project Ga0181523, IMG submission 119752) | Peatland microbial communities from MTU Mesocosm Facility, Houghton, MI, USA - PEATcosm2014_Bin05_30_metaG | ecosystem: Environmental > Terrestrial > Soil > Wetlands > Peat | place...
GGCATCGCACCTGACACCAGCTGAACGCATGGCTGGCTAACCGCGGCACACAGATGCTGGACGCCATCCACCAGGACTTGTCTAACTACAACCGGGACGATGGCGCAGTCGTCGGGGACCTGATGAATGGTGGCAATACTGCGAGCGACATAAACACGTGGATCACTGACCTGGAAGCCTTCGAGAACGACGCTGCCACCTTGCAGGCAAACCCCGCACCAGCGGGGGTCAGCTCGCCGTGGCAGCCGCAGACTGGAAGTCAGCCGCGACCGCTTACCTATCAGCCGCACAGACGCTGTCCAACTCGCCAGACATGAATGGGATGACCGCGGCAAACCCTTCCATGACCGCAGGGAACAATGCCCTCAGCAATGCGCAGACAGCGCTCGATCAGGCCGTCAGCGCATCGGGTGACCTGATCCCGAACGTCATTCAGGGAACTGGCACTGGCACCTAGGTCCCCTACCTGCTGTTCGTCAAGTTGGCATCCAACTGTCTCATCTGACGACCGTCGGCCGGGACTGGGGCTGGCAGCCCGCTGGCTGATGGGTTTCTATTGCTGCCGGGCGAGCCCGGTGTAGCCGGCGACGAGCAGGGTGGCGAGCGCCCAGCCGAGCCCGGTTGCCAGCCAGGTCGCCGTCGCCCAGGCCCAGCCCCACGGTGCGTGTCCGTTCGGCCCCCAGTTGTCGGCCTGGTGGACATTGACGATCGGGATGACAACGTCGATGGCATACCCGGCGGGGTAGAAGCACGGATAATCCGCCATGCAGCGCGTGGCTACCGGGACCGGGTGAAGGCCGGTGATGTTCCCCGCCGGAATCATCAGGCCGTGGTGCTGCGCGATCACCGACGCCACGAGGAAGATCACGTAGACGGCGACCAGCCCGGCGGCGGCGCGCCAGGTCTGGTAGCCGTATTTGATGGTCTTGTCCAGCAGCCAGTTGGCGGCCCTCTGGTATCTGGCGAGGTCGCCGTACCGGCGAAGATCAGCGCGGCGGGCGATGCTGATCGTGCGGGCGTCGCTGTCGCGTCCGGCCTGCCGGTGGACCGTCGCGAGCTGCTCGTAGGGCTGAGGGGCGAACCCTGCCCACCGGCCCGAGGGGCCCTGCCGGTACTGGCTGCGGATCCAGGCCAGCCGCTGCTGCACGGTCGCTGGCTGGTCACCGCCGATCCCGCCGTAGGTGAAGCCATCGAGCCGCAGCCGGCCGCCGGCCGGCCAGTGCCCGTTCCGCCGCCGGCCATGCTGCGCCCAGGAGTCCGCCAGCTGCCCTGCCACGGTCCCTTCGAGGCTGACCCGGCCGTCGAATTGCTCCGCCGGCTTCTAGACAAGTGAGCCCGCTACCTGCATCCCGGCAGCATCCAGTCCGCTCGTGGCGCCTGCCTGGCAGACGTGTCCCAGCCATGCCGATCCGCCCACCCGCGCCGATCGGAGCGATATCAGCCCTTTAGCGATGACTTCCTGGTCGAGGAACACGTCCCCGCCGGTCTTCATCCCGTCGGCGACTAGGGCATTACCGTCGGTGTCCGCGCGAACTAGCGGCCGCCCGCGCGGAAGTCGAGGCGCTGGCAGCCCTCGGCAGCCAAGTCAGCGTGCCCTGCCACCGCGACTACACCCCGCGGAACTGGCTGATCGGGGCCAGCGGACTCTACGTCGTCGACTTAGAGTGGTCACGCCCGGACGTATGGATCAGCGACCTGGCCCGCCTGCATCTCGGCATCTGGGAGAACAGGCCAGACTTGCGCGATGCCTTCCTCCGCGGCTACGGCCGGCAGTTGGACGACACTGACCATTGCATCCTCCAAGGCTGCTCAGTTCTCACAGCCCTGTGGATGGTCATCAAAGCACATGAATCCCGCCAGCTGTCATTCGAGGAGGGATGCCGAACTGCGCTGCAACGCCTCCTCGCGCCCCGCCGCTAACTCACTTGCGGAGCGCCGACAGCCGACGTACGACTGCGTCTGATCCACTGTCGGAGAAGCTCCGTGTTCCCGCGGACGCCGGACAACGGCGCCGAGAGGCGCCTTAGCGCGATCAGAGGGCTTCGTCTTCGGCATGCCCAATACGTGCCGAACTTCTCAGCGCTGAGCGCGAAGCGCCAGGTCACAGCAGGTTCAGCTTGCCGTTTACAAGACGGCTGCTTCGCCAACTGAGCTACACCGGCGGGAACTCCGGGCATGCTAGCCGGCATAGGTCCTGACGTGCGCATCTGCCTTGTGACGTGCAGTTATGAGCCGGAGCATGTCACGGTACCGGCACTGGGATAGTCTGTGCGCTCGTCAACCGAACCGGTGACCGCTATGGGCCTGCGCAGGAACCGCCGTTCCAGGTGACCTGGGCGGTCCGTTACCGGCTCCAGCGTGGGGGGACTTCGCTCCGACCGCACCCAGCGCCCTGGCCGGGCTGGTGGGCGGCAAGGCCCGGTACGCGGGCCCGCCGCAACCGGCCTCCGCGCCACCTCTGCCTCGCGCCACGCCGCGAGCAGCGTGGTCTTCCCGAAGCCAGCAGGGCAGGCGATCAGGCTGAGCCTCATGCCCGAGCCGCCTCTGCCGCTCCAGCAGGTGGTCACGCAGAATCCTGCCTAGGTGATTCTGTCAGGCAGGTGATGCGCGCTCGACCGAGCGTGCGTCAGTCTGGGAGCACTGACGGGCGGCGATCCGGCAGCAGGGAGAAGCAACGGCCGCTTCAGGGCCGCGACCTGGGCTACCGCTGCCCGAGCCGTGAGTATCCGTTGTCCCCTGGCCATCGGGAAGACGATGGGAAAGCCGATGCCGGCTGGCCGCAGATGAACGCCACGTTCTTCGGCCTGGCATTTCTCGCGGCGCTGAACCCGAAGCTGCTCGGCGTTGACCTGCTGCTGACGGCCGGCGCCGAGCCCCGGTTCCGGTCACTACCCAGGCAGGAGCCGGGCGGCACCCTCAAGGGGCACGAGTGGGCGCAGCGGATCCTGAGCAAGCCCCGGTACGCGCTCGTGGTGCTCATCGGCGCTGTGCGCGGCACGCCTGGCGGGGAATATCTCGCGGCGCCGCACGTGCTCATCCCGGTAGTGCTCCTGCTGGTCCGGCCCGAGGACACCAGGGCGGGGATCAAGCGCTCCCAGGACTGGCTCATGAGCCACGCGCGCGAGCTCATTGCCGTGGTCTTACTGCTCGTCGGCGCCTGCAGGGCAGTCAACGGCCTCGCGCGCCTGCTCTGACCTCGGGCTGCGCGGGCATGGCGCAGGGAACAGGAGCACGGGCATGACCCTCAGCGTGGTGTTCGCGCTGGCCGCCGCGTTCTCCAACGCGGTCAACCTGATGACGCAGCACGCGGCCAGCACCAGCGCCCCGAAGCGGGAGAAGGGATGGCGCCTAGTCGGCTACCTGGTCCGGCAGCCGCTATGGCTGCTGGGCGGTGTCGCGGCGGTGGGCTCATTCAGCTTCCAGGCCCTCGCCCTGCACCATGGCCAGCTGTCCGTGGTCCAGCCCATCCTCGTCACTGAGCTGGTTTTCGTGCTGGTGCTGCGCCGGGTATGGATCCGCCAGGACGTGGCCCGCGCCGCGTGGGCGGCCGTGCTCGTCGTCTGCGTGGCGCTCGCGGTTTTCCTCATTGTGGCCGAGCCCACCGGCGGGCATCCCGCACCGGAGACCGCAGAATGGGTGTCGGCTGTGTCTGTGTTCGGCGGCAGCATCGCCGCGCTCGCCCTGCTCGGAATGCGCGGCTCACCGGTGCGCCGGGCCGCCGTCTTCGCAACGGCCGCCGCGCTCGCATGGGCTCTGATGGCAACCTTCATCAAGACAGCAACCGAGACCCTCGCCACGTTCGGTATCGGCGGGATGCTGACGCGCTGGCCCGTGTACGCGCTCGCTGCCGCCGCCGTCACCGGCACGCTGCTCGAGCAGTCCGCGCTGCATGTCGGGCCGCTGAGCATCTCCCAGCCGGTCCTGGTCGTCACCGACCCGTTCGCCAGCATCATCTTGAGCGTATGGCTGTTCGACGAGCGCTTCACCGACAGCCCGGCCAGGATTGCCGTCGCCATCCTGGCCTTCGCCGTCATGGCCGCCGGGATCACCGTGCTGTCGCGGACGTCGCCGAAAGATCTCACCCCCTCCGGACCGCCGGGCCGCAGGGAATGAGAACCAGGCGGCCCGGTGGCGGCTTCCTGCTAGCCGCCCCGATGGCCAGCGCTGCGTGCGCTGCCTGCATGCCTCGATCTCGCTGCAGGCGGGCCGCTGGCACTCCATGTCAGAGGGAACAGATTTATGCTTGTATTGCCAGACGGCGCGAGATGACTCGGCGGGCAAGCCTTGTGGGACAGCCACGACAAGGGTCGGGCACACCTACGGTGAACCGGCGAGGGTGTCTGCGGTTCTTCCCATGGGACAGGCCATAGAGGGCGCCGCAGGAAGGAAGACAGGCGTGTTCGAGGCTGCCAACATCCGGGAATGGCGCGGCCACGACGTGGTCGACGCCGACGGTCACAAGATCGGCGAGCTGGAGGCCGTCTACGTTGACACAGCCACCGACCTGCCGTCGTTCGGCACGGTCAGGGTCGGAATGCCGACCCGGCACCGGCTCGTCTTCGTGCCTCTGGACCGGGCGACCGTCGGTCCGGGGTACCTCAAGGTCTCTTATGACAGGAGACAAGTGAAGGATGCCCCGTCGATCGGCATCGACGGCGAGTTGCCGGCAGGCGACGAAGAGGCGATCTTCAAGCATTACGGCATGACGTACGAGCCTGGCGGGGGCGGCGAAAGGCGGCTGGCCCGCCGCTGAGCAGCAACCGAAACTGAGCGGAGGGTCCGTTGATTGCCCTGTTTCTCCTGCTGGTGATCGTGGCGATCGCGCTGGGCATCGTGGGCGTTGTCGTCAAGGGCCTGCTGTACCTGCTGATCATCGGCATTGTCGTATTGATGGGTGCCCTTCTCCTGGGCACCCTGCGGATGCGGCGGCGGCCCGCGAAGCGCCAGGCTAGGTAATTCGGTCCGGTTGCCCATAATCGCAGGAACCTCAGGTCCGTAACCGGGTGAGGGCCTCGGAACGGCTAGCTGGGGGCTGCTGAGCGTGCTGGTGATCCGCAGCCGGCTCCTGCCTCCCCGTCTCGCGCCAAATCGTCGTGTCAGCCCGTCGGGTGCGAGGCCTGAGGGTCTGGATAGGCGTGTGCCCACCGGTCGTAGACATAGCTGACGGAGACCTTGCTGCTGTCTGGATCGGCGCCGAATCTCCTGAGGGACCTGGCGAACTCCAGCGCCGCGGCGCCGATCTGATCGGGCTTGTACGCCTCGATGTGCCCGGGCACGTTCACTTCGATGGTGACAGTAAGAATCCTCGGCGTATCCATCTGCGTCATCAACTCCTGCCCGATATGGAAAGTCTGGCGTGTTCAGTGTGAATCCGTTTCCTGACCCCCTCGCGCAGTCCGATCCGAGCCGGATTCGGTCACCGTCTGGGCAGGTAGAGGTCGGTGATGGTGCCCTCGAACGCCTCCGCCGCCATCCCGATGGTTTCCGAGAGCGTCGGGTGCGGGTGGATCGTCAGGCCGATGTCGGCCGCGTCGGCGCCCATCTCGATCGCCAGCGCCGCCTCGGCGATGAGGTCGCCAGCGGAGGGCCCGACGATGCCGCAGCCGATGACGCGGCCGGTCCCCTCGTCGAACAGCAGCTTGGTCATGCCCTCGTCACGGCCCAGCGACAGCGAGCGGCCGCTGGCTGCCCAGGGAAACACTCCCTTCCCGTACTTCACGCCAGAAGCTTTCGCCTCGTTCTCGGTCATCCCGGCCCAGGCCACCTCCGGATCGGTGTAGGCGACCGACGGGATGACTCGCGCGTCGAAAACGCTGCCCCGGCCGGCCGTCACTTCGGCGGCGACCTTTCCCTCGTGCGTGGCCTTGTGCGCCAGCATGGGCTGGCCGACAACGTCGCCGATGGCGAAGATGTGCGGCACGCTGGTCCGCATCTGCTTGTCGACCGGGATGAACCCGCGGTCGTCAACCGCGACGCCGGCGTTCTCCGCGCCGATGAGCTGGCCGTTGGGGCGGCGGCCCACGGCGACGAGGATCCTGTCGAAGGTGTCAGTCGCCGGGGCCTTCGCACCGTCGAAGGACACCACAAGGCCCTCAGGACGGGCCTCGACGTTCGTCACCATCGTTTTGAGGTAGATGTTCTCGTACTGCGCGGCGACCCGCTTGGCGAGCGGGTTAACCAGGTCCTTGTCCGCGCCGGGGATGAGCTGGTCCATCAGCTCGGCGATCGTGACCTTCGCGCCCAGCTCATGGTAGACCGTCGCCATTTCCAGCCCGATGATCCCGCCGCCCAGCACGAGCAGGCGCTGCGGTATCCCGTCAAGCTCCAGCGCGCCGGTGGAGTCCACGACTCGCTGATCGTCGCGCGGGATAAACGGCAGTGTTAGCGGCTGGGAGCCGGCCGCGATGATCGCCTGCTCAAAACCCACCGTCGTGGTCCCGCCGTCGGCGAGCTCGACCTGCAGCTGATGTGATGAGGTGAACTGGCCGTAGCCGCGGATCGTGGTGACCTTGCGCTGCCTGGCCAGCCCGGCCAGACCGCCGGTGAGCCGGGCGACCACGCCGTCCTTCCAGCTCCGCAGCTTGTCCAGGTCGATATCGGGAGCGCTGAACACGATGCCGTGCTCGCTCATCTCCCGGGTTTCGGCGATGACCCTGGCGGCGTGCAGGAGCGACTTGGACGGGATGCAGCCGACATTGAGGCAGACCCCGCCAAGTGTCGGCCCGCTGTCGACCATCACGACCTTCTTGCCGAGATCCGCAGCCCGGAAGGCCGCCGAGTAGCCGCCTGGTCCGGCGCCGAGGACGAGCACTTCCGCAATGAGCTCGCCCTGCGCCGTCCCTGGTCCGGCAAGAGGCGAGGGCGCGGGCGGGCGCGCGGCGGTCGCAGCAGCAGCGGATGGCGCTGCCGGCTCCGGCTCGAGCACCTCGCCTGTCCGCAGGTTCACGATGAGGTGACCGGCGGAGACACGGTCGCCGACCGCGACCCTGATGGCGGCGACAGTTCCGGCCACCGGGGCGGGAATATCCATTGTCGCCTTGTCGGACTCCAGGGTGATGAGCGGGTCCTCGGCCGCCACGACGTCGCCGGGGGCCACATGCACCTCGATGACGGGCACGTCGGCGAAGTCTCCGATGTCCGGGATCCGGATGTCCACGTCAGGCTCCAGGGGTGGCGGGCGGCTGTCAGGCGGGGCGCCGGGTGGCGGTCACAGCACGAGCCGGCGGATGTCCTCAAGCAGATGGCACAGGTACCGTGCGAAACGGGCCGCCAGCGCACCGTCGATGACCCGGTGATCGTAGGAGAGCGATAGCGGGAGCATCAGCCGCGGCTCGAACGCCGTCCCGTCCCACACCGGAGCGGTCGTGGAGCGCACCACGCCGAGAATCGCCACCTCAGGGGAATTGACGATCGGCGTGAAGCCAGTACCGCCGATGCCGCCGAGGCTGGAGATGGTGAAGCAGCCGCCCTGCAGCTCGGGCAGGCCGAGCTTGCCGTCGCGGGCTCTCGCCGAGACCGCGCCGAGTTCCTGGCTGAGCTCCAGGATGCCCTTGCGGTCGACGTCGCGGATCACCGGCACCACCAGGCCGTCGGGCGTATCCACCGCGACACCGATGTGGTAGTAGCCCTTGTAGATGAGCGCGTCCTTCTCCGGCGTCAGCGAGCTGTTGAACCTGGGGAACTCGCGCAGCGCCGAGACGGAAGCCCTCATGAGGAAGGCCAGCAGGGTGACCCGGTAGCCCTCGGCCCTGGCGGCGGTGTCAAGTTCCCGCCGGTAAGCATCCAGGTCGGTGATGTCGGCCTCGTCGTTATGAGTCACGTGCGGGATGTTGAGCCAGGACCGGTGCAGCTGCGTGCCGGACAGCCGCTGGATGCGCGACAGCGGCTGGATCTGCACGGGGCCGAACTTCGAGAAGTCCTGTGCCGGGATTTCCGGGATGCCCGCGCCCGTCCCCGGCGCGGCGGCCGTGCCGTCAGCCGTGGCGACGGCTGGCCCGCGGACTGTCGCGAGCAGGTCCTCCTTGGTAATGCGGCCTTTCGGGCCGGTCCCGGGCATCGCCCTGAGGTCCACGCCCAGCTCGCGGGCCAGGCGGCGCACGCCCGGGCCTGCGTGCACGCCGTCGAAGTCAGCGGGCGGCCCGGCGCCTGCGGCCGTGACCGGCGCGCTGGCCTGCGTCGCTGGCGGCGGGACTGCCGCGGCTGACCGGCCGGCCGGCTCCTGTGCCGCGGCGACCGGGTCGGCGGCGTCCTGGCCCGGCGGCTCCTGCTGATCGGTCAGCGGCGGCGGCTGAGTGAGCCCGGTGCCGGTGTCGAGCAGCAGGATGAGCGACCCTTTCTCGACTCGGTCGCCGACCTGGACCCGGAGTTCGCGGACGGTTCCGGCTGCGGGCGACGGGACGTCCATCGTTGCCTTGTCCGACTCCAGCGTGATCAGCGGATCCTCGGCGCTGACGACATCGCCGACCGCGACATGAATCTCGATGACCGGAACGTCAGCGAAGTCCCCGAGATCGGGAACGCTGACTTCAGTTGCAGCGGGCACGGTTGCTCCCCTCAGGCGATGCCGGTGGCGGATTCTCTCTGGCGCCCTGCTGCCAGGTCATACCGTCGTCGGATCTGGCTTGCCCGGATCGATTCCGTACCGCGAGATCGCGTCGGCGACGATGGCCGCCGGGACCGTCCCGTCCTCGGCGAGCGAGGACAGGGCGGCCAGGGCGACGTAATGCCGGTCGACCTCGAAGAAGCGGCGCAGGTTCCGGCGGTAGTCCGACCGGCCGAAGCCATCAGTGCCGAGAACCCGGTAGCGCCGCGGCACGAAGGGGCGGATCTGATCGGCGAAGGACTTCACATAGTCGGTAGCGGCGATCACCGGGCCCGGCCGGCCAGTCAGGCAGGTCTCCACGTAGCTGCGCCGGGGCGACTCCGCCGGGTGCAGCATGTTCCAGCGCTCGGCTGCGAGACCGTCGCGGCGCAGCTCGGTGAAGCTCGGCGCGCTCCACACGTCGGCGATCACGCCGTAATCGGCGGCCAGCAGGTCGGCAGCGGCGACAACCTCGCGCAGGATGGTGCCGCTGCCCAGCAGCTGAACCCGGGGGCGGGCCGTTTCGCCGCCCGGCCCGGCCGCCGCCCGGCCCTTGCCGGCCGTCTTGCTCCTCGCCGCCGGCTGTGCGCCGCCGGCCGCTGCGCCGGGGTAGGCGAGGGGGCCGTCCCGCAGCAGGTACATGCCCTTCAGGATGCCGGCCTCGGCGCCCTCGGGCAGTGCCGGATGCTCGTAGTTCTCGTTCATCAGCGTGATGTAGAAGAACACGTCTTCCTGCTCGGCCAGCATCCGCCGCAGCCCGTCGGCGATGATGACCGCGACCTCGTAGGAATACGTCGGGTCGTAGGACACGCAGTTGGGGATCATCGAGGCCAGCACGTGGCTGTGCCCGTCCTCATGCTGCAGGCCCTCGCCGTTCAGGGTGGTACGGCCCGATGTCCCGCCCAGCAGGAATCCGCGCGCCCGCGAGTCCCCGGCGGCCCAGGCGAGGTCGCCGATGCGCTGAAAGCCGAACATCGAGTAGAAGATGTAAAAGGGGATCATGGGCGTGTCGCTGGTGCTGTACGCGGTTGCCGCGGCGATCCACGAGGACATCGCGCCGGCCTCGTTGATGCCCTCCTGGAGCATCTGGCCATCGGGCGCCTCGCGGTAGTACATCAGCTGGGTGGCGTCCTCCGGCTGGTAGAGCTGCCCGACCTGGCTGTAGATGCCGAACTGGCGGAACATGCCTTCCATCCCGAAGGTGCGGGACTCATCAGCGACGATCGGAACCACCCGGTTGCCGATCTTCTTATCGCGCAGCAGCGTGTTCAGGATGCGCACGAACGCCATCGTGGTGGAGATCTCGCGGCCAGGCGTGCCGGCCAGCTGGCCGCCGAAGGCACTGAGCCCGGGCACGTCCAGCGACTCGCTGGAGCGGCTGCGGCGGGCCGGCAGGTAGCCGCCGAGGGCGCGGCGCCGCTCCTGCAGGTAGGCCATCTCCGGGCTGTCATCAGGGAAGCGCAGGAACGGCAGCTCGGCCAGCTGGGCGTCAGTGAGCGGCAGGCTGAAACGATCGCGGAACCGCACCAGCGCGGCATCGGCCATGTGCTTCTGCTGGTGGGTGATGTTCTGGCCCTCGCCGGACTCCCCCATGCCGTAGCCCTTGATGGTCTTGGCCAGGATGACGGTCGGCTGGCCGGTGGCCCGCACGGCCGCCGAGTACGCGGCATAGACCTTGTTCGGATCGTGGCCGCCGCGGTTGAGCGCCCAGATCTCCTCATCGGTCATGCCGGCCACCATCTCCAGCAGCTCGGGGTACTTGCCGAAGAACTTCTCCCGGACGTATGCGCCGTCCTTGGACTTGAAGTCCTGGTACTCGCCGTCGACGCACTCTTCCATCCGCTTCAGCAGCAGGCCGGTGGTGTCCCGGGCGATGAGCGGGTCCCAGGCGGTGCCCCAGATCGTCTTGATCACGTTCCAGCCCGCACCGCGGAAGATGCCCTCCAGCTCCTGGATGATCTTGCCGTTACCGCGGACCGGCCCGTCCAGGCGCTGCAGGTTGCAGTTGATCACGAAGATGAGATTGTCCAGCCTCTCCCGGCTGGCCATCGAGATCGCGCCCAGCGACTCTGGCTCATCGGTCTCGCCGTCGCCCAGGAAAGCCCAGACCTTGCGCCCGGCGGTATCGGCCAGGCCGCGACTGGTCAGGTACTTCAGGAAGCGCGCCTGGTAGATCGCCATGATCGGGCCCAGGCCCATCGACACGGTCGGCATCTGCCAGTACTCCGGCATCAGCCACGGATGCGGATACGACGACAGGCCGCCACCGCCGGTCTCCATCCGGAACCTCTCCAGCTGATCCTCGGTCAGCCGGCCCTCCACGAACGAGCGGGCGTAAATGCCCGGCGAGGAGTGGCCCTGAATGAACAGCAGGTCACCGCCATGCTGGCCGTCGGGGGCGCGGAAGAAATGCTGGAAGCCGACATCGTAAAGCGTCGCCGCGGACTGGAAGCTGGCGATGTGGCCGCCCAGTTCGGACGACTCGGCGTTGGCACGCAGCACGATCGCGAGGGCGTTCCACCGGACGAGCGACCGGACGCGGTGATCCAGGGCCAGCTCCTCCGGGCTCAGCCGGTCCTCCTCTTCAGGGGGGATGGTGTTCAGGTACGGTGTCGTCGCGCTGTAGGGGACCCTGGCGCCCTTGCGCCTGGCCTCCCCGATCACCTCATCCAGCAGCAAGAACGCGCGATCGGCGCCCTCGAACGCCAGCACCGAATCGAGCGCATCCACCCACTCGCGCGTCTCGGCCGGGTCAAGATCTTCCAGCATGGGATCCCCTATCGGCAACGCCAGGTCGCGCCAGCAGCGAGCCCGGCGCATCGCCATCGTCCCACTGTCTGTCACAATCGGGTACAGACGGGGCGGCCCGGCAGACATGGGCCGCGACTCGCAGATGGAAGGATGGCCTGGCCGTACGCATCACCGGTCGAGCGACTGCACTGGAGCCGAGGCAGGAGAACATGGGGAGCCCGCTGGGTCAGGTCGCGTCCTGGCCAGTGGGAACGGCCGTGGTGGCGGTCGTCTCGGCCGCTGGCCTGGTGGCATCATATGGCCCGCTTGACCGGTCGTTCCCCTGGGCGTCGGTGACCAAGCTGCTGACCTCCCTGGTCGCGCTCGACGCCGTGCAGCGCGGCCTCCTCGACCTCGATGAGCCGGCCGGGCCGCCAGGCTCGACTATCCGGCACCTGCTGGCCCACGCATCGGGGCTCGGACTTGACGGCGACGCGATACTCAGCCAGCCCGGACGGCAGCGAATCTACTCCAACCGCGGCATCGAGATCGCCGCCGAAACCGCAGCCATGCGCAGCGGCAAGTCCTTCGAGCTGCTGCTGGCCGACGAGATCTGCCTGCCACTGGGACTGCTCCACACCCGCCTCAACGGCTCCCCCGCTTCGGGCGCCGCCGGGCCGCTCAGTGACCTCATTGCGCTGGCGATCGAGCTGCTCAGCCCGTCGCTCATCGACCCGCAGCTGCTGGCGGACGCGACCCGGACAGCCTTCCCCGGCCTGCCCGGTGTCCTGCCGGGCTACGGCCGTCAGCCGCTCTGCGACTGGGGACTGGGATTCGAGATCCGCGGCGGCAAGACACCACACTGGACCGGATCAAGGAACTCGCCCGCGACCTTCGGTCACTACGGCCGCTCCGGCAGCTTCATGTGGGTAGACCCGGACGCTGGCATCGCCTGCGCCGGCCTCGCGGACCGCGACTTCGGCCCCTGGGCAGCGCAGGCCTGGCCACAGCTGTCCGACGACGTCCTCGCGAGATATCGGCGCGGAGCGAGTGATCAGCGAGTTCGCACCGGCCGCGGGTAAATGATCGCAAGCGAAACGATCGCGCGGCGAACCGCATTGGATCCGCCGCGCGACTGGGGGTTACTTAGCTACGGCGCCATTGCTCTTGGCCGGGGCGTCGTTCCTGGCGCCCGTCAGCGGCGCAGTCGCCTTCAGGATGTCCTCGGCGAACTTCCGCTGGCTGGCCAGCATGCGCTCAGCGAAGTCGTAGGCTTCCGCGACGAGCTGGTGCGGCTTGGGCATCTTGTCGGCAAACGGCATGGTCAGCTCCGGGGTGATCGACTGGACCTTGCTGGTCCAGGCCTGGATCGCCTCGACGACTGCGTTCTGGCTCTTGCGGACCGTGCTCAGGACTTCGTCCTGCAGTTCGCGGCCCATGGTGCGGGCTTCGGTCATGGCTTCTCCTCAGGGTCTGTGTATTGCTAACTATACTGAGCGCTGCTTGATTTGTCAAGCGCAAGGTCTTCAGTGCCGCGGCCAGCCTCGCTCAGCAGACCAGGCGGAGAGCCGGGCGGTCGGCATGATCGGGCGCTGACCAGACCCCCGCGCTCTCGCGCCCTCGCGAGCTAGGGGGACGTGGAGCCGGTGGCTGACGGGGATGGTGTCCCAAGCGTGGAGGACGACGCAGTCGGGGCGACGGTCGGGTGAGGCGTCCTGGACAGCCGCGGCGCACTGGTCGTGGGCACCGGAGTTGCCGGCGTGACTCGCGGAGTGGGGCTTGGCTTAGTCGTCGGCCGGAATGTGGAGGGCACCGCCGTGGACGAGCCTGCGGGATGCGCCGGCGTCTGGGATCTGGTTGCGGCCGTGTCAGGGCCCAGCCACAGGTAGGCCGCTAGGGCGACCAGGAAGACGGCGGTCAGGACCCAGGTGGAGGTCCGCACCCGGCGCACCCGTCGCATCAGTCCGTCCCGGCCGGTTCTGTGGTCTCCAGGGTGGTCGGCAGGTTGATGCCCTCGCGCCGGAGTCCCGCCGCGATCCGGACCCGCAACATCCGCCCGACGTCGAACTGCTTACCGGGCAGCGTCCTGGCAACCAGGCGGACCTGGAAATGGTCCACGTCAATGCTCTGCACACCCATGACGGCCGGGGGGTCAAGCAGCAGACTGCGCAGTTCCGGCTCCTTGTACGCATCATCTCCGATCAGCCGCAGCAGGTCACTGACCCGGTTGACGTCCGCGGCAGCCGGCACGGGCACGTCCACCACGGCACGTGCCCAGTCGCGCGACAGGTTGGTCACCTGGGTGATCTGGCCGTTGGGGGTGATGACCACCTCACCGTCGGCAGTTCGCACCGTCGTCACCCGCAAGGTGACGTCCTCGACCGTCCCGGTCGCAGGGTCGGGCAGGCTTGGCACCGACAGGCGGATGAGGTCCCCGAAGCCGTACTGGCGCTCGGTGATGATGAAGAAGCCAGCCAGGATGTCCTGGACAATGCGCTGGGCGCCAAACCCCAGCGCGACGGCCGCCACGGCAGCCGGGGCTACCAGGCTCGTGACCGGGATACCCAGGCGCTGCAGGATGGCCACTCCGGTCGCGCAGTAGATGACCACCAGGGTGACCCAGGTGATCACCGATGTGAGTGCGTGCCGGTGCTTCGACGCCTCCGAGCGGACCAGCGCGTCTGTCTCCCTGGCGTTGGCGTCGATCCGGTCTGTGACCCTCCCGCCCAGCCAGGTCGCGAGACGTGTCAGCAGTATCGCGCCAGTCAGGAGGAGCACGATCTCCAGCCCACTGCCGCGCGCCCATACAGTTACGTCGTGCAGAGGCCTCGCACTCGAAAACATAATTTTTCATCATCGCCGAACAGCCGCCGGCAAGTACAGCCATTGCCGCACAGCGGACCGGGCGGCCGACCCTCGGTCCGTCGGCTCCAGTCATCTGAACCTATGCGATCCTGATCGTGCGCCCACGGGGGCGGCCGGCGGGCTGCGCAGGCATTAGTAACGGGCAGCGGCCCAGGTCGCGGGCACGTCGCTGCCGCCCTCCTCGGTGATCCGCGCGTCGAAGCGAAGCAGTGCGGGCTGAGGAGAGATCTTTCCGACTTGCGCCCCTCGGCGGCGATGCGGATGGCCTGGTCAGAGATCAGCCGCGGGACAGGAACCGCAGGCGCGCCGCCCGAGCATCCCACGAGTAGATGACCGCCGTCCCGGCGATGACGTCGTGCAGTGCCCGGCGCTGGCCGCCGAGCAGGATGCCCGCGAAACCCAGCCCGAGGAGCAGGAAGCTCAACGGGAGCGCGAGCGTGCGCACGACCGCCCGGCGCCCGCTGACGTCGGTGCCGTCGTCTCGCACGACTCGCACGCCAAACAGCGCCATGCCGACCGTCCTGCCGCTCGCGGCCCAGGAATGGGCGAAGTAGATGAACTCCCAGACCGCATACGCGACGACCACCCAGATGTCGCCCTTGTTCCAGGCGATGTTCGTGCCGGTGAGCACCCTCGCGGCGAACGAGATGGCGGCCAGGGCAAGCATGAACACGCCGAGGCTGATTCCCACGTCTACGCCGAAGGCGACAAAACGCGATGCGAAGCCCGCGCACTTGCCTTGCAGGGTCTCCCGGGCGATGACCGGAGGGCTGGAGCGCGGGGCATCGCCCGCGCGCGCAGTCATGACCCTGACCCGGCCGGCAGCCTGCCGGGCAGGCCGGGCGGCCCGGTATAGGGGCGGCGGCGGAGCCGCCCGATCCAGCGGGCGATTAGCTCGTCGAGCCCGACGGTCTGGCTGCGGAAGACGTCGAGCACCTCGCTGGCGACACCGCTGGAGGATCTCGCGATGACTGCCCCTAGGTCGGTCTGCTGGACCAGCGCCTCCACGTCGATACGGGCGAGGATGGGGTTCAGGTCCAGGCGCCCGACCATCTGGTCCAGGTCAATGCGGGCCAGCACCTGGTCGAAGTCGACCTGGTCCAGCAGGGCATTCAGGTCGACCCCGTCCAGCAGCGCATTCATGTCCACCGCGGACACGACAATCTCGACCGCGCGCTCCGCGACGGCCTGGGCCAACGCCTCCATGCGCGGGACCAGTCGGCCCTCCACCGAGCGCCGTCGCTCAAACGGGTCCACCAGGCAAGTATCGCCTATCGCCGCGCCATGCGGGCCTGGACTACCCCTGGAGGGTCACCCTTCCGATCGGGTGACGGCGAAACGGCGAGACGGCGCCGTGGCGCCCGCTGCAGCGGGCGCCACGAGACGGCAGGAGCCGCCCGGCCTCAGTCTGCCTTCTCGATCGGGATCCGGCTGCCTTCCGGCTTCACCTCCCGCACCGGGACACTGACCTCGAGGATTCCCTTCTCGTAGCGCGCGGTCACGTCCTTTGCGTCCACCCTGGCGGGGAGCCTGACCGACCGGCTGAGCGAGCCGTAGCGGAACTCTGAGCGATAGGGCCCGCTGTCCTCCTGGCGGCGCTCGGCCAGGATCGTCAGGGTCCTGCCGTCGACGGCGACCTCGATGTCTTTCTCCGGGTCCAGGCCGGGCAGCTCAGCCCGGATCACGTAACGGTTGTCCTGGACCGTTTCCTCGACCCGGAACGTCTGGGCCGCCATGAAGGGCGGCGGGCCCGTCCATGGCGACTCCAGCCACTCGACCATGTCCGGGAACATGGCACGGAATATCGCGGGCGCCTGGGGGCGCGGCAGCTTTGCCATGATGTTCTCCCAATTCATCTGTTGCCAGGTCATCTGACCTGGCCTGGCTGGCGGCCCGGACCATGTCGGCCGGGCCGATTTCACGCGAGGCGCGGGTTTCGCTGGCCGCGCGGAGCTGGCCGGCCGGGCCGACCTGGCCGACCGGGCCGGCTGCGCGGATCCGGTTGTCCAGGCTAGCTGGGCAGCAACGGGCCGCGGCGGCGCGGGCCGGGCCGCGTCCGTATAACCCGGCATCCACTTCAGCATTTCGGCCCGGAATGGCCCTTCGCATTCGAGCTGGCAGAGCACGCCCACTCCAGCCGTTGATACTCGGTGGATCAGTGCATAAGAGGGCGGCAGGTTGAGCCGCCGCAGAACGCTGGATGAACGCAGGTCCGCTACCCGCGCCGCCTCAGCGCGCAGCCATTCCCGGCTGAACTTGAACGAGTCCATCCTAGATGGCTCGGCGATCGGTGCCAGGAAGGCGCGCAGCGCCGCCAGGTCAATGCTGACGCCCTGGCGCAGGAACCCCTGCGACCGGAGTTCGGCCTCGATCTCCTCGAGATCACGGTCTTCGTGCATGAGGCGCAGCATCTTGCCGAAGAAGGACGGCAAGCCGCCCGGCAGCCGGTTGACAGCCCCGAAGTCGAGCACGCCAAGCCGGCCATCGGCGAGCAGCCGGAAATTGCCCGGGTGCGGGTCGGCGTGCAGCAGGCTGACCCGGGCCGGGCCGGAGAACAGGAAACGGACGATCATGACGCCGGCCCGGTCCCGCTCAGCAGCCGTGCCATCGGCGATGATCCTGGCGAGCGGGGTGCCGTCCATCCACTCGCTGACGAGCACGTGGTCGGTGACGGCGACCACGTGCGGTACGGAGACGTCCGGGTCGCCCGCGTAGGCTGCGGCGAAGGCCTCCTGAGAGCTGGCTTCCAGCCGGTAGTCGAGTTCCTCTGCCACCCGGTCCCGCAGCTCGGCGAGCAGCGGCTTGGCGTCCAGCCCGGGCATGAGCACGCTGAAAAGCCGGGCCACGCGGCTCAGCTGGTTAAAGTCGCTGATCAGCGCCCTGCCCGCGCCCGGATACTGGATCTTGACCGCAACCTGGCGCCCGTCATGCCAGATGCCCCGGTGCACCTGGCCGATAGAGGCTGCGGCCGTCGGCTGGTCGTCGAACTCAGCGAAGCTGGCCCGCCACTGCTCGCCCATGTCGGCCGCGAGCACCCGGTGAATAGTACGGGCGGGCAGCGGCGGCGCGGCTTCCTGCAGCCTGGCCAGAGTCGTCCGATACGGGCCGGCGATCTCCGGGGGCAGCGCGGCCTCGAATATCGATATTGCCTGCCCGAGCTTCATGGCGCCGCCCTTGAGCTCGCCAAGCACCCTGAAGACCTGCTCTGCCGTGCGCTGCTGGATTTCCTCGGATACCAGCTCAGCTGACCGGCCGCCCAGGCGCCTGCCGGTTCCCAGCGCGGTCCGGCCGGCGAAGCCGACGGGCAGCGTCGCCAGTTTCGCCGTGCGGGTAACAGCATGGCGGGGCAGATCGCTCATGATCCCCATTCTCCGGCATGCCGGGCGCGACGGCTACCTGCGCACCCCGCGCCGCATGCATGCCGAATTTTGCCGATACTGCTGTAAAAGGCCAGCTTTCCAGCCCCGGCGACCAGGTAGTACGGCGCGCCGCGGTCAGTCGTGCGTGCTTTCCTCGGGCTCCTGGTACCAGCGGATCCGGTCACCCACCCGGGCCCGCATCTTCCACCGCATCGACTTCGGCGCCTCGTGCGCCGCGGTGAGCATCGCGGCGGCCTGCTCCGCCGGGTCGCAGCTCGCGCCGGCAGGCACCAGGTCGGCCGCGCGGTCGGAGAGCAGCGCCCGGACCTTCTCCAGGTTCATCGTCACCGTGCGCCACCAGCCCCAGTCCTCCCCGACGATCGGCCGGAAGAGTTCCAGCGAGATGGTGCCCGGCTCGCCGCTCTGCGCCACCGGGTAGGCGGCCAGCAGGTAGACGATGTCCCGGACGTCCTTCTCGTTCAGCTGGACGATCTGCAGCTTCGACAGCAGCACATCCAGCACGTCCAGAGTGTAAGGCAGCCGGCCGATCCGGTCACGGAAGACCAGCTCATGGCACATTTCCAGCCGGTCGATCAGCACGTCGATGGGCCGGCCGCTGACCGCCGAGACGAAGTACATCTGCTTGTGGCCGTAGAGCGCGTTGAACGTCTTGTCCGGCTGGTGGCCCTGGTCGAGCAGGAACTTCTGCAGGGCCTTGCGGGACGGCGTGGCCGCGGCCAGGTCGATGTCCTGCAGGCCGCGGCTCGGCCGCGGCGGGAACTGCGGGCACAGCACGCGCACCGCCAGGCCGCCGAGCAGCCGGACCGTGATGCCTTCCTCGGTGGCCGCGCTGATCAGCGCGAGTGCCTCGGACTTCGCGTCCTCGGGCCCGGCCTCCGGCTCCGTGGTGTCGGTCATGGTCCTATCCCTCCACCCGGAAGGAGCGCTCGATCCCGTCCGCGCTGATGTCGACCAGGAAGCCGCGAACCACGCCGTAGGCTGCCTCGCTGCCGGGATTGAGGCTGAGCGTCGACCCGATCCTGGCCTCCCCGGCCGACTCATGGATGTGGCCGTGCACGCTGAGCAGCGGCCGGAGCTGCTCGATCGCCTCGCGGACGCCGGTCGAGCCGACCGGGCCGCGGAGCAGGTCGCCGGCCGACACGATCGGCCGCATGTTGTCGTCCAGCAGCGGCGCGATATCCAGCCCGGAGTCATACGGCGGGCAGTGGGTCAGCAGGACGGCCCGGCGCGGGTCCTTCACCTGGTCGCTGAGCCGGAAGATGGTGTCACGGAAGTCGTGCTCGGAGATCTCCCGCGGGGTGGACCAGGGCGTCGGGCTGGACAGCCCGAGGCCGATGACCTCCAGGCCGCCCGGCATCTCCACCACCTTGCGGTCGACGTTGATCGCGTACTTGCTGGCCGCCAGCGGCTCGTCGATCGCGTACGGATCGTCATTGCCGGGGATGATGAACAGCGGTATGCCGCTGCCCTCCAGCCGCTCGGCGGCCAGCTCCAGCCACTCGGTCACCTGCTCGCGGATCTGATGCGCGAACAGCGCGTCCAGCGCTCCGGCGTCGCCGTGCAGCGCGTCCACCTCGGCCCGGGTCGTGTGGAACGGGTAGTAGCCCAGGGCCGCGATATCACGGTCGAGGTCCTGCAGTTCCTGCTCGCTGCGGGGGTGGCGCTTCTGGCCCAGCAGCTCGGCCTCCCAGGAATCGCCGGTGCGCACCACCGGGACGATGGCCTTGCCGGTGAGGTCGCCCGCGTAGAGCACGGCATCGGCCTTGTAGACATTCAGCCGGATGGCATTGAGCATCTTGCGCCAGGCAGGCGCGGACGCGTGGAAATCCGACACGATATAAAGCCGGACGACGTCTTTCTTCGCCTTCCTGGCACGAAACGGCACTCGCCTCTCCGATCTGGCCCGCCGCGGCTCCCGCTATCCGCTATCCGCCGAAACCAGGCCTCGTGTACACGATACGGCCACCCGCCATGGTCAATTCGGTGGCGGCCTGGCCGATCTCCGCTGCCGGGTGCTCGAACAGGTTGCGGTCAAGCACCACCAGGTCGGCGAGATAGCCGGGCTGGATGCTGCCGGTTTCGTCGAGATGGTTGACGTGCGCCGAGCCCGCTGTGCAGGCTGCCAGGGCCGTGGGCAGGTCCAGCCGCTCGGCCGGCAGCAGCGGCTCCCGGCTCAGCGGGTCGGGCTCGCCGGAAACATCCCACGGCGCGGTCCTGTTCACGGCCACGTGCAGCAGCCAGGGCGGGCTCGGGCTGGACACCGGCCAGTCGCTGCCGAAGGCCAGCATGGCACCGCTGCGGGACAGGCTGCCGAAGGGGTACTGCTGCGCGGACCGCTCCGGGCCGAGGAATGGCAGCGTGAGCTCGGTCATCTGCCGGTCATGGCAGGCCCAGAGCGGCTGGGCATTGGCTGCCACATGGAGCCGCCGGAATCGCGGCAGGTCATCCGGGTGCACGACCTGGATATGGGCGATGTGGTGGCGCCGATCGCTCGGGCCGTTCCGGGCCCGCGCGGCGTCGAACGCATCCAGCGCGTCCCGGACGGCCCGGTCACCGATCGCGTGCACGTGCACCTGGAAGCCGAGCCGGTCAAGCCTCGTCACCATCTGCTGCAGCACCGCGGGGTCCAGGTAGCTGAGCCCGGCCGGATGGCTGCCGCGGCCGTGCTGGCCGTCGCCGTCCTGGCCGGGGCCGCCGAGATAGGGCGCCAGCATGGCAGCCGTGTGGTTCTCGCAGACCCCGTCCAGCATGATCTTCACGGTGGTGGCGCGGAACGGCCCGTCCCGTGCGTCGGCCCGGCGCTCGGCCAGCTCGTCGATCTGCGCGTCGATCTCAGCCGGGCTCCTGGTGCGGTCCCACCACAGCGCCCCCACGACGCGGCCGGTCAGCCTGCCGTCAGCGGCGACGGTGCGGTAGGCCTCGTAGCAGTCGGGCACGCCCGGGTAGTCGCCCACGATGGCTTCCTGCCACCCGGTGATCCCGAGCTCGTGCAGGTAGCGCTGGCCCTCGAGCACGCCCTGGACGCGCTGCGCTGCGCTGGGCTGCGGGATGACGGCCTCGACCAGCCGCATCGCGCCCTCCTGCAGCGCGCCGGCCGGCCTGCCGGCCGCGTCCCGCTCGATCCGGCCGTCCGGCGGGTCGGGGGTGGCGGCGTCGATCCCGGCCAGCGCCAGCGCGGCCGAGTTCGCCCAGCCGCCGTGGTGGTCCCGGTTGATCAGGAAGACGGGCCGGCCGGGCACCACGGCATCCAGGTCGGCGCTGACCGGGACGCCGCCCGGAAACGCGTCCATGTACCAGCCGGCGCCGGTGATCCACTCCTCGTCCGGGTGCTCATCGGCGTAGCGGCGGACGTGCGCGGCGTAGCCGTCTCGGCCGCGCACCTCGGTGAGGTCGCAGCGCAGCCGGTCCAGGCCGCCGCCGGAGGCGTGCACGTGCGCGTCCTGGAAGCCGGGCAGCAGCATCCGGCCGCCCAGGTCGATCACGCGGGTGCGGCTGGTGACCAGGTCGCGCAACTCGGCGTCGGAGCCGACGGCGAGAATGCGGTCTCCGCTGACGGCTACCGCCCGGGCCCAGCTCCGCGCGGCGTCGACCCGGTAGACCGCGCCGCCCCGCAGCAGCACGTCGGCTGACCGCCGCTCACTCATCCGCGATCCCATCCGGCTGGTCAGTCCGGCGGGACCTGCTTGTAGAGCAGGGACAGGTCGATGCCCTGCGCGCGGTTCTGCACATTACGGATCACGTAGATCACGATCCCGACGACGGCCACGCCGAGGGTGAAGGACACGCCGGAGGTATTCAGGTAGCTCAGCAGGCTCTGCGGCGCGTGCGGCTGCAGCAGGTGCTTGACGGACTGGACGATCGGGTCGATGCCCGCGAACCAGTAGACGATGCCGCCGAAGACCAGCCAGACGCCGCCCATCACCGGGAGCCAGCGCCGCCAGGGCGCGCTCCGGACCAGATCAGGACGGGTGTAGGGGGCAACCATCGCGTTGATGCCCGGCATGAGCCAGGCCAGCAGCGCGCACAGCCCGCTGAACCAGGCCGAGCCGGCCAGGTTCAGCTTGCCGCCGGCCGCGACGCTGGCGGGCAGGAAGCTGAAGTTCTCGAACACCACCAGGACGGCGGAGATCCCGACCAGGGTCAGGATGGCGTTCAGCGGCGCCCGGACCCGCTCGCTGATCGCGCAGAACCAGCTCGGCACCTGCCGGTCCAGGCCCCAGGCCAGCATGATGCGGCTCATGAAGTTGATGTAAACCGGGATCAGGATGAACGGCAGCACGCCGCCGAAGAAGCTGATCACGAGCCACAGGAACCAGCCGCCTGGCCGGGACATCGCGGCCAGCAGCGGGGTGGCGTTCGGCTGGCCGAGCGGCGTGTGCGGGCTATTGGACCAGAACAGCGAGCTCCAGCTGACCTGCAGCTGGAAGCCGAGCCGCCGGGACAGGAAGTCCACGTACACCGAGTTGAGCAGCACGCCGATGGACAGCGCGCCGAGCACCGCGATCATGATGCCGCGCTTGATGTTGCCGCGGACCTCGCCGGCGATATAGGCGCTGTACTGGAAGCCGATGTAGTTGAACAGGACCAGGAAGATGAAGATTGAGAAAGTGGACGGGTGGAAGCTCACGCCGTGCCCGGTCGTCCCCAGCGCGCTGCCCGCCCGCTGGATCTGGGCTGCGGTCATGCCGGTGAACCGCGGCAGGTTGGCGTCCAGCCTGGCCCGGCTGGCCAGCGGCAGCCCGAAGCCGAACATCAGCACGGCCGCGCCGATCCCGCACGCGGCCAGCACGGTGACGATCCGGTGCAGCCTGCGGGTCGGCTGGATCACGACTAGCAGGACGAGCAGCAGCACCACGATGCTGGCGATGAACCCTGGCCATTCGGTGATCGAGCCGCCGTAGCTGAACCAGTTACTCGCGTGCCTGAAGAACGACGAGCCGGTGCCCACCCACACGATCAGGCCGTCGATCTGCAGGTTGCGCAGCACGACCGGGATCTCGAACGCGATGACCGCCAGGGAGGCGAAGCAGAGCATGAACGCCTCCAGCCAGGCCAGGAACGGCCCGGCCTTCGGGATGAACCGGCTGGTGAAGACGTAGTCGCCGCCGGAGCGCGGCATGACGGTCGCGAGCGAGGAGAAGATGAGCGCGAGCAGGATGCCGAAAACGGCGGTGATGATGGCAGCCCAGCCGTAGGTGGAGAATGGGCCGAGCAGGCCGACCGGCAGGAAGGCGAGCCCGTAGAAGGCGGTGTACCAGCCGACGCCCGTCCCGATGAACGCCGCCGCGTTATAGAAAAGCGCGTTAAGGACACTGACCTCGCGCACGAGCCCGGATGACTGCCGGACGAAAAGGCTGGTGCCGCGCGGCGCGGGCGGGACAACTGGTCCGGCGGGAGCGGAACTTTCGGCCACCTGATGCCTCACTTTCCACCGCATCACGGCGACGGCAGCTGCTCATGCCCGGCTTTCCGCCGACGATGATTCTCCTGATTCGGCTGGCGCTAGATGGAGTCAAGGTAACAGTGCGGCGCAGAGGTGGCAATGGCACCCGTAACGGCCGAACAGTCATTGTTAACCTGATACCCGCCTCGTTGCCGCCGAGCCCGGGCATTTCATGATCGCGTGGCGGATTGGCGCCCTGTGACGGTCACCATCAACCGCGCGATCAAGGACTGGCTGTGGCCGCGGCGCTAGCCGGGCGACTCGCCGGTCAGGGCCGCCTGCGGGTTGGCGGTGACCAGGCTGCGCGCCTCCGCCGGGTCCAGGCCCGCATCCGCCAGCAGCGGCAGGAAGTCAGTCAGCAGGTAGCCGTAGCCGCAGCCGCCATCGGCGCGCAGCTGGCCGCGCAGGAAGATGTCGTGCGACAGCAGGACCCGGGCGCCGAGCCCCGCTCGCACCAGGGCCAGCACGTAGTCCGCCACCCGGCCCAGATCGTAGGGGGTACCGGTGCCGATGGAGTCGAACGAGACGTAGCAGCCCTGCCGGGCCAGCGCGAGGTGGTACTCGGGCAGCGGAACCGTATCGGCATGGCCGATGATCACCCTCCTCGGATCCACGCCCTCCTCGGCGAGCAGCCGCAGCTGCTCGGTGCCGACCGGCCAGCGGGCCGCGTGCGTGCTGATGGTCAGCCCGGTGCGGCGGTGAGCCCGCGCCGCCGCGCGGAACGACCGTTCCTCGGCCGCTGAGATGTACCGCTGGTCGGCGCCGATCTCGCCGATGATGCCGGCCCGGATGCCGGTGCCGTGCGCGCCCTCCTCGATGTCGCGGACCATCTCCTCGGCGATCGCGTCCACGGCGTGCCGGTCGAACCAGCCGCGGTCCAGGTACGGATCCCGGTAGTGGCCGCAGCCCATGACGATCGTGACGCCGGTAGCCTCCGCCACTCGGCGCAGTGCGGCCGGGTCGCGGCCGATCTCGTCCAGCGTGAGGTCGACCAGGGTGCCGCCGCCGGCCGCGCGCAGCAGCTCCAGCTCCCGGCGGGCCAGGTGCTCATCATTCAGCAGTCCGGTGCCGCGATACTCGCGGACCAGGTTGGTGAACACGTGCTCGTGCGGGAGCACCACGCCCAGATCGGCTGGCTGGACGGGACCGGTGACCGACATGACCTGCATGGCCACATTCTGCCCGCGCTCATGCCTACAATCATGGCCAGCTCGCGCCGCACGGTCGCTGCCAGGGCGCCGGGCCGCCCGGCCGGGCGCAGCATCGCCCGACCGAGGATGTCGCCTGACCGAGGATGACGCATGTACCTGAGCCCGACCGAGGAAGACAGGCTCAGGATCTTCCTGGCGGCCGAGCTGGCCCGCCGGGCCCGCGGCGACGGCGTCCGGCTGAATGTCCCGGAGGCGACCGCCCTGATCTGCGATGAGATGCATCGCGCGGCCCGGGCCGGAGGATCACTCGATCAGGTAGCGGCGGCGGGCCGGGCCGCCGTCAGCCAGGACGACCTCATGGACGGCGTTGCTCCGCTGCTGGCGGAGATCCGGCTGGAGGTACTGCTCGGCGACGGGATGCGCCTGGTGGTGCTGCGTGATCCGCTGGCCCCGGACTCCGGCAGCACGGGTCTGAGCAGCACGGGTCTGAGCAGCACGGGCGGCAGCCATGCCGGCGCCGGTGATGAGCCCGGCCGGATCCGCCGGCCTGACCGCGAGATCCCGCTCGGCGCCGGCCTGGCGCGGCGGCGCATCCGGGTGACCAGCCGGTCGGCGAGGCCGATCCGGGTGTCGTCGCATTACCCCTTCTGGCGGGTCAACCCGCGGCTGGAGTTCGACCGCGCGGCTGCCACCGGGTACCGGCTGGACATCCCGGCGGGCGAGTCGATCCGCTGGGCGCCCGGCGAGGTCAGGGACGTCGACCTGGTGGCGGTCCGGGCCGCTGCCCCGGACCCGGGATGAGGGCAGCAGTCATCCGCCAGGACGCCTACAGCCGCCGGTTCGGCCCGACCACCGGTGATCGCGTGCGGCTCGGCGACACCGATCTCTGGCTGCGCGTCGAGGATGACCACGTCGGCTACGGGGACGAGCCGCAGTGGGGCTATGGCAGGAACATCCGCTCCCGGATGACCCAGCAGGACCGGGCCGCTGCGGCGAGCGAGCTGGACGTGCTGGTCGCCGGCGTGCTGCTGGTGGATCCGCTGCTCGGGGTGGTGAAGACCAGCATCGGCATTTCCGGCGGCCGGATCGTCGGCATCGGGCGGGCAGGTAATCCCGACATCACCAGCGGCGTCGACATGACCATCGGGCCGAACACCCTGCCGATCATGGGCTACGGTCTGATCGCGACCGCTGGCGCGGTCGACTCGCACGTGCACCTCATCACCCCCCGGCTGGTCCCCGTCGCCCTCTCGGCCGGCGTGACCACCCTGATCACGGCCGGCTTCGAGGAGCCCCCGGCCGCGATGAGCAGCACGCTCCGGGCGTTCGAGCAGCTGCCCGTGAATCTCGGCCTGCAGGCCAGCGCGCGGACGGATGTCGCGGCGGCCATGGAGCGGGTGCTGGCGGCCGGCGCCGTCGGCCTGAAGATTCACGAGGACTGGGGCGCCTATCCGGAGATCATCGACGCGGTCCTGCGGCTCGCCGATCAGCACGACGTTGCCGTGGCGCTGCACACCGACGGGCTCAATGAGTCGTGCGAGCTGGAGGACACCGTCGCCGCGATTGGCGGCCGCGCGGTGCACGCCTATCACGTCGAGGGATCGGGCGGCGGCCACATCCCCGACCTGATCGGCCTGGTCCGTGAGCCGAGCGTGATCTGCTCCTCCACCACTCCGACGATTCCCTACGGGACGGGCGCCGCGGCCGAGCACCCCGAGATGATCATGGCGGTCCATGGCGGCTCCGGCACCGACCCGGCTGACCGCCTGCTCGCCGGGGAGCGGGTGCACCCGGCCAGCATGGCCGCCGAAGGGCCGCTGCACGATCTCGGCGCGATCAGCATTATCAACAGCGATTCGCAGGGAATGGGCCGGATCGGCGAGACCGTCCGCCGGACCTGGCAGCTCGCGCACGCGATGAAGGCATGGCGATCGACCCTCGACGGCCAGGGCTGGCCCGCTGCGCCGGCCGTCCGCCGCATGGTGCCGCGCGCCGAAGCCTCGCTGACGGCGGACGGTCTCGGCGCCGACGACAACGAGCGGGTGCTGAGCTACCTCGCCCAGTACACCATCGATCCGGCCATGACCCATGGCATCGCCGGTGAGGTCGGCACGCTGGCTCCCGGCCGCCTGGCCGATGTCGTGCTCTGGCGCCCGGCCTATTTCGGTGTCCGGCCGGAGCTGATCCTGAAGGCGGGTCATGTCGCGTGGGGAGCGCTCGGCGAGGGGAATGCGAGCGTGGAGGAGTCGCAGCCGCGCCGGTACGGCGCGCACTGGGGCGGCCTCGGCGCCGCTCCTGCCTCGCTGTCGGTGACCTTCGTGTCGCAGGCCGCCCTGGACGCCGGAATACAGCGGGAACTGGGCAGCCGGCGGCGCTTCACCGCCGTCCGCGGCACGCGCTCGGTGCGCCGGGCAAGCCTGATCGCCGGCCGGGCCTGCCCGCCAGTCGAGGTCGACCACGCGGACGGGACGGTTCGGCTGGACGGCCGGGTGCTCGCCGCGGCGCCCGTCGATGAGGTGCCGCTGTCCCGCCGGTACCTGATCAGCTGAGTCGTTCCGGGATGCCCATCTCCCGTCGCCATGCCACTTTCAGCGACCCGCCGCTGCGCCCACGGCCCCGCAGCCACCTGCCACCTGAGCCACCTGCCACCTGAGCCGTGGGCCGCGGCGGCCGCCGGGCATGGCAGCCGCACGGCCAGGCCAGCTCGGCGTCATTGCGTTATCATCATGATGATGACTCAGCGTCCTTGCATGTCCTGGTGGCGGTCGCGCTAAGGCGGCCGTCTCCTGAGCATGCAGCGGGCCGCCTTCGGGCGGCCCTTTTGCGCAGCTAGGACGCTAACCGCCTGGAGGTCGCACGATCCCGGCTGCCAGGAGGTTACTCATGTCACTCATCGCGATACCACCGTCCATCGACGCAAGCCAGCGCCGGAGCCGCCAGCTGGAGGCGGAGATCGCCGTTGCCCCGGGCCGTTTCCGGGTGCTCACCGGTGACCGCCCGACAGGACCGCTGCACGTCGGGCACCTGTTCGGCACGCTGCTCAACCGGGTCCGCCTGCAGAACGCCGGCGCGGATGTCATGGTGCTGATAGCCGACTACCAGGCCATCACCGATCGTGACGCGCCTGATTCCCTGCCCGCGCTCGTACTCGGCCAGGTGGCCGATTACCTCGCCGTCGGCATCGATCCTGAGCGCGCCACGATCTTCGCGCACAGTCAGGTCAGGGCGCTCAACCAGCTGCTCATCCCGTTCCTCAGCCTGGTCAGCGTCGCCGAGGTGGCACGCAACCCGACCGTCAAGGACGAGATCGCGGCATCCGGACGCGGCTCGACCAGCGCGCTCATGTTCAGCTATCCGGTGCACCAGGCTGCCGACATCCTGTCCTGCCGGGCCAACCTGGTTCCTGTCGGCAGGGACCAGCTCCCGCACCTGGAGATGACGCGCACGATCGCCAGGCGCTTCAACGAGCGCTACTCCCCGCAGGCACCGTATTTCCCCGAACCCGACGGCCTGCTCAGCGACGCGCCGCTGCTGCTCGGGCTGGACGGGGCAAAGATGGGCAAGAGCCGGGGCAACGCCATCGCGCTGGCGGCGACCGCGGATGAGACCGCCCGGCTCGTCCGCAGCGCGAGGACCGATGCGGAGCGTCACATCAGCTACGACCCGGCCGCGCGGCCGGAGGTGTCGAACCTCGTCCTGCTCACCGCGCTGTGCCTGGATGCCAGTCCCGAGGGCGTCGCGGCATCCGTGGGCGGCAAGGGAGCGGCCGCGCTCAAGGACCAGCTGGCGGACGCGCTGATCGAGCGCCTCAGGCCGATCCGCGCCCGGCGCAGCGAACTGGCCGGGCAGCCCGGCTACCTGCGGCAGGTGCTGGCCGACGGCGCCGAGCGCGCCCAGACGGTCGCGGACGCCACGCTGGCCCGCGTGCAGGCGCTGATGCACTACGTCTACTGACTGGTCATGGCTGGCGGCTGGGGACCGGGTCCGCTGTGCCCCTGCGGATCGGGCCATGGCCCGGGGCGTGCGGTAGCGGGGGGCGGCCCGGCGGCTAGCCGCCCTGGTAGGCGCGGGCCAGCTCGCGCAGTTGCTGGTGCATGCCGCGCATGACCGGGCGGGGCGGCAGCCAGTCCTTGCGGAGCTTGGCGACGGAGGTGTAGTTCGTGTCGCAGACATTGGCGAGCGGGGCCTCGACCGCCTGGGTGATGAACTGGTAGGCGTCCATCAGGGACAGTCCCCAGTCCTGCGCGACCCACTGCACCAGGTCGGCCTGGGCGATCCGGAACGCGTCCTCCAGCGGCCTGGCCGAGCCGGCCGACATGATGTGGGTGTCGGACTCGATCCTGGGCCAGGGCGTGGCCACGCCCTTGAGCAGCTCCACGATCAGGACCGTGTCCATAGCGCCCTCCACCGCGACGCCGCACGTCTCGCCCTCGCCCTGGCGGGCATGCCCGTCGCCGACCGACAGCAGCGCTCCCGGTACGTTCACGCCCAGGTAGCAGGTCACCCCGGCCCGCATCTCCGGAGTGTCCATGTTCCCGCCGAAGGCGTCCGGCACCAGGGCCGACCGCACCTCCAGGTTGGCTGGCGCCACGCCGACGGTTCCGTGCATCAGGCTCATCGGCAGCTCGGCAGTGAAGTCACTGTCGCGCGCCGCGAACTGGCAGGTGCCCCGGTCGCGGTCCAGCTCCCAGATCCACACCACCTCGGGCAGCGGCTCCTGCAGCGTCGCGGTCAGGTGCGTCGACGTCAGCGCCCCGAACAGCGGTACCGTCGACGAGGCCGCCCAGTCCCTGCTCGGCCGGAGCGAGACGAAGTGCACGGCCAGGGTGTCGCCGGGCTCGGCGCCTGCTACCCGGAACGGGCCGGTCTGCGGATTCAGGAACGGGAATTCGCAGACCTGCGAGACCAGGTCAGCAGGACCGCGCACGCGCCCGGCAAAGCAGTCCTCTGTCCACAGCTCCAGCACGGTGCCGGGGCGGATGCTCGCCACCGGCGGGACGCCGCCGAACGTCCAGGCAAACTGCCCGGCCTCCGGCCGGAACGACAGCACCTGCGGGTCGCTCATTCGCTGCCTCCGGTCAGCTGCTGAAGGACAGATCGTGCCCGGATATGGTCCCGTTGACCCCTTCCGGGGTGATGCGCACGCTCTGGATCGTCATGCCGAGCGGGAGCTTAGGGATCTGCACGTTGATATTGCTGATGGAGCTGAGCAGGGACGAGGGAACGTTGCTGCTGGAGATGAGCCGGATGTTGAGCTCGTTGCCGCTCAGCTGAGTCACCCGCCAGGTGGCTGACCCGGTCGTGACCAGCAGGTCCAGGCTGGCTTTCGCCTCGTCGGGGCCGGCGTCCGAGAGCGTGAGCCCAGCGCCGCCGAGCAGCGAGCCGAGCGGCCCGACCTGCTGGGTCAGCGTGCGGGCCAGGTCGGGAAAGCTGATCAGCACCGTTCCGGTGAGCTGATCGACCGTCGCGCCGTTGAGGCTGGAGTCGATGTGGACCCCGTTCAGCACGGCGTTCACGTTAGTGATCGTCAGCGGGCCCTCCGGCACGTCCGCGGAGCTGATCCGCACCTGGGTCAGATCCCGGCGGGCGGCCTGGGTCAGGAAGGGGAAGCCCTCGATGGTCACATCCGGCTTCTTCGGGAACCCATGACTCTGGATCTCCGCGGCGAGCTTGGCCTCCGCAATCGATCTGGCCAGGAAGTCCGCGCCGACCAGGAGCCCGACCAGCACGAGCAGGGCCACCACGATCCTGGTCAGCCGCCGGCCGCCGCGGCGCCGGGTATTTCCGGCGTACCCGCTCACAACGCGTATCCCATCATCCGATGCTAGGGCATATCACCAGGGACACTACTGGCCTCAGCCCGCAGCGCACTCATGGCAGGTCGGCCAGCGTGACCGCCTGCAGGGTACGGGAGTTGTAGTTCGTCACCAGCAGGGTCTTGCCGTCCTCCACCGTCAGCACGCGCGGCAGCAGCCCGGAGGAGATGTAGCCGAGCAGGGCCGGCTTGCCCGCTAGCGCGGCCGTCGTGCTGACCACCGCCAGGCTGGCCGACTCCCCGCGCACATTGCTGTCGTCGGAGTCGGCCACCACCATCCGCGCGCCGCCGTCAGCCAGGGTCAGGCCGATCGGATCCTCCCCCACCCTGACCATCGCCAGCAGGGCGCCCGACGGGTCCGTGCGCAGCCTTGCCGCCGAGAACGCCAGCAGCGCGTTGCTGAACCGGGCCGTGACCCAGACGACCGTGCCGTCCGCTGATATCGTCACCCGGTCTGCGCCGCACCCGGCAGCGACGGTAGCCGCGACCGCCTTGGCGGGGTCCGTCTCGGCGCCGGCCAGGCTGACCACGCTGAGCGTGCCGTGCTGATCCGAGGAACTGCGCTGGAGGCCGGCCACGTAGAGCCACCGGCCGTCCGGCGAGCCGACGATGCCGGTCGGCTCATCCGGCACCGGGATGTAGCCGACAAAATCGGCCGGCCCGAAGCCGCTGTCGAGCGCCTCCTGCAGGTTGAACACGGCGACCTTGCCGGCTGCCTGCAGGGTGACGAAAACGTAGTGGTCATCGGGCGAGATATCGACGCCGATAGCGCCCGCCTTGGCCCCTGCCGAGCTGGTCAGGACGCCCGTCACCGGGCTGGTGGCCCCGTGCTCGGCGTCAGCCACGTTGAGCACCACGGCGCCGTCCCCGGCTGCGGCGACCAGATACTGGCCATCGTGCGTGGTCGTCACGTCCTTGACACCGCCGGGCACCAGCCCGGCCACCGATATGGTCGAGACCGGAGCCGGGGCTGGCGCGCTGCCGTTGCTCAGCATCTCGATGTCGCTGCCCGCACTGACGAATGTGTAGCGGCCGTCCCGGGCGACGGTCACCCCGAACGGCTTGCCGCCGGTCGCCACTGACTGGCTGGTGACATGGCTGAGCAGCTTCGCGTGCGCGACTGCCGTCGTGCAGGCCGGGGCGGTCAGCACGGTGCCGGCGCCTCCGGCATGCCCGGTCCCGGTGCTCCCGCCGCCGTGTCCCGCCAGCAGGTAAGCACCGCCGCCGATCACGACCACCAGGGCAGCGCAGAGGGCGGCGATGGGCAGCGGCGATCGCCACCAGGGGCGACTCGGCCGCTCGGCCCCGGACGGGCCAGGTCCGATTTCCGGCCCGGACGGCCCGTAGCCCGGCGGCCTGGAGGAGCCAGCAGGCCCCGACGGTCCGCCGGGAAGGGCGGCCAGACCAGGATCGGTCGACCTGACCGCCGGGAACCCTGCCGCCTGCGTCGGCGGTCCGGCCAGCGGCTCCCCTGGCTGGCGCGGCTGGGCCTGGGCCGGCTGGGCCTGGGCCGGCCCGGACTGCGCCGGCTGGGACTGTCCCGGCCCGGACTGTCCCGGCCCGGACTGTCCCGGCCCGGACTGTCCCGGCCCGGACTGCGCCGCTCCTGACCCCGGCGGCTGGGACTGTGGCGGCTGGGACTGGGCCGGCCCGGACTGCGCCGCCTCGGACCACGTCGGCTCTGGCTGCACCAGCCCATGCTGGACCGGCTCGGGCCGCAGTGGCTCTGGCCGCCGGGTCCCCTCAGGCTGGGCGGGGCCGGGAGGCGGGACGGGCATGGCGACCTGAGTAGGCGGCCCGGCCGGCCCTGGCCCGGCCGGCTGCACCGACCCGGTGCCGATGGCCTCGCGCAGCGCCGCGGCGAACTCGCGGCAGCTCTGGTAGCGGTCAGCCGGCGCCTTGGCCAGGGCCTTCCCCAGCACTTGGTCGACCCGGCCCGGCAGGCCCTGGCGGCGGGAGGTCAGCGGCGGGGGCAGCTCGGACAGCTGGGCGTACATGACAGCGATGCCCTGGTCCCGGCTAAAGGGCGGCGCTCCGCTGAGCAGCTCGAAAGCAGCGCAGGCCAGCGCGTACTGGTCCACCCGGCCGTCTATCCGGCGGCCCTCGATCTGCTCAGGCGCGACATAGTCCAGGGTGCCGAGGAACTGCCCGGTGCCAGTGAGGCCGCTTACCGCCAGCGATGCCTTGCTGAGACCGAAATCCGAGAGATAGACGTGATCCGGGCGGTCACTACCGTGGCCGGCATCCAGCAGCATGTTGCCGGGCTTCACGTCCCGGTGCACCAGGCCGCGCGCGTGCGCGGAATCCAGTGCCGATGCCACCTGCGAGATGATCTCGACAGCCCGGGCCGGCGGCAGCGGCCCTTCCTGGTCCAGCAGAGTCCGCACATCGCCGCCGCGAACAAAGCGCATGGCGATGAACAGGACGCCGCTGGCTTCCCCGGCCTCGAAGACCGGGATGATGTGCGGGTCGTCAACCGCGGCGGCTGCCCGCGACTCGCGGATGAAGCGCTGCCGGAAGGCGTCGTCGCGGGCCAGGCCGGGAGCCAGGATCTTCAGCGCTACGTGCCGGTCCAGCCGCGCATCGTAAGCGCGGAAGACGACGGCCATGCCGCCGCTGCCGATCTGCTCCTCCAGCCGGTAACCGGCAATCTGCGAGCCCGCCGTGAAGTCACCAGGGACCGCAAAGGTGTCCTCGCTCACCGCTCCTCCAGCGCTTTGCTGCCCATCCAGTGCCCCCGCCCGGGCTCCACGCTGTTGCGTGGCCCAGATCCGGAACCGCCGGGGGGTCAGTCATTCACTCGCCGGGGTGATCCAAGTATCCATTTCGGCTAGCGGCCGCTGTCAACCCGCAGGCGCTTTTGCCATGAATCCCCCGCGGTAGCCGTTTGCCGGGCAGATGGACGGGGACAGGGAATTGCTTTCGGTGCGATTGATGATGAACCAGACAATAGGTCACTATCGGCATCTATGCGGGCGCCCGTCGGAAGATGGGATCCCTGGATTAGCCGGACTTGACTCTCCGTCGGCGCCAGGCAATTCTCCTGCGTTATGAATCGCTTTAGAGTTGGCTGGTGACGACCGAGCGCGCACTCTCCGCTGAACCCGGGCCGCCGCTGCACGTCCGGACAGACGGATCGGACCGAGTGCTCCAGGCTGGTCCCAGCTACCGTATCGGGCGGGATCCGCAGTCGGACATCGTCCTGGACGATCCGCGGGTGTCGTGGCGCCATGCCGTGCTGCGACGGGAGCCCGATGGCTGGCTGCTGGAGGACTCCGGCAGCACCAACGGGACCTTCTTCGGCCGTGATCGGGTGCACAGGATCACGATCTCCGGCGAATGCGAGGTGCGGCTCGGGCACCCGCAGGATGGCCCGGCCGTGTCCTGCTCGCTCACCAGTTCCCCGGCCGCCCCGGCCGGCCCGCCGCCGGGCGCGGGGCCGGGTGCGACGGCCCGCTGGCAGGACCCGCCCCCGGCCGCGCCGCCGCGGCCAGCCCGGCGGGAACAGCCGCCCGCCGCGCCGCCGCGGCCAGCCTGGCAGGAACAGCCGCCCGCCGCGCCGCCGCAGCCAGCCTGGCAGGCACCGCCCGCCCAGCCCGTCCGGCCGGACCAGCCGCTCCAGTCGCCTGGCTGGGCAGCAGCGGCCCCCCCGCCCGGCATGAGGCCGCCACAGTCCCAGGCCCCGAACCGGCCGCCGAGCGCGATCATGAACCTGCCGGCCCGGGTGCTGCGCATCGGCCGGGCGGCCGACAACGACATCGTGGTGCAGGACCTGAGCGTGTCGAGGTACCACGCCGAACTGCGCCGGGGGGCCCGCGGCTACGAGATCATCGATCTGGACAGCCATAATGGCACCTACCTCAACGGCCAGCGGATCAGCGCCGCGCCGGTCAGCGACAGCGACCTCATCGGCGTCGGGCCCGCCACCTTCCGCATGGTCGGCGGCGAGCTCCAGGAGTTCATCGATACCGGTGATATCTCGCTGGCGGCCACGGACCTGACGGTGCGGCTGCCCAGCGGCAAGGTTCTGCTCGACCACGTGAGCTTCCCGCTCGGCGAGCGCTGCCTGCTCGGCGTGATCGGCCCGAGCGGCGCGGGCAAGTCGACTCTCCTCGGAGCGCTCACCGGAATGGCACCGGCCAACGGGGGCGGGGTGCTCTACGACAATCGCGACCTCTACACCCACTACGCCGAGCTACGGCACCGGATCGGGCTCGTCCCTCAGGACAACATCCTGCACACTCAGCTGACGGCGGAGCGTGCCCTCGGCTTCGCGGCCGAGCTGCGCTTCCCGCCCGACACCAGCAAGTCGGAGCGCCAGCGCCGGATCGCTGAGGTGCTGGAGGAACTGGCCCTGACCAGGCACGCGAATACCCGGACCTCGGCCATGTCAGGCGGCCAGCAGAAACGGGTCAACGTCGCGCTGGAACTGCTGACCAAGCCGTCGCTGCTCTTCCTGGACGAGCCCACCTCGGGCCTGGATCCCGGCCTGGACAAGTCGGTCATGGAGCAGATGGCCGAGCTGGCGCACGACGGCCGGACCATCATCGTGGTCACCCACAGCGTGGCGAACCTGAACCTCTGCGACCGGCTGCTCGTCCTGGTGCCAGGAGGCAAGATCGCCTTCTTCGGGCCGCCGGAGGACGGCCTGCGGCACTTCGGCCAGCCCGGCTGGGCGGAGGTCTTCCAGGCATTCGACGCCGAGCCTGACCGCGACTGGGCGGGCGACTACCGGCGCTCTCCCTACTGCCAGCGCTACATCGTCGCCGAGATGGCCGCGCCCGCACCGGCCGCTGCGCACCCGCGGGCACCGGTCGAGCCGCCCGCGTCGCGCAACCGGCTGGCCCAGCTCAGCACCCTGTGCCGCCGCTACCTGGCGGTCATCGCGGCCGACCGGGGTTACCTGGCCGTGCTGGCGGTGATGCCGATCATCCTCGGCGTCCTGGCCCGGTTCGTGCCCTCGCCGCAGGGGCTCACCGGACGGGGCAACACCGACGCCGAGTCCGTGCTGCTGATCCTCGTGATCGCCGCCTGCTTCATCGGGGCGGCCAACGCGGTCAGGGAACTGGTCAAGGAACGCGCGATCTATACCCGAGAACGGGCGGCCGGCCTGTCGGGCGGCGCCTACTTCTTCTCGAAGCTGCTGATCCTGGGCGTGATCAGCGCCCTCCAGGCCGTCGTGCTGGTGGCGCTTGGCCTGCTCGGCAAGAAGATGCCGCCGACCGGCTCGTTCCTGCATCACTTCCCGCTGGTGGAGTTCCTGCTGGCCATGGGCGTCCTCGCAATCGTGTCGATGACCCTGGGGCTGCTCATCTCGGCGCTGGTCAACAGCTCGGACAAGACCATGCCACTGCTCGTCGTCGTGGTGATGTTCCAGGTCATCCTGACGGGCGGGATCTTCCCGCTGGCCGGCAAGACCGGGATTGAGCAGGTCGCATGGTTCTCACCGTCGCGATGGGGCTTCGCCGCGGTGGCCTCGACGGCCAACCTCAACGTGATCCAGCAGCCTCCGGGCCTGCAGCTCCCGGCTAGCAAGGCAGGCACGGGCCCGGCCAAGTCTCCGGGCACCGGGAAGTCCGCTGGCACCCCCATCGCCAGCAGCACGGCCAGCCCGGCACCAGCCGCGAGCCCGGCCGCGACCGGGACCGCCGGCCTGCAGGCGCTGCCGACTGACCCGCTCTGGGCCCATAAGGCAAGCGTCTGGCTGAAGGATGTCGGCGCGATGATCGTGCTCGGGCTGCTGTTCTCGCTGCTCGGGTGGTGGCGGGTCGTCCGGATCAAGCCCGGCCGCCGGCGGTAGCCAGCAGCAAGCACAGCCGGGCCGGTGCGGGACGCTGCCCGCACCGGCCCGGCTGCTGGTCGGCGAATGGCTAGCGGCGGAACCGTCCCAGGTCAAACGGGCGCAGGTAGGGAGCGGGGCGATAGCGGACGAACGCGGGCGCGGTACTTCCGCTGGCGAAGATGTTGTAGCCGGGCCCGAGCGCGGCGGCACGGCTGTTCAGGCTCGCGGGCTGCAGCGCCGCGGCGTCCCAGTGCCCGGTGCGCAGCCGCTGCAGCAGCACCTTTGCCGCGGTGATGGTCTCGGCCGGAGTGAAGGCGCAGTGCCCGGCCCGGTCGACGAAGATCTGCCGCAGCAGCGCGCCGTGGCCGGCGCGGCGGACCACGCTCGCATAGGCCTGCTCGTTCTCCGGCACCACCAGGCCGTCACCGGTCGTGTGCATCGTCAGCACCGGCACCGAGATCTGGCCGTTGAAGCTGATGTACTTCACCAGGTAGGCGACCGCGCTGGGATCGGCGCTGATCCGGGTGGCGTGGTTCAGCGTCTTCAGGTCGGCGCTCAGGCTGAGGCCGGCCGCCTGATAGAGGTGCACGACCTCGCTGAAGTCGGCCGATTTGCGCAGCTGGGTGACGAAGTTGACGCCGGTGTCCCAGGAGACGTTGCCACCCGCCCGCGCCTCCAGCTCGGCCCGCAGGTCGAAGACGAAGGGGAAGGTCACCTCGGAGGCCCAGAGGTACTGGTTGGCCTCCTGGGCCGCGTAGTCGTTCGCGGCTGGCTCCGGCGACAGGGGGGTGAACCAGCCCGGCGTGTCGCCGAGCGCGGCGACCAGGGCGAGCCGTGCCTGGCCCTGCGCGGTGCCCTGCGCGGTGCTGGCCGCCGCTTCCGCGGCCTCCAGGTTGCTGGTCGGGTCGGTGATGTTCACCAGCTGCAGGCCGCCGGACGGGTCGATGAGCTGCTGGAAGGCAAACTCGCCGTCGAGGGCGGTGTTCCAGGTGGCGACGCCGCCGGACAGCACGCCGCACATCGGCAGCGCGGCGCTGAACCGGCCGGGGTAGTCCTGGATCAGGCCGGCGGTGATGATGCCGCCGAGCGAGTGCCCCCAGGCGATGGTCTGCAGCGGCGTGCCGATGCGCCGGTCAAAGACATTGATGGTGTGGATCTGGTCGGTCAGCGCCTGCTGGATCGCCCACCCGGTGCTGGCGTAGGACGAGCCGGCCAGCGCGTACCCGTGCCCGAGCAGCCAGCCCCCGGTTACCGGGTCGCCCGCGTCGGTGGCCGGATTGGCCGAGCCTGGCGTCACGTAGCCGTGGCTGTACAGGAAGAGGGTGCCATTCCAGTGGCCGGGAACCTGGATCTCGTAAGTCGCGCCGTCGTTGAAAGTCCCGGTAATGGTGCGGACGGCCGCCGGGCTGCTGGCCGGCGCGGCCGCCGCGACGCCAGTCGCGGAAAGGCTGAGGCCGGCGACCACGGCGACAGCCGCGGCCCCTGCCCGGGAAAGCCTGCTGAGTCTGCGCACGGTGCGTTCTCCCATACGTCGGCTTAATGACCCTTTGCAGACCATAGACCTTTACCTCACGCCAGCACAGGGAAGCGGCCGGAAATCGCTCGGCAGGTTCAGCGCAGCGATCAGAGCCGTCCGGCCGCGATAATGCGCCGCAGGAAGCGCTTCGTGCGCTCGTCCCTGGGGCTGCTGAACAGTTCGGCCGGCGGGGCGTCCTCGACCAGGATGCCGTCTTCGAGAAAGCACACCCGACTGGCGATGTCCCGCGCGAAGCCCATCTCGTGGGTGGCGATCAGCATGGTCATGCCCCCGCGCGCCAGCTCGCTGATCACCTCGAGCACCTCGGCCACCAGCTCCGGGTCAAGCGCGCTGGTGACCTCGTCCAGCAGCATGATCTGGGGGTGCATGGCCAGCGCCCGGACAATCGCCACCCGCTGCTGCTGGCCGCCGGACAGCCGGTCAGGATAGTCCGACTCCTTCTCCGCCAGTCCGAAACGGCCCAGCAGTGCCCGTGCCTCCGCTTCGGCTTCAGCCTTCGGCGTACCCAGGGCCTTGATCGGCGCGAGAGTCACATTCCGCAGCACGGTCATATGCGGGAAGAGATTGAAGGACTGGAACACGATGCCGACGTGCCGCCGCACCACGTTCTGGTCGATGCCGCCTCCGGTGATCTCCTGGCCGAAGAGGCTGATCCGGCCGGCATCGATCGGCTCCAGCAGGTTGGTGCAACGCAGCAGCGTCGACTTGCCCGATCCGGATGCGCCGATCAGGCAGATGACCTCGTGCGCGGCCACCGTCAGGTTGATCCCCTTGAGTACCTCGTCAGGCCCGAACGACTTGTGCAGGCCCTCGATCGCGATCACCTGCCCGGCCGGTCCCTGCCGGGCGGCCGGGAACTGCGCGCTGTCGCTCACCGCGTCGCCCCCGCCAGCCGGCGACGCCGGTCCCGCGCGATCAGCCGGTCAGTGAACCGGGCCAGCGGGATGGTCAGGATGAGGAACAGGATGGCCGCCACCGTGAAGCTCGAGTAGTTGAACGTGGTGCTGGCGTAGATCTGCGCGGCCTGGTTGGCCTCGATGGCGCCGAGGACGCCCACCAGCGCCGTGTCCTTCTGCAGGCTGATGAAGTCGTTCAGCAGCGGCGGGACGATGTTCCGCACGGCCTGCGGCAAGATCACGTAACAGAGCGCTGTGAGCTGCGAGAGCCCGAGCGAGCGCGCCGCCGAGACCTGACTCTGGTGCACGGAGTTCAGCCCGGCGCGGTAGACCTCCGAAACATAAGCCGAGTAGGACAGCACCAGCGCGACCACGCCGTAGACGGCGAGCGGCTGGGTGGAGACGAAGGTCAGCCGCAGCGCTGGCAGGCCGAAGCCGACGGCGTAAATGACCAGGAGCAACGGCACGCCGCGGAAGAAGTCGACATAGATCATGGCGAGCACGCGGAGCGGGAACAGCGCCGGGCTGGCGGACTGACGGACCAGGGCCAGCAGCAGGGCCAGGATCAGGATGAGGATCTCTGCGGCCAGGAACATCCGGATGTTCAGCCAGATAGCAGCACCGACCGAGTAGTAGCCCTTCCTGGGATTACCGATGAAGGACTGCCACATGTCCTGCGGATCGAAGAACGTGTGCCGGACCTGCTTGCTGCCCGGTGCCAGCAGGAAGATCGCCGCCAGCGCCGCCAGTACCAGCAGCGTGCTGATCGTGGACACGGCGGTCGCCCGGCGGCCGCCGCCGGTGAACAGCTTCGGCCCCCGGCCGCTGGAAGCGAAAGAGCCCGGCGGCATCCAGGCGCCGCCGGCAGTGCGGTCGCCGGCGATCCGGCCGCTGCCTGGTCCTGGCAGGCCGGTGACCGGATCCGCCTGCCCGGGCTGGTTGTCGTCCATGCGTGCTGGCGGGCCTGGAGTCCGGCCCGATCAGGGCTTGATCGTGGGGACGGTCAGGTAGATCTGCAGGTACTGCTTCTGCAGCGCCGCCAGCGTGCCGTCCGACTTCAGCGTCGCGATGGCCCTGTTCACGCAGCTGACCAGCGGGTTGCCCAGGCTGAACAGCAGTCCGTAGTGCTCGCCGGTGCTCGGGAACTGCGCGACCATGACCGAATTCGGGATCTCGGAGGAGGAGATGTACTGCGCCGTCGGCGTGTCGGTGACGAGCGCCGCAATCTGGTGGGTCTGCAGCGCTTCCTTCACGTCGTTCAGCGTATTGAACACCTTGGGCTGCGCCGAGGGCTGGATCTGGCTGGTAATGAAGGCCAGGCTGGTCGTCCCGATCTGGTCGCCGTAGACGTAGTTCTTCAGCTCGGCCGGCGTGTGCTGGCTGGCGATGGGCGAGTTCTTCAGCGCCACCAGCGCCTGCTGCACGTCGTAATAGCTGCTGGAGAACGTCACCGCCCTGGCGCGCTGCGGCGTATAGGAGATCTCGTTGATGTCGAAGTCGAACTTCTTCGGGCCCGGCGCATAGGAGGCGTCGAACGGCTCGTACGCCCAGTGCACCTGCGCCTTGGTGAACCCGAGCTGGCGGGCGATGGCATAGGCCACCGCGCTCTCATAGCCGTTGCCATTGGACGGGTCGTTGTTCTCGAACCATGGCGGATAGGCCGGCTGGTCGGTGGCAACGGTAAGGTCGCCCTTCTTGTACAGGTCGTGCTGGATCGCCGAGTTCGTGCAGCTGGCGGCCGAAGCGCTCGCGCTGCCCGTGGAGCCGCTGCCGGACGAGCCGATGCTGCTGCAGGCGGCCAGCGCCAGTGCGGCTGCCGCGGCCACGCTCGTCAGGATGATCTTGCGCATCCGAGATTCACCTCAGCACGCAGGCTGGGTGCGCCTGCTGATGTCGCTTGCCGGACTAGTCCGCGCCAGCCTACCGGGCATTCCCTAGCGCTTCACTCGGGAGGCTGGATGGCGCTCAGGTTCCCGGCGCGAGTCCCACGATGTAGATCCGCTCGCCGTTGGCCGGCACCAGGTCGTGGAAGAAGGTGGCGATGTCATACGGCATCCGCACGCAGCCATGCGAGTCCGGGTACAGCGGGACGCTGCTATCCCATTCGCCGTGGATCGCATAGGTCCGGCCGATGAAGAACACCGGGTTGTACATCTCGCCCAGCGGCACCTGGACCCAGCCGGGCAGGAAGCCGACCGACCGGTAGCTGCCGGGCGGGGTGAGCCAGCCGCAGCCCTGGCCGGCCAGGCAGCCGGCCCCGGTGGAGACGTGGCTGATCAGGTAGGGCTTGTTGTGCCGGTAGAGAACCAGGAGCTGGAGCGGCTGGCTGACCTCGATCCGGTTGGCGCCACCGCGGGGCCTGAGCACCTTCGGCAGCCGCGGATGCACGAGGGCCCGTTCCATGTAGTAGCCGATCTCGTTAGCGGTGGCTCCGGTCGAGAGGCCCTGCGCTTCCTTAAAGGCCCAGACCGCCTCCAGCGTGTCCGGCCCGAACTGGCCGTCAATCGCGCCCGGGTAGTAGTGCAGCTGGTTCAGCCGCTCCTGCACCCTCCGCACGTCCGCACCACGGTCACCGAAATACAGCGTCTTCCTGACCGGTGCCCAGGCCGGGACCGATGCGGGCGCCTGCGCCGCGGCGCTCACGCCGGCCGCGGCGGGTGCCGCTCCTGCCGCGCCCTGGGCCAGCAGCGCCGCCGCCACGCCCACGGCCGCCGTCACCGCGCCAAGTCCGCCAAGCCGCCGCCGAGCCGACCGATTCATGACCACTCCTTATTGGGGCGTACATCATTGGGGCGTACATCGTGAGCAGGCAGCGCACCCCGGGGGAACCGCGGCAGGCCGATGCGGGTGCCTACAGGAAACCTGACCGCATTTCTAGACGTTTAACCCTCCCAATCGGTTGCGGCCCGGCGGCAGGCAACCCGGATTCGGCGACCGCGGCCAGGGCCGGCCAGCCGGCGCGTAACAGGGGCCGGGCCGGAATTTACTCGATGACTCACTCCAGCTGGCCCCGCCAGGCCGCGCCGCGGCCGGGTTGAGTGCATTTCGTTATCCGCCCGTCGTTATCCGCCCGGCCGGGCCAGCCGGATTAGGCTCGGATGCCAGCACGAGGCTCGCCCGGCTCCCGGCCAGCCGCGCGCGGGTGAACCAGCCGGCCGCGACAGCCGTTTCGGGTACTAAGGGCACTGGGCTCGCCGTCGCTGCCTGCACGGGAAGAGGAACCATCAGCATGAACAACGGGGTGCTCATCGGCGCCGGCATTCTGATCACCATTGCCGGACTTATCTGGGCCCTGCAGGGCTTCGGGGTCGTCGGGGGCAGCTTCATGTCCGGGGACTCCGTCTGGGCGATCATCGGACCGCTGGTGGCCCTGGCCGGACTGTCGATCACGGGCCTCGGCCTGTGGCGCCGCCGGGCGCCATCCCGGTAGCGACGGTGGTGCTGGCCGGCCCGGCCGGCAGTTCGGTAAACGGCCCAATCTCGGCCGTTACCGAGTAAACGCTTAGCGTTACGGCTTCAGGTGTGCGCATCCGGTCGCCGGGTATTTACGCGTTGTTCACCTGCGGCGCACGGCGCCTTGCCAGCACGGACGGGAGCTTCGGTGGTTTCGGCATGACGATCAGACGCACCGCGAGCAGGCTGAGCCGGCCGGCCTGGGGGGATGACTGCAGTGAGGCCGCCGATGCGGCGCGAGGCCCTGATGCGAAAGGAACTGCGCAGCGGTGACTGCTCTAGCGACCAAGGGCCGGGGCGGCCAGGTCACGACCGTCGGTACCAGCCCGCGGCCGGGCGGCCAGGTGGCGGCATTGCTGGACAGCCTCGCCGCCGACCTCGGCCTGCACATCAGGTACGCCAAGAACCGCGCCATCCTGATCCGTGCCGACGGCACGCCCGCGGAGACCTGGCGCGAGGGCTACCCGTACGAGGAGCGCCTGAGCCGGAAGACGTACAACGAGGGAAAGCGCGGGCTGCAGATCGAGCTGCTGAAGCTGCAGAGATCGGTCAAGGCCTCGGGCGCCCGGCTCGCCATCGTCTTCGAGGGACGGGACGCCGCCGGCAAGGGCGGTACCATCCGGCGGTTCACCGAGAACCTGAACCCGCGCGGAGCACGCGTGGTGGCGCTGGAGAAGCCGACCGAGCACGAGCGGACCGAGTGGTACCTGCAGCGCTATCTCACCCATCTGCCCAAGGCCGGCGAGATCGTCATGTTCGACCGGTCCTGGTACAACCGCGCCGGGGTGGAGCGGGTCATGGGGTTCTGCCGGCCCGATGAATGGATGGACTTCCTGCAGGAGGCGCCCGAGTTCGAGCGGATGCTGGCGCGCGACGGCATCACCCTGATCAAGCTCTGGTTCTCGGTCTCCCGGACCGAGCAGCTCAGGCGGTTCGTCGACCGGCAGCTCGACCCGGTCAAGCAGTGGAAGCTGAGCCCGATCGACCTGGCATCACTCGATAAATGGGACCACTACACGGACGCCAAGGAGGCCATGTTCTTCCACACGGACCTGCCCGACGCGCCGTGGACCGTGGTCAAGAGCAACGACAAGCGCCGCGCCCGGCTCGAGGCCATGCGGTACGTGCTGTCGCGCGTCCCGTATGAGGGACGGAATGAGCACGTCGTCGGCAGGCCCGACCCGCTGATCGTGGGGCCGGCGCCGCTGCTGTTCGAGTCCGGCGAGCGTGCCTGCTAGTCCGCTGCCGCGCGGCTGCCCGTCCGCAGCCAGGCCGCTGGCCGCCGCTGCCGCCTAGCTGGCTGGCCAGCCGGCCGCGACCCGGACGTTCGGCCTGGTGAGGACCATCAGGCCGGTGCCGGGAGGCAGGGCGGAGCCAGCCGGGCACACGGCCAGGGTCAGGTCGGCGGCCCCCGGCCGCCCGATGTCATGCCATCGCCGTGCCTGAGCGGCCAGGTGAGCCGCTAGCGCCAGGCCGCCCGGGCCGTAACCGCGCATCAGGACCCTGGCCGGCGCGCCGCGCTCGGCCTGGCCGGGCGGGCCAGGCTCGGCCAGCGCCAGCCCGGCGATCGCGAATGGTGCCGCCGGACTGGGACAGCACACCAGGCCGCCGAACGGCAGGACCGCGGGCGGTCCTGCCGCGGCCCGCAGCAGGACCCGGACCAGGCCGGGTTCGGTCAGGGCCAGCCACAGGTCGAGATCGCCGAGCTGGGCCGGCCGGGCCGGGGGTACCTCAGCCAGCGCGCCAGCGGCGGCGCCGGCGAGCGCGGCGGACAGGGCGCTGGTGTCGAGCCGCCGGCCATCCTCGACCTGAGCGAAGAGGCCGGCCGGCCGCAGCGGCATGATCGTCTCCGGACCGGCGAACGCGCCCGCCATCAGGACGAAGCTGCATCTGCTGGCGGAGGCAGCCATCCACTGCCCGGCCCGGCACTCCAGCGCCACGGACAGCTGGATGCCGCGGACCGATAGCGGCAGCACCAGGCGGCCGCCGGGTGCCAGCTGGTCCAGCCAGGCCGGGGCGACGTCCCAGGCGCCTGCGGTCACGATGATGCGGTCGTACGGGGCATAGTCGGGCTCGCCGTATCCGCCGTCGCCGCGCCTGACGATGACCCGGCCGTACCCGGCGGCAGCCAGGCTCGCCCGTGCCCGGTGCACCAGCTCGCTGTCGATATCAACCGTGACGACCGAGCCGGCCGTACCGGTCACGTGCGCCATCACCGCGGCGTTGTAGCCGCTGCCGGTGCCGACCTCCAGCACCCGGTGGCCTGGCTCGAGCCCCAGCTGCTCCAGCATGATCGCCATCATCATTGGCTGAGATGACGAGCTGACCGGGATCCCGTCCGGGCCGAGCTTGATGACGAAGGCCTCGTCCTGGTAGGCAGCCTCCGCGGCGACCTCGGTAACGAAGAGGTGCCGCGGCACGGAGCCGAACGCCGCCAGTACGGCCCGGCTCAGCGGGCCGCGTTCGCGCAGCGTGAGCGCCAGCCTCGCGCGCGCGGCGTCAGGGCGGCCCGGGCCGGCCTGACCGCCGGCACGGCCTGATTCGCCCGTTCCGTCAGCCGGACTGACCGCGGGAGACGGTCCGCCAGCATTCATCCCGTTAACCACCTTCCCCAGCTCCACCATAGACGCCGTGCACGCAGACATGCCGGGCAGCGGAAAGCAGCCGGAAGCACGGCAGGAGTCAGGCGTCGCGGAGGCAGACCTCACGCAGGCAGCAGGCACGGCGACAGAAGGCACGGCGGCGGCGGCACGACAGCGGCGGGCCCGACCGCGGCGGCGGCCCGCCAGGCGGCATCAGCCAGCGCGCTGCCGGGAGACCGCGTACAGGGCGATGCTGCCGGCGATCCCGGCGTTGAGCGACTCGGTCGTGCTGGCGATCGGAACGCGCGCCAGGGCGTCGCAGTTCTGCGCGATGAGCCGGGAGAGGCCCTTGCCCTCGGAGCCGACGACCAGCACGAGCGGGGCATCCGCCAGCTCCAGCTGACCGATGTCCTCGGCGCCGCCCGCATCGAGCCCGACGACGAACAGCCCGGCTTCCTGGTAGGCCGCCAGGGCCCGGGCCAGGTTGGACGCCCGGGCCACCGGCACCCGGGCCAGGGCGCCCGCCGAGGCCTTCCACGCTCCCGCGGTGACCCCGGCCGCCCGCCTGGCCGGCACCAGGATGCCATGGCCGCCGAACGCCGCCACCGAGCGCGCGATGGCACCCAGGTTCCGCGGGTCAGTGACCCCGTCCAGCGCCACGATCAGGGGCATGGCCGCGGCATCCGCGGCCCGGTCGAGCAGGTCCGCAGGGTCGGCATAGGCGTAGGGCCGGACGCGCAGCGCCAGCCCCTGGTGAATCGCCCCGCCCGTCAGCCGGTCCAGCTCGGCGCGGCCGGCCTCGATCACCGGAACGCCGGCGTCGGCGGCCAGCATGACGGCCTGGCCGATCCGCTCGTCAGCGTCCAGCCTCGGCCCGACGTACAGGGCCGCCGCCGGAACCGCGGCCCGCAGGGATTCGAGCACGGCATTGCGCCCGGCCACCACCTCAGCCGAGCTGCCGGCCCCGCGGGGCTGCCCGCCGGGCGGGCGGCCACCGGCCCGCAGGCTGGCCGTGCCCCGGCCGTCGGCCGCCGGGCTCCTGGCCCGGCCCCCGGAGCCGGTGCCCGTGGCGAGCGGATCGCCGGCCTGCGCGCGCGGCCTGCCCCGGCCCTGGGCCGGAGCGCCGCTCCGGGCCGCCGCGGCGGCCCGGAGCTGGGCCGGATGCCCCGTCCGCTGCTCGGCGGGCGGGGTCGGGCCCTTGCCCTCCAGCTTGCGCTTGCCGTAGCCGCCGGTGCCCGGGCGCGGTTTCCCCGACTTGGTCCGGCCGCCAGGCCCGGGCCGGGACTGGCCGGATGCCCGCCGGGTCACCGCTTCAGTTCCCAGCGCGGGCCGCGGGCGGTGTCCTCCACCAGCACGCCAGCCGCATCCAGCCGGTCCCTGATCGCATCAGCAGTCGCGTAGTCCTTGCGGGCCCGGGCCGCCTCGCGCTGCTCGATGGCCACGCTGACCAGCGCATCCACGACCGGATACAGGTCACCGGCCTGCTGGCTAGCGGAGGCTGAGCCGTCCTGCGGGTCAAGGCCGAGCGCGCCGAGCATCGCGCGAACCGCGCCGACTTGCTTAGCCGTGCCCGCCAGATCGCCGGCGGCCATGGCGCTGTTGCCCTCGCGGACGGCCTCGTGCACGATCGCGATGGCCTGCGGCACTCCCAGGTCGTCATCCATGGCCGCGGCGAATGGCGCGGGAATGCCGCCGGAGGCCGTTTCTGCCCCGGCCGCCTCGGTGCCGCGGATGACGAAGCCCTCGATCCTGCGGTAGGCGGCCGCCGCCTCGTGCAGTGCCTCCGGCGAATAGTCGATCTCCGACCGGTAGTGCGCCTGGCCGAGGTAGTACCGCAGCTCCGCCGGGCGCACGCGGGTGATCATGGCATCGACCAGCAGCGAGTTCCCCAGCGACTTGCTCATCTTCTCGCCGTCCACGCGCACCAGGCCGTTGTGCACCCAGTACCGGGCGAAGCCGTCGCCGACGGCGTGCGACTGGGCAAGCTCGTTCTCGTGATGCGGGAAGAGCAGGTCGAGCCCGCCACCGTGAATGTCGAACGTGTCGCCGAGGTACTTGGTCGACATGGCCGAGCACTCCAGGTGCCAGCCGGGGCGACCAGGTCCCCACGGTGTCTCCCAGGCTGGCTCGCCGGGCTTCGCGCTCTTCCAGAGCGCGAAGTCACGCGGGTCGCGCTTCGCGCTGCTCTCGCTGTCCTCGGCGGCCCGCATGTGCTCGGGCCGCTGGCCGGACAGCGCCCCGTACTCCGGGAACGTGGTCACGTCGAAGTACACGTCGCCGCCCGCGGCGTAGGCATGGCCGGACTCGATCAGGCGGCGCATCAGGACGATCATCTCGGGCACATGGCCGGTGGCTCGCGGCTCGACATCCGGGGCGAGGCAGCCGAGCGCCGCGTAGGCGCGGGTGAACGCGCGCTGGTTCCGCTCGGCGACGGCCCACCAGGGCACGCCCCCGGCCGCGGCTACCTGCAGGATCTTGTCGTCGATGTCGGTAACGTTCCGGCAGAACGTGACGTCGTAGCCGCTGGCGCGCAGCCACCGCACCAGGATGTCGAAATTGACCCCGGATCGGATATGCCCGATGTGCGGCGGCGCCTGCACGGTAGCGCCGCACAGGTAGAGCGAGACCCTGCCCGGCACGAGCGGGCGGAACTCGCGCACCGAGCGAGCGGCAGTGTCATGAAGGCGCAGTGTCACGCGGCCAAGGTTACGGGATGCTGCCACTGGCTCGCCGCGCGTACTGCCGGCCGGCGCCTGCCGCGGCTAGCCCCGGACGGCCTTCGCCCAGCTCCACGCGTACTCGGGATCCTCTGCCTGCTGGCCGGCCGGGGCCAGCAGCAGCGGCCGGAAGGTGTCGATCATGACAGCGGTCTCGTCGGTCGTCGAGCGTCCCTGCTCCAGCCCGCGGATGACCGCCTCGACGGCGCCCGGCTGCGGGCCGTGGGTGAAGCCAGAAGGGTGCAGCGTGATGGACCCGATGCCGACGCCGGAGCCCTGGCGGGCCGAATAGTCCCCGCCGACGTAGTACATCATCTCGTCGGAGTCGACGTTGTGGTGGTTGTACGGGATCGGGACGGCCTCGGGATCGAAATCCAGCGGCCGCGGGCAGAACGAGCAGATCACGAAATTCGGGCCCTCGAAGGTCTGGTGCACCGGCGGCGGCGCGTGCGTGCGCTTCACCACCGGCTCGAAGTCCGCGATATTGAAGGCGTAGGGATAGAGGAAGCCGTCCCAGCCGACCACGTCAAAGGGATGGAAGGCGTAGGTCAGCCTGGTCAGGCCGCCGCGGTTACGGACAATCACCGGCACGTCCTCGCCGTCGGCGATCAGCGGCCCGGCCGGTCCGCGCAAGTCGCGCTCGCAGTACGGCGCGTGCTCGAGGAACTGGCCGAATTCCGAGAGGTAGCGCCGCGGCGGCCGGATGTGCCCGCGCGCCTCGATCACCAGCGCGTGCAGCGGCCCTCCCGGCGCGGGCAGCCAGCGGTGGATGGTGCCGCGCGGAACGATGACGTAATCACCGGGGCCGGCCTCGATCGAGCCGTACACCGACTCGAACGTGGCCGAGCCGCTGCGCAGGTAGACGGCCTCGTCCCCGGTGGAGTTGCGGTAGAGCCCGGACGGGGCATCGGCGGCCGCGAAAGAGATCCGGACATCGTCATTGGCCAGCAGCAGCAGCCGCCCGAGCACGAGGTCGCCGCCCGGCGGCAGCTCCTGAGTGCGGAAATGCCGCGGCAGCAGCGGATGGTTCGGCGTGACGCCGGGCTCGGCCGCGGTATCGGGCAGGCCCTCGCTCTTGACGATCGCCGTCGGCGGATGCACGTGATAGAGCAGCGAGGAGTCAGCGGAAAAGCCCTCCTCGCCCATCAGCTCCTCGGCGTACAAACCGCCATCAGGTCCGCGGAAGCGGATGTGCCGCTTTCGCGGAATGTCTCCTGTCACCCGGTAGTACGGCATATCGTCTCCCTTGACGCCGTGATCGCGAGGTAGGGCGCGGGGAAGCCTGGCCAGCCGTGTTCGCACGCTGTGGTGACCGTCGCCGATCGTCCGGGACGGCGGCCACCGGCGGATGCCGGTCCGAGGCGTCACTCCTCTTCCGACTATAGGCGGACCGCGCCCGGGCCGGCAGTGCGCCGGGAAGGACCGAAGTGCCCCGATGAGCGACCACTTCCCCGCTCAGAACGCTCGCGGCGGCGAGGGCCCGCGCAGCCTCCGGATGACGGCGCTGATCGCCGTGATCATCGGTGTGCTCGCGCTCGCCGCCGCCGCATTCGTGCTCTCCTACCCCGGCATTCACGCGCTGGCACTGCAGACCGGAGTGTCCCGCTCGCTGGCCCGGGTCTACCCGCTGATCATTGATGCCATGCTCGTGGTGGCCTGCGCGGCTGTCCTGTCGATGCGCGGGGCGGGCCTGGTCAGCCGGGTATTCGCGTGGCTCTCCCTGCTGGTTCTGCTGGCCGCCGCGGCCCTCGCGGATGCGCTGCACGCGACGGCCGCCAGGCTGCCGGCCCGGCCGGCCGCGGCGGTGTTCGCTGTCCTGCCGTGGGCGCTGGTGCTCATCGCCTTCGGGCTGCTGATCGCGATGCTGCGCCAGGCCAGGATGAGGTGGCTGATGTCAGCTGGCCGCGGCCGCGCCGCGAGGCGGAACGGGCCAGCAGGCCAGCCGGGCGCAGTGGCCGGGGGCGAGTCAGGAACGCGCTGGGAGGCGTCCCCGGACCGGCAGCCGGCGGCGCAGGCGGGCGTCCCGGCACTCCCGGCGGCCCCCGGTGAGGCACCAGCCAGGCAGCTAGCCGGCCCCGAGGGCACGCCGGACGGGCCAGCGCAGGCCGGCGGCACGGGGGTCCCAGGGGTCCGGGAGGTCCCGGCGGCCCGGACGGCGCTGGAAGCGGCGGGGCCGGGCAGCCGGGAACCGGGCGCCGACGCGGCCGATGCGCCCTCCGGCCGTCAGCACGACGGCGGCACGGACCTGGCCGTGGACGCCGAGCCCGCCCTGGACGACCCAAGCAGCGACGAGACCAGCCCGGCAGTGACCCTGCCACGGCCGTGGACCTCAGCTGAGCAGCGGCGCGATTCCGCCGAGGACGGGGATGCCGGCGATGACGGCGATACCGCCGAGGACGAGAGCGAATCCGTCGGCGCGCTCAGCCCGGCACCGACGGCGGACGAGCCGGCGCCGGAACCGGGCCTGCCGGTCTTCCGCCGGGTCCGCAGCCTGCCGATTCCGCCGGGCGAGGAGTAGGCCAGCCGCCCGGCCCGGTCTCCGGCCCGGTCTCCGGCCGGGGGTCCTGCTGCTCAGTCCTGCTGCTCAGTCCTGCGGGCGGGGGACGATGACAGCGGTGGCCACCGCCGCTATGCCCTCGCCCCGGCCGGTGAGGCCGAGCCCGTCGGTGGTCGTGGCCGATACGCTGACAGCCGCCCCCCCGAGCGCCCCGGACAGGACCGCCTGAGCCTCGTCCCGGCGCGAGGCGATCCGCGGCCGGTTGCCGATGATCTGGATCGCCACGTTTCCCACCGCGAACCCGGCCTGATCGAGCAGCCGGGCCGTCTCGCGCAGCAGTTCGGTGCCCCGGGCGCCAGCCCATTCGGGTCGTGTGGTGCCGAATTGCGCGCCCAGGTCACCGAGGCCCGCTGCCGACAGCAGCGCGTCACAGGCAGCATGAGCGGCAACATCGCCATCAGAATGGCCAGCCAGGCCGGTCTCTCCCGGCCAGAGCACGCCCGCCAGGTACAGCGGCGCTGTGCCACCGAACGGATGCACGTCAGCCCCGATGCCGACGCGCGGCAGGCTGGCCGTCACCGACCGGTCAGGTGGCGAGAATCTCGTCGAGCAGCGCCTCGGCCTTGTCCTCGTTGGTCTTCTCGGCCAGCGCTAGCTCACTCACCAGAATCTGACGCGCCTTGGCGAGCATGCGCTTCTCGCCAGCCGACAGGCCGCGCTCGCGGTCCCTGCGCCACAGGTCGCGGACAACCTCCGCCACCTTGTTGACGTCACCCGATGCGAGCTTCTCCAGGTTGGCCTTGTAGCGCCGGGACCAGTTGGTCGGCTCCTCGGTGTACGGAGCGCGCAGCACCTCGAACACGCGCTCCAGGCCTTCCTGGCCGACTACATCCCGGACACCGACCAGCTCGGCGTTGTCGGCGGGAACACGCACAGTCAGGTCGCCCTTGTCGACCTTGAGCACGAGGTAGGTCCTATCCTCGCCTTTAATCGACCGGGTCTCGATCTCCTCGATCCGAGCAGCCCCATGGTGGGGGTAGACGACGGTGTCGCCGACCTTGAAAGACATGTGGCATGTACCCCTTCCGCTGAACCTATGGTACCACGCCTCAGAGCGGGGGATTAGCCGTCGATGGCGACAAACACGCAGGTCAATGCCTCAATCGCGGAAGCTGGGCCTGGCAGGCCCGATACCGGGCCCGCAGCGGGCGCTGCGGCGGGGCCGGCCGGCCCCGGCTGCCCGACCGCATCAGGCGCGGGGCGATCGCGGCTGGCAGCCAAAGCAGGGACCGCGTTGTCACAGCCGGCCGCCGATGGGCTCATACTGGGAGAGGACGTCCGCTCTTGCCGGAGAGGTGCGCGTGAACCTTGGGGGCGAGCCGGAACGGGATGACTCTGGCCTCCCGCCGGTCGACATCGAGATTCCCGATGACGCGCGGGAACTCGATCGTGACGTGCAGGCATACTACCGCGAGCTGCGCGCCCGGCGGCGCCGCCAGCGGCGGCTGCGGCTGTACGGCCCGCTCGGCGGCGACGGAGTCGTCCTGCCCTTGTTCGCCGCCTGCCTGGTGGTGGCCCTCATCGCCGGCACCCTGCTGACCGTCTTTGCCCCCAGGTCCGACTTCCCGATCTCGGCGCCCGGCACCAGGTCCAGTTCCTCCGCCAGCTCTTCCGCCAGCGCCAGTGCTAGCGCTAGCTCGGCTGCGGGCGCCACCCCCGTCAGCCCGGTCAGCGGCAGGCTGCCTGCCGCCGCCATCGCCGTCGGCCACGACCAGGTCCAGCTGCGCGCGCTGCGGAGCTCGGTTCTCGCCCTGGTGCCTGCTCGGTGCGCGTGCACGGCGGCGGTCAGCGCGCTGGCCGGCCAGGCAGCCAGCGCACGCGTGCCGCTCTATCTCGTCGCCGCGCCGGCCGGGCTCGCGCAGGTCCAGAAGATCGCGGCGGCCGCCGACCACCGGTACGTCCGGGCCGCGGAGGATGCCCGCAATGTGCTGGGCCGCGCTTACGGCCAGTCCGGCCTCACCGCCGTCCTGGTCGGCCCGGACGGCTCCCTCAGCAAGGCAGCGGACCTGCCGCCGGACCTGCGGCTGACCGGCGCGCTGAGCGCCCTGGCGCCTGCCGCGTCCCCGGCCGCCGGATAAGAGGCCGGGGCGGCGCGGGCCGTCAGCACCACTACGGCTACGCTTTCCCACGTCCCAGGGCACCTTGCCAGATGAGGGGAGCACGTCGTGATCCGGAGCAGCCGGGGGGCTTTCCAGCCGCGTCGCCTGCTGGTGCTGGCCGTCGCAGCGGTGATCCCCATCCTGGCCGGGTGCGAGGCGGGCAATAGCGCGCCGACGCTCCAGTGGCACTACCCGACGGATGGCGCGGGCACGATCGTCAACAACACGATCTCGGTCAGGAACGTGTTCGTGCTCGGCGCCCCGCTCAACCAGACCATCCCGGCCGGGCAATCAGCGGGCCTCTTCTTCGCCATCGTGAACGACGGGCGCCCGGACCGGCTGCTGAGCGTCAGCGCGCCCGGCACAGCGAAGAGCGTCTCGCTGCCCGGCGGGGCCCTCACCCTGCGCACGTCCCGGGCCATCCTGCTCACCGGCCCCCAGCCGGCCGCGGTTCTGCAGAACCTGAGCAGGCCGCTGACCGGCGGCTCCTTCGTCCGGCTGGTGATGAACTTCCAGTACGCCGGCAGCGTCACGCTGGACGTGCCGGTGATGCCGCAGGCGCAGTACTACTCCACTTTCTCGCCCCCGCCGTCCTCGACTCCGGCTCCTGGCAAGCACCATGCGACCCGCGCCGCGTCGCCGGGGTCGTCGCCGTCGCCGACCCCGTCCACTTCGCCCTGAGCCCTCGTCGCCCCTCGTCCTGAGCCCCCTCGCCCCCGGGCCGCTCCCAGCCGGATCGCCTGGCGGCTTCCAGTCCCCGGACTGCCCGGCTCTCTAGCCGGCCGGCTCGAACTTGTAGCCCAGCCCGCGCACGGTGACGATATGCGCCGGGTTGGCGGGGTCGACCTCGACTTTGGCCCGCAGCCGCTTGACGTGCACGTCCAGCGTCTTGGTATCGCCGACATAGTCAGCGCCCCAGACCCGGTCGATCAGCTGCATCCGGGTCAGCACCCGGCCGGCGTTGCGGAGCAGGACCTCCAGCAGCTCGAACTCCTTGAGCGGCAGCTGGACTTGCGCACTGCGGACGGTGACGACGTGCCGCTCCACGTCCATCCGCACCGGGCCCGATTCCATCACCGAGGTGCCCGGCTCGTCCGGCTCACCGCGCCGACGCAGCACGGCACGCATCCGGGCCACCAGCTCGCGGGAGGAGAACGGCTTTGTCACGTAATCGTCGGCGCCCAGTTCCAGGCCGACGACCTTGTCAATCTCGCTGTCCTTGGCCGTCAGCATGATCACCGGGACGTTCGATCGCTCGCGCAGTGACCGGCAGACCTCGCTGCCCGGCAGGCCCGGCAGCATGAGATCAAGCAGCACGAGGTCCGCCCCGCTGCGGTCGAAGGTCTCGATCGCGTCCGGCCCGGTGGGGCAGACGGCGACCTCGAAGCCCTCCTTGCGGAGCATGTAGGACAGCGCGTCGCTGAACGACTCTTCGTCCTCGACAACGAGCACCCGTGTCACTTGACTGCCTCCCTGGCAGATCGCGCCGCAGCATGGTCCGAGCCGTTGGATCGGGGGGGCCGGCCGGGCCGCAGCGGTAGCCGCAGCGTAAAGGTGGACCCGGCGCCTTCCTCGCTCCACACCGTCACCTTGCCGCCGTGCGCGGCGGTGACGTGCTTGACGATGGCCAGGCCCAGGCCAGTCCCGCCGGTGGCGCGGGACCGAGCCGGATCAACCCGGTAGAAGCGCTCGAAGATCCGCTCAATATCCCGCTCCGGAATGCCGATGCCCTGATCGGCGACGCTGATCTCGGCCGTCCCGTCATCGCCCTGCCGGGTCGTGACCAGCACCCTGGTGTGCTCCGGGCTGTACGCGACGGCGTTCTCCAGCAGATTTCGCAGCGCCGTGACCAGCAGGTCCTCGTCGCCCATGACGGACAGGCCGTGCTGGGCGCTCGCGATCAGCTCGATGCCGCGCGCACTGGCCTTCATCCGGCACCTGTCCAGGGCCTCGGCGACCACCGTGTCCAGGTCGATCGGAGTGGGATCGGGCACCGGCTCGGCCGCCTGGATCCGGGACAGCATGATCAGGTCGTGGACAAGATCGGTGAGCCGGGACGCCTCCTGCCGCATCCGGCCCGCGAAGCGCAAGACGGCCTCCGGGTCGTGGGCCGCGTCCTCGACCGTCTCAGCCAGCAGCGCGAGCGCCCCGACGGGCGTCTTCAGCTCGTGCGAGATGTTCGCCACGAAGTCGCGGCGCACCTCTTCCACCCGCCGGCTCTCGGTCTGGTCCTCGGCGAGCAGCAGCACCAGCCCGCCGTCGCCGACACCGGCGCCGAGCGGGGCTACCCGGACAGCGAAGCTGGTCGTCCGGCCGTTGAACCGGAGCGTGGACAGGTCGATCTCGCCCTCGCGGGTCGCGCCGTCGCGGCGGACCTGACGGACCAGCGCGAGCAGCTCGCCGATCATGAGCTGGTCACCCTCGACGAAGCCGAAGGCCCGCGCGGCCATGCTCGACCGCAGCACCCGGTCCTCGCTGTCGAGCACGACAGCCGACGAGGACAGCACGGCGAGGACGGAATCGATACCCGGCGGCAACTGCACCGAATGCTGGTCGGCACCAGGCCGCGCGGCAGCCTCGGGGCGGGGAGCCCTGGCCGCATTCACCCCCATCTCCACGCTTTGATGGTATGCGGATGGGCGGCCGGGCACATCGGATGGCACCAACGGACCTGCGGTTATTCGCGGAATGTTCACCAGCTCGTCGGCGGCCGGTCATGTCCGCCCCGTCAGCTGCCGTGCTGGGAGTACCGCCGGAGCCTCCCGTCGCGGGCGGGCCGCGCGGGCCTAGCGGCCCTGGTTACGGACAGCCTCCGCCGACTCCTCGGCCGCTTTCGGGTCGAGGTAGCGGCCACCCCTGCTGACTGGGCCGAATCCGGCGTCCAGCTCGTAGACCAGCGGAATCCCGGTCGGGATGTTCAGCTCAGCGATATCGGCATCGCCGATCTGGTCCAGGTGCTTGACCAGCGCCCGCAGCGAGTTGCCGTGGGCCACGACGAGCACGGTCCGGCCGCCGGCCAGCGCCGGGATGAGCGCGTCATGCCAGTACGGGAGCATCCGGTGCAGGACGTCCTTCAGGCACTCGGTCCGCGGCATGAGGTCATCCGGCAGCTGCGCGTAACGGGCGTCATGGACCGAGGAGGTGGGGTCGTCGTCCGGCAGCGGCGGCGGCGGCACGTCGTAGGACCGGCGCCAGAGCATGAACTGCTCGTCGCCGTACTGCTGCCGCGTCTCCGCCTTGTTCTTGCCCTGCAGCGCGCCGTAGTGGCGCTCGTTCAGCCGCCAGGAGCGCTGCACCGGCAGCCAGGCGAGCCCGGCCGACTCCAGGGCGATGTTAGCGGTCTGAATTGCCCTGGTCAGCACGGATGTGAAGAGCACATCCGGCCGGAGCGCGGCCTCGGCCAGCAGTTCCCCGCCGCGGGCCGCCTCGGCGGCACCCCGGTCGGACAGGCCGACATCGACCCAGCCGGTGAACTGACCCTTCGCGTTCCAGGTACTTTCGCCGTGCCTAATCAGGACCAGGGTGCTCATAGGGCAAAGCCTACCGGCGCCGCGGATAATCTCGCCGGGGCCGGCTGATCTTTCGGTGAGGGAACATGAGGACACATTGCGGGGTTTCCTCCTTCCGGAGGTGCATGCCCGTGACGCGACGCTTTCCCCGGCGGATCGCGACCGTCAGCGTTCACACGTCACCGCTTGAGCAGCCCGGTACCGGTGATGCGGGCGGTCTTAACGTCTACGTGGTCGAGGTGGCCAGGCGACTGGCGGCCCGCGGCGTGGAGGTCGACATCTTCACCAGGGCCGTCTCTCCGGAGCTACCGCCGGTGACCGAGCTTGCGCCCGGAGTCCTCGTCCGTCATCTGCCGGCCGGCCCGTTCGAGGATCTCGACAAAGCCGACCTGCCCGGGCAATTGTGCCAGTTCACGTTCGAGCTGCTGCGGGCAGAGGCGGCGCACGCCCCCGGCCGGTATGACCTGGTGCATGGCCACTACTGGCTGTCCGGGCAGGTCGGCGCGGTGGCCAAGGAGCGGTGGGGCGTCCCGCTGGTGCAGTCGATGCATACGCTGGGCAAGGTCAAGAACGCCGCGCTGGCGGCCGGCGACGCCGCTGAGCCCGCGCTGCGGCTGCGCGGCGAGGCGGAGGTCGTCGCCTCGGCTGACCGCCTGGTGGCGAACACCGATGACGAGGCCGCGCAGCTCGTCGGCCTGTACGACGCCGACCCGGCCAGAGTGCTGACCATCAACCCCGGAGTCGACCTGGCGGTCTTCCGGCCCGGCTCGCAGCGGCTGGCCCGGGCGCGGCTCGGGCTGCCCGCTGACGGCGTCGTGCTGGTCTTCGCCGGGCGCGTGCAGCCGCTGAAGGCGCCCGAACTGGTCCTGCACGCGGCGGCGCAGATGATCCGGGACGATCCCGGCCTGGCCGGCCGCCTGACTGTCGCCTTCGTGGGCGGGCCGAGCGGCACTGGCCGCGCCGATCCGGACCGGCTGACGGAGCTGGCCGCGCGGCTGGGGCTGGCCAGGCAGTTCCGGCTGGAGCCGCCCTGCCCGCAGCCGGAACTGGCCGACTGGTACCGGGCCGCGACCGTGGTCATGGTGCCATCGCACTCGGAGTCCTTCGGGCTCGTCGCGGTCGAGGCGCAGGCGTGCGGGACGCCCGTCGTCGCCGCCTCGGTCGGCGGCCTGCGCACCGCGGTCCGCGACGGCATCTCCGGCGCGCTGATCGACTCCCGTGACCCCTCGGCCTACGCGCGCGTGATCGGGGACCTGATCGCCGCGCCCGAGGCCCTGGCCCGGCTGTCGCGGGGGGGTCGTGAGCACGCCTCCCGGTTCGGCTGGTCAGCCACGGTGGATGCGCTGCTCGGCTTGTACAGTCGGGTCATGACGGAAGCCGCCGCATCGGTGGACGCGTGCCGGTAGCCAGCCCCGATGGCGGCGGCGCGCCGCCGGAGCGCGATCCGGCGGCGGCGCTGGAATCCGCGCTGAAGAGCCTGGACGTCACTTTCGATGCGCCGCGCCCTGGCGCTTTCCTGGTCCGGCTGAGCGGCCAGCACAAGCTGGTCACGATGACCTGGCTGATCGCCGGCGCGCACAGCCTGCACGTCGAGGCGTTCTTCTGCCGTCAGCCCGACGAGAATCACGCCGCCTTCTACCGGTTCCTGCTGGAGCGCAACGGGCGGATGTACGGCGTCCATTTCGCCCTCGATCCGGTCGGCGACGTCTACCTGGTCGGGCGGCTGCCGCTGGAGGCCATCGGCGCCGATGGCATCGACCGGCTGCTGGGCTGCGTACTCAGCTACTCCGACGAGAACTTCGACCAGGCGCTCATGCTCGGCTTCGCATCGGCCATCCGCAAGGAGTACGCCTGGCGGGCCAAGCGCGGCGAGAGCCTGGCCAACCTGCGGGCCTTCGCCCGGCTGACTGACGGCACCGAGCCAGGGGCGCGGGCCCGGCTGCAGGGCTAGGACCGGACCAGCCGGGAGATGGCCGCCGCCGCCTCCCTGACCTTCTCCTCGGCATCCGGGCCACCCTGCTCGATGGCCTGGGTCACGCAGTGCCCCAGATGGTCCTCGAGCAGGCCGACGGCGACGGCTTGCAGCGCCCTGGTGACGGCCGAGATCTGGGTCAGCACGTCGATGCAGTAGGTGTCGTCTTCGACCATCCGGTGCAGCCCGCGAACCTGTCCCTCAATCCGGCGCAGGCGCTTGAGGTAGGCGTCCCTGTCCTGCGAGTAGCCGCGCATACCGAAAACGGTACACCGCGCCGCCGACAGGGCGAGGCCTGCGATTACTCCTGGCGCTCCGGCGCGGGGTAGAAAGGAAGGGCCCGGCTGCGGCCCTTTCAGCGAACCTGAACCGGGTGCCCAGCGTTTGCGGAGTAGCGGTTTCTAGAGTCGCGGCCAGCAGACTGGGATCATTGGCTGGGCCCTCGCCGGGCGACGGCTGGCCCGTGACCGGCCATGCAGAGCAGGAGGACCGCCGGATGCTCCGTGACGACATGCGCTACGCCGCGGCGCGACGTGACGACGGGGTCCGCAAGATCTCCCGGCTGACCTGGCGGGCTGGCGCCGCCGGGGTGATCTGCTCCGCGGTCATCGCCGTCGCCTTCGGCCACCACGCGGAGGCGAGGCCGGCCGGGCCCGCTCGCCCGGCCAGCGGCACGATCGTCATCCCGGCCCAGCCGCCGGCGCCCGCCCAGGGCGCGGGCCAGGTGAGCTCAGGGGCTTCATGATGACCGGCTCGCCCGCCGCTGACACCTTCGGCGTCTTCGGGACGACCGCGGTCCTGCTGGTCACCGGGCCGGGACTGCTGCCGCGGGCCCGCGAGATCGCCGACACCGAGCTCGCCGCCGTCGACCGGGCCTGCAACAGGTTCCGGCCCGATTCCGAGATCACCAGGCTGAACGCGGCGGAGGGCGCAGCGGTCGGGATCAGCGAGCTGTTCGCCGAGCTCATCGATGCGGCCCTGCGGGCGGCCCGGCTGACCGACGGGGACGTCGATCCGACCTGCGGGCGGGCGCTCAGCGGGCTCGGCTACGATCGCGATTTCGCCGAGCTGCGGGCCGCCGGGAACGTGCCGGGCCAGCCTGCCAGCCCGGCGCCGGGCTGGCGCCGCGTCCATCTCGACCGGGATCGGGCGCGAGCGCGGCTGGGCGGCGGCGCCCAGCTGGACCTGGGCGCGACCGCCAAGGCCTGGGCGGCGGACCGCTGCTGCGAGCTGATCGCCAGGCGCCTCGGCTGCGGGGCCCTGGTCAGCCTCGGCGGAGACATCGCCGTCGCCGGGCCGGTGCCCGAGGGCGGCTGGCGCGTGCGGGTCACCGATGACCATGCCGCCGGCCCGGACGCGCCGGGCCAGACGGTCGCGATCAGCTCGGGCGGCCTGGCCACGTCCAGTACCACCGTGCGCGCCTGGGAATCGGGCGGCCGGCGCGTGCACCACATCATCGATCCCGCCACCGGCGGCCCGGCCGATTCGTGCTGGCGCACGGTCAGTGTCACGGCCGGAAGCTGCGTGGACGCCAATACGGCAAGCACGGCCGCCATCATCCGCAGCGCCGGCGCGGTCGGCTGGCTGTCCGGCTCGGGCCTTCCCGCCCGGCTCGTCCGTACCGACGGGACGGTGCAGACCACGGCGGGCTGGCCCAGCGACGACGGGCCCGCCGAGGCCATATGACGGCGCATCCGGCCGCGATCGTCGTGACCTCCTCCACGCCGCTGTGGTACGCGACCAGGGCCACCGGCCTGGTGGCGCTGGTGCTGCTGACCATCAGCATGGCGCTCGGGCTGCTGTCATCGGTCCGCTACCAGCGGCCGGGGCTTCCCCGGTTCGTCACCGTCGGCCTGCACCGGAACTCAGCGCTGCTGGCCTTCGCCTTCACGGTCCTGCATATCATCACGACCCTGGCCGACAGTTACGTGCCGGTGCGGATCCAGGATGCCTTCATCCCGTTCATCTCCGCCTACCGGCCGCTCTGGCTCGGCCTGGGCGCCGTCTCCTTCGACCTGATGATCGCCCTGATCGGGACCAGCCTGCTGCGGGCCCGGATGAGCTACCGGACCTGGCAGGCGGTGCACTGGGCGGCCTACCTCTGCTGGCCGGTCGCCGTCGTGCACGGCCTGGGCACCGGCTCGGACACCCGGGTGCGCTGGGTCCTGCTGCTCACGCTCGCCTGCGTGAGCGTCATCGCCGCCCTGACCGGCTGGCGGCTCGCGGCCGGCTGGCCGTCTCGCCCGGTCGCCAGGCTGGCCGGCGCGCTCGCCGTCGTGGCGGCGCTCATCGCCGGCGGAGCCTGGCTGGCGGCGGGGCCGCTGAAGCCCGGCTGGGCCAGCCGGGCCGGCACGCCGCCGGCCCTGCTGAAGCCGGCCGCCGGCCGCGCGCTCGGACCCGCTGCCGCGGCCCGGCTCACTTCGCCGATCACGCAAGGACGGCCACCAGCGCCGGCCGGTTCTGGTGATCCCGCACGTCACCCGCATGCCGCGGCCAGCGGGCCGGCCATCGCGCCGCGCCAGGGCCGGGCCCGATGACGGTCACCGGCGCGCCGCACGCCGCCAGGGACCCGGGCCGGCCGCCGCGGATACCGCGGCTCATCACCGGCTCCGCCCCGGTGTCCCTCGCTGAGCACCTGGACAGGTACGGGCCGCCGCCGCTACGGGCTGACCGGCCGGCCGCGGGCCGCGCGGTGACCGGGCTGATCGACGAGATTGACCGGGCGGGGCTGACCGGACGCGGCGGCGCCGGGTTCCCGGCCGCCCGCAAGATGCGCGCGGTCGCGGACGCCGCCAGCCGCGGCGGCACCTTCAGCAGCGTCGGGGCAGTCGTCATCGCCAACGGAGCGGAATCCGAGCCGGCCAGCTGGAAGGACCGGCTGCTGCTCAGCCGCGCTCCGCACCTCGTGCTCGACGGCGTCGCCCTGGCCGCCGAGGCGGTCGGCGCGAGCCGGGCCTACCTGTGCGTGCACGCCGGGCCAGTCGGCCCTGCCGCCGGGCCGCTCCGGGACGCCATCGCGAGCCGGGACCGGGCCGGGCTGAACCGCGTGCCGGTTCAGCTGGCGGAGATCCCCGGCGGTTACGTCACGAGCCAGGAAACCGCGCTGGTCGGATTCCTCAACGGCGGCCCGGCCCGGCCCGCCTTCGTGCCGCCGCGGCCGGCCCAGCGCGGTGCGCACCGCCGTCCCACGCTGGTGCAGAACGTCGAGACACTCGCGCACGCCGCCCTCATCGCCCGGTACGGAGCCGACTGGTTCCGCGCGGCGGGCACCGCGGCCTTCCCCGGCACCGCGCTGATGAGCGTCGGCGGCGCGGTGCGGCGTCCGGGCGTGTACGAGGCGGCGCTCGGCACGACCCTGGCCAGCCTGCTGCAGCGGGCCGGCGGCCCGGCCGAGGCGCCGGCGGCCGTCCTGGCCGGGGGCTACTTCGGCGGCTGGCTGCCGCTGCCGGCGGCCCAGCACATCCCGCTCAGTGACGAGGCGCTGCGGCCCGCGGGAGCCTCGCTCGGGCCGGGCGTCCTCGTGCTGCTGCCCGAATCGTCGTGCGGCCTGGCGGAGACCGCCCGGGCGGTCCGGTACCTCGCCAGCCAGAGCGCGGGCCAGTGCGGGCCCTGCAGCAACGGCCTCCCGGCACTGGCGGAGGCCATGGAGTGGATCGCCTACGGCAGGGCCGGCGCCGCCGACGGCCTGAGCTGGGCGCAGCAGCTGCTGCGGCTCGTCAGCGGCCGCGGCGCGTGCCACCTGCCGGACGGCACCGCGAGCATGGCGGCCAGCGCGCTGCGGGTGTTCGGGGCCGATCTGCTCCGGCACCTCACCCGCGGGCCGTGCCAGCGGGTGAGCAGGGCGGGCGTGCTGCCGGTTCCCCGGCCGCCGGCTGGCGCGTCATGAGCCCCCGGCGTCGCCGCGAGCCCCAGCGGCTGCAGCTCAATCCGATCGCCTGCGAGGCGCACGGCGTCTGCATCGAGCTGCTGCCCGAGCTGATCGCCGCGGACCCGTGGGGCTATCCGGTGATCGCGCCCGGCCCGGTGCCGCAGCAGCTGCTGCCGCTCGCCCAGCGCGCGGTCAACGTCTGCCCGACGCTGGCGCTGCTGCTCACCAGGGCGGGCTGACAGGCGCCGGCGACCGCATCGGCGCCCCGCCGCAGCCATTACCATCGCGGTAGGTCGGCGGCGGCCCCGGTCAGCATGACGCGGCCGTTCTGCCATGGTCGTCGAGTGCTGGGCCGGGAGGCGCGGATGGGACCGCTAGACGGCGTGCGGGTGATCGAGATCGCCAGCCTGGCCCCCGCGCCGTTCGGCTGCATGATCCTGTCCGACCTCGGAGCCGACGTGCTCCGGGTGGACCGCGCTGAGAGCTGCGGGCCGCAGGCGCGGCCGCGCCCTGACCCGCTGATCCGGGGCCGCCGGTCCATCGGCATCAACCTCAGGGACGACGCCGGGGTCAGTCTCCTGCTGCGGCTGGCTGAGCAGGCCGACGTGCTGGTCGAGGGGTTCCGGCCGGGGGTGGCCGAGCGCCTGGGCTTCGGTCCCGATGAGTGCGCCCGGCGCAACCCGCGGCTGATCTTCGCCCGGATGACCGGGTGGGGACAGGAGGGCCCGCTGTCATCGGCGGCCGGGCACGACATCGACTACATCGCGATCGCCGGGGCGCTCGACCCGATCGGCCGGGCCGGCGAGCGGCCGGTCCCGCCGGTCAACCTGCTCGGCGACTTCGGCGGCGGCGGGATGCTGCTGGCGCTCGGCGTCCTCGCCGCCCTGGTCGAGCGGTCGCGATCCGGCCGCGGCCAGGTGATCGACGCGGCCATGGTCGACGGGTCAGCCTTGCTCACCGCCTTCCTGCACGGGCTGCTCGCGGCCGGGGCCTGGCGGGACGAGCGCGGCACCAACCTGCTCGATGGCGGGGCGCCGTTCTACGACACCTACCGGACGGCCGATGGCGGCTACGTGGCCGTCGGCGCGCTTGAGCCGCAGTTCTATGCCGCGCTGCTGGCCGGCCTCGGGCTGGCTGACGCCGGCCTGCCCGCCCAGCACGACCGTTCCGGCTGGCCGGTCCTGCGCGAGCGGTTCGCCGAGGTGTTCGCGAGCCGCAGCAGGGACGAGTGGACGGCGGCCTTCGCCGGGACCGATGCGTGCGTGGTGCCGGTGCTGGCGCTGACCGAGGCGCCCGCGCACCCGCACACGGTGGCCAGGAACGGGTTCATTGAGCTGGCCGGCGTCCGGCAGCCCGCCCCGGCGCCGCGCTTCAGCCGCTCCGCCGCCCGGCGGCCGGCCCCGCCGCCGCGGCCGGGGGCCGATACGGACACGGTGCTGGCCGCGCTCGGACTCGCCGGCCCCGAGATCGCCGCGCTGCGGGCCAGCGGCACGGTTGGCTAGCCACCGGCCGCGGCCGCCTTCGCCGCCGCGGCGGTGATCGTGGTGGCCGGCCACGGCGGGCTGGTCGCGCTGTGGCTCGGCTACAGCGTCTGGATGCTGGCCCGGTTCGTGACGCTCACGCTGCGGGCCCGCAGCTCCCGGTGGCTGATCACCGGGCCGGCCCGGCGCTGACCCGGCTCCGGCGCTGACCGGGCCCGGCGCCATGCCGCTGCCGCCGGGGTTTGCCCAGATGGGCGCGTCAACGGTATACTGCGCAAGGTTTGCTGACAGCACCTCGTTCGGTGAGGCGTCGACACGAACACAGGCCACTGATCCGACGACGTCGAGAGACGCCCAGGGTCAGGACAGGTCTCCCCGGCCTAAGGGGTGACCCGAAGTGGCTGCACCCGTCGGGTGCTACGTCGTGTTGTGCCAAAGCTCTGACGAGTAGGGGTGCGTTCCGGCCGGGTGACGGCCGGTCTTCTCCCCGCGTGCTGAGACCAGGCATGATGCCGGGCCGCCCGCGGTCGCGAGCATAATGTCGCGAAGCTGGCACCCGCGTGTGTCATGGCCGGAGGGAGGCGAGACATGGAAAGAAGTAAACCGGGTCATCAACGGCCCCTGACCCGCATGTTCTCGCTTTCTGCCTCCGGCACGCACTAACTCCGCCATCGATAGCCGCTAGCCGGCCCGCTCGCGGGCCCGGTGGCCGATGCTGCGTGCCTCCCGGATAACCCCCTGACCCAGGGAGAGGGAGGGATGACCATGTCCATGGCGCTCGACAACCCCGGTGCGGTACTTGACCCGGAGCACGCCGGTGACATCCGCGGCGCGTTCGGCACCATCCGGCTGGACGACACCGCGCGTCGCCGTGGCTGGTCTGCGCACCTCAAGACCCTGCTGGCGATTGTCGGCCCCGGCCTGATCGTGATGGTCGGCGACAACGATGCCGGTGCTTTCGCCACCTACGGGCAGGCAGGCCAGAACTACGGCACCCGGCTGCTCTGGACCCTGCTGCTGCTGGTCCCCGTGCTGTATGTCAACCAGGAGATGGTGCTGCGGCTCGGCGCCGTGACCGGGGTCGGGCACGCCCGGCTGATCCTGGAGCGGTTCGGGAAGTTCTGGGGCGCCTTCAGCGTCATCGACCTGTTCCTGCTCAACTCGCTCACGATCGTGACCGAGTTCATCGGCATCAGCCTGGCCGCCAGCTACCTCGGGCTGCCCAAGGCGGCCGCCGTGGGACTGGCCTCGGTCGTGATCATCGGCGCGGCCTTCACCGGCAGCTTCCGGCGGTTCGAGCGGATGGCGATGATCCTGTGCGGGGGCTCGCTGCTGCTCATTCCGATCTACTTCCTGTCCCACCCGGCCACCGGGCAGATGGCACTCGGCTTCGTCACGCCGGACCTGCCCGGCGGCTCCGGGCAGCTGGCCACGGTGCTGCTGCTGGTCATCGGGATCGTGGGCACCACGGTCGCCCCCTGGCAGCTGTTCTTCCAGCAGAGCTACGTGATCGACAAGCGGATCACGCCGCGCTTCATGAAGTACGAGAAGGCCGATCTGTGGATCGGCATCGTCATCGTGGTGGTCGGGGCCGGCGCGGTCATGGGCTTCACCGCCGCGGCATTCGCCGGTCACGCCGGCGGGTTCACCGACGCGGCCGGGCTGGCGCGCGGGCTGCAGGCGCACGCGGGCCGGCTGGCAAGCGTGCTGTTCGCGATCGCGCTGCTGGACGCCTCCATCATCGGCGCCTTCGCGGTCTCGCTGTCCACCGCCTACGCGCTCGGCGATGTCTTCGGCCTGAAGCACTCGCTGCACCGCGGGGTCAAGGGGGCCAAGGGCTTCTACGCCGTGTACGGAGGGCTGGTGCTGGCGGCCGCCGCGGTCGTGCTCATCCCCGGCTCGCCGCTCGGCCTGCTGACCGAGGGCGTGCAGGCGCTGGCGGGCGTCCTGCTGCCGTCGGCATCGGTGTACCTGCTGCTGCTCTGCAACGACCGCGAGGTGCTCGGCCCGTGGGTCAATGGCCGCCGGACCAACATCTTCACCACCGCGGTCGTGACGGTGCTGGTCGCCCTGTCGGTCATCCTGACCGCCTCGGTGCTGTTCCCCGGCATCACCGCGGCGCAGATCGTCGACATCCTGGCCGGATTCGCGGCCGGCGGCCTGGTCCTGGCCGGCCTGGTCACCGCCTCGCGGCTGCGCGCGGGCACCCTGGCCGCCGTGCCGATCGACCGGGCGGGCAAGGAGAGCTGGCGGATGCCCCCGCTTGCGCTGCTGCAGCGCCCCGAGGTCCCGGTCGTGCGCAAGATCGGCATGACCACGCTGCGGCTGTACCTGGCCGTGGCCACGATCCTCGTCGTGGTGAAGATCGTGCAGCTGATGCTCGCGCACTGATTAGGCAGCACTGAGCAGGCAGCACTGAGCAGGCAGCACTGATTAGGCAGCACTGAGCAGGCAGCACTGAGCAGGCAGCTCAGCCGCCGCCCAGCTGCACGGCCTTGACGATCAGCAGCAGCACCGAGACCGCCAGGTAGCCGCGCAGCACCAGCATGGCCAGCTTCGTTCCCTGGGACCAGGCCACGGGCTTGAGCAGCGCGAGCGGCGGCATCCGCCAGCTCATCCGCGCGGCACGGGACATGGTGGTGCGCGGGTGCAGCGGGGCAGGCGGCCGGCGGGATCGGGTGAGCCAGAGCCACCCGCCCCCGCCGGCCGCTCCGGCCAGCAGCAGGACCGAGACCCCGATGGCGACCTGAGCGGAGTTGAAGCCAGGGAACAGGGTGCCCACGACCAGCGTGCCGGACAGCATCAGCAGCACGCCGATGATGACCCCGGCCAGGATGTTCAGCCAGCGCGGATTCATCCACGGGCCGAGCACCTCGCGGTCGTTGCAGAGCAGCAGCAGGAAGGCGCTCGCGCTGGGCAGCAGCACCCCGGCGAGTGCCTGCACGGCGGTGGTCAGCAGGCCGAGCGGCGCGCCGGGGACCAGCACGATGCCCGCGGCGACCGCGATCATCGCGGCGTAGCTGAGGTAGAAGGGCCTGGCCTCGCGGAACTTGCGGTGCAGCGAGTGCTTGATGCCGAACACGTCACCGAACGCGTAGCTGGTGGACAGGGTGACGGCCGCCGCGCCGATGATGCTGGCGTCCAGCAGCACGATCGCGAACAGCGCGCCGAGCACCCGGCTCTTGGCACCGAGGGCATTGGCCACCCCGAGGGCATTGGTGAAGTGCCCCGCCAGGCTGGTGCCGCGGACCGCGAAGACGGCCACGATCAGGATCGCCGCGGCACCGATGACCACGACAAAGGCGCCCAGCGAGGTGTCGGCCCGCTCGTAGGGGATGAACCGGGGGGTGATCCGCTTGTCGATCACGTTGGACTGCTGGAAGAACAGCTGCCAGGGGGCGACCGTCGTGCCCACGATCGCGATGATGAGCAGGATCGCATCGGAGCTGACGCCGCCCTGGATCCCCGGCACGAAGAAGTCCCGGGCCACCGTCCCGTAGTGCGGATGGGACAGCAGCAGCAGCGGGAGCAGGACCACGCTGGCCGCGATGAACAGGAACATGGCCTGCTCCCAGCGCCGGAAGCTGCCGCTCATGGTGATGCCGACCAGGAGCAGGCCAGCTATCGGCACCGAGATATACGGGCTGACCCCGAAATAGCTCAGCGCCAGCGAGACGCCGATGAACTCGGTGACGATCGTGAGGAAGTTGAGCAGGAACAGGTCGCCGGCACTGAACCACCCCCAGAACCTCCCGAATCGCTCGAAGATCAGCTTGGCGTGGCCGACCTGGGTCACCGCGCCGAGCCTGACCACCATCTCCTGGTTCACGATCAGCACCGGAATCAGCAGCAGCAGCACCCACAGCAGGCTGTAGCCGTAGTTCTGGCCCGCCTGGGCGTAGGTGGCCACCCCGCCGGCGTCGTTGTCGCCCACCATCACGATCAGCCCGGGCCCGACGATGGCCAGGAACGTGATCAGGCGCCGCCGCCAGGGGCTCCCGCCGCGGTCGTCGCCGGCCCTGATCCGGCCGAGCGCGCCCTCGATGTCACCGGGCTGGTTCTCTTCCGGGGCCGCGCTCTGGGTCAGGTTCCGGCCCGTCACGATGAGTCTCCGCGATGGGCGTCGGGCGGCTCCGCCGCCTCGCGGCGCCGCCAGTCCTCCGGCAGGGTGGCTTCCAGCACGTCATCGACGGTGATGATGCCGATCATGTTCCGCTGCTCGTCGACCACCGGGATCGTGATCAGGTTGTAGTCGCTCATCAGCACGGCGACATCCACCACGTCGGTGTCAGCGCCGACCCGCACCGGATCGTCGTCGCAGACGTCGGCGACCGGGGCCGCCTGGTCGGCCTGCACCAGCCCGACCAGCCGCGCGACTCCGCACAGCCGCCCGCGATCGTCCAGGACGTGCACGCTGGTCAGCGCTTCCGGCTGCAGGGCGGACGATCGGGCGACGGTCGCCAGTGCCTCGTGCACCCTGGATTCACGTGGAACGGCCACGAAATCGACGCCCATCAGGCCGCCGGCGCTGGTGGGATTGAAGCCCATCAGGGTCAGGACCTTGGTCCGCTGGCCCACCGGGAGCAGGTCGAGCACCGGCTGCCGGCGGCTCTGCGGCAGCTCGGCGATGGCGTCGGCGGCGTCATCCGCGCGCATCCTGGCCAGCACCGCGGCGATGTCCGCGTCAGTCCGGGCGCCCAGCAGCCTGCTGGCCAGGTCCTCATCCAGCTCCTCGAACACGTCGGCCTCTAGCTCGGGATCAGCGTGCACCTGCCCGAGAATCTCGGACTCCTCCTCCTTGGACGCCTCCTCCAGCAGGTCGGCTATCTGAGCCGGCTTGAGCCTGCGGATCCGGCCGAACGGGCCGCGCAGCAGGGCACTGCCGCTATGGCCGATCAGCGGCTCGAACTTGGCCCATTCGCGAAACGACCGCTCGCCGGCCCCCGCGGCCCCGCTGGCGCCACCGCGGCCGCCGAAGAGCCTGCGGGGCCTGCGATGAGTATCGACGCCGGTCAGCACCCATTCCCCGGTTCGCTCCTCCAGCTTGAGGTCGACGGCCTTGACCAGTCGGGCGCTCTCCACGTCGATGAGGCGGTGCCCCAGCACGTCGGCCCGCAGCAGCACCTCACCGTGCCGGCGCTCGAACCTGCGCAGGTCGAGCCTGGGACTGTTGAGCCTGAGCACCTGGCTGTCGACCGCGCTGACCTGATCGACCGGCACGTACACCTCACGCCCCCCGAGGTTGGCGACGAGCCCGGTGACCAGGGGAAGCTCCGCACCGCGCCAGCGCACGATGACATCGGAGAGCCGGCCGATCGTCTCACCCTCCTGGTCGGTGAGCGGCCGCCTCAGCAGGTCCAGCAGGTGCAGCGTGCGCGCGCTTCCCGCCTGCGGTACCGGTGCGGCCGGTGTCGTGGTCATGGCTGTGCCTTCCTGATCCGGCGGCTGGTGCAGCTTTCCTCCATGTGCTACCTGCATAACCCTGCCATGGCAGGGCAGGGCGGGCGCTGCGCCCCGCCATCGCACCGGGGCGCTGTCCCGCCGCGCAGCCCTGCCGCGGGCAGGTTGTCAGACGGAGGTGAACGGCCGGTTACGCTGATAGCCCGCCATCGGTCTGCCTACCTCCAGAATCTGCCCAGCAGCAGGTCAGCGCCCAGCCCGGGACATCCCGGCTGCCGCGCTCGCGCGTTGCATACGGCCGTGATGGTATGAAGGCCACGTCAGGGTGTTGTCAAGGGAGGGCGCAGCGGCGTGGCCATGCGAAGAGCGGTGGGCACGGCCATCCGGCGGAACGACCTCGCCGAGGGCCTGGGCTACGCGATAAAGCGCCGGCTGCTGGGCCGGCCGCTGATCAACGAGCAGCTCGGCGAGCAGCGGCTGTCCAAGCGGCTCGCGCTGGGCGTGCTCTCCCCGGACGGAATCTCCTCCTCAGCCTACGGCACCGAGGAGATCCTGATCGAGCTGCTCAAAGGCGGCCTCGCCGCCGCAGCGTTCACCCTGATCCTGCCGATCACCGGCGTGGTGCTTTTCGTGATGATCCTGGTGGTTCTGTCCTACCGCGAGGTGGTGACGGTCTACACCAGGGCCGGCGGATCGTACGTGGTCGCCCGGGATAATTTCGGACCCCGGGTCGCCCAGATCGCGGCCGTCGCCCTGATGGTCGACTACGTCGTCACCGTCGCGGTGCAGATCGCGGCCGGGACCGCGGCCGTCGCCTCGGCGCTGCCGGTCAGCATCATGCAGCACGTCAGCCAGGACGAGCTGACCCTGGTGTCCATCGTCGTCATCCTGCTGATGTGCTTCGGCAACCTGCGCGGCATCCGCGAGGCAGGCCGGGCGTTCGCGGTGCCGACCTACCTGTTCTCCGCCGTGATCATCATCATGATCATCACTGGCCTGATACGCGAGGCCTTCGGGAATCTTCCGCTCTACCACCCGGGCCCCGGGACCGTCACCGGGACGCCTAACCACAGCACCCTGATTGCCTTCGGGATGGTGTTCGTCCTGCTGAAGGCCTTCGCCAATGGCGGCTCATCGCTGACCGGCATCGAGGCGGTCTCCAACGCGGTGAGCGCGTTCAAGCCCCCGGAGGGCCTGAACGCCCGCAAGGTGCTGGTGGCCGAGGGCCTGATCCTGGGCACCCTGGTCGCCGGGATCTCCTGGCTGGCGCACGCCACGCACGCCACCCCGTACGACAGCGGCGTGCCGACCGTGATCTCGCAGGAGGCCGGGCTGGTCTTCGGGCGAGACACGGTCTGGGGCAACGCCCTCTATATCGTGGTCCAGGCGACGACGGCGCTGATCCTCTACACCGGGGGGAACACCAGCTTCAACGGGTTCCCGTTCCTGGCCAACTTCGTGGCCGAGGACTCGTTCCTGCCGCGATGGCTGACCAAGCGCGGTCACCGGCTGGCGTTCTCCAACGGCATCATCGTGCTGGCCGTGCTGTCCATCGCCCTGCTGGCCGCGGTGGGCTCGAACGTCAACAGGCTGGTCCCGTTCTACGCGATCGGCGTCTTCACCGCGTTCACCCTGGCGGGCTTCGGGATGGCCCGGTACCACCACGTCCACAAGGAAGCGCACTGGCGGCGCAAGCTCGTGATCAACTTCTCGGCCGGCGTCACCTCACTGGTCGTGGTCCTGATCTTCGCGGTCGTCAAGTTCACGTCCGGCGCCTGGCTGGTCATCGTGATCTTCATCGTCGGCGTGCCCGCTCTCATCCGGCTGAACCGGCAGTACCGGATAGAGGCCACCGTGCTGGAGAACATCGGCAGCCGGCCGAAGCCACCCGAGCCGCCCACCTACGCGCGCCGCACCGTGTTCGTCTTCGTGGACGACCTCGACCTGGCCACCGTGGCTGCCCTGCGCTATGCCCGCAGCCTGCGGCCCACCACGCTGGAAGCCGTTCACTTCGTCATCGACAACGTGGTGGCGGACCGGCTGCGCCGGGAATGGGTCCAGGCCAACACCGGGATCGCCCTGGAGTTCGTCGACTGCCCGGACCGCAGGCTGGCCCGGTGCGCGGCCGAGCTGGTGAAGGCCGAGGCTGACCTGCCCGGCGTCGGGGTGACCGTGATCCTGCCGCGACGCGGCTACTCGCCGCTGCTCGGCCGCCTGCTGCATGACCGGACCGCTGACAAGATGGCGGCGGTGATCAGCCGGATCCCGCATGCCGCCGCCACCATCGTCCCGTTCGACGTGCGCAGCCGGGTCGATACCCTGCTCGCCCGGCAGGCATCCGGCACCGCGGCCGGCCCGCCCGGCGGGCTGCTGCCGGGTCAGCACCACGGCGGTCCGGTTCCGGCCGGCGACGGCGGTCCGGTGCCGGCCCGCGACGGCGGTGCGGTGCCGGTCGGCGACGGCGGTCCCGCCAGCGCGGCGGCCGCGCTGCGAGCCGACGCTGACGAGGCGGGAGCGGCCGCGAGCCCGGTGCCCCCGGCAGCCGCCGCCGCGCCGGGAGCCCCGGCGGCGGTGCCTGATGCCGAGGCTCCGCCCGCGGACCCGGGCCGGGTGGTCTCCGTCCAGGCGCCCGATGGCAGTGACTACGACCGGCCGGTGCCATCGCGAGACTGCCAGCCCATCGGCACGCTGAACGGGCCGGGACGCGCGGTGGCTGAGGGCCGAGTGCGAGCGGTCGAGATCCGCCCGGTCGAGCACAACACGGTGCTGGCCTGCGACGTGACCGACTCCACCGGTCAGCTGACCGCGCTGTTCTACGGCCGGTCGAACATCCCGGGCCTGAAGCCCGGCTGCAAGGTGCGGCTCCGCGGGCACGTCGGGATGAAGGAAGGCAAGCCCGTCATGATCAATCCCGCCTACGAGCTGCTGGCAGCCGGGTCGGGGGGGCCGGCCGACCAGGGCGGCAGCCGGGATAAGCCGAAGCGCTTCTCCCGCCGGCGGCGCGACGACCAGGAGACATGACCGGAGCGCGGCCCGCGGGCGGGCATGATCACTCCGATGGCGGCGGGCCCGGGCGCGACCGTGATCCCCGGCGCGGGCCCGCGCGAGCGCACGGGCACGGCCATGACCACTCCGGCACCGCAACCGGCCGGCACAGCAGGACGCTCCGGCTCGTCCTGCTGATCACGCTGGCCGTAGCGCTGGCCGAGGTCGGCGGGGGCATCGCCGCCGGGGCGCTGGTGCTGCTGGCCGACGCCGCGCACATGGCAGCCGATGCGGCGGGCGTCGGGCTGTCGCTGCTCGCGGCCCGGTTCGCGGCCCGGCCCGCCACCGCGCGGCGAACCTTCGGCTACGCACGGGCCGAGATCCTGGCCGCGATGGCCAACGCCATGCTGCTGATCGGGATGGCGGTCTTCATCTTCGTGGAGGCGATCCGCCGCCTGATGGCGCCGCCCTCGGTCAGCCCGCCGCTGCTGATCGCGTTCGGCCTGGTCGCGCTGATCGCCAACGCGACCTCGCTGCTGCTGCTGCGCCGCGGCCAGGCGCAGAGCCTCAATCTGCGCGGCGCCTTCCTCGAGGTCGCCTCGGACACGCTCGGCGCCGCGGCCGTCATCGTCACCGGCCTGGTGATCGCGGCCACCGGTTTCGAGCGGGCCGACCCGATTGCCTCGCTCGCGGTCGCCGCGCTGATCCTGCCGCGGACCTGGCAGCTGCTCCGGGAGGTGGTCGAGGTGCTGCTGGAGGCCAGCCCGAAGAACATCGACCTGGCGGAGATCCGCAGCCACATGACCGCGCTGGCCGGCGTTCGCGCCGTGCACGACCTGCATGCCTGGACGATCACGTCCGGGCTTCCGGTGCTCTCCGCGCACATCGTGGTGGAGCCCGACGTCCTGACCGACGGCCGCAGCGCCGTCATGCTGGACGCGCTGCAAGCATGCCTGCGCGGGCATTTCGACGTGGAGCACTCCACCTTCCAGCTCGAGCTGGCCGGGCACGCGGACCACGAGCGCCCGATGCACGAGTGAGGCCAGCCAGGCAGCGGCGGTGCCATCTGCCTGCCCGCTAGCAGCAGGGCACAGTGGCCCTGCTTTAGTCGGGCACCGCCGGGCCCTGGCCGCATCACGCGGATGGGTAAGATCACGAGCCGCCGCCGGGCGGCAGCCGCGACGTCGGCGCCAGGCCGCCGGCCATACGATCGCTGCGTGACTGATCTCGCGATGACGCGATTCCCGGACGGGTTCGCCTGGGGCGTCGCCACCTCCGCCTACCAGATCGAGGGCGCTGCCGCCGAGGACGGCCGCGGCCCGTCGATCTGGGATACCTTCTGCCAGCGGCCAGGTGCGGTCAGGGACGGCCAGACCGGCGACATCGCGGCCGACCACTACCATCGCTGGCCGGAAGATCTCGACCTGATGGCCGAGCTGGGCATCACCGCCTACCGGTTCTCCCTAGCCTGGCCCCGGATCCAGCCGCCGGGCAGCGGCCCGGCCAGCGCGGCCGGCCTGGACTTCTACGACCGGCTCACCGACGCCCTGCTGGCCAGGGGCATCACGCCGATGCCCACGCTGTACCACTGGGACCTGCCGCAGCCGCTGGAAGACCAGGGCGGCTGGATGGCACGCGACACGGCCTACCGGCTCGCCGAGTACGCCAGCCTCGCCGCGCAGCGGCTCGCCGACCGGATCGGGCTCTGGATCACGCTCAACGAGCCCTTCGTGGTCACCGCGCTCGGCTACGCGCTCGGCACGCACGCGCCGGGCCGCGAGCTGATGCTCGCTGCCCTCCCGGCCGCGCACCACCAGTTGCTCGGTCACGGGCTGGCGGCCGCGGCGCTGCGCGCGGCGGGGGTGGCCCGGGTCGCCATCACCAATAACTACTCCCCCGCGTGGCCGGCCTCACGCAGCGAGGCTGACCTCACCGCGGCGGCCGCCTACGACGCTGTGCAGAACCGCCTCTGCACCGATCCCCTGCTGCTGGGCAGCTACCCGGGCCTGGCCGCATTCGGCGCCGGCCCCGATGGCCCCGGCTGCGTCCGGGACGGCGACCTCGCGGTGATCGCGGCGCCCGTCGACGCCCTGGGCGTGAATTACTACCGCCCGGTCCGGGTAGCGGCCGCGACCGGCTCGCCGCTGCCGTTCCGGGAGGAGCCCATTCCCGGCTTCCCGGTGACCGCGTTCGGCTGGCCGGTCGTGCCGGCCGGGCTCACCGAGCTGCTGACCACGCTGCGGGACCGCTACGGCGACCGGCTGCCGCCCATTTACATCACCGAGAACGGCTGCTCGGTGACCGACGAGCCCGCCGCCGACGGCAGCATCGACGACCAGCCCAGGATCGGGTACCTGGACGGGCATATCCGGGCGGTAGCCGATGCGATCACGGCTGGCGTGGATGTCCGCGGGTACCTGACCTGGACGCTGATGGACAACTTCGAGTGGGCTGAGGGATTCGGCCAGCGTTTCGGGCTCGTGCACGTCGACTTCGAGTCCCAGCGGCGCACGCCGAAGGCCTCGTTCCGCTGGTACCGGGACCTGATCGCGGCCCAGCGCGGCTGAGCGGCGCCGGCGGCCTGCGCCCGGGCCCTGGCGCCTTACCGCCACGCGGTGACGCCCAGATCGGCCAGCGCGGTGCGGGCCGCCCACACGCCGCACATGCCGTGCACGCCGCCGCCCGGCGGCGTTGACGACGAGCACAGGTAGATGCCCTTCGCGGGCGTCCGGTAGGTGTTCCACGCCGTGGTGGGCCGCAGCAGCGTCTGGCGCAGCGTGCCCATTCCGCTGTTAACGTCCCCGCCGACGTAGTTCGGGTTGTATCGCTCCAGGTCCGCCGCCGTCCGGACCGACCTGGCCAGGATGAGATCGCGGAAGCCGGGGGCGAAGCGCTCGATCTGCGCCTCGATCCGGTCGGTCATGTCGACGGTCGAGCCGGGCGGCACGTGGCAGTAGCCCCAGAGGGTGTGCTGCCCGGCCGGGGCGCGCGCCGGGTCGATCACGCTGGGCTGGGCCACGATGCAGTACGGACGGGACGGGTGCCGCCCGGCCGCCACGTCGGCCTCGCTGCGGGCAATCTCGGCGAATGTGCCGCCCAGGTGCACGGTCGCGGTATCGCGGCAGGCCTGCGCCTCCCACGGCACCGGGCCGCTGAGTGCCCAGTCCACCTTGCAGGCACCCGGCCCGTACCGGAACCGCCGCAGTGCCCGGACGTACCGGGCCGGCAGCCGGTCACCGGCCAGGGCGGCCGCCTCGCGCGGTGCCACGTCCAGCAGGATCGCGGTGGCCGGCGGAAGCTCCTCCAGCCGCCGGATCCACGACCCGGTCAGGACCTCGCCGCCCAGCGAGATCAGCTCGGCCGTCAGCGCGTCAGTGATCCGCTGGCTGCCGCCTGCCACCACCGGCCAGCCGGGCGAGTGCGCCAGCATCATCAGCAGCAGGCCGAAGCCGCCGGTGAGCGGGGCCGACAGCGGCTGCACCGAGTGCGCAGCCACGCCGGCCAGCATCGCCCTCGCCTCCGGCGTACGAAAGCGGCGGGCCAGCACAGAGGCGGGCAGCAGCCCGCGCAGCCCGAAGCCGGCCACCGCACGGGGATCGGCGGGAATCTGCCGGTGCAGCGCCAGCACGGCGGGCACGATCGCGTCAGCATGCTGCACCAGCGGTCGCATCAGCTTCCGGTAGGCAGCGGCATCTGCCCCGAGTTCCCCGGCCGTCTCATCCACTGAGCCAGTCGCGGCGGCGGCCCGGCCGCCGTCCAGCGGGTGCGCGAAGGCCACCTTCGGCGTCAGCAGCTCGGCGCCCCGCTCAGCCAGGTCAGTGCCGGCGAAGAAAGGCGATGCCGCGGCCAGCGGGTGGACAGCCGAGCAGACGTCATGGTGAAAGCCGGGCAGCGTGAGCTCCGCCGTCCGGCACCCGCCGCCGGGCGTCTGCGCTCCCTCGATGACCTGCACCGTCAGGCCGGCCCTGGCCAGCGTGAGCGCCGCCGACAGGCCATTCGGACCGGAGCCGACGACAACCGCATCCAGGACAGTCACAGGCCGAGTATCTCCTGCCGGGCGGCCACGTCACGGCCGCGGGTCTCCCCGCGCGCCGGCGCGCCGGCGCGCTCATCGTCGATGCGGCCGGGCCGGCGTCAACCTCAGTCCCGGTGCCGGCCGATCGCTGATCCGGGCCGGGAGACAATGACGGGTAACCCGACAGGAGGCGACCTTCGTGAGCGCAGCTGACCAGCCGGCCGGCGTGGCCGGGAGTGACTCCGGTGCCGCCGCGCACCCGCTTGACCCGCTGACTGCTGAGGAGTTCAGGCGCGTGGCGGCGGCGTTGCGGCGGGACCGGGCCACCGGGCCCGGCTGGCGCTTCGCCTCGATCGAGCTCGCCGAGCCAGCTAAGGAGCAGCTGCACCGGATGCCCGGCCCCGGCCGGGGCAGCAGCCAGGGCATCCGCCGGGAGGCCGTGGCTGTCTGCTGGAACACCGGCAACGGCCAGGCCTACCGCGCCGTTGTCTCGCTGGCTGACGACACCGTCATCGGGTGGCAGCACCTGCCCGGCCAGCAGCCGAATATGACGGTGGACGAGTGGCATGAGTGCGATGCCATGCTGCGCGCCCATCCCGGCCTCATCGCGGCCCTGCGGCGGCGCGGGCTGACCGACATGAGCCGGGTGCTGACCGACGTCTGGGCGTACGGGGCGGCGCTGGTGCCCGAGCGCTACCAGGGCATCCGGATCGGCTGGGCCGACGTCTGGTACCGCGGCAGCGACGGCGGCAACCCGTACGCGCACCACGTCACCGGGCTGCACCCGCTGGTCGACCTGAACGCGATGACCCTGCTGGAGCTCGAGGACAGCGCGGACGCCGACGGCGCCGCCGGGCTCCCTGAGGTGATGGGCGAGTACCTGCCCAGGCTGCTGCCGATGCCGCTGCGCGAGGTGGCACCGCTGCAGGTCAGCCAGCCGGACGGGACCTCGTTCCGGCTCGGTGGCCGGCTGCTGAGCTGGCAGGGCTGGCAGCTGCGGCTGGGCTTCAACCACCGGGAGGGCCTGGTACTGCACAGCGTCGGGTTCGCGGACTCGGGCCGGATCCGGCCGGTCGCGCACCGGCTGTCCTTGGCCGAGATGATCGTGCCGTACCGGGATCCGACGCCGGACCACTACCGCCGCACCGCGTTCGACATCGGCGAGTGGGGACTCGGCTTCCTGACCACGTCCCTGGAGCGAGGCTGCGACTGCCTGGGCGAGATCACCTATCTCGACGCCGTCGTGCACGACTCGCGCGGCGAGCCGGTCACGATCCCGAACGCGATCTGCATCCATGAGGAGGACGACGGCGTCCTCTGGAAGCACGTCGACGAGCGCACCGGAGCGGAGGTCCGGCGCGCCCGGCGGCTGGTCATCTCGTTCCACGTCACCGCGGCCAACTACGAGTACCTGGTGTACTGGCGCTTCTACCAGGACGGCAACATCGAGTGCGAGGTCCGGGCCACCGGGATCATGGTCACCTCCTCATTCCCGCCCGGCCGCCAGCCGCCAACCGGCGCGCTGGTCGATCAGCGCACCTACGCGCCGTTCCACCAGCACTTCATCGTGGCCAGGCTGGACCTGGACGTGGACGGCCCGGCCAACACCGTGTATGCCTGCGACTCCGAGCCGCTGCCGGTCAGCGAGGACAACCCGCATGGCCTGGCCCTCGTCATCCGCGAGACCGCGCTGCGCACCGAGGCCGAGGGCAAGCAGGACTATGACTGGCAGTCCCAGCGCAGCTGGAAGGTGGTCAACCGCGGCTCGCGGGGCGGCCTGGGCCAGCCGGCCGGCTACAAGCTGGTGCCGGCAGGCTGTTTCCCGGCGCTCATTGACCCCGCATCCCCGGCTTTCCGGCGAGCGGAGGTGATCGGTCACACCCTCTGGGTCACGCCCTACCGGCAGCAGGAGCGGTGGCCCTGCGGCGACTTCCCGAACCTCAGTGACCGGGACACGGGCCTGCCGGCCTGGACCGCGCAGGACCGGCCGATCGAGGACACCGACGTCGTGCTCTGGTACGTCTTCGGCCTGCACCACATCACCCGGCCCGAGGACTGGCCGGTCATGCCGGCCGACCGGGCCGCCTTCTGGCTCAAGCCGTGGGGCTTCTTCGACCGGAACCCGGCGCTGGACGTGCCGCCAGGCCCGCATCATGGCTAGCCCGCTGGCACGGGAACGTCGCTAATCGGGGCGCGGAATGAGACGGCTCGTCCTGGCCGGGCAGCTGCCCCGCCAGGACGAGCCTGATGAGCCGGTCCCCCGTATCATCTTTGGGTCCCCCGCAGAACAGGATGGCACGCGACCGACACCCCGCCTGCGCCGGGGTCCTCCTTGAGGCGGGCGCCCACCGCAATAGCGGCATCTCGGCCTGTATGCCGATATTGCCCGGACAGACGGGAAAATCAGTCCGGCCGACCCGCCAGGCCGCACCGCCGGCCGGCTGCCTCAGCGGCGGGGCCGGTGATCCAATGGGGGCATGCACCGACTTGAGGAGCAGCTGCGCTTCGCCGAGGAGGCTGGCCGGCTCAAGGGCGTTCTCCGCCAGACGATGCTCACCGACCCGGCCCGGCGGGAGAACTCGGCCGAGCATTCCTGGCACATCGCGGTCATGGCGCTGACGCTGGCCGAGTACGCACCGCCGGGCACGGACATCAGCCGGGTCGTCGCCATGCTGCTCCTGCATGACGTCGTCGAGATCGACGCGGGGGACCTGTTCCTGTACGCCGGGCCCGAGGCACAGGCCCGGCAGGAAGCGGCCGAGCACGCCGCCGCCGCCCGGCTCTTCGGGCTGCTGCCCGCGGATCAGGCCGGCTGGGCAGCCGCGCTGTGGGATGAGTTCGAGGCACGGCAGAGCGCGGAGGCGAGATTCGCCCGGGCACTGGACCGGCTGCAGCCCATGCTCGAGAACTTCAGGGCCGGCGGGGGCACCTGGCTCCGTCATGGCATCCGGGCTGACCAGGTGCTCGCCAAGGTCACGCTGATCGAGGACGGCTCGGCCGAGCTCGGGCGTCATGCCAGGGACCTGGTCGCGCGGGCCGTGCGAGACGGGCTGCTGGCCCCGGCCCCCGGCGACGGCTAGCCCCGGCGGCGCCGCTGGTCAGAAGAAGATCAGCTTGACGGCCGCGATCAGTCCGATGACCACGATCAGGATGCGCAGTGCCAGCGGCGGCAGCCGCCGCCCGACCCTGGCGCCCAGCAGGCCGCCGATCGTGGAGCCGACGGCGATCAGCAGGACGGCGAGCCAGTCCGGGTGCGCGAGGATCACGTACACCACGGCGGCTGTCCCGTTCACGATCGCGACCAGCACGTTCTTGGCGCCGTTGATCCGCTGCAGGCTCTCGTCGATGAAGGTGCCGAGCAGGCCGATCACCAGCACGCCCTGCGCCGCGCCGAAGTAGCCGCCGTAGACCGCCGACCCCAGCACGCCCGCGCCGAGGACCAGATGGCCATGGTCCTTGCCGTCAGCGGCGCGACTGCGGCGCGCGGCCACCCAGGCGCTGAGCCTCGGCTGGACGATGACGAGGACGCAGGCGATCAGGATGAGCACAGGCACGATCACCTGGAACGCGTGCGCCGGCAGCGACAGCAGCAGGAGCGCGCCGGCCAGGCCGCCGGCGCAGGACAGCATGCCGAGCCGGATCAGCCGCCCGCGCTGCCCGGCCAGCTCGCGCCGGTAGCCGTAGGCGCCGCTCAGGTTGCCGGGAACCAGGCCGATGTTGTTCGACACGTTGGCCACGACCGGCGGGAGGCCGAACGCCAGCAGCGTGGGAAAGGTGATCAGCGAGCCTGAGCCGACCACCGCGTTGATCGTGCCCGCGGCGATCCCGGCGGCCAGGATCGCGGTCGCTTCAGCCGGGCCCACGTTAACCTCGCACGAGAATGCTCATGGCCAGCCTGCCGGGTAGCGGCACTGCCGTCATGTTGCGCGGGCCGTCCAGCGGGCTGACCGGTGCTCGATCGCCAGCGGCATGCCGAAGCACCGCGACAGGTTGCGCTCGGTAAACACTTCCCGCACCGGTCCCGCCGCGAGCACGGCACCCTTGCGCAGCAGCATGGCGTGAGTGAATCCATCAGGCACTTCCTCGACGTGATGGGTGACCAGGACCATCATCGGCGATCTCGGATCACGCACCAGCGCGGCGATGCGGCGGAGCAGATCTTCCCGGCCGCCCATGTCCAGGGCGGCCGCGGGCTCGTCGAGCATCAGCAGCTCGGGATCGGCCATCAGCGACCTGGCGATCTGGACCCGCTTGCGCTCCCCCTCGGACAGGGTCGCGAACCGCCGCCTGATCAGGTGCGCGCAGCCCAGCGCATCCAGCAGCTCCACCGCGCGGGTCACGTCGGAGGAGTCGTAATCCTCGGCGCTGCGGCCGAGGATGCCGTAGGCCGCCGTCAGCACCAGGTCGATGACCTTCTCGGTGGACGGCACATGGTCGGCGATCGCCGAGCTGGCGAAGCCGATCCTGGTGTGCAGGTCGTCAAGATCGGCCTTCTCGACCGGCTCGCCCAGGATCTCCACCGTTCCCTCGGTCGCCGGCAGCAGCCCGGCCGCGACCTGCAGCAGGGTGGTCTTGCCGGCGCCGTTGGGGCCAATGACCACCCAGCTCTCGTCGGTGCGGGCGGTCCAGTCGATGTCGCGCAGCAGCATCGACTTGTCGAAGCGGACCCCTACACCGCGCAGCCGTAGCGCCTCGGCCGACATCCGGTCCCCTTCCAGCTCAGCACCAGTCGTCAGCTCAACCTACGGCATCCGGGCCGCCGGCACGTACCGGCCGCCGCGCCCCGCGGCAGCCCTGCGCGGCAGGCGTCAGCCGCGCCGCGACACGCCGCGCCTGGCGGTACCGCGGCGCCACGCTAACGGCGTCAACGCGCCGTTGCTGCTGCTCTATCCGCAGCGGCCGCGCATCCACGTCGCTGAGCCGGCGGCCCGCTAGCCCAGACCCGGGGCCGGGCAGCAGCGGGCGCTGCCGCTACCGTTAAAGCGCTATGCCCGGTCCGAAGATCACGCTACTGGTGACGCTGACCGGCCGTGACCGGCCGGGCGTCACCTCACGCCTGTTCTCCGTCCTGTCCACCCACAATCTCAGCGTCCTTGATGTCGAGCAGGTCGTCATCCGCGGCCGCCTGGTGCTGGGCGTCCTGCTGTCCTGCGATACCACGCCCGATCTCAACCTGATTCACCAGCAGGTCACCAGCGTGGCCGCCGACCTCGACATGGACGCGGAAATCACGATGGGCACCGAGGAGCGCCTGGCCAACCGGCGAGGCAGCCTGCACGTCACCGTGCTGGGGAACCCGCTGCAGCCCCGCGTCATCGCGGCCATCGCCGGCCGGATCGCGGCCAGCGGCGCGAACATCGACAAGATCGGCCGGCTCGCGCACCGGCCGGTGACCTGCATCGAGTTTGACGTGTCCGGGGCTGATCCGGAGGCGCTGCGGACCGCGCTGGCCACCGACTCGGTGGAGCTCGGCGCTGACATCGCGGTGCAGCCCGGCGGCCTGTACCGCCGCTCGCTGCGACTGATCGTCATGGATGTCGACTCGACGCTGCTGCAGGACGAGGCGATCGACCTGCTGGCCGAGAAGGCGGGCTGCGCCGCCGAAGTGGCGGAGCTGACGGCGGCGGCCATGCGCGGCGAGGCGGACTTCACCGAGTCGCTGCACCAGCGGGTGGCCCTGCTGGCGGGCCTGGAGGCCAGCGCCATCGATGAGGTGCTGACCACGCTGCGGCTCGCTCCCGGAGCCCGCACGCTGATCCGCACGCTGAAGCGGCTCGGGTACCGGTGCGGAGCGGTCAGCGGCGGCTTCACCCAGTTCACCGACTGGCTGACCGCCGAGCTGGGGCTCGATTACTCCGCCGCGAACCAGCTGGAGATCGCGGACGGCAGGCTCACCGGCCGGGTGATCGGCCCGGTCGTGGACCGCGGCTACAAGGAAGAGGCGCTGCGGTCGTTCGCCGCCCTGGCCGGCGTCCCGCTCAGTCAGACCGTGGCGGTCGGCGACGGAGCCAACGACCTCGACATGATCGCCGCGGCCGGTCTCGGGATCGCGTTCAACGCCAAGCCATCGGTCCGCGACGCGGCCGATACCTCGGTCAGCGTGCCCCATCTAGATGCGATCTTGTACCTGCTCGGGATTCCGCGCACCGACGTCGAGGCCGCCGATGCCGAGGACGGCCTCCCGGTCTACCGCGAGGCGGCCGGCTAGCCATCCGGCCTGCTGCGGCTCATCCGGGCCCGCTGCCGCGAACCGGCTCGTCACCCGGCCCGTCGAGCGAGGGATGGGGGCGCCAGGACGCGACCAGCTGGCCGGCGCCGGGCGCCAGCTCTGGCCACGGTCCCGAGACCGCGATCACGGCGACCGCCGAGGCGGGGAGCTCCACCTCCTCGCCGGTGAGCGCGGCGACCAGCTCGACCGCCGCCGGGTTGTGCCCCACGTACATGACGGTGCCGACGTCGGCGGGCGTCCCGGCCACGATGCCGGTCAGCTCGGCAGCCCCGGCCTGGTAGAGCCGGGGGTCCACGCTGACCGGCCGCTGGCCGCCCAGCTGCTCAGCCACGCACTGCCAGGTCTGCCGGGCGCGCCGGGCGGCCGAGCAGATCACCGCGTCCGGCCGGTAATCGTGCTTTCGCAGCCACTCGCCGGCCGCTGCCGCATCCCGCCGGCCGCGCGTCTTCAGGGCCCGTTCCGCATCCGGTCCACCGGGTAGCTCGCCCGCCTTGGCGTGGCGCATCACGATCAGCTTCCGCCCGGGTTGCATGGCAACCATGGTGCGCTACATCGGGGCGCAGGGCCCGGCGGCGCGCGGGAGGAGAAGTTACCAGCCAGCCGCGCCCCGGGCCGCTATCCGCCGTCGCGGTCCCGGCCCGGGGTCACGCCGTCGCGCCGTCGCGGTCCCGGCCCGGGGTCACGCCGTCGCGGTCCCGGCCGAGGTCACGCCCTCCGTGCTCTCGGTGCCCGTGCCCGTGCCCGCCCCCCCGTCCGGGCCGCCGGCGCCCAGGCTGGTCGACCGGCGCTTCGAGACGACGATCGCGGCGACGACGATCCCCACCGCCACGATGGCGACGACAGCGCGCAGCGCGTGGTTGCTGCTGTGCTCCACCACGCTGGTGGCAATCAGCAGCGAGACCAGGTTCATCACCTTGATCAGCGGGTTGATCGCCGGGCCCGCCGTGTCCTTGAACGGGTCCCCGACGGTATCGCCGATGACCGTCGCGGCGTGCGCCTCCGAGCCCTTCCCGCCGAAGTGCCCGTCCTCCACCAGCTTCTTCGCGTTGTCCCAGGCGCCGCCGGAGTTGGCCAGGAACACCGCCATCAGCGCTCCGGCCGCGATGGCACCGGCGAGGAAGGCGCCGAGCGGCGCGTAACCGAAGCCGAACCCGATCGCGATGGGAGTCAGCACCGCAAGCAGTCCGGGCGTGGCGAGCTCCCGCAGCGAGTCCTTCGTGCAGATGTCCACGACCCGGCCGTACTCGGGTTTCTCGGTGTAGTCCATGATGCCCGGGTGACTGCGGAACTGCTCGCGTACCTCGTAGACAACCTGCCCGGCGGCCCGGCCGACCGCCATGATCAACAGGCCCGAGAAGTAAAACACCACGGCAGCGCCGACCATGACGCCGACCAGGACATTGGGATGGTCGACCGACAGGGTGAAGGTGCCGGCCGCCTTGCCCAGGGCCGTCTCGACGGTCGTCCGGAACGCACCGAACAGCGCCGTCGCGGCCAGCACCGCGGTGGCGATCGCGATGCCCTTGGTGATGGCCTTGGTGGTGTTCCCGACCGCGTCCAGGTGCGTCAGCACGGCGGCGGGCTCGCCCTCGAATTCGCCCGACATCTCGGCGATGCCCTGCGCGTTGTCGGATACCGGGCCGAAGGTATCCATGGACACGATGACGCCGACCGTGGTCAGCAGTCCGGTCCCGGCCAGCGCGACGGCGAACAGCGCGATGGTGGCGTTGCCGGTGCCGAGCAGGAAGGCTACATAAACCGCGCCGCCGATCAGCAGCGCCGAGTAGACGGCCGACTCCAGGCCAACGGCGATGCCGGACAGGATCACCGTGGCCGGCCCGGTCAGCGAACTCTCCGCGATGTCCTTGACCGGCCGCCGGTTGGTCTCGGTGAAGTAGCCGGTCAGCAGCTGGATGGCGCTCGCCAGCACCAGGCCGATGAGAACGGCGAAGATGGCCAGCAGGCGCGGGCTGCCGCTGTGATGCAGGACCGCGAGGCTGCTCACGCCCTTCAGCTCGCTGAACTTCGCGGGCAGGTAGACGAACGCGGCAATGACCACCAGCACCAGCGAGATGATCGCCGAGATGAAGAAGCCCCGGTTGATGGCGGTCATGCCGCTGCGGTCGCCCTTGCGCGGCGCGACCACGAAGATGCCAATGACCGCGGTGATGACGCCGCACATCGGCACGATCAGCGGGAAGACCAGGCCCTGCGAGCCGAACGCCACCTTGCCCAGGATGAGCGCGGCGACCAGCATGACCGAGTACGACTCGAAGAGGTCAGCGGCCATCCCGGCGCAGTCGCCCACGTTGTCGCCGACGTTGTCGGCGATCGTCGCGGCGTTACGCGGGTCATCTTCGGGGATGCCCTGCTCAACCTTGCCGACCAGGTCGGCGCCCACGTCCGCGGCCTTGGTGAAGATTCCGCCGCCGACCCGCATGAACATGGCCAGCAGCGCGGCGCCGAAGCCGAAGCCCTCCAGCACGCTGGACGCGTTCGCCCGGTAGATGATCACCACGATCGAGGCGCCGGCCAGGCCGAGGCCGACCGTCAGCATCCCGGCCACGCCGCCGGTACGGAACGCGATCCGCATGGCCGATCGCTCGCCCGACTCCCGTGCGGCTGCCGCGACCCGCACGTTGCCGCGCACTGCCAGTGACATGCCGCAGAACCCGGTGAACGCCGAGAACAGCGCTCCCACCAGGAAGAACACGCTCCGTCCCCACCGGACAGAGTCGTCCGCGGCCGGCAGCACCAGCAGGATGAAGAAGATCAGCACGACGAAGATGGCGATGGTCCGGAACTGGCGCCGCAGGTAAGCGGCCGCGCCCTCCTGGACCGCCAGCGCGATCTCCTGCATCTTCGGCGTGCCCTTGCTGGCTGCCAGCACTTCCCTGACCAGCAGCACGGCAATGCCCAGTGCCAGCAGGGCAACCACCAGCGCGGCGAACACCCAGCCCAGGTTGCTGCCGGTTACGGTGGGCGCGCCGACCGCCAGAGCGGCGTGGAGCCTTGGCATCTGTCCTCCTTGACAGGGGATTACGCACTATGCCGCACCGCTTCCTGGTGGCAGTGGCACGACAGGCGGGCGCGGCCCTTGATGAGCGCCCTCAGGTCGCGCCTCGACGGCAGTGCCGGGGAGTCTACGCATCCGGGTAAGCGGATGGTAAACCGGGTCTGGTCCGTGGCAGGGTCGCGACGCTTTTGTGATCGAAAGGGTACCCACTGGTGACCGCGCGGCGGGAGAGCCGGGTCGAATGTTCCTGCGGCGTTCCCGGCGTGCCGGGCGACACGGCGCCGCTAGCCGGGCCGCCCGGCCGACGGCCAGCTCATCCGGATGCTGGTGCCGGTGGGCGTCTCGCTGATCTCGACCTCCTCGGCCAGCCCGGCGATGACCGCGATGCCGAACCCGGCGGGCAGGCCCGCGCCGTCACCGCCGCCCCGGCCGCCGGGCCGTGATCCGGTGCCATGCCCCGAGGTGTCGGTCACCTCAACCTCAAAGCGCCCGGCGATGTCGCTGAGCGCGAGCCGGACCGGCTCGGCCGGGCAGTGCAGCTGATGCTCTTCGACCGCCCGTGAGCACGCCTCCCCGACCGCCAGCCTGACCTCGTCGAGCAGCGACTCCGCGACGCCGCTGCGCCTGGCCACGGCCGCGGCGATGAGCCGGGCCGTGCGGACATGCGCGGGCAGGGGGGTGAAGCTGAGCTCAACCGTGGCCATCTCGAGATGTCAGCCGCTGCCTACTTCTCGGACTTTCTCGCCCCGATGGCCGCGTCGACCGTGTCGTGGATGCCGAAGACCTTCGTCAGGCCGGTGATGCGGAAGATCTTCAGGATCCGCTCCTGCGTGCAGACCAGATCCAGCGAGCCGTCATGCGCCCGGACCCGCTTCAGCCCGCCCACCAGGACGCCGAGTCCGGTGGAGTCAAGGAACTCGACCTTCTCCATGTTGACCACGAGCTGGTAGAAGCCATTGTTCACGAGCTCGATCAGCAGCTCGCGCAGGCGCGGTGCGGTGTAGACGTCGATCTCGCCTTCCACATCGACGATCTCTATCCCATCTTTGCTGTGGTGATCCAACTTCAGATCCACAAAATCCTCCAGCGCCATACGGCTCTCGTCTCAGGACCAGCGCCCCGGCCATCGGGGCGGCCGGGGTGCTTGCTCCGTCGTGCACTCGTCCACGCTCTGAGGTCATGTCTATACCAGATCGCAGTTCGAGGCACCTCGCCTGAAGATGACACACTGAAACCCAATGCCTACGCTGCCGCCACTCGCCCCCGGTGAGCCGCTGTCGCGGGCCGACTGGCTGCCCGCCTCCGGCGGCCCTGCGCGCCTGCTCGACCAGGGCGCCAGCACCGGCCGGCTGACGTACATCGAGCGCCTGCCTGCCCGGTCCGGGCGCGGTGCCCGCTGGCCGGACTGGGTCGCGCCCGAACTGGTGGCGGCGCTGCAGCGGACCGGAGTGCGGCGGCCCTGGGCGCATCAGGCCGAGGCCGCGCAGCTGGCCTGGGACGGCCGCAGCGTCATCATCTCGACGGGCACGTCGTCCGGAAAGTCGCTGGGCTACCTGCTGCCGGCCCTCTCGGCCATCCTGGCCGGCTCCAGCACCCTCTACATCGCGCCGACCCGTGCGCTGGCGGCGGACCAGCTGCGGCTGGTCCAGTCGCTGGGCCTGCCCGGCGTGCGGCCGGCGGTCATTGACGGCGACACGCCGGCGGCCGACCGGAACTGGGCCCGCGCCCGGGCCAACTACCTGCTGACGACCCCTGACATGCTGCACCAGAACCTGCTGCCCCGGCACGCCCGCTGGGATGGCTTCTTCCGCAGGCTCCGGCACGTGGTCATCGATGAATGTCACACCTATCGCGGCGTCTTCGGCTCGCACGTGGCGCACGTGCTGCGCAGGCTCCGCCGGGTCCTCGCGCGGCACGGGGCCGCCGGCCCGGTATTCGTGCTGGCCTCGGCCACCATCAGCGAGCCCGCCCGGTGCGCCTGGCAGCTGACCGGCCAGCCCGCCCGCGCCGTCGTCACCGACAGCGCGCCCCGCGGCCCGCTGACCTTCGCCTTGTGGGAGCCGCCGCTGACCAGGCTGCGCGGCGAGGCGGGCGCTCCGGTCCGCAGGACAGCGACGGCCGAGGCCTCCTCGCTGCTGGCCGAGCTTGTCCTCGCCGATGTCGCCGCGCTCGTCTTCGTGCGGTCCAGGCGCGGCGCCGAGGCGGTGGCGATGACGGCCAGGCGGCAGCTGGCCGAGGCCGGCGCCGCCGAGCTCGCGGCCAGGGTGGCGGCCTACCGGTCCGGTTACCTGCCCGAGGACAGGCGGGCGCTCGAGGAGGCGCTCCAGTCGGGGGCGCTCTCGGGCCTGGCGACGACGACCGCCCTGGAACTCGGGGTCAACATCACCGGCCTGGACGCGGTGCTGATCGCCGGATGGCCGGGAACCAGGGCGGCCCTTTGGCAGCAGGCCGGGCGGGCGGGGCGGGCCGGGCGGGAGGCGCTGGCGGTCCTGATCGCGCGCGACGATCCGCTCGATACCTACCTGGTGCACCACCCGGAGGCACTGGTCGGGGCGCCGGTGGAGGCCACCGTGCTGGACCCGGCCAACCCTTATGTACTCGCTCCTCATCTGTGCGCTGCCGCCGCCGAGCTGCCGCTGACGGAATCGGACCTGGCCGATTTCGGGCCGACCGCCGCGTCGGTGGCCGACCGGCTGAGCAGTGACGGGCTGCTCAGGTTCCGCGGCGGGCAGTGGTTCTGCACCCGGCCGGGCCTGGCCGCGAGGACCGGGCTGCGCGGTACCGGCGGCCGGCCGGTCCGGATCGTCGAGCGGGCCACCGGCAGGCTGGTCGGAACGATGGACGAGCCGTCCGCGCACGTGCTGGCGCACGAAGGCGCCGTCTACCCGCATCAGGGCGAGCTTTACCTGGTCAGCAGCCTCGACCTGGAGAACTGCGTGGCACTGGTGGAGCTGGCCGATCCCGGCTATTCCACGTCCGCGCGCGAGCTCACCGGCATCGAGGTGGCCACGGAGCTGACTCACGTCAGCTGGGGCGAGGCGGGCGTGCACTTCGGCGACGTCCTGGTCACGCGGCAGGTGACATCCTTCGTCCGCCGCAGCGCGGAGACCGGCCAGCCGCTCGGCGAGGAACCGCTTGACCTGCCCGCGCGCACGCTGGCGACCAGGGCCGTGTGGTGGACGATCTCCCCGGCTCAGCGGGCCGGGCTGGCCGCCGCCGGCATTCACCTCGGTGGCGCGGCGCACGCCGCCGAGCACGCCTCCATCGGACTGCTCCCCCTCGTCGCGGCCTGCGACCGGTGGGATGTCGGCGGCGTGTCCGCTGACCTGCACCCCGCGACCGGCCGCCTGACTGTCTTCGTCTATGACGGGCATCAGGGCGGTGCCGGTTTCGCCGAGCGGGGCTTCGCCGCGGCGCCGGACTGGCTGCGGGCAACGGCGCAGGCCATTACCAGCTGCGGCTGCACGGCCGGGTGCCCGTCCTGCATCCAGTCACCCAAGTGCGGCAGCGGGAACCATCCGCTGGACAAGCAGGGGGCGGCGCAGCTGCTGGCGTGCCTGCTGCGCGGAGCGGCCAGCTGACGCGGGGGCAGGCCCGGCCGACGCCCGCGCCTGGCCCGGGTCAGCGCGGGCGCGGACCCGCCCGCGGACCCAGTCGCGGGACCAGCCATGGAACCTGCCGTGGTCATGCTCCGGGCCGTCAGGCACCGGAACATGGCCACGGCAGGAAAAGAGGCGACCCCCGCCGGGGGGGAGAGCGGGGGTCGCCGAACGGTCCGGCTCCGGGGGGGCAGAGCCGGTGCCGCTACCCATGAAAGCCTAGTTGCAACGGGGCAAAGTTACCAGCGGGTCAGCCAGAACGGGATTCGGCCCGGCCGCCTTCCCCTATGCTGCCGGACCGTGGGCGGATCCGTCGAGACCGAAAGCACAACAACCGCTGCGGCTTTTTTTGATCTCGACAAGACCATCATCTCGCGCTCGAGCACCCTGGCGTTCGCGCCGTCTTTCTACCGCTACGGGCTGATCAGCAGGACGGAGGCATTACGCGGCGCCTGCGCGCAGCTCGTCTTCCGGCTGGGCGGGGCCGGGCAGGCCGGGCAGGCCGGGCAGGCCGGGCCAGCCTCCAGGAGCGCGCCGGGCCAGCCGCAGCACCGATCCGGCGAAGGCGACACTGGCGGATAAACCGACGGCCTGCAGCGGGCATGCGACGGTGCCGATCGATCGAGATCACGAATTGATTACGGACTGGGTCTTCCGCTGGGCGCCGATCCGACGTAGAAAGGGGGTACGGACGGTCATCCGTCCGGGCACGGCAGCCGGGTACCCACGCGCGACCAGCCGCGGGAGGCGTGCCGCGGCAGGCGAGTCGGCGGACGGAGCGCCCCGCGAGGTGGCGCACGGGCGCGGCTTGCCTACCCCGGCAGAGAAGGTGCACGCTTGGTAGCCCGGCCTGACGTGGCAGGCGACGGCGCCCCCGAACGGGGCGCCGTTTGCTGTGCCTGCGGCGCCCTTTTCCGCGGCGTACGGGGAATTTCGCAGCCGCCGGCAGGCCTTTCCGCCCGGTCTCGGGGCTTTCCGCGCCAGCGCCCGGACTTTGTCGGCCGGTGACCGTCCCCTTTGCGACGCAGGCAGTTCCTGAGCTGCGGGGGAGGCTTTTCCTGCCGCGATACACGGTCCGGTCGATGCCATTCCCGCGTTCCGGAACTACCGTTGTGAGCTGCGGTGGCGCAGTCCGGCTGAGCCCGGCGGCGCTTCGGATGGGCGATAAAGGGACGTCGCCAGAATGCCGCGGGCGGGTATGAGCAAGACTTTGACGTGACAGCGCAGAGGGGAGTGACAGATGGCCGAACCCGCAGTCCGGAATCTGACCGACAGAGCGGGTGACCCGTCCGTGGGTGACCTGGTGTCGCTCGCGGTCCAGGATGTCTCGCAGCTGGTCAGGTGCGAGCTTGACCTGGCCAAGATCGAGCTCAAGGGTGACGTGCGCCGACTCGGAATCGCCGGGGCCCTGCTCGGGGTGGCCGCCTTCGTGGGCTGCCTCGTGCTCGTGCTGCTGTGCTTTGCCTTCGCCTTCGGACTGGTTGCCCTCGGTATCTGGGAGTGGGCGGCATTCCTCATCGCGGCCGGCACCTGCATCGCGCTGGCCGCGCTGGCCGTCCTGATCGGCTACACCAAGGTGCGCAAGCTCAGCGGGCTGCGCAAGACCCGCAGCACGGTCCAGGATGACCTCTCGCTGCTTCGCCGGGACGGCGACACGGCAGCGAAGCCGGCCGGATCCAGCTAGCAGTGCCTGCGCGCGATGACGGGTCGATCTACGTCGACGGCCCCTGGAAGCACCGTTCGGTCAGCGCCAACGGCACGCGGTTCCACGTCGCCGAGAGCGGTGACGGGCCGCTGGTGCTGCTGCTGCACGGGTTTCCCGAGTTCTGGTGGACCTGGCGGGACCAGCTGCCCTCGCTGCAGCGCGACGGCTACCGGGCTGTAGCGGCTGACCTGCGCGGTTACGGCGGCAGTGACAAGCCGCCCCGCGGATACGACCTGGTCACCGCGGCATCCGACGCGGCCGGCCTGATCCGCTCCCTCGGCGAGGCCAATGCCGTGGTCGTCGGCCACGACTGGGGCGGGCTGATCGCCTGGACGATGGCCGCATACTTCCCCAAGGTCGTCCGCCGGCTGGCCATCGTCTCGGTGCCGCACCCCCTGCGGCTGCGGGCGGCTGTCCTGTCTGACCCGCTGGGCCAGGGCAGGAGCAGCGGTTATGCGCTGGGCTTCCAGCTGCCGATGCTGCCGGAGCGGCGGCTGCTGCGCGGCGGAGCCCAGCGGGTGGGCCGGATGCTGGCCGCATGGTCCGGCCCTGGCTGGCCAGACCCGCAGACGGAGCGCCGGTACCGGGAGGCGATGTCCGTTCCGTCCGTGGCGCACTGCGCGCTGGAGTATCACCGCTGGTTCGTCCGCTCCCGGTTCCGGCCGGACGGGCTGCGCTATGCGCGGACCATGCGCCGGGCCATCCAGGTCCCGACCTTGCACCTGCACGGCTCACTGGACACCTGCGTGCGGCCCAGCGCCGCCCGCGGCTCGGGACTGCATGTCGACGCGCCCTACCGGTGGCGGCTGCTGGACGGGGCGGGCCACTTCCCGCACGAGGAGATGCCGGATCGCTTCGATTCCGAGCTCAGGTCCTGGCTCGCCGATCCCGAACCGGAGCGGTAGCGATGCGGCCGCGCCCAGCCCAGCAAGGTCCCGAAACGGGGAGCAACGGAGCCGGCCGGGACCGGGACGACTCCGGGCGTCCGAGGAATGCCCGGCCCAGGGACCGGCTCGGCCGTCCGCTCGCGCGCGACAGCCAGGGTGACCCGGCCGGGCCGCAGCCCGCGACGGCCGGCTCAGCGCTCAGCCCGGAACAGGCGGTCCGGACTGCCCAGCGGCTGCTGGACGAGGGCAGGCCGTTTCATGCGCACGAGGTATTCGAGGACTCGTGGCGCTCCGCACCGCCGGCCGAGCGTGATCTGTGGCAGGGCCTGGCGCAGCTGGCTGTGGGCCTGACGCATGCGCTGCGGGGCAATGCCGCTGGCGCGGTGGCCCTGCTGCGCCGCGGCGCCGACCGCCTGGCCGGCTACAGCGGCGCCGCCGTGCACGATATCGACCTGGCCGAGGTCGTCGGGTCAGCCCGCCAGCTGGCCGGCCGGATCGAGCAGGACGGCCTGGCCGCGATCCCGCCGGCCGCGCTGAGCCTGCCGCTGCGAGGCGAGCCCGGCGGGGACCAGGTCCGCTGAGGCCGGCCTACCGGTCCGTGCACCCCTCGGTGGAGACGGTGGCGGTGTCCCGCTCCCCGAGCGCGACGTCGGGAGCCACCTCGGCGGCCGTCAGCGCGTAACCGGTGTCGGGCACCGAGGTCGCGGCCGCGAAGACGACGCCGTAGACCTGGCCATCGGGCGCGAGCAGCGGGCCGCCGGAGTTGCCCGGCCGGACCAGCGCCCTGATGGGGTAGATCTGCCTGTCCACCTGGGCGGTCTGGTAGATGTTGGGCCCGCTGGCCAGCTCGGCGCGGCCGACCCGCGCGGCGCCGGCCGTGAACGGCCCGTCGAGCGGGTACCCGGCGACGATCGCGTTAGCTCCCGAGCTCGCCGGGCCCGCCAGCCGCAGCAGCGGGGCCGTCAGGCCGGGGACATCCAGCACGGCGACATCACGGTCGGGGTCGTAGAGCACGACGCGGGCCGGGTACGCGGCCCCCTGCACGGTGATGACCTTCGATCCCTCGGTGACGCCGGCCACCACGTGCGCGTTGGTCAGCACCCGGCCGGGAGAGATCACGAAGCCCGAGCCGTCGATGTTGAGCCCGCAGCTGGGCGCCGTCCCGATCACCTTGACCACGCTGGCCCTCGCGCTGGCGAACCCGGCGGAATTCAGCACCGCCGGATCGGGGGGCGCGACCGCCAGGGCGCTCTCTGCCCCCAGCGCGCCGAAGACCTGCGTGTACGGACCGCTGGTGAGCAAGCCGTGCAGGGCCGGGAAGCCCGGCAGGCTCAGCGCGGCGCGGGGCATCAGCCGGTCCACGGTGCGCAGCACGATGGACCCGTTGACCTGCCGCGAGATCGCCGGGAATGGCGCGTAGGCGACGAATGAGCCGATCAGCCAGGCCACCAGCAGGACGGCGATCACGTTCATCAGCGCGCCGCCCATGGAGTCAGCGAACGTGGCCGGCCGCCCCCGAACCCTGGACCGGACAGCCACGCCCAGGCCCGAGGCCAGCATCATGCCGATGACGGCGGCAGCGAAGACCACCACGATGGCGATGAACGCCTGCCAGGACGCGCTGGTCGCCAGGGCGGTGGAGATCCGGGGCGCGAACACGGCCCCCACGGCGACGCCGCCGACGAAGCCGGCGAAGCTGAGTATGCCGATAATGAAGCCCTGGCGGTATCCGGCTACCGCGAAGGCGGCGGCCAGCACGATCAGCAGAAGGTCCAGCAAGTCACCCGGCACGCCCACAGCCTAAGGCGTGCGCCGGACGGCAACGGCCCAACTTCTGCTCACATTCCGGTCACGCAGCCGGCCACGGCCCGGCGCCGGCCGCCGCCAGGACCTCGGGCGGCAGGCTGGCCGGATGGCCGGCATCCCAGGGCTGCTCCCAGCCGCCGAGAGCGAGCAGCCTGTCCACGATCAGGGCGGTAAATCCCCAGATCAGCAAGCCGGCCGCGCGGAACGCCGGGCCGCACTGGCCAGACGGATACCGCAGCGCCAGCCGGTTCGCCGGGTCCGCCAGCTCCGCGACCGGGACCCGGCAGACGGCTGCCACCTCGGCCGGATCACCCGGCCCCACCGGGACCGGCTCACGCCACCAGCCGAGCACGGGCGTGACCGCGAAGCCGCTCCTGGAGATGTACAGCTCAGGCAGCACGGCCAGCACGTCCACGCCGGCCGGGTCGACCATGGCCTCCTCGGCCGCCTCGCGCAGGGCCGCGGGGACCGGGCCGGCGTCGGCATCGTCGATGGCCCCGCCGGGAAATGCCGGCTGGCCCGCGTGCTGCCGCAGGCCGGCGCTGCGCTGGACCAGCAGCAGGTCGGGACCCGCGGCACCGGAACCGAACAGGATGAGGACGGCGGCGCGGCGGCCGCCGCGGCGCGGCGGCCGGAGCGCATCCGGCACCGCCATCTGCCCGGCACTGCGGGCCAGCCCGGATAGCCACGGCGGGACCGCCGGCTGGGCGGCCGGTCCGGCAGCCGTCACGAGAACGGCCCCTGGCGCAGCAGCTTGCGAGCGGTCGCCTCGTCGGTCGGCCCTTCCCCGAAGGACGGGCAGAGCCGGGCGATGACGCAGGCTCCGCAGGCTGGCCGGCGGCTATGGCAGACACGCCGGCCGTGCCAGATGAGCCGGTGCGACAGCATCGTCCACTCGGATCGCGGAATCAGCGAGCCGACGTCTTGCTCGATCTTGTCGGGATCAGGCTGCGTGGTCCAGCCGAGGCGGCGCGAGAGCCGCGCGAAGTGCGTGTCCACCGTCAGGCCGGGCAGGCCGAAAGCATTCCCGAGCACGACATTAGCCGTCTTGCGGCCAACTCCGGGCAGCGTGACCAGGTCACGCAGCCTGCCGGGCACCTCGCCGCCGAACCTGTCGCACAGCGCCTGCCCGAGGCCGATCAGGCTGGTGGTCTTGGCCCGGAAGAAGCCGGTCGACTGGATGATCTTCTCAAGCTCGGCGCGGTCCGCGGCCGCGTAGTCAGCTGCGCTCCGGTAGCGGGCGAAGACGGCCGGCGTGACGATGTTGACCCGCTTGTCCGTGCACTGCGCGGAGAGGATGGTGGCGACCAGCAGTTCCAGCGGCGAGCTGAAGCTGAGCTCGCAGTGGGCGTCCGGATACGCCGCCGCCAGTTCTCTGTTGATCTTGCGGGCACGGCGGACCAGCGCGGTCGCTGACGGGGTCTGCGTAAGCACGAAGCCAGCCTATGTACTGCCCGGACCGCCGGGACGCCGGACAGCTGGCGGGGCAGGCGCCCCGGCAGCGCAGGGCAGGCAGCACGGCACCGGCCGGCCATCAGGGTCCGGCCGGTGCAGGCCCGGACGCGGCAGGTCCGCCGGGTTGCGGGCCGGATCGGGCCCGGCCGCCAGGTGGCGGCCCAGCACGATGACCGCCACTGCGCCCGCGCCGGCGCGGCGCAGCGCCATGACCGCTGACTGGGCACTCGCGCCCGACGTCCAGGTGTCGTCGAGCAGCAGCACGCGCGCCCGCGCCAGCCTCGCGGCGCGGAACCGGCCGGGATCCAGGTCACGCGCCCCGCCCGAGCCGCCGGGACGGGCAGTCAGGTCGGCCCACGGCAAGCGCGTGCAGGGCTGCACCAGGGCCCGCAGCGGATGCGTGCCCGCACGCCCCCGGCCGCTGGGAACCACGCCGACATGGGTGGGCCCGCAGATTCCGGCGGCCCGCCAGAGGCAGGATCCGTGCTCGCGCAGGAAGAGCGCGAGCAGGACCGCGAGGCGGAGGCCGGCCTCGGCGGCAGCCGGGCCGCCGGACTTGTACGTCCACAAGTCCCTGGCGTGGCCGCCGCCCTTCACCGCGTAGGCGATCGGGACGACGGCGTCGGCCAGCGAGCCCGGCGCGGACTGCGCCTGCAGGTCACACTGGAAGCACAGGCTCCGGCCAGGCCTGGCCGGCCCCCGGCACAACTGGCATATTCCGGCCCAGCCGGGGCGGTCCCCGCACAGCCAGACGGCCGGGCCGCCAGCGACGGCGCGCAGCCGGGCCCAGCCCGGCCGCTCGCCTTCCGCAGTCAGCTGACTACCCGGCGCGTTGACAGGCATGCAGCCACGTTACGCTGGGCTGCTGACGTCGCGGGGGATGCTGACGGGGCTGCTGACACGAGGGGAGCGCTCAGTTCAGGCATGCTGACCAAGCAGGCGCGAGCAGCCGCTAGTCTGTCAGCTAGTCGTTGCCCGCAGCCCAGCAGGCGCTCCGGGGCGGCGGCCCGCCTGGCTCGCCACCGCGGAACTGGCATGACGAACTGTGAGCTCTGGGGCCCTGCTGGCCGACGGCCGTCAGCGGTCGGCCGGCGCGACGGCCAGCCGGGCGACGGCAATCCACAACCGGGACGATCTTGATGCGAATGCCTAAGATAGCCGCCGACCGGGCGCCTGCAGCAGCAAAGGCATCAGCGGCGGCCCCGGACTCTTCGGACGGCGGCGATCTTCCCGGCGACCAGCCGGCGGGTAACCGCGGGCGGGCCACCCGGCTGGCCGGGCTGAGGGCGCTGCTGGGGCAGCACTGGCTGGCTGTCGCGCTGCTCGGCATCGGCCTGGCGCTGCGCGTGCTGACGCAGGTCAGCTACCACCCGGCGATTGTCTACATCGACTCGGTCAAGTACCTGTACGGGGCCTGGCCCGGCCAGGACCCGCTCGGCTACGACGCGCCGCTGAAGCTGATCCTGCTGGCGGGCGATCTCGGCACGGTCGAACTGGTGCAGCACCTGCTCGGCCTGGCCGTGGCGGTGCTGCTGTACGTCCTGCTGCTGCGCCGCGGCGTGCCCCGCTGGCTGGCCGCCGTGGCGATGGCACCCGTGCTGCTGGACGGCTATCAGCTGCAGATAGAAGCGACCATCATGCCGGACGTCTGGTTCGAGGCACTGATCGTCGCGGGCCTGGCCTGCCTGCTATGGAAGCCGGTCACGTCCTGGCGCGCGTGCATCGCCGGCGGCATCCTGCTCGGCGGGTCGGCGTTGTTCGCGCAGGTCGGCGAGATCCTGATCATTCCCGCCGTGATCCTGATGGTGGCGGAGGCCGGCGGCTGGCGGCAGGTCGTGAAAAAGACGGTCGTCGTCGCCTGCGCCTTCGCGCTGCCCGTCCTCGTTTACTGCGCCGGCAACTACATGCTGAGCGGGCACTTCTGGCTGACCAGGGAGGGCTATCAGTCCACCTACGGCCGGGTCGCCGCGGCGGCGGACTGCGCGACCCTGAAGATTCCCGCCGCCGAGAGTGCGCTCTGCCCGACGCCCGGCCAGCAGGCCAGGGGCCCGGACTGGCTGATGCACGGGCTTGCGTCGCCGCTGCGGTTCTACAAGGCACCGGGCGGCGGCTCCACCACCGCACTGATCAGTAACTTCAACTCCAGCGTGATCAAGCAGCAGCCGCTGCGGGTGTTCGATGCGATCGCCCGCGACTCGATCAAGCTGTTCGCGCTCAGCCGGATGACGAACAGGGGCGACACCCGCATCTCGCGGTGGCAGTTCCAGACCAGCTACCCCTGCATCCTGCCGACGGTGTGCACCAACGCGGCCGGGACGATCATCCTGGGCGTCAATCACTATGCGTTCAACGGCCCGACCGACTACATTCCGCTGACCAGCTCCTATGGCGGCCAGGCGCAGGTCTGGGGACCGGGCGCCCGGATACTGCGGGACTACCAGCTATCCGGCGGGTACACGCCGGGGCCGGTCTTCCTGCTGTCCGTCCTGATCGGCCTGGCCGGCTCGCTGGCGGTGCTGCGCCGCCGGGCCAGCGCGGCCCAGCGCCAGCTGACGCTCGCCTGCCTGGCGTTCTTCACCGCGGCGGCCTCGGTGCTGGTCATGTCGGATCTTTTCGAGTTCTCCTGGCGCTATCAGCTGCCGGCCCTGGTCACCCTGCCGCCGGCCGGCGCCCTCGGCCTCGCCGCGCTGCTCAGGTATGCGCGGCGGCGGCGGATCGAGCGCGCCACGAGCGCCTCGGCCGGCCGGGCCGTGAAGCTCACCGCGCGTGCGGGCTAGCCCGGCGACGACGATCAGGCAGCGCGCCGCGGCCCGTCGCCCCGCGCGATCGCGGCGGCGCGATCGATCAGCTCGCTAGCCACCGCGACGGAGCCGCTGAGCCCGGGGCCGCGGCCGGAAGCTGCCCGCCGGACAGCCAGCTCGGCGAAACCCAGGGCCTGGCCGGCCAGCCTGCGGGCCTCCGGAGACCTCCTGATGGCGTCAATCGACTCGCGGAGGCGCGCGGCGCCGCCGCGGCCATCCTGGCTGCCGGCCCAGTAGCCGGCTAGGAAGCCCAGAATCGTTTCCATGGTGCTGCCTCACCTCGTGGGGGAAATCGAGCAGGCGGGATAGAACGGGTAAGGGAAATGGAGCGGGCGGGGTTTCCGGCAGCGTCCGCGAATGAGCAGCGTCCGCGTATGTGGAAAGCGCGCGACTGAGCAGCGCGGCATGCGGCAGGCCCGGGCCACCCTTCGGGCGGGCACCGTCGTTACATCTCGCGCAGCTCGAGATATCTCCTGATGTCGGGCAGGGACTGCACGACCGCGGCCAGCAGCGCCGCCAGCAGCGCCGCCTTGACCAGCCTGGTAATCATCGTCTCCTCCTGGTGAGTACTCGTGCCGTCGTCTTCATGGCCAGCCTCACCACGGCACCTCGGGCCGGTCCGTCACCGACGGCCCCGGCCAGCCGGCTCCGGATTCCGGTTGCTGGCTGGCCGGCTGATCCAGTGCCGCGCCGGCCGGCGCGGATTTCAGGTACCGGATCGCGCCGTGCATGCGGTCTAGCATCTCGGGCGGCAGAGCGTCCAGCCGGTCCATCATGCCGGCCACCCGCGAGTCCGTCGCCCGTGCCTGCCGCTTCTCCGCATCGGTCAGCGCGAGCGTGCGGAGGGTCAGGATCTCGTCGATCTCGGTCGCGTCGAACAGGTCCCCGGCGCTCTCCGCCGCCACCTCGGGGTGGTCGTACAGGATGACCGGTGAGGACAGCACGAGGTCGTGGCAGTCCTGCGGCCCGGCCAGGACCGGCCAGGTGGCGATGTTCTCGCAGCCGGCCACGGCCGCCGCGGCCCACTCGGGCGGGTCCGTCATGGACAGGAAGGTGCCGCCCGGCACGCCGAATCAGCGAATGCGCCGCGATCATCGCCTGGCGCAGGCCGTCTTCCCTGGTCCGCAGGGCCGACAGCGACGTGGTCCGGTTCTCCAGCCGGATCCGGAGCCTGAGCGCCTGGTACGGCCCGGCGACCCGCTCGGCATGCAGCCTGATCACGCCGTCCAGGGCGTTCCACCGCCGGATCAGCCGCCCGGCCAGGCGATCGCGGGAGTCGGTCAGGTCCTCAGCCGACTCGCCAGGGCCGATGTGGAACTCCAGGTTCCTGTCCTCCGCCAGCAGCGAGCTCACCGGCGCCGTCACCCGCTGCTCGCGCTCGGTGGCCCCATCCCAGGAGGTGTGCTCCGTTCCGTCGACATAGAGCGTGCCGACCTCATGCAGATCCCCGGTCCCCGGCGAGACTCCCTGCACGATCCGGCGCTGCAACTGCAGGAACCGGACCAGGACGAGGACCTCCGCGTCGTCCGGGCACTCAGCCAGGCACTCAGTCTGGCTGGCCGAGACTTCCTGCGGGTCAACGCTCGCGTAGCCGGGCGGCATCAGCACGCCGAACTGGAACCGGACCTGGTTCTTCTGGGATTCCTTGTAGTACGGGTAGAGCAGGTAGCCCTCGAACAGGATCGCGTCAGCGACCTTGCGAGCGTGGTCGAGATGCTCAGCCTGGAGTCTCACGGCTGCTCCGACGGTTCCGCGGCCTCGGCGAGCAGCGCCAGCACCGTCGCCTCCCAGGTCGGCAGGGCCCGGCGTGACTTGAACTGCTGCAGCTCGTCCATGGCCTGGTTGCTGATCTTGAACCACGCGCTGTTCGGGAAGTGAGCGTCGATGGCCTCGCGCCAGACGGTAATCGGCAGCCGGTAGCTGGCCTCCTTGCTCCACGGCACCTGCTGGACCGAGAGCCTGCCGTCGGCCGTCGCGAAGATGGTGCCGCTGAACAGCAGCAGCAGCGGTACCTCGCCGTCCTCCAGGCCGGCGAAATACCGGGTGGCACCGATCTCCATGTCATAGGTAAGCGGGATCGGCAGGTCGATCTCCCTGCTGCCGGAGAAGCCGGGCACCATCAGCGAGACCTGCGCGAACTGAACGGGCTTCAGTGTGTCCGCCCAGCGCTGCGTCTCCCCGAACAGGTCGTTCAGCCGATCGGCTTCGGCAGCGGAGTAGCGCCGCCTGGCCGGCTCGATCCGGATCTGGCAGCGCAGCGCGATCGCCTCCACCCGCTGTCCGGACGTCTCGCTGATCCGCAGCGTCATCGACATGGCCGGGATCATCGCGTAGCGGTCGGCATGGGCGCCGATGCAATCGAATGCGAGCTCAGCCATGTCAGCTCACCTGGCTGAAGGCGCGGGCGTGCGATCGCACGTGACCGAGGAACTCGGCGATGCTGGCCCTGGCCTCCGCGCCGCCGTCGAAGCCGCGCCAGTACAGCCGCATCCGGCCGGCCAGCTCGTAGCACGCGTCCACCGGAACCAGGAAGTACTCGACGCCAGAATCCGTGCGGCAGATCAGGGCCGCCTCCACGTCCGGTGCCGGGGCGGCCAGCAGCGGGTAGGCCGCGGCCAGCCGGTCCCACTCCCGCAGGTCGAGTATGCACTCGGTGACGCCGGCCGGGCTCGGGTAGAAGCCGCTGAGCTCGCCGCGCCGGGAACTGCGCAGGAAGAAGGCCAGCCCGACGGGAATCTCCAGGCCGTCCCACTCGGCCACGGTCATGACCCGGTCCGGGTCGCTGACATACCGGTCGGGTACCGACTTATACCGTCCGCGGCCTGCCTGGCCATGGGTAAAGAGCAGATAGCAGGCACGGCACGCGCACACGAGGGTGGACGTCTCCAGGTCGGCTACGTGACCGTGCTCGGCGGCGACCTCTGCCGCGCAGAATTCGCACTTCTCGGCCGCCGGGGTTTCCTGCGCCGCCCGGGACCCGCTGACCAGCGCAGGCACGGTCACGCCGGCCTCGCCAGCTGCGGGAGCCGGCGCAGCCGCGGTGGTGCGGGCCGGAGCACTGCCGGCCGGAGCACTCCCCGCGCTCCCCGCCGGAGCGGCGGTGCTCGCCGGCCCCTTTCCGCTGCCCTGATTCTCGGAGAGGTTCCGCTGCCCTGATTCTCGGAGGTTCCGCTGCCCTGAGCCGCAGGGGCCGCCGTGAGGCCGGGCTGCGTCGTGCCGCCGCACAGTGCGCGGAGGCGTCGGCGCCGCGCGGCCGGACATGTCTGGCCCGGAGCCTAGCGACCCTTTGCGACCAGTAGGTGCAGACCTTGATGAACGCGGGGCCGAACCCCTGATCCCACAGGTAGAAGTAGTAGACGGTGACCCTGCGGTCGGTCTTCATGTCGAAGGAGAACTGCGGCGGCTTTGACGGGTCGGTGTCGCGCTTGCGGGCGATGAACACCCGCTGCGGCTCCTGCGCCACCCCGATTGCCGCGACCTGCGAACGGCCGGTGGCAGCGGCCCGGGCCAGGTAGGGCCTCATCACCTCGATGTTGCGGTCAGCCGCCTTCAGCGGCACCACCGGAATGTGGTTGGCCTCAGCGAACGAGGCCACCCGGCGCCGGAACGCGTCCCCGATCTGCTGCAGGCACGCCGGCGAGGGCACCCGGTAGCCGCGATGGTTCAGGAACTGGACGACCTGACCGCCGACCTGCAGCCGGCCCAGGTACCCGTGCGGGTAGACACGGTCCAGGCAGTCCAGGTCGAGCCGCACGTGCCCGTCCAGCACATCGCCGACCGTGACCGGCACCGACCGCGTGATCCGCGACGCCATGACACCCTCCGCAAGATGGCTTACTCACGGAGGATGCGCTCACCTGCACGAACACGCCAGCACAAGCCACCAGCCTCGGCGGTATCAGGCGGAGCCTGCCTGGACGTCCCCCCACTAGTGTCCTACGGTGCTGCTATGGCGATTCCCGCGGGACGTTACGAGTTCGGCACGGATCGCGGACGCATAACGCTGCGGACCTCCCGCGACGGATTCGCCTCCCAGGCCGGCCATGATCTCGTCATCGTGGCGTCCCGCTGGTCAGCGCAGCTCACGGTCTCGGAGGATCTTCGGCCGGCCGGCCTGGAAACGCGGGTCGATCTGGGCGCACTGACGGTGCGGGAAGGCACGGGCGGACTGAAGCCGCTGACCGACCGGGACAAGCGCGAGATCGCCGTCACGGCCAGGAAGGTGCTGGGCGCCGACCGTAACCCGGAGGCCGTGTTCTCCGCCGCCAAGTTCGAGCCGGACACGTCCGGCGGCGGAACGATCAGCGGCACGCTCACGCTGGCCGGCCAGTCCCGCCCGCTGAGCCTGCAAGTGACGGCGACCGACCCGGATCGCTACCGTGCGACAGCGACGATCGTGCAGACTGAGTTCGGCATCAAGCCCTATACCGCATTCCTCGGATCGCTGAAGGTCCGCGACGCGGTCGAGGTGGAGATCGAGGCCGACCTTTCTGATCTGGCCCAAAGCACAGCCTAGGAGCAGGCATGAGGGGCGCCGATGAGCTGAGTGCGCCGCTGCCACGCTCAGACGACGATCTGGTCACTGAGCTGTTCGAGCGGCGGGCCACGCCAGTCAGTGAGCTCGCTGATCAGGCCGGCGCCGTCGCGGCCGCGTGCCACGCCATGGCGGTCCGCTTCCATCGCGGCGGCAAGCTGGTCGTGTTCGGCACCGGCGGCTCGAGCACGGACGCACAGCATGTGGCGGTGGAGTTCGTGCACCCGGTCATCGTGGGCAAGCGCGCCCTGCCGGCGATATCGCTCACCTCCGATGCCGCCACCGTGACCGGGATCGCGGAGCAGGCCGGGCTGCCCGAGATCTTCGCCCGCCAGCTGCCGTACCTGGCTGAGCCTGCGGACATCGCGCTCGGGCTTTCCGCGGACGGGAACAGTCCCGCCGTGCTGGCGGGCCTGATGAAGGCCGCTGGCATGGGCCTGCTGACGATCGCCCTGACCGGCGGCGACGGCGGTGCGATCGCCGCTAGCCCGGCCATTGACCACGTTCTGGTCACCAGGTCCGCTGACCCGCGGATCGTCAAGGAAATGCACGTCACCAGCTACCACGTGCTGTGGGAGCTGGTACACGTGTTCTTCGAGCAGCCGGGAGTGCTGTCGCCGGGGGTGGTGGCATGACGACCAGCGACCTGCCCGCTCCCGGCCGCCGCCCGGCCGTGCCGGAATGCCTGGACGATGTCTGCATCACCTGCTCCGATACCGCCGTCGCGGTCACTGTCATTGCTCTCCTCGGTGACAACATGGCGGTGGTGGATACCGGATCGGGCAGCGAGGAAGTCAGCGTGGCGCTGATCTCGGCCGCCGTCGGGGACACGATCCTGGTGCATGCCAAGGAGGCCATCGCGGTGGTGCCGCAATGAGCCAGCCACCCGCCGGGACTGATCAGCCAGGCGCCGGCACGATTGAGGGCCTGTACCCGTTCCTCTACGCGGGACAGACAGATGTGTCCGCCGTCCTCGAGCAGGCCCGCCAGTCGACCGTGGCGAAGGCCGCCGAGATCCAGGCCCTGCGCCGCCAGGTGCGGGACGCTGATGGCGCGCGCCTGGCGGCCTGCGCCCGCGAGATGGCCGCCCGGTTCGCCGGGGGCGGACGCCTGCTGGCATTCGGGAACGGCGGAAGCGCGACGGACGCCCAGCAGATAGTCACGCTGTTCTTGAATCCCGCCCACCCCCCCCAGCCCGCCCACCCCCCCCAGCCCGCCCAGCCCGCCCGGCCCGGGTCTGCCGCGACCGCGGGGGACCGCGCAGCGGCATCGGCCCGGCCGCTGGCGGCCCTCTCACTGAGCAGCGATCCGGCTGTGCTGACGGCGCTGTGCAACGACATCGGCGTCGACGTCGTCTTCGCCCGGCAGATCGCAGCGTTCGGCGGCAAGCAGGACATCGCCATCGGGTTGTCCACCAGCGGTAACTCCGACAACCTGCTCAGGGCGTTCGACGAGGCCAGCCGGCGCGGCATGCTCACCGTCGGCATCGCCGGCTACCAGGGCGGCAAGATGGCCGAGCTGGACAGCATCGACTACCTCTTCGTGGCGCCCTCGGCGTCGGTGCACCGGATCCAGGAAGCGCAGACGACGATCTACAACGTGCTCTGGGAACTCACCCAGCTGGCCCTGACCCATCAGGCACCGGCTGACCAGGCA